>Ga0182024_10001540_pt1 | contig 59173 bp, 54 predicted proteins | sample P32metaG_FD_120480 | JGI IMG/M metagenome (GOLD analysis project Ga0182024, IMG submission 120480) | Permafrost microbial communities from Stordalen Mire, Sweden - P3-2 metaG (Illumina Assembly) | ecosystem: Environmental > Terrestrial > Soil > Wetlands > Permafrost | place: Sweden: Stordalen...
CGGGCCGGCGTGGAAGGCGTTCTGGGTGAGGAAGAGGCCCAGCAACCCGAAGACGATCACCCCGTACGTCTGCCAGTGCACGAACAAGCTCGCCCAGTCGTTGGCGGCGAAGTCGCTGACCACCTTGATCAGGGCGGCCGTGAAGGCATACGCGACGGCGGCCGCGCTCCCGAACATCGCTGCCTTCCACCAGCGAGGCCCCCAGCGAGTGGCGATGACCGTGACGACGATCAGGAAGGCCGAAGCGCCGCCAACCACGATCCAACCCAGATTGGTGGGCACCTGCTCCCCACCGCCCGGGTCGGAGAAGAAAAGAAAGCCGGAGAGCCCCAAGGCGATGGCGCCGGCGCCCACCCATTCGCGGATGGAGATGGAGAAGCGGAAGTAGGTCCCGAGGATGAAAACGAGGAACAGCAATTCCATCGTCAGGATCGGTTGCACCACAGAGAGTCGCCCGATGTGCAGTGCGAAGGCCTGCAACAGGAATGCGCAGATCATGAAACCGAAACCCAACAGCCACACACCACGACGGATGGCATGCGCCATCAGACTCAGGCGCATGGTGGTCTCCTCAGGGGCGTCTTCGACACCCATGCGTTGGAACACGCTGGTCAGCGCGTTGGAAAGGGCCGCGAGTACTGCAAGGAAGTAGACCATCGGCTCGCCCTGAATTTAGCGGCCAGATTCACAGATCACGCAGGAAGCTCTCAGCTCGCACTCAGGTACCGTCTGACGCGTCATATTTCCCCCACGCGCAGGAATGATGTGTAAACGGGCGCTGCGCACCGGATCCCCACCCTCGCTTGCGTGTTTCTGCAGGATTTCTTTGGTAGATGCCGGAAAAGAATGTGGCAATTGCGTTACATTTACGATCATCTGCCGACATTCACAGTGGACGTTGCAGTGCGGAAGGCGCAGGAATCGGCCGTCACCGGGGCGACCGACGAGCAAGGGAGCACAATGCGACTCAAGGGGTACTTGAAGCGGTCGGCCTTTGCCGCCATGGCGGCGGCGGCACTGTCCGTGTCGATCATCGCCGTGGCGCCGACGGCGAGCGGCGCGGCAACGAAGGCGTCATCGTCAGGCGGCACGGCCACCATGGCGCTCGACGAGAACCTGGTCGGGTTCAACATCAACACCTCGGCCGCTTCGGAGTTCGTCCTGCAGGAGATCATGAACATGGTGTGGCCGCAGGCCTTCATCGTGAACAACAAGCTCCAGCCGGTCATGAACAACCAGCTCCTCGAAAGCGCGACCGTCACGGGCAGCAGCCCACAGACCGTCGTGTACAAGATCAACCCCAAGGCCGTGTGGTCCGACGGCACGCCGATCACGGCGGACGACTTCATCTACAACTGGCAGGCGCAGAGCGGGAACCCCACCTACACCGACGTGGGCGGGAAGCCCTACGACGATGCCTCGACCTCGGGCTACAACCAGATCACCACCGTCGTGGGTTCTGCTCCCTCCGGCGGCGCCGCTTGTGCCGCGGGCAGCGCGGCGGATCGCAACGCCGGCCTGTGCCCGAACGGCCGCACCGTCACCGTGACCTTCAAGCCGTCCTTTGCCGACTGGCGGTCGCTCTACACGGATATCGTCCCGGCCCACATTGCGAGGACCGTCGGCTGGAACACGGGCTTCACCGGCCCGGCGCAGGCCATCTCGGGCAGCTGGTACACGATCACCAGCTATAACGCGAACCAGTCCGTGGTCCTGACCCGGAACCCGACCTACTGGGGCACACCGGGCAAGCTGAACAAGCTCGTCTTCCAGTTCTTCTCGGACGACAGCCAGCTGGTGCCTGCTCTGCAGAACAAGGAGATCGACATCTTCAACCCGACGTCACTGAACCTCTCCATCGTGCAGACGGCCAACCAGGTGCCGAACACGACGAAGGTGACCCAGGCCGGTCTGCAGTTCGAGCACTTCGACTTCAATCAGGCCGACCCGTACCTGGCCAAGCTCCAGGTCCGTGAGGCCATCGCCCACGGCGTGGACCGCCAGTCGATCATCACCCGGACCGTGGGCGAGATCAAGGGTGGTATCAAGCCGCTGGGGAGCCGCGTGCTCATGCCGACGCAGAGTGGCTACAAGGGCACGAGCTTCGCCTACAACCCCAGTCAGTCCCAGAACCTCCTCAAGGAGCTGGGGTTCAAGAAAGTGAACGGCTACTTCGAGCCCAACTACGGGCCGCAGAAGGGCCAACCCCTGACGTTCACGATCCAGTCGACGTCGGGCAACAGCATCCGGGCCCAGACCGAGGAGCTGTTCCAGGCCCAGATGAAGGCCATCGGCATCAAGCTGAACATCCAGAATTACGACGCCAGTACCTTCTTCGGGACCAACCTGCCGAACGGCACGTTCCAGATTGCCGAATTCGCCTGGGTAAGCACACCGTTCGTCTCGGGGAACCAGCCCCTGTACTGCTCCTACACTTCTGGCAGCAAATGCAGCGAGAACTGGAACCACTACGCCAACGCAGAGACGGACCAGCTGATGGCCTCCGGCTCGGCGGCGCCCAGCGCGAGCCAGGAGACGGAGGACTACAACAAGGCCGACGCCACCCTGTGGCAGAACATGGTGACCCTGCCCCTGTACCAGCAGCCCGTGTTCTGGGCCTGGTCCAACAACCTGAAGGGTGTCGTGCCCAACACGTCGAGCGTGGGCGTCACCTGGAACGCCGAGAACTGGTCGCTCGGCTCGTAGCGAAGCGCTGAACGTGAGGGAGGGGTTGGCCACACCAGGCCCACCCCTCCCTCGACGTTTCCGGTCCCCCACCTAGAATCCGCCCATGTTCGCCTACGTCGTGAGGCGTTTGCTGATCAGCATCGTCGTCCTGTTCTTCGCGACGATTTTCGTCTTCCTGCTCGTCGCCAGCTCCGGCAACCCCCTGGCGCTCCTCAACGCCAACCCGCATATCCCCCACTCAACCATCGTGGCCCGGGAGAACCTGCTGCACCTCAACGACCCGCTGTGGCAGCGCTACTGGATCTGGTTCACCGGCGCCCTCCACGGCAACCTCGGCACGACCATCGACGGGCAGGACGTGGCCTCCCAGATGACGTCGCATCTCTTCGTGACGCTGCGCATGGTCGTCATCGCCACGATCGTCGCCGTCTTCGTTGCCGTCTTCATGGGTGTCATGGCGGCGGTGCGCCAGAACAAGGTCACCGACCACGCCATCACCGTCACCAACTTCGTGCTCCTGGCCACGCCCATCTTCGTCCTGGGCCTGGCCTTGAAGGAGTTCGTGGCGATCCCCATCAACCAGCACCTTGGGACGACCCTCTTCTACACCAGTGGCGAGCAGAGCCCGACGCTGAGCGGCTCGTTCTTCAGCCGTCTCCCCGACTACGCCGAGCACACCGCGCTGCCGGTCATCACTCTCATCCTCATCTCTTACGCTTCGTGGGCGATCTATCAGCGCTCGTCCATGATCGAGACGCTCGACGCCGACCACGTGCGCCTGGCCCGGGCCAAAGGCCTGAGTCAGCGCCGCGTGCTCGTCCGCCACGTCCTGCGCAACGCGCTCATCCCCGTCACGACGGTCGTTGCGCTGGACTTCGCCGCCGTGCTGGGCGGCGCCATCATCACGGAGATCGTCTTCGGATGGCAGGGGCTTGGGCAGTGGTACCTGACCGGGGTGACCAACCTCGACACCAACGTGATGCTGGCCTACCTGCTCATCACCGCCACCTTCGTCATTCTCTTCAACCTCGTGGCTGACATCCTCTACGGCGTGCTCGATCCGAGGATCCGCTATGGCTGATCCAACCCCGCTCGAGGACTTCGTCATTCAGACGCCGGAAAGCGTCGCCACCGCCGAAGCCGGCATGCACACGCTGGCCTCTCCCGGTGCCGGGCTCGGGCTGTCGGGCGCAGACACCTATGGGCTGTCAGGGGAGGCCAGGCCGCAATGGAGGATCGTCCTGGGCCGGTTCTCTCACCAGCGGCTGGGCATGATCGGGCTGTGCGTGTTCCTGCTCCTCGGCATCTCGTCCATAATCGTGGGCCACTTCTGGCACTACAGCTTCACCACGATCACGAACAACCTGAACGACCCGCCCTCGTGGACGAACCCCTTCGGCACCAACTCCATCGGGAACGACATGTTCGCCCAGGTCATGGCCGGCGTCGAGAAGGACATCGAGATCGCGTTGACCGTGGCCGCCATGGCCACGCTCATCGGCGTGACCGTGGGCGCCATCGCGGGCTTCTATCGGGGCTGGGTCGACTCGCTCCTGATGCGCTTCGTCGACCTGGTGCTGGTGCTGCCGGTGCTGGCCGTGCTCATCGTCCTGGCCAACAAGCTCTCCAAGGAATCCGACAACTGGCTGGGGCTGGCCATCATCATCGGCCTGCTCTCGTGGACCTACGTCGCCCGGCTCGTGCGGGCCGACTTCTTGTCGTTGCGCGAGCGCGACTTCGTGGAGGCGTCGCGGGCGCTCGGCGCGACCAACCGGCGCATCATCGTCAAGCACATGCTGCCCAATGCCGTCGGTCCCATCATCGTCAACGCCACGCTGACCGTCGCCCTGAGCATCATCTTCGAGTCGACGCTGTCCTTCCTGGGGCTGGGTGTGCAGCCACCGAACGTCTCGCTCGGGCTCCTGATCGATCAGGGCCAGGACTCCGCCACGACCGAGTGGTGGCTCTTCGTCTTTCCGGTCGCCTTCCTGATCATCCTCATCCTCTCCATCTTCCTCATCGGCGACGGTCTGCGCGAGGCGTTCGACCCCAAGAAGAGCCGGGTCAGGGCCTGAGTGACTGAGCCCGCCCTGCAGGTCGAGCGTCTTGAGGTCGACTTCCCGACCAAGGACGGCGTGGTCCATGCCGTACGCGGCGTGGACCTCTCCCTCGCGCCCGGTGAGGTCCTGGGCATCGTCGGCGAATCAGGCTCGGGCAAGTCGGTCACCGCCCTGGCCACCATGGGGTTGCTGCCCAAGGGCGCGCAGGTGCGGGGCTCCATCCTCTTCGACGGCACCGATCTCCTGACCCTGAAAGAGAAGCAGCTGACCAGGGTGCGCGGGACGGGGATCGCCATGATCTTCCAGGACCCGATGACGGCGTTGAACCCCGTCTACACCATCGGGTGGCAGATCACCGAGGCGATCTTGGCGCATCAGGACATCTCCAAGGAAGCCGCCATGGCCCGTGCCATCGAGCTGCTGGCCACGGTCGGCATCCCCAACCCGGCCGAACGGGTCGACAACTATCCGCACGAGTTCTCGGGTGGCATGCGCCAGCGGGCCGTCATCGCCATCGCCATGGCCAACGACCCCGAGGTGATTCTGGCCGATGAGCCCACCACCGCGCTCGACGTGACGGTGCAGGCGCAGGTGTTGAACTCGCTCAAGGCGGCGATGGCGGAGACAGGGGCCGCACTGCTCCTGATCACCCACGACCTCGGTGTCATCGCCGGCCTGGCCGACCGCGTCCTGGTGATGTACGCCGGACGGCCGGTCGAGATCGGGACCGCAGAGGACGTCTTCTACCGGCCCTCCATGCCCTACACCCTCGGCTTGCTCGGCTCGCTGCCGCGGCTCGACGGTGATGGCTCCGACCGGCTGCGGCAGATCCCGGGCTCCCCTCCCTCCATGCTGGGCGACCGCACGGGGTGCCCGTTCGCGCCGCGCTGCCCGCTCGCCACCGACCTCTGTCGCGAAACCGAGCCCGAGCTCGTGGTGGTTCCCTCGGTGAGCTCCGCGCTGGGCGAACATCGTGCCGCCTGCCACTTCGCCGAGGCGGTCGGCCGCGGCGATCACGGAGTGGTCTTCTCCGACGGCGTCGTCGACAACGTGATCGTATGACGGTCTCCGAGGTCGGGGCCCAAGGGCCGCCACCGATCGCCGGGCCGCCCCTGCTCCAAGTCACCGACCTGGTCAAGGAGTTCCCGCTGCGCGGCGGGACGTTCGTCCGCCGCCGAGTCGGCGCGGTCCACGCCGTCTCGGGTGTCTCTTTCAGCATCGCCCCGGGGGAAACGCTCGGTCTTGTCGGGGAGTCAGGATGTGGGAAGTCGACCACGGGTCGATGCGTCTTGCAGCTGACCCGGCCGACCTCGGGCTCGGTGAAGTTCGACGGGACGGAGTTGACCGAGTTGGGCACGACGGAGCTCCGGAAGGTGCGCCGGGACATTCAGGTCGTCTTTCAGGACCCGTTCGCCTCGCTCGACCCGCGGCTTGCCATCGGTCAGGCCGTCGCGGAGCCGCTCCAGATCCATGGCCCGCGCGACCGGTCAGCCATCCAGCAACGGGTGGGCGAGATGCTGAAGCTCGTGGGACTCGAGCCGTACCACGCCAACCGCTACCCCAACGAGTTCTCCGGCGGTCAGCGCCAGCGCATCGGCATCGCCCGGGCCCTGGTGCTCCAGCCCAAGCTGCTGGTCTTGGACGAACCGGTTTCCGCCCTTGACGTGTCTATTCAGGCGGGCGTCGTCAACCTGCTCGACGACCTGCAGTCCGAACTGGGGGTCGCCTTCCTCTTCATCGCGCACGACCTGTCCGTGGTCCGGCACATCTCCGACCGCGTCGCCGTCATGTACCTCGGGAAGATCGTCGAGATCGGTGATCGCTCCAGCGTCTACGAGCGGCCCGCCCATCCCTACACCCAGGCGCTCCTCTCGGCCGTGCCCATCCCCGACCCCAAGCTCGAGCGGGCCCGGAAGCACATCGTCCTGGAGGGCGACGTGCCGAGCCCGCAGTCACCGCCCTCGGGCTGCCGCTTCCGCACCCGCTGCTGGAAGGCCCAGGAGATCTGCGCCACCGAAGAGCCGGCCCTGGTCGATCGGGGCCAGGGTCACCCCGTCGCCTGCCATTTCGCCGAGGTCACCGCGGTCGTCTGACCTGTCGAGGTAGCCCTGTCCACACCACGGCAGGTCGCGGACGAAGGCCCAGCTCCGGCGGTGAATCACTGTCGGCCCGTATCCGCGCAGCGCCGTCTGATGGACGGGAGAGGGATAGCCCTTGTTCCGTTCAAAGGCGTAGGCCGGGAAGTGGTCCGCCTCCTGGCGCATGAGCCGGTCCCGCACGACCTTGGCCAGGACCGAGGCGGCCGCCACCGACGCACACTTGGCGTCGCCGTCGACGATGGGGCGCACCGCCCCGTCGAATGGATCCTGGGGGTGGCGCAGCAGGTCGATCGGGCCGTCGACCAGGACGGCCTGGGGCGTCTCGCCCAGCCCGGCCAGGGCGCGGCGCGCCGCCACCCGGAGCGCCTCTGTCATCCCCCATCCGTCACACTCGGCCGCTGAGGCGTGCCCGACCGACCAGGCCTGGCACCACGCAGCGACGGCGTCGAAGATCTCCTCGCGGCGCGCTTCGCTCAGCATCTTGGAGTCCCGCAGCCATGCCGGCATGGACCGGAGCTGGACGCGGGGGCGCACCACTGCGACGCCGACGGTCAACGGTCCGGCCCAGGCGCCGCGGCCGACCTCATCGAGGCCGGCGACGGACTCGTACCCCTGGGAGCGCAGGCGGCGCTCCTCCTTGAGGTCGGGGGAGCAGACCGTCATCGGGTCACCCGCGCGCGCGCCTCGTACGATGGGGGTGTGAGCATCGGCGGGGAGGGAGTTGCGGATGCACACACGCGGTCCCCGCTGGTGCCGGGGACGAAGGTCGACGTGCGCAACCGCTTCCAGGGCACATGGGTCCGTGGCTTCGAGATCGCCGAGGTCACCGGCGAGGGTTACCGCATCCGCCGCATGTCGGACGGGAGCGTGCTGGGCGAGCTGTTCTCACGCGACGACGTTCGCCGGGAGCGGTCGCGTCAGGGCTTCTGGTGGCACTGAGGCCTCAGCCTTTCTGGGCCTTCAGCACGCTTTCGATGTAATCGTCGATCGGAATGGCCGAGAGCGTGAGTGTCTTGAGGGTTCCGCGCGAGCCCAGGACCAAGGACACCCGGGCCATGGTGGTCTCGTCGGGGGCATCCAGCACGGTGCAGAAGTCGTACTGCCCGAGCAGCGCCCATTGCGCCACCACCCGCACGCCCATGGCCTCCACCTCGGCATTCACGGCTTTGAGGCGGTCGGGGTTCTCGGTCAGGGTCGCCGCTCCGTCCGGCCCCACCGTGGAGAGCATGAGGAAGGTTGCCATGGATGCACGCTACCGCAGGCGCGGGAGCGCTCCACGGTCCGGCCCGGTCAGCGAAGTTCGCCCCTGACCACCTTGCCCAATGCATTACGCGGGAGCGCGTCGATCAGGCGCACCTCGCGCGGGCACTTGAACGGCGCCAACTCGGCCGCCGCCAGCTCCCGGAGCGAGTCGACGTCGGGGTCCCCCACGACGTAGGCCACGACGGTCTCCCCCCACTCGGCCGACGGCAGCCCGACTACGGCGACCTCGGCCACACCGGGGTGGCGGGCCAGCACCGCCTCGACCTCGGCGGGGTAGACGTTGTGGCCGCCGGTGATGATCAGCTCGGTACGGCGCCCGCGGATCGTCACGTAGCCGTCGCCCGCAACCGACACCAGGTCCCCCGTCCCGAACCAGTCCTCCGCGGCGAAAGCGTCCCTACCCCAATAGCCCCGGCACAACGACGCGCCGCGCACGAGCAGCTCCCCGATTCCATTCTCGTCGGCCTCGTCGAGCGCGGCCTCGACGCCCGGCAGCGGCAGCCCGACCGAGCCGGGGCGCCGCTCGCCCACGAGCGGGTTGGACAGTGTCAAGAGCGTCTCCGTCATGCCATAGCGCTCCAGTACGGCCAGCCCGTCCCCGGCCAACTGGTGCCACAGGTCGGGCGCCAACGGGGCCGACCCCGACACGCAGAGGCGCAGAGCGCCGAGGGTGGATGCCTGTCCCGTGGCCGCCAGGCGGTGGTACATGGTCGGGACCCCGAAGAACATGGAGCTCGCCGGGGCCGCTTGCAGGATCGCTGCCTCGTCGAAGCGGTCGAACACGACAGCGGAGGCACCCGCCGCCAGGGTGCCGAACAGTCCGGCGCAGAGGCCGTGCACGTGGAAGAGCGGCAGACAGAGCACGAGGCGGTCCTCGGGCGACCACGCCCAGGCCGTCAGCAGCGCCGAGACTCCGGCGAGCAGGGAGCCGTGCGTGTGCACAGCTCCCTTCGGCTTTCCTGTGGTCCCGGACGTGTAGACGATCAGCGCGTCGTCGCCCGGCTGCCGGGCCGGAACGGCGACGGGCCCGGCGTGCAACGCGGCGCGGGTGAGCTCGTCGACGCGCACCACGGAGAGGCCGGCACCGAAGCCGTCCGCTCGTTCCCGCTCACAGATGGCCAACACCGGACGGGCATCACCGATCACGTGGTCGAGCTCGGAGGCGGTCGCCGACGGGCTGAGCGGCACCAGGACGGCACCGCTGCGCATCACGGCAAGAAGGGCCTCAATGGCGGGGGGCGTGGAGCGGGCACACCAGAGCACACGGTCCCCCGGGGAGACACTCATATCGGCCAGGGCCGCCGCCAATGCGGCCGTACGGCCGTCGAGCGTCGCCGCGTCGACCACCCGCGTGCCGTCCCACCCGTCGATCAGCACGGGGGCTTCCGGACGAGCCGCCCACTGCTCGGCCCACACCTCCGGGAGCGTCCGACCAGGCGGAGGGGGCCGCCGGTTCCCCCGCCACGGTCCGGCCGGGACGAGCGCCCTCACTGCTGGCGACTACAGGTCATAGTCTGACAATCATGACCGCCCGCCGGATTGCCATCGTTCCGCACACGCACTGGGACCGCGAATGGTACAAGCCCTACCAGGACTTCCGCCTCGCCCTCGTGGAGCTGATCGACACCTTGCTCCCGCTGCTCGAGGGGGACGCCAGCTATCCCCACTTCATGCTGGACGGGCAGATGGCCGTGGTGGACGACTACCTCGAGGTACGCCCCGAGGCCGAGGGGCGGCTCCGGGCGTTGGCGGCCGCCGGCCGGCTCAGCATGGGGCCCTGGTACATCCTGATGGACGAGTTCCTCGCTTCCGGTGAGACGATCGTGCGCAACCTCCAGATGGGCCTCGGTCGCGGGGCTGCCTTCGGCGGTGTGATGGAGCTCGGCTACCTGCCGGACATGTTCGGCCACATTGCGCAGATGCCGCAGATCCTCCAGCTGGCCGGCTTCCAAGACGCCGTGGTGTGGCGGGGCGTGCCCGCGCAGGTCACCAAGAACGCCTTTCTCTGGGAGTCCCCCGACGGCTCTTCGGTCCGGGCCGAGTACCTGCCGGTCGGCTACGGCAACGGTGCGGCCCTGCCCGATGACGCCAAGGCACTCATCAGGCGCACGCGTGACAACGTGGCCGAGGTCGACGAGTTCCTCATGGGCGACCTGTTGTGCATGAACGGGTCCGACCACCTCATGCCCCAGCCTTGGCTCGGGCGGGTCGTGGCGGAGTCCAACGACCTGCAGGACGAGTTCGACTTCGAGGTGACCTCGCTCCCCCGCTACCTGGCGAACGCCCCCAGCGATGGGCTGACGCGGGTCGAAGGTGAGCTCCGCTCCGGCGCCCGGGCCAACATGCTCATGGGCGTCACCTCGAACCGGGTCGACGTCAAGCGCCGCGGCGCGCTCGCCGAGCGGGAACTGGAGCGCCGCGCCGAGCCACTGGCCGCCCTCTTCCAAGCCCCGGCGGAGTATCCGGACCGCCTCTTGGAACTGGCCTGGCTCGAGATGGTGCGCAACTCGGCCCACGACTCCATCTGCGCCTGCTCAGTCGACGATGTCGTCGACGCCGTCCTGCACCGCTACGCCGAGGCGCGCGCCATCGCCGCCGGGCTGGCGGACCGCGCCGTCAAAGCCTTCGCCCGCTCGCTGTCCCATGTGGGCCCCACGGTGCTCAACCCGTCGCAGCGGGCCCGGTCCGGTGTGGTGGAGCTGGTCGTGCCGGCTGACGGCCCGGCCCCAGCCGACGTGCAGGTGCTGTCGGAGCGGTCGGGACTGCCCGGATCGATGGTGCTCGACGCCGACACGGTCCGCACGGTGCTCGGGATGATGCAAGGACCGCGGATCAGCGACGAGGCGTGGATCCACGACGTGCTGATCGAAGACACCGAACAGGGGTTCGACATCACCATCGCCGTCGGCACCGAGGAGAAGCCCGACGTCCCCATCGCGGAGGCGAAGCAGGACGTCTACACCCGGCTCGGGGCGCGACCCGACGCCGTGGTCCGAGTGGCCATGGATCAGCCGGCGACGCGCAAGATCCTCGCTCGCACCGGCGAGGTGCCGGGCTACGGCTGGACTGCCTTCGAGCCCGCGCCGCTGGCCCACCCGGTCGAGATCAGCGAGACCGACGGTTCGGTCGTGGTCATCAATGGTCTCGTGCGGGTTGACGTCGACCTCGCAAGTGGCACGTTCGCACTGGACGGCACACCCGGTTACGGCCGGCTGGTGGACGGCGGCGACCTCGGCGACTCGTACAACTACTCCCCACCGCGGCAGGACTCGTTCGTGGACACACCCGTCGCGGTCGCCTTCCGGATCGATGAGAGTGGACCCGTGCGGGCACGCGTGCGCATCACGAGCACGTACGAGTGGCCCGACCACGTGGACGGCTCCTCGCAGGCGCGCGTCGGCGAGCATCGGGTTGATGTCGACACCGAGGTGGAGGTCCGGGCGGACGACGCCACCGTGCGGGTCGTGACCTCCTTCGTCAACCCGAGTGGCGATCACCGCCTCCGCGTCAATCTGCCGCTGCCCGAACCGGCACGGCAGTCGCAGGCCGAGAGTGCCTTCACCGTCGTCACGCGGGGGCTGACGGCCGAAGGCCGGCCCGACGAGTTCGGACTGCCCACGGCGCCCTCCAACCGCTTCGTCAGCGCCGGGCGCCTGACGGTGGTCCACGAGGGTGTGTGCGAGTACGAGCTGATCGCCATCGAAGGCGACGCGGCGCACACCATGGCGCTGAGCGTCCTGCGCTCGACCGGCATGTTGTCCCGGCTCGGCATGGCCTACCGCCCGTTCCCGGCCGGCCCGCTCATGCCTGTGGAGGGCCTCCAGATGCGAGGCAAGCGGGTCGAGCTGCGCTATGCGCTCGCGCTCGACTGCGACGACCCGTACCAACTGGCCGACGACGTGTTGCTCCCCCTGGAACCTGTCTTGAGCCTGGGCGGTGGTCCGAGGCCGGTCGCAGGCAGCGAGATGACGGTCCACGGCGCCGAGGTCAGCGCGCTGCATCGCGTCGCCGGTGTCCTCGAGGTGCGGGTCTTCAACCCGACGGCGCGTCCGGCGGTGGTGTCGTTTCCCGGTCGTACCGGTTGGCTCGTCGATCTCCGCGGCTACCCCGAGGCGTCGTTCGAAGGCTCGTTCGAGCTACGACCCTTCGGCATCGCCACCGCCAGGCTCCACGGCGCCTGAACCAGGGGGACGGTTCGCGGTGAGCAGGCGCTCGCCGACACCGCGCAGCTCCTCCAGGTCGCGCAGAACCTCCGAGAGGCGCTCCCACCGCACGTTTCGACGCCGGTCAGCGGCGGCACCGGTGCCATCGGCTTCCTGGCCGGCCCGGCCGCACCACCACAACTGCACGCGGCCCAGGTCCTTCAGCAAGCGGGGCCTGAGCGCCTGCGCCGTGAATTCGTCGGGCGCCTCCTGCACGAGGGCCGAGTGGAACTCGTCGGACATGAGCACCGTCCCCGGGTTGCCGATGTTCACGATCCGGTGGGCCAGGTTGACGGTCGGTCCGAAGTAGTCGCCGTCGCGCAGGAGCACCGGGCCACAAGCCAGGCCCACCCGCACATCCGACAGGAGATCATCGTCCGCGTAGGCATCGGCCAGGCTGAGCCCGATCCGCGCCGCAGCGGCGACGCTGTCGACCACGAACATGACCTCGTCGCCGATCATCTTGACGACCCGGCCGCGAGCGCTCGTCACGATGTCATGGGAAATCTCCTCGAACCGTCGTACGACGGCTGCGAGCTCTTCGTCGCTCAGGTGCTGGCTCAGGAGCGTGAAGCCGACCATGTCGGCGAAGCCCACCGCGATCGCCGGGCTCTGTCCAGGCGCCAGTCCGTGGCTACGCAACATCATGCTGCGCTGGATCCCCGCTGCCACCTGCCGGCGCCACACGAATTCGAGCAATTTGGCCATGGCAGGAATCGTCACATCGGCGATGCCGGCAAACGCCTCGGCGGAGAGGATCGGGTCGACCTCCGCACTGACCATGTCCCCGGGCACCAGCTCCGCCTCGGCGATGCGCGCCATGGACGAGCCGATCACACGGGCCATTTGGACCGCCGTCTCGGCATCGGCGGCTCCGAGCGCCTGCAAACCCTGAAACAGGCGCACCGCTTCGAGATCGAGATCGGTAAACGCCTGGTCGTCGTCATCGACCCCGGGGAAGCCGAGGGCGCGCCAGAACCGCTCCAGCATGTCGACGCTGACACCGGTGAGCTCGGATACCTCGACCCTGGTGTAGCGGCGGCGCGACGGGACCAGCAGGCGGTCCGCGACGAAGAGATCGATCACGCCATCGGCGACGGCACGGTCGATCTCCTCCTCGGTGGCGCCATGCATAAGGAGGATTTCCTTGACGTGCTCCAGCGCAGCCTCCCGGCGCCCCTCGTCGTCGGCCTCGGGCAGCGTGTCGTAGCTGTGGAAGATCCCGCTCATGTCGGGAGACCTCGCAGCAGCGACTCATCCCACTCAGGGCGCGAGGGCCGACGCATGAGGTTCAAGAGTGCCTCGGCGGGTGAACAACGTCCTTCCACGATTGCCTGGACCTGCTCGGCGATCGGCATTTCGACGCCTTGGGCCTGGGCCAACCCGACCAAGGGCCCCGCGCTCTTTATGCCCTCCGCCACCATGTGCATGCCCCCCACGATCTCCTCGAGCGACCGCCCCTCCCCCAGGGCGAACCCCACGGTCCGGTTCCGGCTCTGCGGGCTGGCACAGGTGGCCACCAGGTCGCCGACGCCGGCCAGGCCTCCGAAGGTGAGCACCTTCCCACCCAGAGCGACGCCCAGGCGCCCCAACTCGGCGAGCCCTCGCGTGATGAGGACCGCTCGCGTGTTGTCCCCGAGTCCCAACCCATCGCCGATCCCGGCGGCGATAGCCATCACGTTCTTGGTGGCGCCGGCGATCTCACACCCCACCACATCAGTGCCCATATAGGTGCGGAACGTGCGCGTGTGCACCAGCGCCTGGACACGGCTCGCCAGCGCCTCATCCGACAAGGCGACCACGCAGGCGGCCGGATGCCCCTGCGCCACCTCTCGGGCCAGGTTCGGGCCGGTGAGGACGCCGGCGGGGATCCCTGGGAGGACCTCGGCAATCACCTGGGACATGCGCAGGTTTGTCCCTATCTCGATTCCCTTGGCCAGGCTCACCACGGCCTCTATCCCCCCGGCGAGCGGCAGCATGGCGGTGAGGACGGAACGGAACCCGTGCGACGGGACCGCCATGAAGACAATGCTGACCCCCTGAAGCGCCTCCTCGAGCGAAGACGTCACCGTGAGCCCGTCGGGAAGCTGGACGTCCGGCAGGTACTTCTCGTTCCGGCGCGTCCCCGCCATGGACCCGGCGAGCTCGGGTGAACGCGCCCAGAGAGACGCCGGCTGCGAAGCCCCGACGATGGTCCCGACCGCGGTGCCCCACGACCCCGCCCCGATCACCGCCACCCGGTCGCCCATGGCACAAGAGCCTACGGCGGACCCGCAACGCCGTTGGCGTGGCCACCTACACTGTCCCGGTGTCGAGGGCCAGCGTGCCGCCAGCACAGCACGCGGCGCAATCGATCGACGTCGAGCTGGGGCCAGAGGTCGTCCTGATCCCGGTCAAGGCCTTCCACCAGGCCAAGCGCAGGCTGGGATCCGCCCTCTCCGATCCGGACCGCATACAGCTCGTCCGTGCCATGGCCGCACACGTCGTGGCAGCGTGCGTGCCCCTGCCCGTCGCCGTGGTCTGTGACGACGAGGACGTGGCGCAATGGGCGTCGGAGGTCGGCGCCACCGTCATGTGGGAGCCGGGACAGGGCCTCAACGGTGCCGTGCGGGCCGGTGTCGACCGGCTGGCCCGGGCCGGTGCGCGCTGGGTGACCGTCGCCCACGGCGACCTGCCACGGGCACACGGATTGGGTGTGCTGGCACCGTTCGAGGGCATCACGCTCGTTCCCGACCGGCGGGACGACGGCACCAACGTGCTGCGACTGCCAGCCGGATCCGAATTCTGCTTCGCCTACGGCCCCGGCTCCTTCCGCGCCCACCGGGCGGAAGCGACACGGCTCGGCCTCCCGGTGCGCGTCCTGCGTCACCCCGATTTGGCGTACGACGTCGACTGGCCCGCCGACGTCATAGAACTCGGCCGGACTTCCTGACCGGTCCCCGGACGCGGAACCGGAGGCCCGAAGGCCCCCGGTCTCGCGTGTTCCCGAAGGAACGAGGCGCTTAGCGCCGACGTGCCGCCTTGCGGGCGGGTGCACGACGCACGGCCTTCTTTGCGGTTGCCCGCTTCTTGACGGCCTTGCGCGCGGTTGCCCGCTTCTTGACGGCCTTGCGCGCCGTAGTGCGCTTCGCCGCCTTCTTCGCAGGAGCCCTCTTCTTGGCCGCCTTCTTCGCCGGAGCCCGCTTCTTGGCAGCCTTCCGTGCCGGAGCCCGCTTCTTGGTGGCCTTGCGCACTGTTGTGCGCTTCGCCGCCTTCTTCGCAGGAGCCCGCTTCTTCGCGGCCTTCCGTGCCGGAGCTCGCTTCACGGACTTCCGTGCCGGAGCCCGCTTGACGGCCTTCTTTGCCGTTGTGCGCTTAGCTGCCTTCTTTGCGGGGGCCCGCTTTTTCGCGGCCTTCTTGGCCGGGGCCCTTCTTTTTGCGGCTACTGCCACAGGTGCACCTCCCTAGGAGCATGGTCACTGAATAGAGGTGAAGCCTGCGCCACGTCGAGGTCGATTGCCCCTCGCTGTGCGCACTGCCGCACCGGTTTCACTTGCAACTGCGCCGATTGGCGTAGCTGTGCCTGCGTCATGAACGCCGCCACATCACGCCATACCGACTTGATTCCCCGAGTTGCGATGTCACGTTGACGCCGAGCCACCTCGGATCGAGAGCGCGAAAACGAAGCCGACAGTTTTCGTTTTGCGCGCCACACTCCGTTGTGTCGCAGCACATGTCATACCCTCCCTCACACTTCGGGTACATACATTCTCGTGTTGTTTGTATGCCCAGGTCAAGCATTCTCTATTCGCGACGTTATTTTGCACTCGTTGACGACCTTCGTTTCACTCTGTTTTGCACGCGCGAATGAGGTGCATCCTGGGCCAGCGCGTCGTCGTCAGCATGTTGTTGTCGCCGCATTGGGTGATATGTCCCATGGATTTTCTTGTTCACCAACGCAAACATCACACGTGTGGAACGCGACGCTCATACGCATGTCGAGACCGCCGATTCGACCCTGATTTCGACTGCCGCGTTCCCTCGGGTCCACCATTTGGCGCGGCATGGCATCTACGTTGGAGACAGCACCCGAGGCTGGATGTCGGCGGGGCCTCAGTGTTCGACGCTCGTGCTCGGTCCGCCGCGGTCAGGGAAGACATCTTCCCTGGTCATACCCAATATTTTGCTGGCCGACGGGCCTGTTCTCTCGACCTCGACCAAGCCTGACGTCATGCGAGCCACTGCGCCGTCGCGTTGCCGCGAAGGATGGTCGTTCCTCTACGACCCGAGCGGTGAGGTGGAGTGTCCGCCGGGCGTCGAGCGCGTCGGTTGGTCGCCGATCACGAGCGCGTCCGATTGGGACGCGGCGGTGGTCACCGCGGATGCAATGGTCGGCGCCAGTCGGTCGAGCGGTCAACGCGCCAGCGAGCATCACTGGACCGAGCGCGCCGGCGCGTTGCTCTCCACGCTGCTCCATGCAGCCGCCATGGAAAAACTTTCCATGCGGGACGTCCTGAAGTGGATCGATCGCCACAATGGGGCCCCAGCCCTCGAAATTCTCGCCTCCAACACCGGAGGCGACCCTCCTGCAACCGATCTCCTCGCCGGGATCGTCGCCACAGATTCCCGTGAGCAGTCAGGTATCTGGTCCACCACATCTGGCGTCCTGGCCGCGTACCGGACGGAGGGTGCGCTTGCGTCCACCCGCGCCGCCCCATTGGATCTCGAGGACTTCTGTGGAGGGGCCAACACGCTCTACGTCTGCTCAACTGGGCGCCGGCAGCGCCAATTCGCCCCACTCGTCGTCGCGATCGTCGGGGACGTGCGCGACGCCGCCTACGCCCGATCCCGCGACGAACGAGCCGGCCCGCCCACGCTTCTGGCGCTTGACGAAATCGCCAACATCGCTCCCATTCCCGACCTGCCGGCCATGGTCAGCGAGGGCGCTGGGCAGGGGCTGCTGGTGCTGGCCTGCCTGCAGGACCTCTCCCAGGCCCGCGTCCGGTGGGGGTCGGCGGCCGATGGATTCCTCTCACTCTTCGGCACCACCGTGGTCCTGCGCGGCATCGCCGACACGTCGACGCTGCGCGACATCAGTGCGCTGGCGGGCGACCGGGAAGTCGCGACAACGACGGTCAGCCGGTCCGTGGACCGCTGGGGCCGCCTCCGCCCTTCCACCTCGGTGGGGAGCACCCGTCAGCAACGCCTTCCCGTGGACGCCGTGGCGCACGGCGCGCCTGGGCGCGCTCTTGTCATCGGGACGGACAAGGAGGTGCGCGATGGCGCGCTGACGCCTGCGCATGCGTGCTCACCCTGGCGCGAGCTGCTGCCTCCGGTGCGCCAGCTCGGCGCACCGGTGCTCGCCGAGCGCGGCCGCTGAGTCAGCGTCCGAGCCCACGATCCACCGTCGCGGGCTCGCGCCATCCGAGCCGCGCCCGGGCCGCTGCGACCTCTCGCTCCGTGCGGACGTGATCGGCGAGGCGATCGGGCGGCATGATGGCCAGGCGCTGGGACCGGGCCGTCTCACTCAAAGGCTCCTTCTCATGCGTCAGGCCCCATCTGTCCCGGTAGGCGTCGAGGGTGCGGGCGGCACCGAGCCAGACCGCGTGGTCGTCGGGATCGACCGGACGCGGGCCCAGGGCGCGGATGTGGTGATCCGCCGGTACGACTGTTCGGCGTTGTTGCAGCGGTTCGGCCACCCCGGGCGGCCCGGGCGGGACCCAATGGGCAACGAGCCGCTCCACCACCGAGGCGCTGGCACCATCCCGGGCCGCCGTGCCGATTGCGGTCACGACGTCACGACGGTGGGCCCCACCATGGGCGGGGAGGGAGATCACGCCGGCGAAGCGGTGCTCGTCGAGCACGGCCCGATCCCTCCGGGAACGGGCCGGGTCCAGTTCGATGTGACCACCGACCGCGAGGGCTTGCCGCTGCCACCGGGCCGTGGCCTCGTCGAACGGTACGCCAGGCGCCTTGGCGGGGCGGGTCGCCGCCCAGGCAACTCGGGCGCCACGGCCAGAGTGCCCGCCCCATTCGTGCATGTGCCGGCGTATGTCCGCGCCCCGAGTCGAGAATTCGGCGAGCAGCGCCGGCTCGACACCGGCCACTTCTGCGGAGCGCCCGGGACCGCCGGTCCACCGCACGCCCAGGGCCGCGGTCAGCCCGGCGCGCAGATGGGCTTCGTAGACCGCTGACGCGGCCATGCGATGCGCGCCGATCCCCCGCCGGTCGCAGGCACCCCATCGGCCGTCGGTGCCATGGACAAGGTTGGCCAACACGACATGACTGTGGATGTGCGGATCGCCGTTCCGACTGACTCCATGCGTGAACACTGCGGCGAGGCCCCCACTCGTGGGCAGCACGACGCGGGCAGGGCCCGATCGCCGGGTGGCGGTGATGCCGTGCTGCTCGAGATACGAGACTGACCCGGCGACCGCCTCGGCGTGTACCGCCAGGACCGAGCGTGCGGCGTCGACTCCAGCCAAGGCGTACAGCAAGCTGGCCGATTTGGGCGCGCTGTAGGTGAGGTCGAAGGCCGCCACGGAGGTCCGGCCAGTGCCGAGCACGACACCTGTGCGCGGGTGGCGGCCCTCGAGCAGCCGCTGGAATTCCTCCGCCCGGACGGGGCCGGCCAGACCGAGTCCCTCCGCCGCGCTCCCGGCCCAGCGGCCCGGACCGGCCACGGGCAACTCGCGGGCGAGGTCGGACAAGTAGTAGTGGGCTTTGTCCCGTCCGACCCCGTGGATCCCGAGCATGGTGGCCTCCCGTCGCCCCGGCGCACTGGCAGGGGAGAACGGTCGGCCGGCTGTTATCTCCGGCGGAGCTCCACGACCGGGATCACTCGCGTCGTCGCCTTCTCGTAGTCGGCGAAGCCCGGCTGCACCTCCACCTGGGCGGCGTAGAGGCGGTCCCGCTCCGTTCCCGAGGTGATCGCCACGGCGGTGGCGTCGAAGCGGTCGTCGCCGAACTCGACCTCGACCTCGGGATTCGCCAGCAAGTTGTGATACCAGTCCGGGCTGGTGGGCGCTCCCGCCTTGGAGGCGATGACGTAGAGGGTGTCCCCCTGGACAAGCGCGACCAGCGGGTTCACGCGCTTCTTCCCTGACTTCGCACCAGTGGTCGTCAGCAGCACCATGGGGGCACCGGCAAAGCCACCACCGACCGCGCCGTGGTTGGCCCGGAACTCTTCGATTACTGCATTGTTGAAATCTTGCGCGTCGCTCATGGGGCGACGTTATCGTTCTCGACCGACTCGTAACGCCCCAACACCCGGCGCGCCGCTTCCCCGGCCAGGCCTGTCAGCTCAGGGGGGCTCACGACCCGGGCCGACGGCCCGAGTTGCAAGAGAAGCCGCTCGAACCAGGCCATACCGGAGACGTCGAGCACCACATCGGTCGCGGCGCCGTCGTCATCACGCCGCACGGCCCGCACCGGAACCGATTCAGGCACCCACTGCGCGCCCGGGCCGAGCTGCAGATGGACCTCGACGGCGCCCGGGCCCGGCACGAACATCTCCTCCAGGGGCCGCGATCGGGTGACCGCGGGCCCGGGGCTCTGCTCCAGCGAACGCACGGCGCCGATCCGGTCCACCCGGAAACGTCGCATGTCGCCGGCCCGGTGGCAGTAGCCGTCCAGGTACCAGTGCCCGTCGATGGTCGCAACCTGCACGGGCTCCACCGTCCGGGTGGTGAGCTCGTCACGAGACCCGGAGAAGTAGTCGATCTCGAGGGCTTGGCGAGCGTCGGCCGCTTCACGCACGGCCACCAGGTGGGCCGGCGCATCGACATCGAGGCCGACCGTTTCCCGGGATCCCAGCGCGGCATCGAGCTTGGCCAGGGCGCGGCGCAGGGCACCATCCTCCGAGCCGGGCACCGTCAGCAGCAACCGGGCCGAAGCCGCCACGGCGAAACCCTCGGCAGGGGTCAATCGGCGGGGGCGGGCGTACTCCGCCGGCAGGAAGGCCCGGACGGAATGCTCGGACACCTCAATCTCCATGAGCGTGTCCGGGGTGTACGGCGGAATCCCGCAGCAGGCCGCGAGCTCCAGTTCGGCGACCAGCTCCTTCTCGCTCATGCCGAAGCGCTGAGCGGCGTCGGCGATAGGCGCCTCACCCACCTGCGCCAACCAGCCGACCAGCGCCAGCAGGCGTCGTAAGCGCCGGCTCGTCTCGCGTCCTGGCGCGCTACGCGCCACGGGCTCTTCCGCGGCCGCCGTGGTCTCCAAATCGGGGAAGTGCGCATCGGTCGGAAAGGACGATGCTGATGCGCTCACTGCGCCGAGCCAGGCGATCAGCTCGTCCCGGAAGGCGTCCGGTTCGGTGATGACGACGTGGTCGAGCAGCCCGAGTACCCAGGAGCGAATGGACGTGAAGGACGACACGCCGAGCTCCAGATCGACCGACCCATCCTCGAGCCGGCGCACCACCTTGTCCTCACCAACCTCCTCGATGACCCGACGCGCCTCGAGCGCGTCGACCCTGACCCGCATTTCGACCCGGTCCTCGCCTGCGACCTCCCACGGCTCTTCGGGCAGCGCCGCCTTCACGTCCACGTTGACATCGTCGGGCACCACCGCACCGCCGGCGTCACCGCGGGTGACCTCGCCTTCGATGCGGTCCACCCTGAAGGTACGCACGGCCGTCCGGTCCAGGTCCCAAGCCACCAGGTACCAATGGCCGAAGCGAAACCACAGGCCCACGGGAGCGACTCGTCGCTCCTCGCCTCGGTAGGCGAAGGAGGCGGCGGCGTGCGTACGCACGGCTTCGTACAACTCAATGAGCGCGGCCGGGGGCACCAATGACGCAATGGGTCGCACGTCACCCAACCCGGCCGCACCCAACTTCAGCAGCGCATCACGACCACTAGGATCCCCCAGGTGGACGCCGGCGACGGCGAGGTGGAGCGCGACCTGCTCATCGGGTTCGAGGTCAAGGTCCGGCAGGTAGAACGACTCGCGATCGATCCGGTACCCGTACTGTTCGTTCCCCGGCAGGCGTTGCGTCAGGACCGGGATGCCCTCGTCACGGAGCAGCCGTTTGTCCCGCTCGAAAGCCTGGCGGCGGGCAGAGTGCTCGGCGGGGTAGCCGGGAACCTGGTGCGCGATGGCGTCAAGGGTCAAGGGCTGGCGCGTGTCCAGCAGCACCAGGACGAGATCGGTGACGCGCTCCAGCCGGTCGAGCTTCGCGGGGGCCTCCATCGCCCAGAGCCTACGGCGAGCGACGCCGCATGATCGCCGCCGCCCACCCATTCGACTGGCATCTCCATCTGTGGTGGCTGCTCGCCCTGCTCGGTCTCGTGGTTTGCTACCTCTGGGCGACGCGGCGGCAGGGCTGGGCCGCGACGGCACGCCAGAAGGTGCTCTTCTTCTGCGGTGTCGTCCTCCTCGCGGGCGCCCTCACGTGGCCGCTGGGCGATCTGGCCAGCCATTGGCTGCTCCTGGCTCTCGTGCTCCAGCGACTCCTGCTGACTCTCGCCGTGCCGCCGCTCCTGGTCCTCGGGACGCCCCGCCCGATCATCGCCCGGCTGACCCGTTCCGCCGGAGTCGACGCCGTACTGCGCGTGGCGGTCCGGCCGATGCCCGCGGTCGCCATCGTGACCGTGGTGGCCGTCAGCACGTTGACCGTCGGCGCAGTGAGCCTGGCCGCGCAGTCTCTCGTGGCCCGAGCCGTCATCGAGCTATTGGTGCTCGCTTCGGGCTTTGTGTTGTGGGCACCGGTCCTCACGGAGCTTCCCGGGGCGCAGCACCTCTCGGCGCTGGGGCGTGGGGGCTATCTCATCGTCCAGTCGATCGTGCCCAGCTTCCTCTCCATCGTCTGGATCTTCGCCCGGCATTCCCTCTACCCCACCTTCACCCACTCTGGCACCATCGCGGGAATGACGCCCCTGCTCGATCAGGAGCTGGCCGGCTTCCTGGCCAAGCTGAGCACCATCGCCGTCCTCTGGACCGTGGCCTTCGTGATCATGACGCGGGCCCAGGCGGCCGAGACCTCCGGCCAGGACGCCGAGCCGCTGGTGTGGTCCGACGTCGAACGCGAGATTGAGCGCGCCGATCGCCGCCAGCGGCGCCAGGGATGGCCCGGACCCTCGGCCCCGGGATCGTTCTGACCACGGCGGGCTGCACCGCCTCCGCCCCGTTCGCGCGAGACCATTGGAAGTAGTGTCTCGCGCTCGTATGGAGGAGGCGTGGTCCGTGCCCGACGTCTACCTCCTGACGGAAGGACCTGAGGGTGAAGTAGCCGTCCCTCATCTGACCTTGACCTTCCTTGACTCAGGGCTCGCCCTGGACAAGGCCGACGGCGAGCCCGTGTGGGACAGCTCCTGGGACGGTCTCGAAGAGATGTCGCCCGTGGAGCGCTCAGTCCTGCCTGACGGCCGCGCCGGGGTCGTCATCGTGGTGGTCGAGCGAGGGCGTCAGCACCGCCACCGCTTCGTGTTGGCCACAGACGACGCCGCCGCCACGGAGGCCGAAATCAGGGGCCGTGCCGCAGCGCACGGACTGCGCACACGATCGGCGCGGCGCGCCGTGTCGCCCTCGTTGCTGGCCGTTGTCGTGCTGGCTGCGCTGGCGGCCATGACAGCTCTGCTGCTTTCCGCCGCGCACGTCATCCACTTCTGAGCGCGGGGCGCTCTAGGCCAGCGACGCGCCCCTGAGCTCGTCGAGCGAGAGCTCGGCCGTCTGGTTGCCCCCGCACTGCGGGCAGTGCTCGACGTGGCGCCACGACCGGAGCAGTCGGGTGCCCTCGGGGTTGAGCAGCACGACGAAGGACTCCGAAATGGGATCGATCTCAAGCCCGAAGTAGGCCCGCCAGGCGGTGGTGGCAGCATGGGCATCGAGCGCCAGCCCCTTCAGGACGCGACGGAACCGCATCCTGTCAGTGTCGAAGATCCACGTGCTGTGGCAGGACTCGAGGACGAACAACGCGTCGTCTGTGGGGGGGACCACATCGCTGATCATGCCCGATCAATTACCGCGTTCGGCGTCGAATGCACCTCAGCCTCGTTACGAAATTGTGACAATCCGCGTTCTCCCTGCTGAACCCCTATTGAGGGCCAGCGTCATGCTTCCGGCCCACTACAAACTCCCGTTTGGTGCAGAGCTGACGAAGGACGCCGCACAGCACGATGCGGCTCTCCGCCGGGTCCACGACCTCGTCGACGAGCCCCCGCTCCGACGCCGGCCAGGGGTTGAGATAGGTGTCCTCGTAGGCCAGCTCGCGGTCTGCCCGTTCCCCAGTTTCCAGCCCCCGGTGGAGGATGTGGACGGCGCCGGAGGCCCCCATGACCGCCACCTCGGCCCCCGGCCAGGCCAGGCAGACGTCGTTGCCGATGCCCCGGGAGTCCATCACGATGTAGGCGCCGCCGAAGGCCTTGCGCAGGATGAGGCACAACCGCGGAACGGTCGCCTGTGCATAGGCGAACGCCAGCTCGGCACCGTGGCGGATCATGCCCCGCCATTCCAGGTCCTTCCCGGGCAGGAACCCCGGTGTATCGACCAGGCTGACGATGGGCAGATTGAACGCATCACAGAGCCGCACGAAGCGCGCTCCCTTCTGTGATGCCGCGATGTCGAGGGTGCCCGCCAGAATGCGGGGCTGGTTGGCCACAAACCCGACCGGCATCCCGCCGAGACGGGCAAAGGCGGTGACCAGCTGTCCGGCCCAACGCGGCCACAGTTCCCGGTATTCGCCGTCGTCGACCAACGACCGGACCACGTCCCGGGCGTCGTAGGTGGCCGCTTTGCGGTCTGGGATGACGGTGCGCAATTCGGGCGTCGGCCGCAGCACGGAGTCGCTGACGGGGGCCGGCGGGGGGAGCTCGTCGGTGTTGGACGGCAGATACTCGAGGAGCTCGGCCACCGCGCCCTCCACATCGTCGGACTGCACCGCGCACAACCCGCTCGCGGTGGCATGGACGGCGGCGCCGCCCAGCTGGCTGATGCCGACCTCAATGCCGGTGAACTCCGCCACCATCTGCGGGCCGGACACGAACGCCACCGCCTCGGAGTTCATGACAACCAGGTCGGAGAGGCCGAGGAGCAGGGCAGGCCCGGAGACCACAGGGCCGGTCGCTACCGCAATGACGGGCACCTGACCGCTACAGCGCGCAAGAGCGGCGGCGGCACGTCCCCATCCGTGCAGTGCTGCCACGCCGTCGAGCACGTCGGTGCCGCTCGATGCCACGAAGAAGACGAACGGAATGCCGAGCTCGCTGGCCTGGTCTGCCGCCTCGGCCAGCCGCACCCCGTCCGCGTAGGTGATGGCGCCGCGTCGCATGGTGCCGAGCGACCGCGCAATGACCACATCGCGCCCGCCGATCCTCCCGACCTCCGATGTGATGGCGCCGACGATTCCCTTGCCGACGTCGGGTGCCTCTTCCACTTGGGTCACCAGGACCGAATGTAGACCAGGTGGCGATGCCGGCCCTCAGGGGGCGAGCTGGTGCGAGTGCGAAAAGCGGGTAGCCGGGCCCGAGGGGTTTAGAGGTGGTTGACGCCGGGCTTGCGCCAGGGCCCGGACCGGCCGCCGGACTTCTCCCACAGCGCCAGGTGCTCCACCGTCATGGTGCGGTCCGCCGACTTGCACATGTCGTAGACCGTCAGTGCGGCCACGGCGCAGGCTGTCATCGCCTCCATTTCGACCCCGGTGCGGTCGACGGTCTCGACCTGGGCCTCGACCTCGACGTAGTCATCCCCAATGGAGAAATTCACGCTGATGGTGCCGACCAGGACGGGGTGACACATCGGGATCAGCTCAGCTGTGCGCTTGGCCGCCTGAATCCCGGCGATCCGGGCTGCGGCGAGCACGTCCCCCTTGGTGATGGCGTTGTTGGCCACCTTCGTCGTCGTCTCGGGCAACATCGAGACCCGGCAGCGGGCCAGGGCCCGGCGATGCGTTGGCTCGCGGGGTGTGACGTCGACCATGCGGGCGCCGCCCAGCGGGTCGAGGTTGGCCAGCATGCGGTCGGACACGAGGGTGAAGTCTACGGCCTGCGATGACCGCAGTCCGACGTTGCCGGTGCGTTCCGGCAGGTACACTTGGCAGTCTCAGGCAGTGAGTGCCAACCAGCGGCCCCCGGAGGAGTCCATTGCCGACTTATGAATACGCCTGCACGGCCTGCGGGCACCGCCTCGAAGCGGTCCAAAAATTCACAGACGATCCCCTCACCGAGTGCCCCGACTGCGGCGCCGCACTGCGCAAGGTCTATGGGGCCGTGGGCATCGTCCTGAAGGGCAGCGGCTTCTACAAGAACGACTCGCGAGCGGCCTCGGCGGGCAACGGCTCCGGGAAGAAGAGCGCCGACAACCAGAGCAGCGACGCCTCGACCAGCGATTCGTCCTCCAAGGATTCGTCGTCCAAGAGCGAGGGCGGCTCCGAAAAGTCCAACTCTGACAAGTCCAGCTCTGACAAGGGCGGCTCCGACAAGTCCAGCTCTGAAAAGTCCAGCTCCGACAAATCCAGCTCCGACAAGGGCGGATCGAGCAAGAACTCCGCGCCGGCCTCGAGCACGGCCAAGGAAGCGGTTAGTCGCCGCTGAGCGCCATGTCGGCGATGGCCAGGGTCTGACCGGCAGCCGCGCCCGGCAACCAGCGCAGGTCGCCACCGATCTCCACGACGGACTGCAGCATCCGTTGCAGTGTCGAGGCCACCGTCACCTCCCGCACCGGTTGGGCCAGCTTGCCCCCTTCGATCATCAGGCCCTCTGCGCCGACCGAGAAGTCGCCGCTCACGGTGTTGACCCCGGAGTGGATTCCCGAGATCGACTGCACGTAGAGGCCGTCGCCGACGGTGGCCAGGATCTCATCGTGACCCTTCGTCCCCGGGGACAGCACCAGGGCGCGGCAGCCCGCTCCCGGCGTGCCGGCGAAGCCGCCTCGCACCGCCGACCCGGTCGAGACCGTTCCGGCCCGGCGGGCCGAGACCGTGTCGTAGACGAACATGCGCAGGACGCCCTCGGAGATGAGCACGTTGCGCCGACAGGCCAACCCTTCGCCGTCGTGTGACGAGGCGCCGTAGGCCCTGGGATCCGTGGGATCGTCGACGAGGGTGATCCCACCGGTGGCGATCGTCTCGCCGATGCGGCCGGCGAAGAAGGAGCGCCCCTTGACGACGGCCTCACCGGACAGAGCGGAGGCGATCACCCCCAACAATGTGGACACCACACGCGGGTCGAAGACCACCGTGCAGTGGGCCGAGCGGGCCTTCTGCGCCCCCAGCATGCGAGTGGCCCGGAGGACGGCGTCGTCCATCGCCTCATCGGGCACCAGGTCGGTCGGCCCGCGTCCGACACTGAATCCGCCGCCGGTCTGCGTCTCGGCACCCTCCCCCACGATGGCGTCGACCGACAAGGAGGCGCTCGTACGCCGCCGCGACGAGAAGATGCCGGTGGTGGAAGCCAACGCCACCTCGACCCGGCTGTCCGAGTAGTCGGCTGACGATACCTGCCGAACCCTGGGATCGGCCCCCCGGGTCGCCCGCTCCAGCTCGATCGCCATCGCGATCTTCTTCTCCATCGGGGTGCTGCTGACACCGTCGTCCCACTGGTCGAGCTCCACGGCCTCGACACCGTCGGGTGCGGCAAGGACGACATCGGGGTCGGGCGTGGCGAAGCGCGCGTTGTCCCGAGCGTCGGCCAGGGTGGCGGCCATGACCTCCGGGTCGAGTGAGCCGGCCCAGGCGAAGCCGACCTGGCTGCCGGCGCCGTCGGCGTCGCCGACGACGACGCGAATGCCGACGCCGGAGGAGTCCGCCGAGGTCAGCGACTCCACCTCTCCTTCGTAGGCCGCCACCTCGGTTTCGGTGCCGCGCGTCACGTAGACCTCCATCCCCTCGCCGGGACGGGCCCGGGCGACGACCGACTGCGCCAGGTCGAGCAGTTCGTCGGTCACGCCGTGCCTCCGAGCGTCACGCCGGAGATGCGTAACGTCGCCTGCCCGCACCCGACCGGGACGCTCTGCCCGGCCTTGCCGCAGGTGCCCGGCGTCATGTCGAAGTCGGTGGCCACGGCGTCGATGCGTCGCAGCACTTCGGGCCCGTTGCCGATGAGGTTGGCGTCACGCAGCGGCTCGGTGATGCGACCGCCCTCGATCAGATACGCCTCCGTCGTCCCGAAGACGAAGTCGCCCGTCGCCGTGTTGACCTGTCCACCCCCGAGCTTCTTCACGTAGACGCCCGAAGGAGTCTGGGCCACGATCTCCTCCGGATCCTCCGTGCCGGCGAGCAGGTAGGTGTTGGTCATCCGCACCATCGGCAGATGCTGATAACTCTGCCGACGCCCGTTGCCCGAGGACTTCCGCCCTTCCTTGCGGGCTCGCAGCCAGTCCCACATGTAGTCCGTGAGGACCCCGTTCTCTATCAGCACGTTGCGACCGGGTGCGCACCCCTCGTCGTCGACGGCGAAGTTGCCCCACTCCCCCAGCACCGTGCCATCGTCGACCAGTGTCACGAGCGGGCTCGCCACCAATTGCCCCACCTGGCCGGTATAGACGGACGCGTCCTTGACGATGTGGTCGGCCTCGAGCCCGTGGCCGCAGGCCTCGTGGAAGAGGATGCCGCCGCTCCCGCCGGCCAGCACAATCGGCACCTCGCCGGACGGCGCCGGGCGAGCCGACAGCTTGGCCAGCGCCCGCGTCGCCGCCACCTCGGCGATGTCCTCCACCCGGTAGCGCTCGAAGATCTCGTACCCCTCGGTCCGGGCCAGCGACTCGGAGCCGGTCTGCATCCCGGTGTCGCCGTTGGCCACACACGTGACGTTGAAGCGCGTCCGGATCTGCTCGTCTTCGGCGAACAGGCCATCGGAGTTGGCGATGAGGATGCGCCGCCGACCGTCGCCGCATCCGACCTGCACCTGCCTGATGGCGTCGCCGGCAGCGCGGGCGGCCTCGTCGGCCCTGGTGAGCAGCTCCAGCTTGCGCGCTTTGTCCACCGAGTCCGGTGGCGTGCGGTCTCCCCGCCCGTGGGACGTCACCGGGTCGAGCGCCACGGTGCGCACCCCGTTCCCGCCCTGGCGGGCCACCGCGGCCGCCGCCCTGGCCGCCGCCACCAGCCCCGCCTCGCCCAGGTCGGCGGTGTGGGCGAAGCCGGTCGTCTCTCCGTCGACGACCCGGATCCCGGCGCCACGCGATCGGCCCGAGGAGAGTTGCTCGACCCGGCGGTCGTCGAGCAGGGCACTGGACGTCACGGCGTCCTCGGCAAAGACCTCCGCCATGTCGCCACCGCCGGCCAAGGCCGTGGACAACACGCGTTCGAGCACGTCAGGGTCGATGAGAGCAGTGTCGGTCACGGCGGTATCGTAATCGTCGTGGCTCCCGATCCATCCCAGCCCGCCACCGCCGCGGGGCACGGACCGCACGCCGGGCTGAGCGCCCAACTCGAGCTGACCGTCGCCGCCGAGGACACCGCGGAGCACTTTCGATCGGGCGACGTCCCGGTGCTGGCGACCCCCCGGCTCATCGCCCTGTGCGAGGAGGCCACCTGTCGGGCCACCGACGGGCATCTCAACGAGCTGCAGTCGAGCGTGGCCACCCGCGTGCAGTTCGACCATCTGGCGCCCGTGGCCGTGGGCTCCGTCGTGCTGGCCGAGGCCACGCTGGTCAAAGTCGAGGGACGGCGGCTGGTCTTCACGGTATCCGCCGCCCGCCTCGAAGGCGACGGGGGCGGACTCGTCGGCGCTGGCCGCGTCACCCGGGTCGTCGTCGACCGGTCCACGTTCCTCGCCAAGGCGGGCGCCCCGGGCCGGTCCTGAGCGCGACCCCGCCCACCACCGAAGGGCAAGGCCTCCTCGCCGGAGCCGGTCCGGTGGTGGCGTCCTTCGCGACGTTCGGCCTCTTCTGGGGCAGCTGGGCCGTGATGCTGTTCAACATTCAGCACACGTTCTCGCTCAACGACGCGCAACTCGGCCTGTTGCTGGCAGTGGCGATCGCGGTGGCCGGTGCCTCCAGCGCCGTCATGGCCCACTTCTGCGACCGGGTCGGGGCACGCCGCCTTCTCTGGATCGCGTTGTTCGCCTGGTCTGTCCTCCTCTGCGTCCTGGCGCTCACCCATGACACATGGTCCTTCGGCGTCGTGCTCGTCCTGGTGGAGGTGGCCGGCGGTTCCATCGACACGGCGATGAACGCGGAGGCGTCGCACCGCTTGATGAGCAGCCCCAAGGCGCTGGTCCGACTGCACGCCCTGTTCAACACCGGCGCGCTCACCGGCGCCGCCATCGCCGCCCTGATCATCCACGCCGGGGTGTCCTGGCGGTGGGTCTGGCCCGGGATCGCGGTCGTTGCACTGGGCGTCGGCATCTGGGCCCTCGTCACCGATCCGGGCACCGCCCTGGCTCCGGCCGACCGCGCCGGAGAGGCGCAGCCGCGCCCTTCCCGGCACCCCTTGCGCCGCCTCCGCCGGGACGGACTGCTCATGCTCTTGGCTGTCTTCGCCCTGGCGGAGATCACGGAGGGCGGCGTCGACACCTGGGGCGTGCTCTACCTGCGCAACCACCTGGCCACGGGCGTGCTGCTCGGGGCTGGCGCGTACGTCGTCGGTCAGCTGGTCGCGGCGACAACCCGCGGTGCCGGCGGCCACCTCCTCGGCCGGCTCTCGACCCGGCGGGCCCTCATCACCGGCGGCTGCGTGGCCGGCGCCGGCATCCTCCTCGAATCCCTCACGTCCGTTTCGGGTGTGGCCGCGCTCGGGCTGGCACTGGGTGCCGGCGGCGCATCGCTGTTCTGGCCACTGGTCATGAGCACGGTCAGCCGGATGGCGAGCCAGGTGGTGAGCGCGGTGGGCGCCTTCACCGCGGCTGGATACGTCGGCTGGGTCGCCGGTGCCCCCATCGTGGGCTGGATCTCGCAGAACCTGGGGCCCGCCCGCGGGCTGCAGGTCCTGGCCCTGGCCTCCTTCGGCGTCGCCGCATGCACCCTGCTGAGCCCGCGGCGCAGGGAAGCCACGCAGGCCAGCGGGTAGCCTGAGGCCATCGCCATGATCCTGCCAAGCATCGAGACGCCCGCCGATCTCAACGGCCTGAATGCGGAACAGCTCGCTGAGCTGAGTGAGGAGATCAGGTCCTTCATCGTCGACACCGTGACGACGACCGGTGGCCATCTCGGCTCCAATCTCGGCGCCGTCGAGCTGACATTGGCCCTGCACCGGGTCTTCGACTCCCCCCGTGACGTCATCCTCTGGGACACCGGCCACCAGGCCTACGTGCACAAGCTGCTGACCGGTCGCCGCTACGGCTTCAAGACCTTGAAGCAGGCGGGTGGAATGTCGGGCTATCCCAACCGGGCCGAGTCCGAGCACGACTGGATCGAGAACAGCCACGCGTCGACCGCGCTCTCCTACGCCCACGGGATCGCCAGCGGGTTCGAGCTGCGGGGCGTCGGAGGCGAGCGCAGGGTGGTGGCGGTCGTCGGCGACGGTGCCCTGACCGGGGGGATGGCTTACGAGGCCCTGAACAATCTCGGGCATTCGGGCCGACGCGTCGTCATCGTGCTCAATGACAACGGCCGCTCGTACGCGCCGACGGTCTCGCACCTGTCGCAGAGCCTGACGACCCTGCGGCTCAACCCCACCTACACCGCCGCCCGGGAGCGCCTGCGCTTGCGCCTGCGCGAGCTGCCCGCACTGGGCGAGCTGGCCTATTCGGGCGTGCACTCGGTGACCAGCGCGCTGCGCGACATGGTGGCGCCCCATACCTTCTTCGAAGCGCTGGGTGTGCGCTATGCCGGACCCATCGACGGTCACGACATCGAGCACATGGAGCAGGCCTTCACGCACGCCGCAGAGTGGGACGGGCCGATCGTCGTGCACGTGCTGACCCAGAAGGGCCGCGGCTACGCCCCCGCTGAAGAAGACGACATCCAACGGCTCCACGACGTCAAGGCCACCAGGGCCGTCACGCTCGAGAACACGGTGGGGAGCTCGGCCGGCCGAGGGGTCGGCGGCTCCGCCAGTTCCGACGGAGGCGGCGTCAGCTCCCTGGACTCCATACCCGCGAGCGCGGTCGACGAGTCGTTGCAACGCGCCAGCACCTACACCGACGCCTTCACCCGGGCACTGCTGCACGCGGCGGAAGAGGACCCGCGCATCGTGGCGCTCACCGCGGCCATGCCCGGTCCGACCGGTCTCCTGGCCTTCCAGTCCCGCTTCCCCGACCGCTTCTTCGACGTCGGCATTGCCGAGCAGCACGGGGCCACGTCCGCCGCCGGCATGGCCATGGCCGGGCTGCGACCCGTCGTGGCGGTCTATTCGACGTTCTGGTCGCGTTCCTTCGACCAGGCCAACCTCGACGTGGGCCTGCACGGCTGCCCGGTGGTGTTCGTGCTGGACCGGGCCGGCATCACGGGCGACGACGGGCCGAGCCACCACGGCATTCTCGACCTGGCCCTGGCGCTTTCCATCCCGGGCATGACGGTCTTCGCGCCATCGTGCGCCGAGGAGGTCGAGCCGATGCTGCAGACCGCGCTCGGGTTGCCGGGACCCTCCACCATCCGGGTGCCCAAGACGGCGCCCCGGCATGTCGACCCCGGCGACGTGGGAAGTGGGCTCCAGGCACGCCAGCTCCGCAGCGGCGACGGCTCGGTCTGTTTGCTCGGTGTGGGCAAGACGGTCGGGGCCTGCCTGAGCGCCGCCGACGAATTGGCCGCGGAAGGGATCGACGCCACCGTGTGGGACGCGCGGGTAATCTCGCCGCCCGACGTCACCATGCTCGACGACGCCGCGCGCCACCGCCTGGTTGTGACCGCAGAGGACGGCGTCCGCCACGGTGGTGCCGGGGCCTTTCTCCTCGACGCCATGGCCGCCCAAACGGAGGCGGCGGGGCTGCCGGCTCCCGCCACCCGGGTGTTGGGAGTGCCGCGCCAATACCTCGCGCAGGGCAAGGCCGACGACATCCTGGCCAGCCTCGGTCTCGACGGCGCCGGCATCGCCGAGAGCATCCGTCGGGTCAGGCTCCGCGTCCCGGTCGAGCCCCGCCCCGACTGAACATCGGCCGCAGCCGGTTGCGCTCGCTACGGCGAGTTGGCGCCGTTCTGGCGCACGAAGTCGTTCACCGCGTAGTACGCCTCAATCGACTCCCCGGCGTCGCCCCAGAACCCCGCCTGCACGTCGTGTGCCATCAGGCCCTTCTCGACGAAGTGGTTGTTCACGTCGGTGATCTCGAGCTCGCCACGGCCCGAGGGGACGAGATCGCCGATGATGTCGAACACAGCCGCCTCGTAGCAGTAGATGCCGGTCACGCAGTAGTCCGAGGCCGGACGCTCGGGCTTCTCCTCAATGTGGCTCACCCGGCCGTCCGCGCCGAAGACGGGCACCCCGAGGTGACGCAGGTGCTCCGGTTCGGACACCTTGGACAGCAAGATGCGCGCGCCGACAGGGTCGGCGCGGAACGCGTCGACCATCGGCCGGATGGAGTGCTCGACGATGTTGTCGGCCAGCATCACGAGCACCGGTCCGCCCTCGGCAAAATGCGCCGCCAGACCGAGCGCCTCGGCGATGCCACCCGCCTGTTCCTGGTACGCGTAGGAGAGCTGGTTGATCCCGTACTCCCGCCCGTTGCCGAGCAGCCGGAGGAACTCGCCGGCGTGGGTGCCCCCGGTCACGAGCATGATCTCGTCGATGCCGCTCGACACCACGGCCTCAATAGACCAGGCGATCATCGGGCGGTCGTAAATCGGCAGGAGGTGCTTGTTCGTGATCCGGGTCAGGGGGTACAGGCGCGACCCCGTGCCCCCGGCAAGGATGACGCCCTTCACGACCTTGCTCGCGCCACGTGCCCCGTTGCCATGGCCTGTTTCTAGTCGAAGGTGAGCACGCCACGCGCCACGCGGCCGGCGTGCATCTCGTCGACGACCTCACCGAACCGGTCCAGCGGGCGGGTCAGCGACACCAACTCGTCGAGCATGAGCATTCCGGACTTGTAGAAGTCGACCATGAGCGGAATGTCGTGGTGCGGCCGGGCCGAGCCGTAGCGGCACCCGAGCAGCCCGCGATCCACATACGCCAGCGCATTGACGTCCACCGCCACCTCGGTGCCGCGGGGTGGGATGCCGATGGCAACGGCATTGCCGCCCCAGTCGAGGCAGTCCAGCGCGCTGCGGAGCACGGACGGGTGGCCGACACAATCGAAGGCCCACGTCACCCCACCGAGTGGGAAGAGCGCACCCGCGGCCGACTCCCGGTTGGGGGGAACCAGGTCGCGCACCGCTGCCGCGGCGTCGCCGGCGCTGGCATCGACGAAGTGCGTGGCGCCGAATTGCCGGCCCAGCGTCTCCTTGGCCGCCACCGTGTCGACCGCCACGATCCTGGTCGCTCCCGCGATGCGCAGTCCCTGAATCACGTTCAGACCCACGCCGCCCACACCGAAGACCGCCGCCGTGTCGCCCGGCTTCACCTTGGCTCGGTTCAGGACGGCGCCGACACCCGTCAAGACGCCGCAGCCGATGAGGCAGGCCGATGAGAACGGGATGTCCTTGGGAATGCGGACGGCCTGCACCTCGCTGACGATCGTGACCTCCGAGAAGACCGATGCCGCGGCGAAGTTCGAAGCCGGCTCCCCCTGAAAGGTGAAAGGCGTCGAAATGTTACCGAGTGAGCTCTTGCACCAGGTCGGGTGACCTGTCCCGCACGCCCGGCACGTCCCGCAGCTCGCCAGGGTCGCGATCACCACATGGTCACCCGGCTTTACGGAACGCACGGCGTCGCCCACGCCTTCCACGATGCCGGCGCCCTCGTGCCCGAGCACGGCGGGAGCGGGGAACGGGATCGTCCCGTCGATGACCGACAGGTCGGAGTGGCACACCCCGGCCGCCTGCATGCGCACCCGCACTTCGTTCGGCCCGGGACCGCGCACCTCGAGCTCGTCGGTGACCTCGACTCCTTCTCCGGTGTAGACGATGCCTCGCATTGTGTGCTCCTCTCGTTTCCTACGACTCTGTGGTGATCACGGTGTCCACGCCATCCGCGTGGCGCTGGCGGAGTTCTCGTTTGAGCACCTTCCCGCTGGCGTTCACCGGCAGCGCGTCGACCAGGGCGACGCCGCGGGGGACTTTGTAGTTGGCCATGGCGCCCCGGGACCAACTGAGGATCGACCGTCCGATACTAAGGGGGTCGGCGGCGGCCGCGGCCGCCGTGGGCACCACATAGGCACAGCCCACCTCCCCCATCCGCTCGTCCGGCACGCCGACGACGGCCACCTGGCCCACCGCCTCGTGGCCGCGCAGAATGGCCTCGATCTCCGCCGGGTAGGCGTTGAAGCCGCCCACCACGAACATGTCCTTGACCCGGTCGGTGATGGTGACGTTGCCGGCCGGATCGAGGACGCCGATGTCGCCGGTGTGCAGCCAGCCCTCGGTATCGATCGCCTCGGCCGTCGCCGCCTCGTTGCCCCAGTAGCCCGGCATCACGGTGTAGCCCCGCACCAAAATCTCACCGGGCTCACCCGGCGCGACGTCGGCGCCTCCGGTGACGGCCCGCACCTCCAAACCGGGAATGGCCCGGCCCGAGGTTGCGGCCACGACGTCGGGCGGATCGCTGCGCCGGCACATGGTGACGGTCCCGCACGATTCGGTCAGCCCGTACGCGGTCAGAACGGTGTCGAAGCCGAGCTCGTCGCGCATTGCCTGGACCAATTCGACGGGCACCACGGCAGCGCCGGTGACCCCGAGCCGGAGCGACGACAAGTCGTAGCCGGCGCGCCGGGGGTCCGCGAGAAGCGTCTGGTAGAGCGTGGGCGGTCCCGGCAGCACGCTGATGCGCTCGGTCCCGATGCGTGCCATGACGGCCACCGGTTCGAAGACGGGTTCGGGCACGACGGTGGCGCCGGCCATGAGGCAGGCCAGGATGCCCGCCTTGTACCCGAAGGTGTGAAAGAAGGGGTTGACGACGAGGTAGCGGTCGCCGGCGGTGAGCCCGACGATGGACGACCACGTCCCGAACGTCCGCAGCGACTGCGCGTGCGTCGCAGCCGCCCCTTTGGGATGGCCCGTCGTGCCCGAAGTGAAGATGAGATCCGAGATGTCGTCCGGCTCGACGGCGGCGGCCCGCGCGGCGGACGTGGCCGGATCGACACCCTCGCCCGCCTTGAGGAAGGCGTCGAGGCCGGTCACCGGCACCGCGGCTCCGGCGACGCCGGAACCCGCCGGCGCGCCCTGGTCGCGCAGGAGGAGGATGCGCGCCAGCTCGCCGGTGTCCTGACCCGCCAGCATGGCCGGGTAATCGGCACCCAGGAAGCCCCGCACGGTGACCAGCGTCGAGGCGCCGGCATCGCGGACGATGTAGGCGGCCTCACCCCCTTTGAACCGGGTATTGAGCGGTACGAGCACCGCGCCGGCCCGCAACAGCCCCAGCGCCGCCAGCATCCACTCGGCGCAGTTGGGCGCCCACATGGCGGCCCGGTCCCCGGCCCCGACGCCGGCGGCCACGAAGGCCCGGGCGTAGCGGTCGACCTCTTGGGCCAGCTGCGCGTAGGTGAGATGCAGCTCCCCGTCGACCAACGCCTCCGTGTCGCCGTGCCGCAGCGCCGCGTCGTCGACCAGGCGCGGCACGGTGCCCCAGATGAGGTCGGCCCGCGGGTCCTCCTGGTCGGCCGGCGCGCCGCCGATCCCGCTGCTCATGGATGCTGGCTGCTCACGGAGATGACCTCACCGGATAGGTAGGACGAGTAGTCGCTGGCCAGGAACACAATGACGTTGGCCACCTCCCATGTCTCGGCGCCGCGACCGAACAGCTCGCGGCGGCGGAGCACGGCGAGGTCCTCGTCGGGGATGGCCCTGTTCAGGAACGGGTGTTCGGCCAGGCTGGGCGACACCGCATTGACCCGGACCCCGGCGGGAGCCGCCTCGGCCGCCGCGCAGCGGGTCAGGGCCATCACCCCGGCCTTGGCTGCGGCGTAGTGGGCCTGGCCGGGTTGGGCTCTCCAGCCGAGCACCGACGCGTTGTTGACGATGACCCCCGACTTCTGCGGCAACATCCGGGCCAGCGCGGCACGGGTACAGCGGAACGTGCCCGTCAGCGTGATGTCGAGCACTGTGGACCACTGCTCGTCCGTCATCTCCACCAGCGGCACGGTGCCACCGAGCCCGGCGTTGTGCACGGCGACGTCGATGCGCCCGAAGCGCGCCAGCGCGCCGTCGTAGAGCGCAACGACCTGCGCCTCGTCCCGCACGTCGCAGGCAAGCGCGTGCACGCGATCGGGCCCCTCCGGTCCCAGTTCGCGCGTGAGCTCCTCGGACGTCTCGGCCAGGCGGCGGGCGTGCGCATCCGACACCAGGACCGATGCACCTTCTTCGAGGCAACGCCGGGCCGTCGCCGATCCGATACCGGACCCGGCCGCCGCGGTGACGATGACGACTTTGCCTTCGAGCAGCCCGTGTCCGCCCGGTGGCGGCGGCGGGCGCGGCGGATCGAAGGACGCATCAAGGCTTGTGCTCACGCCACCCCTTTTGGCTCGGGCGGCAGGCCGAGCACCCGCTCACCGATGATGTTGCGCTGAATCTGGTTCGACCCACCGTAAATGGTCTCCGAGCGGGCGAAGAGAAAGGAGCGCTGGAACTCTCCGAGCCCGTACCCGCCGTTCTCCGGGAGCGGCTCGCCGTCCAGGACGGTCGCTGCGGGTCCCAAAATGTCCATGGCCAGCTCGCCGAGCCGGCGGTGCCAGCTCCCCCAGTACAGCTTGGCGATGGAGGCCTCGGGCGGCGCCACGGGGCCGTCGACGCCGGAGAGGCTGCGCAACGTGTTGTAGCGCATGATCGTGAGCGCAATGTGGGCCTGGGCCAGTTGCTGGCGCACCACCGGGCGGCGCGCCGCGCCGTTCTTCTGGGCCAGCGCCACCAGCTTGTCGAGCTCGCGCCGGAACCCGAGCTGGAAGCCGAGCAGCGCCACGCCGCGCTCGAACGCCAACGTGGCCAAGGCGACGCGCCAGCCGTCACCGACCCCGCCCACCACGTTGTCGACATGGGTGCGGGCACCGTCGAAGAACACCTCGTTGAATTCACTGGTCCGCGTGAGCTGGGTGATGGGGCGTACCTCGATGCCCGGCTGGTCCATGGGCACCAACAGATAGGACAGCCCCTTGTGGCGCGTCGACTCGGGGTCGGTCCGGCACACCACGAAGCACCAGTCCGCCAAGTGGGCCAGCGAGGTCCAGACCTTCTGCCCCGTGACGACCCACTGGTCGCCGTCACGCTCGGCCCGCGTCGTGACGTTCGCCAGGTCGCTGCCGGCGTCGGGCTCGGAGTAACCCTGGCACCACAGTTCGGCGCCCTCCCGGATGGGCGGGAGGAAGCGGGCCTGCTGCTCGGGCGTGCCGTAGTGGATCAGGGTCGGGCCGAGCAGCCCTTCACCCATGACGTTGACCCGCCCCGGGGCCGCGGCCCGGGCGTACTCCTCGTTGAAGATGACCTGCTCGGTCATGGTGGCGCCACGCCCGCCGTGCTCGACCGGCCAGCCCAGGCACGTCCAGCCGCCGCCGGCCAGCACCCGCTCCCAGCGCCGGCGCACCTCGAAGCCGAAGGTCTCGTCGCCCGAGCCGCCCCGGCCGCCGAGCTCGGCGAATTCGCCCACCAGGTGCTCCTGCAGAAATGTCCGGACCTCCTGGCGGAACGCCACGTCCTCGGGGCGATCGCGCAGATCCATCGCCGGGGAGCGTAGCCAAGCCGGGGCACCCGACCTGACGGGTCGTCAGATCCGGGCCGTGGCCTCCTGCCACGCCGGGGGGTGGGTGCCGATGGGCGACGTGGGCACCTCCCAACGGCCCGGCGTGACGGGCAGGGCGGCCACCGGGCCCAGGTGGTGCAACCGACCGTAGGGCGTTTCGCTGGTCGTGAGATAGGGGCCGAGGTCGCCGAAACCGGTCGGCTCGCCCGGCGTCTCCGGGGCCTCGGTGAACCACCGGGCGGTTTGGCAGAGCGAGACGCGCACGAGATAGCTGCCGCCCTCGTGGGCGCGGCGCCACAGGGCGGCCATGGTGCCCAGGGCCGCGAGGTACCCAGTGGTGTAGTCGCAGGCCGCGGCCGGAAGCAGCTCGGGGTGATCGGGCCCGCCCTGACCGACGACCATGCCCGAGACGGTCTGGGCCATCTGCTCCCACCCGGGGCGTCGCTGCCAGGGGCCGTCGTCGCCGTAGCAATTGATGCTCACCACCACCATGCCCGGACGGAGCTCTGCCAGCTCGTCGGGCCCGAAGCCCCGGGCCGCCAACGAGCCACTGCGATAGCCCTGCGTGAACACGTCAGCCCCCCGGGCCAGCTCGCGCAGGGCAGCCGCGCCGGCGGGATCGTCGAGGTCCAGGCGGCAGGAACGCTTGCCGTGGCTGGTATCCATGACGAAGAGGGGGATGTTCTCCAACCGGGGCGAGTTGACCAGCAGCACCTCGGCCCCCTGTTCGGCCAACGTGCGGGCGTTGGTCGGTCCGGCCAGCAGGCGGCTGAGATCGAGCACACGCACGCCCTCGAGCGGGCGCCGCGAGCCGCGGGGAGCTTCGGGGGCACTCTCCCCGATCTTCTCGACGCTGACCCGGCCGAGCGGCGCGATGGCCTCGGCCTGCGGATGGGCCGACCACTCCTCTGCCGTGCGCGCCATCGCACCACACGTCCCGGCGCCCGCCAGCGCGTCCTCGAGGGCGGGCGCGTCCCAGCGGGCCACCCGTTCCGCCACCACATCGACGCCGCTGTCCACGTCGCACCCGAGGACCTCGCAGGTGCGCGCCGCGAGATGAGCGAACTGACCCTGCAGGTGGACCCAGCGCCCATCACGGCAGCGGTACAGCTTGACCAGCGGGCGCTCCCGGCTCATCGGCGCGGCCGGCAGGTTCCCGCCTTCCAGCCGCTGGAGTTGGAACCCGACCAGCGACGCTCCAGCGTGGCCCCGCTCCACGGTGACCGGTTGCGTCTCGCCGGTGCGCTCCTCCCACAGCAGTGACACCGCCGCGCCGATGCCACCCAGGACCGAGGCGGCACACTCGACCACGGGGAACGGCGTGGCGTAGGGCTGGCCTTGTCCGACCAGCGTCACCCGATCGGCCAGGGCAGCGGGCAATCCCACCTCCCCCAACAGCCCCGTGACCAGGTCCGCGCTCATGCGGGCATCGTAGGACGCTCCCGGTGCCAGGCCGGCTGGCGTCCGGGCCTGGAATACTGGCCAACGCACCGCGCCACGACGGCACGACCGCCACGGCACGAGCGCAGTGCCAGAGGGAGGGAGAGAGACATGGCCTACTCCCAGGGCCGGATCGTCCACGACGCCGACGCCCACATCATGGAGACGCCCACATGGCTGCAGGACCACGCGGAGGCCGCCTACCGGGACCGGCTGCCTGTCCTGCGCTACCCGGGGGGGAACGAGCTGCGCCAGACCGGCGATCCGGCCGACCAGCAGCGCGACCTCATTGCGGCCTTCGATGCGCTGCGGGCGCGGCACGCCTCACCCGAGTACCGGGCGCACGAGGAGGCCGAGATCATGGCGCGCAAGAACTTCGCCGCCACGGGATCGTTCATTCCAGAGGACCGTGGCCGCGCCCTCGACCTGCTCGGGTTCTCGAGCCAGCTCGTCTTCAACACGTTCCACAACGGGCGGCTGCACGACATGGAGCACGCCGACGCCGACCTGGCCTACGCCGCCGCCCGCGCCCATAACCGGGGCATGCTCGAGTTCTGCGCGGCCGACCCTCGCCTGTTGCCCTCCCTGTACATCCCGCTCGTCGACCCGGCGCGCGCGGTGTCCGCCACCGAGGACGCACTGGCGCAGGGCGCGGCGGCCCTCTTGATCGCCTCGGGTTGCCCGCCGCGGTACTCGCCCAGCCACAGCGACTTGTTCGGCGTGTGGGCGCGCGCCGAGGAAGCGGGCATCCCCGTCGTGTTCCACGTCGGGGGCACGGGGACCCTCGTCGACCCGAACTACTTCCTCAACGGCAAGCCTGTGCCGCCTGACTTCCACGGCGGCGAGGAGAACTTCCGTTCCGTGGACTACATGGGCATCCCCGTCCCGCCGGCCCAGACGCTGGCCACGCTGATCTTCGACGGGGTGCTCGAGGCGTTTCCCGATCTCCGCATCGGCGTCATTGAGCAGGGGGCTATCTGGGTGCCGTCGTGGCTACGCCAGATGGAATCCGCCTTCGAGGCCTTCCACCGCCACGAGGAACGACTCCAGGCGCTCTCGCTCCGGCCGAGCGACTACGTGCACCGCCAGTGCCGCTTTACGCCCTACCCGACCGAGGACGTCGGCTGGATCGTGGAGCAGGCCGGCGCCGATCTCGTGCTGTTCTCGTCCGACTATCCACATGTGGAGGGAGGGCGCAAGCCACTCGAGCGCTTCGAGGCTTCGCTCGGAGACGTCGGTGCCGAGGTACGTCAGCAGTTCTACGCCGACAACTTCCTCTTCCTCATGGGCAACGCAGCCGCCGGCCTGGCGGCCTGAGCCGAGTGCGCCGTGTCAGCTCGGAATGTGAGCGACTGCGGGCGACGTCACCACCGCCCCCTGTGATGTGCAATCAACCACCGCTGGGTAGTCGCACACCGTCCTCTGAAGCCACGGTTGCAGCTGGGTCGTCGGCTCCTCCGATTTGTGCGCGGGCACAACTCCCACGCCGCCGATGAGAAACATGCTCATCCCCAGGAGCACGCCGACGACGAACAGCTTGACCCTCTTCCGAGTGTCCACTCCGTGCACCTCCGCACAGCCCTGCACCCCCCCTCTGGCGGCCACCGGACGCCGAACTCGAGGGAGTTTCCATACGTTGTCCGAGAGTTGTCAAGCCAGCGATCAACTGCCGTCGTACGCAGGAGGAATGCTCCTGAGCAGGGGCGGGGCACTCCCGTTGCAGAGAAAGGCGCACCATGTTCACCCGCAAATCCCGAGGAGCAGAGGCGACGTTCGAGGTCACCAAGTCGGACCAGGAGTGGAAGGCGGAGCTCCCCGCTGACCGCTACGCCGTCCTGCGCCGGGCCGGGACCGAGCCGCCCTGGTCTGGCGACCTGCTGCACGTCGACGGTGCGGGCGGCTTCTGCTGTGCCGGCTGCGGCGCCGAGCTCTTCGACACCGATGCAAAGTTCGAGTCCGGCACGGGCTGGCCCAGTTTCGATCGGGCCGTCGCGGCGGGGACCGTGCTGGAACGCAAGGAGCGCAGCTTCGGCATGGCGCGCACCGAGATCCTGTGCGCCCGGTGCGGTGGCCATCTGGGGCACGTCTTCCCCGATGGGCCCACCGACACCGGGCAGCGCTACTGCGTCAACTCGCTCTCGCTGCGCTACGAGCCCGAAAGCAACACCGACGATGCAGACGGAGCCAGCACCGGGGACTGACCCTCGATCATGTCGACCGGCCTCGCGCACGCGGCCGAGCTCGGCTGCGCAGCAGCAGTGCACCGGCACAGATGACAGCGGCCGCCGTCGCTCCAGCGGCGACGGCCGGATCGACGACAACACGTGCTGTCGATCCGGCCAGGTGCGCCGCCAGCGTCGCCAGCGCCGGCCATCCGGGCGTGGCGATGAGCCACGGCACCACTCAGGCCTCGACCGCCAACGCCTCAGCCCCGTCTTCGGCGCTCTCCGGCGAGGCCGACCCGCGCCGCTCCACCTTGTGGACCTCGACGGTGGCGAAACGCAGGCTGGCGCCCACTTCGTCCGCCGTGATCTCCACCTTGGAACGGTGCTCTCCCTCTTCGGTCTCCCACGTCCGGTGCTCCAGTCGACCGGTCACGACGACCCGCATGCCCTTGGTCAGGCTCAGCGCCACGTTCTCCGCCAGATCGCGCCAGCAGACGACGTCGAAGAACGACGTCGACTCCTGCCATTCCTGAGTCGTACGGTCCTGCCAGCGTCGGTTCACGGCGACGCCGAGTTGGGCCGTTGCCTGCCCCTCGCGGGTGTAGCGAATCTCGGGTTCACGGGTCAGGTTCCCGGTGATCGTGGTGGTATTGGCCATCTGCATCCTCGCTTTCGTGCACGCCCTCCGTCCGAGGGCGCGGCCCAGCGTGATGGCCTCTCCTTGGCGCGAACCTTGCAGCGAACCTCACCGAGCCCGAATTGCACCGGTCCCGGGCCGGACGCCTAGGACTTCGGCTTCATCCCCAGGCAACGGAGGACGAACGCGCCGAACGGCCCGGGCTTCTTTTCAGGATGGTGGTCGGCCGAGTGCCCGTAGCGCGATCCGTACACGCCTCCCGAGCTCCCGGTCAGGCCGGGTGCCGGCAACGTGTTGGGCTCCTCGTACTTCGGCACCTTGGCCAACCGCCGCTTCTGCTTCCTGGGCTTGTCACCGGCACTCCCCATCCCGTCAGTCTGACCCACATGGCGCCGCCACGCGCGCAGCTCGTCGGCGTCTGGGACCGAAGGCCCGACCGGCCCCCATCAGCTCCGGCCGCTGCGGAGCGTCCGACCGCCGATGACATAGAGGGTCAACCCGACGACGAGGGATGCCAGGATGATCCAGCGGACAACTGCCGTCTCGAGCGACGTCGGCGACCCGTTCGAGCTGATCTCGGCGAAGCCCCCACCGATCACCAGCGCAACGAAGGCCAAGATGCCGCATACCAGTGATCCCTTCCGGGCGTTGTTGCAGAAGAAGCGAGACCGCGACAGGTCCGGCTTCGAGCCGTTCGCGGCTGCGTCCCGCCGGCCCGTCACGCCGTCAGACGTCGAGGAAGCGTCGGATCGCGATGGCAGAGCCGATGGAGCCGATCGCCATGCCGACAATGACCACGACGACGTTGGTCAACAGGACCTCGGATCCCGACATGTGCATCGCAGTGAAGATGTTGCTGGTCGTCCGCCCGCCACCTTCGTGGTTGATGAAGAGGTACACGAAATAGACGACGACAGCAGCCAGCAACGATCCGAACAGGCCCTGCAAGAGGCCTTCGGACATGAATGGGATGCGGATGAACCAGTTGGTGGCCCCCACCAGCTTCATCACTGACACCTCGCGACGTCGGGCGAAGATGGCCATGCGGATGGTGTTCAGGATCAGGACGGCCGCCGAGATGATCAGGACGATTGCGACGGCCAGACAGACCCACTTCGAGACGTTGATCACGGTCTCTTCGTTATGGATGGTCTGCTGAGGCTCGGTCACGGACAAGACGCCGGCGGTGCCGCTGAAGGTGTGGACGACCTGGGCCGCGTCGGTCAACGCAATGGGGGTGCACCAGTAGGAGGTCGGCATCTCCGATTCGGTGGTCGCCTGGAAGACGTCCGAGGGAAGCAGCCGCCGAGCCTCGGAGAAGTTGCGCGCCTTGTTCCAGTAGGCGCATGGCTGCGCGACGTAGTTCAGCTGGGACAGTTCGGTGCCCACCGCGGAAATCTCCTGCGCATTGGCATTGGGCTGCATCCAGACAGTGACCTGTGTGCCCCGCTCCAGCGTTCCGGTGGCGTTGGCCGAACCTTGGCGCAGAAGCAGTGCGGCGCCCACCAGCGACAGCGAGACGGCAACAGTCAGGACGGCCGCGATGGTCATGAGACGGTTCCGCCACAGGTTCGACGCCGTCTCGCGGACGACGTAGTCAACTGAGACCGCCATTTAGACGGCCTCCTGCCCTTGCCCGGAGCCGTCGAAGCCGTACACGCCGCGCGCCTGGTCCCGCACCATGCGTCCGTTGCTCAACTCAATGACGCGCCGACGCATTTTGTCCACCAGGACCTCGTCGTGCGTGGCCACCACCACGGTCGTCCCGGTCCGGTTGATGCGGTCCAGCAGCTGCATGATGCCCTGACTCGTCTGCGGGTCGAGGTTCCCCGTGGGCTCGTCAGCCAGCAGAATGAGGGGCCGGTTGACGAAAGCGCGGGCCACCGCGACACGTTGCTGTTCCCCACCCGAGAGCTCGCCGGGCAGGTTGTCCCGCTTGTTGGCCAGACCGACCAGGTCCAGCACCTGGGGCACCTGGTTGGCCACGACGTGACGGGGTCGACCGATGACCTCGAGGGCAAAGGCCACGTTCTCGAACACGGTCTTGTTGGGTAGGAGGCGGAAGTCCTGGAAGACGCAGCCGATGTTGCGGCGCAGGTAGGGCACCCGCCATTTCGGCAGCTCCACGATATTGCGGCCCGCCTCGAGGATCTGGCCCGTGTCAGGGAGCTCCTCACGCAGGAGGAGCCGGATGAAGGTGGTCTTCCCGGATCCGGACGCGCCGACGAGGAACACGAATTCGCCCTTGTCGATCTCAACGGTGATATCGCGCAATGCGACCGTCGAGCCCTTATAGGTCTTGGTGACGTTTTCGAATCGGATCATCGGTAGGAGAGGTGTCGCCCCAGGTGGCGCAGGCGGAGCACTAGATAATCCTAACGAGTCCGTATTGCCGTATCGGGTCATGGGCTCCGGCGCAGGTCACAGCGCCCTGCCGTCCGAATGACCGAGTGAACCGCCCGCGGCGGACTCGTCTCCTCCGGTCCTCGGTGGTCGCTCCCGTCACCGCGCACGACCGGGAACCGGCATGCCCAGGGCTCCCTCGGCCCGCGTCGCCGCCACCGCGTGGCGCGCGCCACGGCGGGGGCACCCGGTCATCTGCCGGCTCCGCACCGCCCCGACGCGGGGAGATCTCGCCGGTGCAGATCCGGCGTCTGGCCGCGCACCGCTGATGCCGACCCGCCTGGGGCCCGCCGCGCCGGCTGGGTGATGAACGACCGGCCAGCCTTCCGCCGGCGGGACCACGCGGGCACGGCGTCTCGATCGACGTCGTGGCAGGTCATGAGGGTCATCTCTGCCGGGCGGGTCGTCGCAGTCGTGAGCCCGCGGGTGGACGGCTTGCAGCCAAGCAGCGCCGGAGAGCAGCCGAGACGAGCCGAGAGGAGTGGCCGTCGGCCCTCACGTGGGTGGCGCGGTGACGCCCGGTCGCTCAGTCGCTCACATCGCTCACACGACGTCGGTGTGAGCTGAGGGCGCGTCGGAGTCGCCACGGTGTCGACTACGCGTGAGTCTCGGCGCACGACGCGACCGGCATGCCGCATGTCACGGTGCCGGTCCGACCAGTACGACATCCCGCGTCCTCGTCGGTCCACTGCGCATGCATCACGCGGGACGCGTTGCCGCTGGTTCGCGTGCACAGCGCACGAGGCGCGCCACGAATGGATCTACGAGCTGCCCTCGCGCTGGCGGCGCAACTCGGCCTCCATGAACGCATCGAGATCACCGTCGAGCACCGCCTCGACATTGCCCGTCTCGTAGTTGGTGCGGAGATCCTTGACGAGTTGGTACGGCGCCATCACGTAGGAGCGGATCTGGTTGCCCCACGCGTTGTCGACCCGGTCGCCGCTCAGCGCGTCGAGCTCGGCTCGGCGCTCCATGCGGGCTCGCTCGGCCAACTTGGCCCCGAGGATCTGCATTGCCTTGGCCTTGTTCTGGTGCTGGCTGCGCTCGTTCTGGCAGGAGACCACCAGCCCCGTCGGCAGGTGGGTCAAGCGCACCGCAGAATCCGTCTTGTTGACGTGCTGCCCCCCGGCCCCGGAGGACCGATATGTGTCGATACGCAGGTCTTTCTCATCGATCTCCACCTCCGACGAGACGTCTTCGAGGAAGGGCGTGACGTCCATGGAGGCGAAGCTCGTCTGGCGGCGGTGCTGCGAGTCGAAGGGCGACATCCGGACCAGGCGGTGCACGCCGCGCTCGGTGGCCAGCAGCCCGTAGGCGAACCGGCCGTGGACGATGAAGGTGGCCGAGAGCAGACCCGCCTCCTGCCCCTCGGTCGCCTCGTCGACCTCGACGGTGAAGCCGCGCCGCTCGGCCCAGCGCTGATACATCCGGAGCAGCACCTCGGTCCAGTCCTGCGCGTCCGTGCCGCCGGCGCCGGCGTGCACCTCGCACACAGCGTCGAACTCGTCGTATTCGCCGGAGAACAGCGACTGCAGTTCCAACGCTCCGAGACGCGCCCCGAGGGCGTTGACCATCTCGACCAGCTCGGCATCGAGCGCGGCGTCCCCACTGCCTTCGCCGGCAGACTCCTCGGTCAGCTCGAGCAACGCCTGCGCGTCCTCGAGCTCGCTGCGCAGCGTCTCGAGTTGCTCCAGGTCGGCGGAGACCCGTCCCAGCTCCTTGGTCACGGCGCGCGCGTTGTCGGCGTCGTCCCAGAGGTCGGGCCGGGCCACCTCGGCCTCGAGCTCGGTCCGGCGCACTTCGAGCTTCTCGCGCCCGAGATAGCGCTCGGCCTCGGCCAGCCGCTCCCCTAGCGCTGCGAGCTCAGATGTGAAGTCGCGGGGGAGGTCGGCCGACGGCCCGTCAGGCGGCGCCATGGCAGAACTTGTACTTCTTGCCGCTCCCGCACCAGCAGGGATCGTTGCGGCCGACCTTCTCGTGTTGTTCCTTGACGATGGGCACCAAGGCCTCGGGGTCGGGTGCGTTGGGCCGCTTGATCTGCGCCTTTCCGCCGGCAGTCCGGCCGTTTTGGCCGGCACCCTCAGGCCGGGTCAGCACGGATGTCTGCGCCGGCACGCTGGTCCCCTGGTCCTCCAGCAGCGCCGAGGCCAACGCACCCGTCCCGGCCACCGGGTCCTCCGCTGCGGCGTAGACCGCCTTGTCGAGGTCCGGCTCGGCCGCCGGTGCCTGGACCGCCTCGACGTGGAGGATGTAGCGGAGATAGTCGTTGTCGATCACCTCCATGAGCTGGCCGAACATGGAGTAGCCCTCCTGCTGCCAGGCGTTGAGGGGGTCGGCCTGGACGGTCCAGCGCAGGTGGATGCCGTCCTTGAGGTTGTCCATCTCGGCCAGGTGGTCGCGCCAGCGGGCGTCCATGATCTGCAGGTAGACGTCGCGCTCGATCTGCCGCATGGTCTCCGCACCGCTCGGCATCGCCTCGCCGTGCTTCTCGTAGTAGTCGAGGGCCTCTTCGACGATCGACTCGACCAGGTCCTCCGTCGTGGCGGCCTGCGCGAGGTCGGCCACGGTGAACTTCGTCGGGTAGTACTGCATCAGCGAGTCGACGAGGCCCTTGAGGTCCCAATCCTCTTCGAACTCGGTCGGGCAGTGCTCGGCCACCACCTTCTCCGCCGCGCCGGCCAGGAGGTCCTCGGTGTGCTCCTCGAGGTCATCGCCGTCGATGATCTGCAGCCGGCGCTCGTAGATGACCTTGCGCTGCTGGTCCATCACCTCGTCGTACTTGAGGGCGTCCTTGCGCATTTCGGCGTTCCGGGCCTCCACGGTGTTCTGCGCCCGCTCGATCGCCTTGCCCACCGTCTTCGACTCGATCGGCATGTCGTCGGGCAGCGTCCGCCCCATGACCCAGCTCATGGCGCCCGTGGCGAACAAACGCAGGAGTTCGTCGTCGAGGCTGAGGTAGAAGCGGCTCTCCCCCGGGTCGCCCTGGCGGCCCGACCGGCCCCGGAGCTGGTTGTCGATGCGTCGGCTCTCGTGGCGCTCGCTGCCCAGCACGTAGAGCCCGCCCAGCTTGCGCACCTCTTCGCCCTCGGCGCGGCAACGGGCCTCCACTGCCGTCTGCCGACGCTCCAACTCGGCCGCACCCTCTTCACTGTCGATGTCGACGCCCTCGGCAGCGAGCTCGTGTTGAGCCAGCAGCTCGGGATTGCCCCCGAGGATGATGTCGACGCCGCGGCCGGCCATATTCGTGGCCACCGTGACTGCACCGCGCCGGCCGGCCTGCGCCACGACCTCGGCCTCCCGGAAGTGCTGCTTGGCGTTCAGCACGTTGTGCGTCACGCCCCGCTTCTCGAGCAGGCGCGCCAGCAGCTCGGACTTGGCCACCGAGGCGGTGCCGATCAGCATGGGCTGGCCGAGCTCGTTGCGCTCGACGATGTCGTCGACCACCGCGTTGAACTTCGCCTCCTCGGACTTGAACACGAGGTCCGGCTCGTCGAGCCGGACCATGTCCTTGTTGGTCGGGATGGGCACCACCGGCAGGCCGTACGTCGCTGCGAACTCGCCGGCCTCGGTCTCGGCGGTGCCGGTCATTCCGGACAACTTGTCGTACAGGCGGAAGTAGTTCTGCAGGGTCACCGTGGCCCAGGTGTGGTTCTCCTCCTTGATGGCCACGCGCTCCTTGGCCTCGACGGCCTGGTGGAGACCGTCGGACCACCGACGACCTTCGAGCGTGCGCCCGGTGAACTCGTCGACGATCTTCACCTCGCCGTTCTGCACGAGGTAGTCCTTGTCCCGCTTGTAGAGGTCTTTCGCCGTAAGAGCCTTGGTCAGCTGATGGACGTAGTTGACCGACACGGCGTCGTAGATGTTCTCGACCCCGACCGCCTGTTCCACCTTCTCAATGCCCGCTTCGAGCGGGACGACCGTCTTCTTCTCCTCGTCGACCTCGTAGTCGACGTCACGGGTGAGCGTGCGGGCAATGGAGGCGAATTGGTAATAGAGCTGCGCCGCCTCGTCGGCCGGTCCCGAGATGATCAGCGGCGTGCGGGCCTCGTCGATGAGGATGGAGTCGACCTCGTCGACGATGGCGAAGACATGGCCCCGTTGCGCCATGACGTCTCGGGAGCGCTTCATGTTGTCGCGCAGGTAGTCGAAACCGAACTCGTTGTTCGTGCCGTAGGTGATGTCCGACGCGTAGGCCCGCCGCTTCACGAAGTCGTCCTCGATGTCCGCCCCGATCCGGCCCACCGTGAGGCCGAGCCAGCGGTGCAACTGACCCATCCATTCGGAGTCACGGGTGGCCAGGTACTCGTTCACCGTCACCATGTGCACACCACCGCCGTCAAGGGCATTGAGGTAGGCCGGCAGCGTGGAGACGAGCGTCTTCCCCTCGCCGGTCTTCATTTCCGCGATCCACCCGAAGTGCAGGGCCATACCCCCCATCAGCTGCACGTCGAAGTGGCGCTGACCCAGGACCCGCCAGGACGCCTCACGTACGACGGCATAGGACTCGACGAGCAAGTCGTCGAGGGTTTCGCCCTGGTCCAAGCGCTCCTTGAATTCCACCGTCTTGTGCGCGAGGGCTTCGTCGCTCAGACCCTGCATCTCTTGTTCGAGGGCACCGACCAGAGGGACGAGCTCGGCCAGCCTTCTGACCTTCTTGCCCTCGCCGGCGCGCAGGACCTTCGTGAACACGCTCATGGAGCCACGATCCTACCGGCCGGAACGGGCCCGGAGCCGCCGCCGGGCCGCCGGAACGAATTAGGGCTGCGTGCGGCTGACCTGGTCTTTGACCCCACACTCGCCTGCCGCAAGGGTGACGCGCCGGTGCCGGCGGTGCGGCGGCAAGCCGTCACACCCAACGGCACCGTGTTGGCGCGCATCGCCTCGTCTCCGCCCGCCCCCGACAGCCGGGGACCCAGCGGGCAGGGCTTACCTCTAAGCCGCACCATGCTCAGCAACCACAAGTCGCCTTACGTGGGTCGTTTTGCCTGCGACTGGCCTCGACTTTCAACCACAGACCCGCACGCAGCCCTGGGGCATCCTACGCTCCTCCATCCCCCTCCTGCCCGGGGACGTTCGAGCCGGCTGAACCCGAGGCGCTGCCCGCGCTGGCGGGGGTGGCGCCCTCGAGCACGGTCACGTCGGAGATCTTCCACACCCCGTTCACCTGCTTGAGGTCGGCAATGAGGCGGACGACGTCGGCCTGCGGTGAGCTGATCTTGTTGTTGACGTAGGTCTGGTCGACGACGGCGTAGACGGAAGCCGTGCCCGACTTCCGGCGCCGGCGATGAGCAGCGCCGCGGCCACAGGTGCCTGCAGGCGGACAATGCCAAATCCACGGCGGCACCAAGTTGTGACTGCGCGCCGATCTGCTCGATGAGCGAGCCGACCTCCACTGGTCGAAAACCCCGGAGACCGGGACACTCTTGAGCGAAGCTGCTGGAGGGCCTCGAACGCCGTGGCGAACATGTTGCCCGTCTCGCGTACGGCTGTGGCGATCTTGCCGTCGTCGGTGATTGGGCGGCTGGGTCGTGGCAGGCGACGTCGGACCTTGCGGCGTCGTGCGTGCAGAGAGGCGATCCACACCGTTCTGCACGATTCCGCATTCGACACGGCGACGTTGTCCTGGGCGCGCGAAGGACGGGCCGCGTGCCGATTTCTCTTTTAGTCAAATACCCAAATTCTCAGCATTTTTGAGCAATTGTTGAGCAATTTAACTCCAACCCCCGTTCTGGAAATACCAGATTGCGGGTTTCGGAAAGCCGTGAAACACGGCCATAATGTGAAGCAACTCCTACTGGAGGACGAACGGGGGGAGGGACGGGATCAGTGGCGCTCCGCGAAGAAGAGCTCACAAGTTTCTCTGACGATGTCGACCTCGACCGTGATCGCGCGCTCGTCGAGCGTTGTCAGGCGGGCGACTCTGCAGCATTTGGAAACCTCTACGCGCGCTACTACGAGCGCCTCCTTCGCTTTTGCCTGCGTCGGCTGAATGACCGCCACGAGGCCGAAGACGCGGCGCAGGAAGCGTTCGCTCGCGCCTGGAAGGCGCTGCCGCGCTTCGCAGGCGAGCGACGCTTCTACCCCTGGCTGACGGTCATCGCCGGAAATATTTGCACTGACATGCTTCGGCGTCGCTCGCGCAGCACACCGACCGACGACTTAGAGCTCACTGCACAACATCCGGTGGGTGTGGTCGGTGAAGACACCTCTGAGGAACTCGTGCTGGCTGCGGACGACGGCGAGCTGGTGCACCGTGCGCTTGAGCGCCTGTCGACGCGCCACCGCCACGTGCTTGCCATGCGCGAAGGCTCCGGTTGGACGTACCAGCAAATCGCGGACCACGAAGGCGTTGAGATCGGGACCATCGAAACGCTGTTGTGGCGCGCCCGTCGAGCTCTCAAGCGCGAGTTTGCCGCCGTGTCCGATTCGAAGGAAGCGCTGGCAGGATTCCTTATCGCCACAGGTGCACTCATCCGCCGCACCGTCTTCCGAGCCGCGCACCGCAGTGCCACGGTGCACCAGGGCAGCGGGGGCGGTTCTGGGGCGATGCGCAACACCGTGGCGGGCGTTGCCGTGACCGGCGCAGCCGTGGCCGCTGCATTGATCGCACCGCACGCACTCTCAAGCAGCCCGAGCGCGGCGGCATCGGGACCCAACTCGGCCTCCGCTGCCCCGCCTCTTGTGCTGGGGTCGACGCACGCTTATGGAGCAGGCAGTGGCGGCTCGCCGGGCTCCCAGGCCCTGGCGGTCGGCGGTTCTCTTCTCGGATCGGGCGACGGCGCCGTCGCCCGCAGCACGGGTGGCTCGTCTAGGAGCAGCGGTTCGCGGACCAGCGGTTCCGGTTCCGCCCAAAGTTCCAGTGGAACCAACGCGCTCCTCGGCGGCGCCCTCGGTGGTGGATCGTCGTCGGGCCCGGGTGGCGTCGCTGGCGGACTCAACCAAGCGGCCGGAGGCCTGAGCAACACCGTGAACGGTGCCTCCGGCGGCGTCGGTCAGACGGTCGGTGGCGTCACCAGCGCAATCGGGAAGACGGTCAGTGGCATTACGAGCGCAGTCGGGCAGACGGTGGGCGGCGTCACCGGGAGCGCGGGCGGCGGAGGGGTGACTGGCACGCTCGGCAGCGCCACGAATGGCGTCAACGGGCTGACACAGTCGATTGGGCTGGGCAGCGTACGCCCGGGAGCGTCGGGTTCGACATCGTCCGGCTCAGGGTCTTCTTCGAGCACCCCCGCCAGCACCACCACCACGACCAGCCCGGTCCAGGGCATCCTCGGAGGAACGACCAAGACGGTAGGCGGCCTGCTGGGGGGCTAGTTGTCTCGCGCTGGCGCAAGCCGGGCACTGCGAATGGGTTCTCCTCATATGGACGACCCGCGGGAGACGACAGGACAGGCTTGGATCGCGCCAGGCGAGCCGATCATCTCCCTCCGTGGGGTTACGAAGTCATTCGGCTCCCACACCGTGCTTGAGGACATCACCTTTGACGCGCCGAAAGGCAGGATCACAGCGATCATCGGGCCGTCCGGCACAGCAAAGTCCGTGTTGCCCAAGAACATCCTCGGGTTGCTGCGTCCCGAGCGCAGAGAGACCTGGGTCGATGGCGGCCAGATCGCTGGGCTGAGGGAGAAGCGACTCTACGAGGTGCGCAAGAAGTTCGGCGTCCTGTTCCAGGACGGAGCCCTCTTCGGGTCGATGAACCTCTATGACAACATCGCCTTCCCGCTGCGCGAGCACACCCGAAGGAGCGAGCCGGCGATCCGGGAGTTGATCCACCGCAACGCGGAGCTGGTCGGCCTGATGGACCACCTCCAGAAGCTCCCCGGCGAGGTATCAGGTGGGACGAAAAAGCAGCCGGGCTGGCCAAGGTGACCGAACCCGAGATCGTCCCGGTGAGGCGGCCCTCGTGGCACACGCGCCGAGCGACCAACTCGTTCCACCCAGCTAGTGACCCAACGAGAAACGCCCCCGGCTCCGGGTGGTGCGCTCCCGGAACCAGCGGCGTTCCCGATCAGGTACGGCTCAGTCGCCGGCGGCGGCTCCGCAAACTGTCTCCACCATCAGGCCGCTGACCACGTAGGGGTCCATGTTGGCGTTCGGCCTCCGGTCTTCCAGCCACCCCTTCTGGTTCTTGGCCGTGGCCCAGGGGATGCGGATGGAGGCGCCCCGGTCGGAGGTGCCGTAACTGAACTGGGTGAAGTGCGCCGTCTCGTGCGCGCCGGTCAACCTACTCTCGATGCCGATGCCGTAGTTCGTCACATGCTCTTCCACGCGCTTCCCGAGGGCCTCACAGCCGGCGATGATGGCGTCCCAGCCGCCGTCCTCCCGCATGGCCTTGGTGGAGAAGTTCGTGTGCGCTCCGGCACCGTTCCAGTCCCCGAGCACCGGCTTGGGCTCCAGAGTGGCGAACGTGTCGAAGTCCTCGGCGATGCGGAAGAGCAGCCAGCGCGCCGTCCACAGCTGGTCGCCGATGAGCGGTGGCGGAATTACTCCGATCTGGAACTCCCACTGGCCCATCATCACCTCGGCATTGGTGCCCTCGATCCCGAGTCCAGCCTTCATGCAGGCGGCAGTGTGACGCTCGACGATTTCACGACCGGGCATCTTGTCGCCACCGACCCCGCAGTAGTAGGGGCCCTGAGGGGCAGGGAACCCGGCTTCGGGCCAGCCCAACGGGCGCCCGTACTGGAAGAAGGTGTACTCCTGCTCGATCCCGAACCAGGGCTCCTGGTCGGCGTACTTCTCGGCCAGCTCCGCGCACTTCCGCCGGGTGTTCGTGCTGTGCGGGGTCATGTCAGGGTGCAGGACCTCGCACATGACGAGCTTGTCACCCTCCGCCCGCAAGGGGTCAACGCACACGAAGACCGGCTGCAGGACACAGTCGGAGTCGTTGCCTTCGGCCTGGTTCGTGCTCGAGCCGTCGAAGCCCCAGATCCCGGGCTCCTTGCCGGTCTCGACGATCCTGGTCTTGCTGCGAAGGAGCGGAGTGGGCTCCGTTCCGTCGATCCAGATGTACTCGGCCTGGTAGCTCATGAGTTCTCCTGTGTTCCCCTTCTTGCTCGTGGTCAAGGTGCCGGGGCGGGGGTCCCGGCCTCTTGCGGACAGACTTCCCACACCAGATTTGCGGTTGTCAGTCTCGTCGGACCCTATTTCACCGCCGTATCCGTTATGTGAACCGCGGATGAAATCCTGCTGAGGGCACCTGCACCTGTCTGGAGCGTACCGAGACTCGGCTTGCCATCCGGCCCCCCAGTCCTGCCCTGCGTGGCGCCGACGCGACGGAGGGTCGGGTCGTTCGACCCGGCCCTCCCCAGTTGCGTCTTCTCAGGCCATGCCAGAGGAGTGCCCCGTTCGAATCCCGCTTTCTCCCTCGCCTACTTCCACGCGAGGCCGATAGTCAGGTCGACCTCGCCGACAGCGTTGGGCGGCCCGGCGCCGCGCCGCCGACACTCTCCCCACAAACGACGGAGGGCTGGATCAGCCGAAGCCGACCCAGCCCTGCCATCATCCCATTGGGGAAGGGGGAATATTCCCTTAGGGAATTCATTACCTCGGTTGCGCTAGCAGTCTCCTTAGCCGCAACTTGCGCCCTGTGAAGCGTTGCCCACACAGTTGTTGGCCTGGTTGAACAGGCCCTTGATCCCTCCACCGAGCAAGGAGATCGCAACAACCGCGACCACCGCGATCAGGCCGACGAGGAGTGCGTACTCCACCATGGAGGCGCCCCGCTCGGTCCGTGCACGCTCGAGCAGGTCGCCGTGGAACCCACGCACCGTTAAGAACGCGTTCAAAAACATCTCCGTCATTTGATGATTCCCCTCTTCTTGCCCCAACCTTCCCGGACGGTTTGCCCGGACCGTGTTTTGGGGTTCCCAGCACATTTTTGGCCTTCTCGCGGTCCAAATTCCATAGGCTTATTGGACCATTTGGGCTGGGCATTTCCCCAATTGCCGGTTGCTATTCGATGGTGACGAGGCCCATCACGACGGCGCGCACGAGCGCGTGAGTGCGGTTCGTCACATCCAACTTCTGGAAGATGGCAGCCAAGTGGTTCTTGGTGGTCTTGGGGCTGATGTAGAGCCTCTGTGAGATCTCGCCGTTTGTGGCGCCCTCAGCAAGAAGCTGCAGCACCTCGAGCTCGCGCTGGGTCAACGACCATGGACCCCACTGACGATCCTCCTGTCGCGACTGCGTCGAGACGTCGAGGTCGCGGTAAGCGTCGCCCTGCTCGACTTGGGCGTCGTCGCGCGTGAGTGTCGCCCGGGCTCCTCGCAGGCTCTCGCCACGATGCACGGTTGTGCAGACCGAAGGCCCGGAAACGGACACATGCGCGTAGAACGTCCATTCCGATCCGGTTCCGACCTCAACGGCCGGCGACGGCTGCGCTGTAGGCCGCAGGATCGACGCTGTGTTTGCCATTCCTCCCCCTCATGCCACACCGCCTTGCGTTGCGGTGTGCCTCCATTTCCACCGCAAGGCGGCGGAAACTCCCAGGTCATTGTATGCTTTTGGGGTCAAACGACAGTCGCATCTCTGTTGCCGCATGGGTGCGGACCTCAGACGAAAAACAATTTCGCCGGAGCCGGCGGGTGACTCAAGCCCCGTGGAAGGCGTGCTTGATCGGGCCCACAATCGGCCCGAGCACGATGATCATGATCGCCGGCAAGAAGCAGAGGGCGAGAGGGAAGAGAATCTTGATGGGTACCTTGGCTGCCTTCTCTCGAGCGCGTTGGCGGCGCTTGTCCCGCATCTCGTCCGCCTGCGCCTGAAGTACGCGACCAATCGGCAGACCGAGAGCGTCAGCCTGCGAGAGCACCACCGCGAAGGTGACAAGGTCATCGATGTCGGTGCGTAACTTCATGTTCTCCAAGGCGTCGTGGCGCGAGAGCCCGAGCTCCATCTCTCTCAGCGTCAGGCGCAGTTCATGACAGACCGGCGAATCGAATCGGGCGCATGACACCTGCATCGCCTGCTCGAGTCCGAGGCCTGCCGCAACGGAAATGCACATGAGGTCAAGGAGGTCTGGCAAGTCATTCGTCACCTGCTCCCGCCGGCCCTTAATGCGGTGACGCAACCAGTAGCTGGGCGCCAGACCACCGATGATGGGAAGGAGGAACAGGCACGCCAGGCCCATCTTCACGCTGACGGCACCGCTCACCAACGCAACGAGACCCAGGCCGAAGCCGAGCAGCGCCGATCCCACTTGCACGGCGACGAACTCCTCGGCACGGACAGTTCCGGTGAGACCCGCCTTGAGAAGATCGGCGTGCACGCGATCAACCTCGCTGGAGGGATAGAGCCGAGAGAGGACGTTCTTGAAGCCCCGCGCGCCCGGCCCGAAGATTCGCTTGACCAACGGATCCTGCACCCGCTCCACGACGGGAGCGGCCTCGGCGTAGAGTTCGGCCTCCGATCCGAGCGAGCGAATGAACTCGAGCCGGCTCGAGGCCTTGTGGGAGCGCCAGGCCGCGGCACCGACGCCACACAGGCCGATCATCATCAAGGTGATGCCCACCATCGGAACGATGTAGGTCGGGTTCACGTGATTGCCCCTTTGGTTTTCAGATTTTGATGTTGACCATGCGGCGCACGATCCAGAAACCAAGCGCCATCAGCCCGGCCGTCCCGATAAGGACGATGAGGCCAACGCCGTGCATCATGGGCTGCAGATAGCCGGGGTCCTTCGTCTCGAGCGCGAACACCAGGAAGAGGGGAATGGCGAACAGGACGTAGCCCGACATGCGCCCCTCCGCCGAGAGCGTCTGCACCTCGCGGCGCACTTCCTGGCGGGTCCGCATGAAGTCGGCCAACGTCTTGAGAATCGGAGCCAGGCGGCCACCGGTCGACTGCTGAATCCGCACGGCCTCGACCGCCCATGTGAGGTCCTCGACCCCCGAGCGCTCGGCCATGTTCTCGAGGGCCACCACGAGATCCGAACCGACAGCGACCTCGGCCATCACTCGGTCAAGCTCGGCCGAGAGCGGAGGTTTGGCGTCACGTCGATACATGTCAATGGAGCGCTGGAAAGTCTGGCCACCCTCGACCGAAGCCGACATCAGGGCCAGCGCGTCGGGCAGTTGTTCTTGGATCTGCTTGATCCGCTTCGCCGCCTTACGCGACGGCAAGTACCAGGCGATACCGGCGACGACAGCAATCGCGATGACGGAACCGATGGGCGAGCCCGTCATCACCCCGATCACCACCGCCAGCCCGAAGGCGATTGCGGAGCTGATCACCAGGTACTCCCCCGCCCGCAACGGGATTGCGGCCCGCTCAAGGCGGCGTTCCAGGGCGCCGTGCGTGTCGACTCGCCCGAAGATCCCGGAGATGCGGACCGTGAGCGCCGAGAGTTCGCCGTGCTCTGGGGATTCCGTCACTACCTCGACTGGCACTTCGGCAGTTCCCATGGTGTCGTCGAGGATCTGGGCCAGGGTGCGCTGCTTCGTACGCACTCGGACGATCAACCCGACGACGACGAGAGCGATCCCGCCACCAAGGAGCACCGCAGCAACGAGGGCCGCGCCCTCGGTACTCACCTGCGTTACGAGGAGCATCGGGCTCATTTCCCGTCTCTCCGGCGCGCGAGCATCTCGTACAACTCCTCGGAAGGCGGCTCGACCACGCGCCCGGGCCGCGCCGGCCGGTGGTGGCGACCGGACCGGCCACCCGATCCCGAGAGCCCATCGTCATTGCGGAACAGCTGTGCGGGCACCTCGACGCCGTTGAGCGCCAGTTCGTCGAGGATCTTGGGCCGCAAGCCGGTCGAGACCAGCCGCCCGAAGCCTTCGTGCATGTCGACGCGGTGGAAGATGTCCTGCAGGAGGACGGTTTCTCCCTCCATGCCCTGGAGCTCGGTGATGGAGTGCACGACGCGTGGTCCAGCGGGGGTTCGTTGGAGCTGGATGAGGCAGCCCACCGCCATCACAATCTGCTCTCGAATGGCGCGTTGCGGGAGTTCGACGCCTCCCATCATGACCATCGTCTCCAGACGGCCGAGCAATTCACGGGGCGTATTGGCGTGCACCGTCGTCATGGACCCGGCGTGACCGGTGTTCATGGCCTGGAGCATGTCAAGGGTCTCGGAGCCACGACACTCCCCGACGATGATCCGATCAGGTCGCATACGCAAGGAGTTACGCACGAGATCTCGAATACGTATTTCTCCCGTCCCCTCGGCATTGGCTGGGCGGGTCTCGAGGGTCACCACGTGCTCACCCTGGATCTGCAATTCGGCGGACTCCTCAATGGTGATCAGCCGCTCGCCGTCGGGGATGAAGTTGGAGAGCACGTTCAGCATCGTCGTCTTCCCGGTGCCGGTGCCGCCGACCACGACCAGGCTGATCTTGCCCCGCACCAGCGCCTCTAGGAAGACGGCGGCATCCATGGAGAGCGAGCCGAGCCCGATGAGGTCCTCCATGACCAGAGCCTTGTCCGGGAATTTCCGGATGGTGAGGACCGGTCCATGCAACGCGAGCGGTGGCACAATGGCGTTGATTCGAGAACCGTCGGCCAGGCGGGCGTCCACCATCGGCGACGATTCGTCGACGCGGCGACCCACACCATGGACCATCCGGTCGATGATCCGGCGGTACTGATGCGGCGAATTGAAGACGATTTCGCTGCGTTGGAGCTTGCCCTTGCGCTCGATCCAAATCTCGTCGAACTTGTTGCACATGATCTCGGTAATGGTGCCGTCGGCGAGCAGCGCCTCTAGCGGCCCGTAGCCGAGCGAGTCCTCGAGCATCTCTTCCACAAAGCGCTGCCGCTCAATGGGCGAGATCCCGATGTCCTCGCGTTCGAGGATGTCGTTGACCGTGGAACGGACCTTCTCCCGCAACTCGTCCGGAGAAAGGTCGGCCGCCTTCGGGGCGATCTCGGCCAGGACCTTGGCCTGCACCTTTTGCTTGGACTGTTTCCAGGCTTCGTCCAAGGCGGTTCGGTCGGACGCACGCCGCAGAGGGTGCCCCTTTGCGCCGGTCGCCGGTGCGCTACCCAACGGCCGCCTCTCCACGCCGCCGGTCGGCCCCGGGTCGCCCTCACGACGAGTACGGGGCTGGGGGCGCTCTTCCGGCGGTGCAGGCTGAGGGGGCGCCGAAGCGGTGCCGTCGGCCGCGGCCAGCTTCTCGGACAGGTTCATCTCGATCAGGCCCTCTCGAGCTCAGGCACCTTGTTGCTGCGACCCTTCCTCCTCAGCCGCCAGAACCCGCGCGCTTCGTCGACCTCGTTCGCCTCCGAACCCGCACCGAGAATCGGCGTGATCTCGTCGGACAGGAATTGCTGCATCCCACCCGCCAGCTTCTTCCCGATTTCGGAGTTGGCTGCCGAGACGAGTGCCGGCTTGCCCTTGTTGATCGACTTCATAACCTCTCGCGAGTACGGGAGGACGGACACGATTTTGTTGTCCAAGACTTCTTGCACGTCGCTGATGTCGATGCCGATGTCGTCTTCGACCTTGTTGAGAACGACTCCGATGGTCTGGCTGTTGATGCGGAGTTTCTCGAGGGTGCTGAGAAACACCCGCATGTTGCGGATGCTCGGGAGATCGAGCGTCACCATGCACAGGACCCTGGTCGAGTGGTCGAACGCCGCCAGCACGATCTCGGA
>Ga0182024_10001541_pt1 | contig 59148 bp, 57 predicted proteins | sample P32metaG_FD_120480 | JGI IMG/M metagenome (GOLD analysis project Ga0182024, IMG submission 120480) | Permafrost microbial communities from Stordalen Mire, Sweden - P3-2 metaG (Illumina Assembly) | ecosystem: Environmental > Terrestrial > Soil > Wetlands > Permafrost | place: Sweden: Stordalen...
CACCCTCGTTTCCGGCGACAAATAACTGAACATCTGACTCTGCTGATGATCTTTGCCCCTCATCCCTCACTCTTAACACGACTCGCTTGTGGAACGGGAGTAGTTTTTCAGCAGCCTGCTAGGGCTTCCGGGCCACGGCGTCGCCCCTCGTGCTTCGGACGAGCCGAGTTTTTCCGCTTTACGCACGCGGGCGAGGGCGCCCGCGCCACACTTGCCTAGAGCCAGCCTTTGGTGCGGGCCATTCTGGAGGCTTCTACCCGGTTGCTGGCACCCATTTTGCTGATGGCTTCGGAGAGATAGTTGCGAACCGTGCCTTCTGACAAACCTAGTTCGGCGGCGATGTCTCCGCTCTGCATGCCTTCGCCGGCCAGGCGCAGGACCTGGCGTTCGCGCTCGGTGAGCGGGTCCATTTCTCCCCAGGCCTCGGTGGCGAGATCGGGATGGATGACGCGTAAACCCTGCTGGACGCGGCGGACAGCGTCGGCAAGTTCCTCGGCGCGCATATCCTTTAACAGGTAGCCCAGGGCTCCGGCTTCCATAGCGCGGCGCAAATATCCTGCGCGTGCGAAAGTGGTGAGAATAATTACGCGGGTTCCAGTGCGGCGGCGTTTTAATTCGGCGGCGGCATCGAGGCCCGTCATGAACGGCATTTCGATGTCGGTGATAAGAACGTCGGGCTTGTGAGTCAGAACAGCTTCCAGCGCCTGCTTGCCGTCGCGCGCCTGCGCCACGACCGAGATGTCGCCTTCGATTTCGAGCAGCGCAGCGAGCGCACCTAGCACCATGCCCTGATCCTCGGCGAGGACCACGCGAATGGGTTTGCGGCCGTCCTTCGAGGTGGGATTCAATTGGCACAACCCTCGGGTTTTGGCGTGATCTCCTTGAGTGGGAGGATGATGGTGAGTTTGGTGCCGGCTTGAGAGTCGCGGGTAATGGTGCCGCCGAGCATCTCGACGCGCTCGCGCATGCCGCGCAATCCGTTGCCTTCGCCTGGGGAGCCGCCGCGGCCGTCGTCTTCGATCTCGAGGCGGCAAGAACCGTTCTGCTGCTCCAGACGCAAGGTGCAGGTGCGCGCTTGTGCGTGGCGAACTACGTTGGTGACGGCTTCCCGCACCGCCATGGACAGCACGCCCTCCTGCAGAGCGGGGAGCGCGATCTTGACCACGGCCGCCTCATATTTCACGGCGACGCCTGCGGTTTCGAGCGTCGATTTGGCTTGCGCGAGTTCGGCCGCCAGTCCCTGCGAACGATAGCCGCGGATGGCGTCGCGAACCTCAGAGAGCGCCTGGCGAGAAATCTGTTCGACCTCTCGGATTTCGTTGCCGGCACGCTGAGGATCGCGGTCCATCAACTTTCCCGCGAGTTCGGATTTCAGGATGATTACCGAGAGCGTGTGACCCAGCACGTCGTGCAGGTCGCGGGCGATGCGCTCGCGTTCGGCAACTTTGGCGAGGTGCTCGATTTCATCCGAGGCCATGCGCAACTTGGCCAGAGCGCGATTGCGCTGCGCGAAGTAAATGTTGCTGCCACCGACCGCCAGCGACATCCCCCCGGCGTAAAAAAGGAACCAGCCGGAGAGGTGGAAGATCTGTTTTTCGATCGCGGCCAGTGCGACAATCCCGGCCATCAGCGCAATGGCCGAGCGCTCGGTTGGCACGCAAAAGGGAATGAAGGCTGCGGCAAAGATAAAGAAGGTAGCAGCTCCGGCATTGACGGGTGCGACCGCCAATCCCAGGAGCACCATGCCGGCGATGTGCCACAGCGGTTTCTTACGCTCCCGCAAGAACAGGCTCAGGTAAAGAGTGAGGAACGCGACCGTGGCGCCGATGGTGATCGACCACTTCTTCCAGTCAGCGTGGCCCAGGATGGGATCGATGTAAAAGAAAACCAGATAGACGAGCCAAATGTACTGCGCCCAGCCCTGTGTCTTACCGAGCGGCGAGAGCCGTATGCTGCGCTGGAAGGAAGAGTCGGGTTCGGCGGTCATGCTTCGATCAAGCTCCAGTCTTCGAGTTCGTTATCTTCCCGGTCATTTTCGCAGTTATCTTCCCACGGTTCTATTGTCTACCCGAGAGTCAATGGGGGCTGTTTGAGAGTGCCGACTGGCATACCAGACCAGCATTGCGGCTGGGACCAGGAGAGCTAAGGCTCCGGGGCCACCGTAGAGGGCAAGCAGTCCGAGCGCGACGAGAGAGAGTGCCCATCCGAAGGATTTCTTTGATCGCGTGTTCATGATGACGGCCCCTTTCTTAGCATTCTGACAACCTGGTTCGATTCATTTCGTGAGGACTCACGACGCAGACCTCAGGGGCTAAAGCCTGATCCAAATGCTTCTACCTCAACGCAGGCCTGGAAGGCCTGCTCCACCCGCTTGCCCTTCCCGCCTAGCCGTAGAGCTTCCCCTGGTCACGCTGGAAACCGATGCGGGCTATGCCGAGACAAATCAGGGTGAAGGCGAGCAGAACTTCCCAGTGGATTGCGATTGACTGAGTCGCTCCCGCGCCCACGGTCCCGAGTGCCAGCTGTGACAAGTGATATGGAGGGAGTCCGAGCGCAATCTGGCGTACGAACCTGGGCAGAAACGTATAGGGCACCCACAGGCCGCTGCAGAAAGACATAGGAAGGTAAATAAGGTTGATGGCGGCCGGGGCTGAGTTTGGTCCGACGAAGTAGCCAATGGCTAAACCCATGGCGGAAAACGGCAGCGATCCGGCGACGAGGGTTCCGAGCAGCTTTGCCATTTCGGCGAGGGGCATTCGGACGCCGCCGAAACTGATGCCCAACACCAGCAGCAGCGAAACAACGATGGCGCTAAAGATCATGCTGAGGATCACCTTGGCAGCGAAGTAAGCGAACGGCGGCATGGGGCTGGCGCGCTTCACTTGCAGCCATCCCAGGCCGCGGTCGGCCGCAAGGCCGGAGGCGGTACCGAACAGCGAAGCTCCCATCACACCAAAGGTGCCGTAGGTAGCAATCAAGTAGGTTGGAACGTGGGTGTTGCCGATCGATTCCTTGGCGTTCAACACCAGGCCGAACAGCACATAGAACATTAACGGGAAGCTGATCACCGACGCTGTGTACACGCGCAGGCGAAGGTTCTTGAGGAACTCATACTTGGCTTCCTTCAGGTAAACGGTGGCGGTGTGGCGAGGGGAGCGCTCAATCTGGGTGTTGCTTAGAACCGCTGCGGCCGTGCTCATAGTAGGTTCCTCGTTTATCTTTGGTCTTTAATCTTTGATCTCTATCTCTATTCCTGGTACTCGACGCTGGTATGTCAGGATCGTGGATCAGTTGTTGCGGCTCGCTTTTTCACCGTTGTCCTGGGTGAGAGCCAGAAATGCTTCTTCCAGACCAGCGCTGGTGATCTCCAATCCCGAGAGCGAGGGGTCGCGCGTCAGCAATGCGCGTACGACCGGCTCGGCTTCGCGAGCATGGATCTCAACCGCCTCGCGATCTTGCCTGGCATCGGTGACGCCGGGAAGTTGAAACAAGCTGGCCAGGCTGAGCGATGTGATGCAGCGGATACGCTTGCCGCTGGTCTGCGCTTTGATTTCCGCGGGCGTGCCTTCGGCGATGATCTCACCTTGATTGATCACGGCGATGCGGTCGGCGAGAGCGTCGGCCTCCTCGAGGTAGTGCGTGGTGAGCAGGACGGTTTTTCCGCGCTCGACCAGACGGCGGATTTCTTCCCAGAGGGCGCGGCGCGCTTCGACGTCGAGTCCGACGGTGGGTTCGTCGAGAAACAGCAGGTCGGGATTGCCGCAGATGGCCAGTGCAAAAAGAGTTCGCTGCCGCTGCCCGCCGGAGAGATCGCCGAACTTGCGGTCGCCCAATTTCTCGAGGCCCGCCGCGGCCAACACGTCCGCGAGTGGCATCGGTTTCGGATAATAGCTGGAGAACAAATCGATGTGTTCCCACACCCGCAGAGTTTCCGGCACTTTACCTACTTGAAGCATGGCACCGGTGCGCATGCGATTCTGCGGATTGGTGGGATCTCCTCCGAACACGCGGGCGTTGCCGGAATTGGGCTGCATGAGCCCCAGCAAGAGTTTCACGGCGGTGGTCTTGCCTGCGCCGTTCGGTCCGAGCAGCGCGACGACTTCGCCCGCACGCACGGTGAAATTCACACTACGCAGGGCGCGGACTTCGTCGTAGTTCTTGCTGACAGCTTCCAGACTGGCCACCACAGTGCCGAAGCTTGCTCGCTGCAGGTTCTGCGTCGCTTCCAGAGTCGCGATCATAGTGCCTTCTCTTTACTTGCCTTCGCTTGATTTTGCCGGTAAATCGATCTCTCCGGCGATTGCATCATCGCGGAGCGGCATGTATTCCGCCAGTGCCGTTCATCACGTCGGGAGCGTGACAAATGTCATGGGGGCAAGCGCCGGTGAGAATGGAGGTCAGAAAATTGGAGTAAATAGATTAGGAAGAGGAATTTTGGAAGCGGAGTGGGGAAGGACGGAGGCAGGGTTTTTGCGATATTCCGTGTCGCCTGTTACGAAATCCGAACAGACCAACCAAGTTCCGACAAGCAGGACAGGCGGATCGCTCGGAGGCTCGCGAACGCGATATCAGCATTTCCCTAGGCTGGCTGCGGGGCAGACTATGTTCGGAAATCGTAACAACCCGGTCCGCGCAAAATTCTTGCACAAATGATGACACGAAGCGGCACACCCCTGCTATGATGTCGAGCACTTGTTCTGGAGGGCATGCGATGCTCCCGGCCGGTAAGAGCCTTCGAACCCTGCGAGAGAAAATGGGCCTGACTATGCGCGACATAGAGACATCCAGCGCGCGTATGGCGCAAAAATATCGCAACGAGGAGTTTTCCATTCCTCCCAGCCGTTTGTCGGACATTGAGACCAAGGGTGTCTTGCCCAACATCTTCCGCCTTTATACGCTGGCCGTAATTTACCGCCGCGATCTGCGGGAACTGCTGGCCTGGTACGGTATTGAGATGAACAACATGGCCGCGGACCTCGGTCTCATTTCTCCGCCGCGGTCGCACGTCTCGGAGGCTCTCTCTGGACTGTCCTCAGTGCAAATGCCGGTCCGCATGGATCCTGGCTTCGATCAGCAGCGCACTACCAACCTGGGCCGGATGGTGGAGCAGTGGGGGCTAGTGCCTTTGGCGTATTTAGCCCAGTTTGCCCACAGTGATTTTACCTACGGCTACATCGGTCACCAGGATTTCACCATGTATCCGATTCTTCCGCCTGGCAGCTTCATCCAGGTGGACGAAGGCAAGAATAAGGTGGTGGAGGGTTTGTGGCGCTCGGAGTATGAACGTCCCATCTACTTTGTGGAAACTCGCGACGGGCACACTTGCTGCTGGTGCAGCATGCGTAAGGACGACGTGGTTTTGCAGCCCCACCCATTGTCGCCTGTCCCGGTTCGAATTCTTCGTCATCCGCAGGAAGCCGAGATCATCGGTCAGGTGGTTGGGGTTGCAATGAAGCTGACGGAGTGGCACGCTTTTGGGTCTTCTCCAGGCTCGAAAGCGCAGTCAGTACTGAATTGAGATGGCGGGCGGAGGCTGTATCCTGCGGTGAGGGGAGCAGGTCGCTGGACTGTTCCCGCATATCTTCGACGTAAGCGCCCGCGGTTTTCCTGCTGCTTTGACTCGACTCGCGCAAATCTTCCACCAACTCTGATATCGGCGTCCGCAGGACGGTAGACAAGACCTCGGTATGGGCCGCTTTCAGCGCGCGGTTCGACGCTTCCTCGCCGTGAACCAGTGACATGCCCCAGTGCAGGTAGCCGCCCTCGCGGCGGCGCAGCGAGCCCAGATAAGCGAGTTTCGCCAGCAGTCCGGAAATCCCAGCCAGCGTAGTTTCTCGCAGATCCTGCAGAGCGGATTTCAGCGTCATCTTGTTACGAATTCCGAACAGTCCATAGCCGGACGTGATCTTCCCGTCCAGGTGGAAGTCATGAAAGTATCACGGCTCGATTTTCCAAAACAAGGAGAAACAACCGTGAAACGTCTTTTACTGATCGCCGCAGCAGCCCTGATGCTCCTCAATACCTTGGTCGTTCCAACCGTCGCTCAAACGGACGGCGGAGGTGGTGGTGGCAATTGTGGCGGAAGCAGCATCTGCAAGCCGTAATTGTTGAGTAGCGTTACGAAAACCGGACACGACTGGCGTCGCTCTTGTCGCCTGCAGCAAGTGGCTGTATAGTGCCTGACTACGGCCATGCTGCAGGCGCACTCATTACTTTGGCACTATCTTTGGGTTGCGCCCAACGTGCTCCTCCTCCTCCTCGCCGCCCTGATCTGGCGGCGCAAGATTTCCGAGCAGTATCCAGTCTTCCTTTTTTTTGCGGTCGTGTCGGCGATTGAGCAACTTACGGTCTATGTCACTGACCTGCTCCCCTCGGTTAGCCCAGAACCCTGGTACTACATATTTGGCGGAGGCTTGCTGGTTGAGGCTCTGATAAAGTTCGCCGTTATCGGCGAAATATTTGGCGTCTTGTTGGGCATGTATCCTTCCCTGGCGAAGCTAGGGAGGGCGCTAATCAGCATGGCCGGAGCGGCTCTCCTGTCCGTGGCCACTGCGGTTGCGGCGTTTACGCCGGAAAACAACACTCATTGGATCGTTTCTCACGTCCATATTTTCGAACAGTCAATCTACATGATCGAATGTGGACTGATTTTGTTCCTGTTTGGGTTTGCGGCTTACTTCAAACTGCGTTGGAGCCGTCCCGCGTTTGGGATCATCCTGGGGTTGGGAATCTCAGCTTGTGTGCACCTTGCGACGTGGGCACTGATGGCGACCCCACATTTCCCCGAAGTTTATAGCGTCCGTCTTGTTTTCCTGAACATGGCCACGTATCACGTTTGCGTCCTGATCTGGTTTTATTTTCTCCTCGTACCCCCGAAGAAAATTTCCAGGGCTGGAGGTTCCCCGCTGCCTGAGCACCGCCTCGAAGTCTGGAACGAAGAATTGGAGCGCCTACTTCACAAATGAATCTGGCCATTGTCATCGTCATCTTTGCTGCCCTTGCGCTCGCGATCATCTTGAGCGTTGCCGTATCACGAAGCCTGCAGACTTCCAGGCGAAACGCCGCCCTGACCGCAGCGATACGCCCCATCGACATCGAAGCTTTCCGCAATCTGATCGATCCCGCCGAGGACAGCTACTTGCGGCGCCGTTTGCCGCCGGCCCAGTTTCGCGTGGTGCGGCGTGAGCGCTTGCGCGCCATGGCTGCCTATGTTCATGTCGCGGGGAGCAACGCGGTAGTGCTGATACGCGTTGGCGAAGCTGCTCTCGCCAGCGGCGATGAGAAGGTTGCTGGAGCTGCGCGGCAACTGGTGAATGACGCACTGCTGCTCCGTCGCAATACCACTGTTGCCCTGGCGCGGATTTACCTGGCGCTGGCTTGGCCGAACTCCGGGTTCGCCGCCGCGCGGGTGGTCGAACGTTACGAGCACCTGAGCGGCGCAGCTATGCTGTTGGGCCGGCTGCAGAATCCCGTCGTCCCGGTTCGTCTGTCCGCGCTGAACTAGACGTTTGAGATGCATCCCGGACCTTAGTGGCAGAGACAGTGCCATAGCTTGGTTCCGGATCGCCGCACCGCCGCATTACGCCGGGTTACTTGTGCACCACCTCCGAATGATTCCTTACTTGTTTTTGTCACCCATTCTGGTGTAAAAACCAGCGGGAACCTGCTCACCCTCAGAATCCAGTGCGTATTCTGGCCAACGGCCGTTGGAGTTGTTTCTGCCGCCACCTTCGAACTGGCGGACCCAAAGGAGACTCTATGATCCGCAATCGGAAGACCTTCTCCGCCCCACTCTCACTGCTCGTGCTGTTGTTTTCCTCCATTGCATTTGGTCAAGGCGGCGTCGCCACTGGCGACCTGAACGTAACCGTGAAGGATCCCAAAGGAAATCTTGTGGTCAACGCTACAGTTACGGTGAGCGATGTCGCCAAAGGTTTGGAACGCACTGCTACGGGCGACGGTCAGGGTGGCTACAGCGTCCGGTTGCTTCCGCCGGGAACCTATCGCGTCATCGTGGAAGCGCCGGGTTTTGGCAAGGCCGAAGCCAGGGATGTGAGCATCACAGTCGGCGGACTGGTGGATCTTCCGGTCGCGCTCGCGGTGGCGAGCGGTAGAGAAGTGGTCGAGGTCAGTTCACAGGCGGAGTTGGTGGAGACCTCGCGGACCTCGACGACGGACACGATCGGGCAGCGGCGTATCGACAATCTTCCGATCAACGGACGCAACTATATTAATTTCACCCTGACCGATTCCCAGGTAGTGCGCGACAATGCTCCGAGCATCGGCGCGGCGCCCACCTCCGGGCTCAACATGAGCGGCCAGCGCGCTCGTTCGAACCTGGTAAACGTGGACGGCGCGGACGCCACGGACAACTCGACCAACGGCGTGCGCTCCACGGTATCGCAGGAAGCGGTGCAGGAATTTCAGATCATTACCAACAACTACAGCGCGGAATATGGCCGCGCCGCCGGCGGAGTGGTGAACATCATTACGCGGTCAGGCTCGAACGCATTTCACGGCGACGTGTTTGGCTATTTGCGCAACCGGAATTTTCAGGCGGTGAATCCGTTCAGCACCGTTCCGAATCCTGCCTACACGCGAGTGCAAGCGGGAGCGGCTTTCGGCGGTCCGATCAAGAAGGACAAGACGTATTACTACTTTTCCTACGAAATTACCCGTCGGCACGAGACGGGATTCTCCAGCATCGGCCAGGGTAATTTTGGACTCACTCCCTTCGACACAACGGCAGTCGGCCTTCCCTTCGGAACCTTGCAGTTGACAAGCGACCAGATTGCATTTCTCACGAACCCCAACGTGCTCATGGAGGAAGGGATTGATCCGGGTGGTTTCGGCGCGGAAGTGGGGAACTACGCAGCCCTTTTAGGTGCGTCGTCTGGTCAGGCGATCCAAGGCTTCTGGCCAACTCAGTTGGTGTCTGGCGCAACCCACGGATTGCTCAACGCTTGGGCCGGATTTCCCACCACGTGCCCACCGGGAAGCGCCTGCGCGCCGGTTCCTGCGTCGTATCAGACCCTGGCATCGCAGGTGGGAAACTTTCCTGTGTTCGAAGGCACCAGCCTTTACTCACTGCGCCTCGACCACAACATCACCAACAACAACCACCTGACCTTGCGCGTCAATGTGAGCCCGAGCACCATTACCGGCATCGAGGGCAGCGGCCAGGATCAACCCATCGGGCAGAACGCCTACTCGCGCACGACGGAGCAGACATACCGCGACGTAGCGGGAGTTCTGAAAGACACCTGGACGATCGGCAACAACAAAGTGAATGAGGTCACTTTCCAGTACGCACGCCGCGGGCTTTCGTACTTTTACAATACCGCGATCCCGGGCGGATCCGATCCGGCTGTGAACATTCCGGGCTATGGCTATTTTGGCCGCGAGCCCTACTCTTACATCCAACGCGTGGAACAGCGGTATCAGTTCACCGACAATTTCTCCTGGACGATGGGCCGTCACAATACCAAGGTCGGCGGCGACTTTACCTACATACCACTCACCGCTATATTCACCGTCAACTACGGCGGCGTGTATGATTTCGGCCCCATCACGTCGGGCTTTGCTTGCACTCCGACAACCGTCCCGGCTTGCCCGACCGCGAGTGGCGTTCCGTCGTTTCCTGACCTCTCCCCCGTGCAGGCATATGGGGCGGGACTCCCAGGCGATTTTGTCCAGGGTCTCGGCAGCCCGAGCGACTCGTTCCACAACGTTCCGATCGGACTCTTTTGGCAGGATTCCTGGCATGTTCGCCCCACCGTCACTCTGAACTTTGGGGTGCGTTACGACGTGGAAATTGCACCGAAGTTCAAACCGGTCACGCCGCTGGCCCAAGCCGGATACAACTACCTTGGATTGCAGAAGGGGATTCAGACCGACACGAATAACATTCAGCCTCGCTTCGGGATCGCGTGGGATCCAAAAGGCGATGGCAAAACGGTGCTGCGTGGCTCTTACGGATTGTTCTATGACCACCCGTTGCTGGGTCTCTACTTCCTCGGCGATGCTTCCGATGGTTCTACCAGCGGGCAGTTGGCCTTTGTGGGCACCGGGTTCTGCAGTGGCAACGGCAACGCAAACAATCTGAATGCGTTTACGATTTTCCAGGGACTCGTGAACCAGCCAAATTGCGCGCCGTCGCTGTCTGCGACTGCCAACGCCAACCTCGGCTACCTGCCTAACCAGCAGCAGTTCCAATCGCTCAACTTCCCGCAGTCGGAGTTTCTCAATGAGAATTATTTAAATCTAGGCACGAATCCGGCTACGTCGACGTTCCTGCCGCTCGGCTTTCAGCCGTTCGGCTATCCGCAGGCCAAGAATTTTGTTTATGCCTATGCGCAGCAGGCCAATCTAAGCGTCGAACGCGATCTTGGTCATGGCTTTGCCCTTAACCTGGCCTACAACTTCAATGGCGGACGCCACATCAACCGGCCGATCAATGCCAATACGGTTCGCGGCGACCTACTGACTGCCAACTTCGAGGCCGCGTATTACGATGCGGTTCTCGCGGGGCAGGCTCCTCCGGCTAGTCCATTCACAGTCACCTGCAACCCGGCTGGAGGCGCCCCATTTCCGTACGTGGATGCCGCTTTGATGAATTTCTTTCGTCCGGGCGGACTCAATCCTTCCATCGCGGCCGGATATAATTTGAGCGGAGCCACGGCACCTTGTGTGACGCAGGCGACGACTCTGGTTGCAACTCTCCCCGGCTTCAACGCGAGTTGCAATCCTTCGGCGACCAACGGGTTCTCTTACACCGGCTGCATTCCCTTCGGCGACATGGACGCCAACTACTCAAACGGCAGCTCCGTCTATCACGGCTTCACGGCAAATTTGCGTAAACGCTTCAGCGACCACTACGAGTTCCTCGCGTCTTACACCTGGTCGCACGCAATCGACGATTCGACCGACTTGCAGGCCACGCTCACGCCGCAAGACAGCTATTATCCCGCGCTCGATCGTTCGAATTCACTGTTCGACCAGCGCCACCGCTTCGTCTTCAGCGGCGTCTACCAGACCGGCAAGCGCGGCGGGAGCAGCTTCAGCAGCAAGTTCTTGAGCGACTGGACGTTTGCCCCCATCATCGAGGTCGCATCTGGCCGGCCGTTTAACATCACCACTGCCGGCGGTGACAACTTCCAGATTTCCTCTCTGACTTCCCGGCCGAACACGACGATCGACCCAGCCTGCGGCACTGTCTATAAGAGCAAATACTCGCCGAGCGGAACTTTTCAGGAGCCTTGCATCAACGGCTTCCTCGCCAACATGACCGTCCCAACCCTCTTGCAGCTCGACGGCAACCTGGGCCGCAACGCCGGAATACAACCCTGGACGCTCTTCGACGATGTGCGGCTGGCTAAGCGGATCTACTTCGGCGAGCGCTACAACATGGAATTGATCGCCGACATGTTCAATATCGCCAACCGTTACAACGTGGCAGCCGTCAGCCCCCTCTTTAGCAACGCCGGCCAGGCCACCGCGGCTTATGATCCGCGGCAGTTCCAGTTCGCGATGAAATTGAACTGGTGAGTCTGTTGGCCGCGTCTTTTCCAGCAGTCGGAGAAGCTAGACCTGAAACTTTCCGCCGCTTCTCGCGTAATTTAATTACATGTTAGATCGAGCGATAAATGTTCCGCCCGAACCGCCGGCGCCCCAGCCGGCAGTTACTCAATCGCCTACGGCCACGAGTATTTTCCGGGGGCCGACCGGCATCCGTGCCGGCTGGCGAGTGCTCATCTTTGTGTCGATTTTCGCCTGCCTTGCGTTTGCGGTGAACCTCGTCATCTGGTTGGTGGGGCATCTCTTGCCGCACGGCCGGCCACATATCGGAACGGCTTCATCACTTTCCCCTGCTGTCGCCATCCTGAGCGACGGCGCGATTCTTCTTTTCAGCGCTCTCGCCGCAGTGATCATGAGCAAGATCGAGCACCGCAAGTGGGAAGAATACGGCTTGCCCGTGCGATTCGCCTTTCGCAAGCATTTCTGCTTGGGGCCCTCGTCGGTTTTCTCTACATCAGCACCAGCCTTTTTGCCATCTTCGCTCTCCACGGATTTTACCTTTCCGGCACTGCGATTCACGGCAAGACGATCCTCACCGCCACCGCCGCGTGGACCGCAGCCTTTGTGATAGTCGGTCTCGGGGAAGAGTTCGCCTTTCGCGGTTATCTTCAGTACACGCTGACCACTGGGATGGGCTTCTGGCCTGCCGCTTTTCTGCTCTCGGGGCTATTCGGTCTCGCCCACGCAGGCAATCCGGGAGAGAGCAAATTCGGATTGCTGTCGGTGGTCTGCTTCGGAGTGCTGTTCTGTTTATTTCTGCGCCGCACCGGCAACCTTTGGCTGGCCGTGGGATTCCACGCGGGATGGGACTGGGGACAAACTTTTTTCTACGGCGTAAGCGATAGCGGCCTGGCTCCGTATCACAACTTATTCAATTCCAGTTTCAGCGGCCCGGCCTGGCTTACCGGCGGCACGGTGGGTCCGGAAGCCAGCATCTTCACTCCACTCACGCTGCTGGTGGTTGGCATAATCTTTAACCGGATTTGTCGAGAGAATCGGTATCAGCCGCTCGGCAAGTAGACCTGAGAAATCTTTGCGGTGTTCAAGCCGAGGTTTAAGCCCGAAGCCGGAAGCCCGAAAGGCGAAGCCGGAAGCCCGATGTTACACTTTGCTTTCACCCATCCTTGGCGCTTGCCGGAGTTCGTTTCCAATGTCCCAACCCTATACGCCCACGCCGCGGACCCGTCTGGTCCGCGAAGCCGATCGGGCGGTTTACGATCGTAAAGCTGCGTACCTCATCCTTGACGAAGGCTTTCTTTGTCACGTCGGTTTCGTCGCCGACGGCCAGCCCTTCGTGATCCCGACTTCTTACGGACGGAAAGACGCGAGCCTTTACATTCACGGCTCAGCCGCCAGCCGTATGTTGCGCCAGATGAAGGACGGTGTGCCAGTCTGCGTGACCGTCACCTTGCTCGATGGGCTGGTGCTCGCCCGGTCCATCTTCAATCACTCCATGAATTATCGTTCGGTGGTGGTGCTGGGGAAGGCGACGCTGGTGGAGGATGCCGAAGAAAAACTTGAGGCATTGCGCCTGCTTTCCGAACATATCATTCCCGGCCGCTGGGCCGATGCTCGCCAGCCCAACGAGCGCGAACTCAAGGCGACATCTGTGTTGCGTCTGCCGATTGAGGAATTCTCGGCTAAGGTTCGAGTGGGGCCTGTCGTCGATGATGAGGAGGACTATTCTTTTCCGACCTGGGCTGGAGTTGTGCCGCTCGAGATGAAAACGGGGACGCCGATTGATGATGCGCGGCTGGTGCCCGGTCAGGGCGTGCCGGAGTATGCGCGCCGCTATTCGCGCAGAAGATAGGTCTATCCTCTTGTATTCATTGGTAAAACAATGTATCCTTACTGTAAGGAGTGACGGTAAAGATGGGTTACTTTAGCACAATCAGCAGCAAGGGCCAGCTCACCATGCCGCAAGAGATTCGTAAGCGTCTCGGTTTGGAACCAGGTGACCGCGTCGAGTTTGTGCCGGAGGAAGGTCGCACTGTGATCCGGCCGGCCCGTGCGGAAGCAAACCCTTTCGAGAAATTTATCGGAATTCTAGGTCCGTTCCCCGGCGGCGAAGAGGGGATAAAAGCCTGGATTGACGAGATGCGCAGCGACAGGGACGAGGGGGAGTGAGGACGGCGCTCGACACAAATATCCTCTCGCTATTTTGGTCAGGAGGACCGTTGGCCAGCACGATCGCCGCTCAGTTGTCGAAAATTCGCGAAGAGGGAGGGCTAGTGGTAAGTGCGCCAGCCTTCGTCGAACTTTCGGCCATTCCCACAGGTGACGCGCAGCGCGTGGAGAGATTGCTCGTAGAGATGAGTATCGCAGTCGATTTCGATCTAGGAGAAGACGTCTGGCGATTAGCTGCGAAGAGTTTCGCGGACTATGCCATCCGCCGACGTCTTTCCGGCGGTGGTTCGGCAAGGCGTTTCCCAGCGGATTTCATTATCGCAGCGCATGCACAACTCAAAGCGGATCGACTTATGACCCGCGATGCAAGGCGCTATGGCCTCGATTTTCCGAACCTGCGGCTGATCTAGGGCCTGAGCGCCGGCGTGTTAATCCTTCATTTGGTCGCGAGACCCTCACGGAATCAGCAGTAGCTTCCCGGTCGTCTTCCGTCCTTCGAGATCGCGATGCGCCCGCTGCGCTTCGGCCAGCGGATACGTATGCTCGATCCGCAGCTTGAGCTTTCCCGCGGCGATCATGCCGAAGACCGCGCCCGACTGCGCCACCAACTCTTCGCGCGAGGCGGTGTAAGTCAGTAGCGTGGGACGGGTCACGTAAAGCGATCCTTTTTGTGACAGCGCGATCAGATCAAAAGGCGGCACCGCCCCGCTCGACCCGCCAAAGAGCACCATCATCCCGCGAGGCCGCAGGATGCTCAATCCTTTCTCGAATGTCGTCTTGCCCACCGAATCGTAGACCACGTCCACGCCCTTGCCGCCGGTCAGCCGTTTGGTTTCGGCTTCGAAGTCGGTTTGGGTGTAAAGGATCACGTCATCCGCGCCCGCTCCACGCGCCAGCTTCGCCTTCTCCTCGGTGGAAACTGTGGCGATCACCCGTGCGCCAATGTTGTGAGCCATCTGCGTCAGCAAAAGTCCCACGCCGCCTGCTGCGGCATGAACCAGCGCCGTCTCGCTCTTCTTTAACGGATAAGTATCGTGCGACAGGTAATGTGCCGTCATGCCCTGCAACATCGCGCCAGCGGCCTCGTGATCGCTCACGCCTCGCGGAATCGGCACCAGCCGATCCGCTGGCACCGCCTCATATTCCGCATACGAGCCCAGCAGTCCGACCCAGGCCACACGGTCTCCCACCTTGACCGACTTTACGTCTGCGCCGAGCGCAGTCACAACCCCAGCGCCTTCCTGTCCCAACACAAACGGCAGCGGCGCCTTGTATCTCCCCTCGCGGAAGTAGACATCAATAAAGTTCACACCCGAGGCAGCCAGCTTCACCAACGCCTCATTCGGCTTCGGCTGCGGGACCGGCAACTCCGCCAGTTCCATGGCTTCCGGTCCGCCGACTTGTTTCACTTGAATGGCCTTCATGGTCCGTTGGATTGCTTTTTCTGAAGAAAGGATTCGAATGCAGTTCCCAGTTCCCAGTTCTCAGTAAAATCAAACCCAGATTTGTATCGCCCCAAATGTTGACAGCCATGGGCTCGTGTAGTTGCCTTTCTGAGAACTGAGAACTGAGAACTGAGAACTGAGAACTGGCCCCTCTGCTACACTGGCCCGTCCTCACAAGGAGCCCTTCGTCATGGCCGAAAAAAAGCCACAAACCTTCGCCAACCACACGCGCGTTGATCCGCTGTTCCACTTCTTCGCGTTGCCGGTCTTCGGCCTCCTGCCATTTGTCGCCGCCGCCAACTTCATCCGCCATCCCGGTTTGCACGCAGGATTGCTGTTCGTGGTTTCCGTAGCCGCGACCATCGTGGTCCTGAAGATTCGCCTTTACACGCTCCGCGTGCAGGACCGTGTGATCCGCCTGGAAGAGCGGCTGCGGCTGGCTTTGCTGTTTTCTGATCCCCTGCGCTCGTGCATTCCGGAGTTGACCGAAGAACAGCTCATCGCGTTGCGGTTCGCGTCGGACGCCGAAGTCCCCAAACTGGCTGATCGCGCGATCTCCGAAAAGCTGTCAGCAGCAGATATCAAGAAGGCGATCCAAACTTGGCGTCCGGACTATTGGCGCGTCTAAATAGCTTCCGTCTGTTTCGTAACTTGAGGAGGATTTTGGCGTGGGCAAGCAAACGGTGCGTCTTACTGTCGATCTCGCCATCAACGAGGGGAAGCTGGATGCCTTCGAGGGCATCGCTCAAGAGATGGTCGCGGGTACTCAGAAGGAGCCGGGCACTCTCGGCTATGAATGGTTCTTGAGTGCAGACCGCAAGAAGTGCCGGCTCGTCGAGACCTACACCGACGCGAACGCTGTACTGACGCACTTCAACGGCCCGGTGGTGCAGGTGCTGGTGCCAAAGCTTCTGGGGACCGCCAGCCTCGCGGGCTTCGAGGTTTATGGAGATCCCGGTGCGAAAGCCAAAGAGATGCTTGCGGGATTCGGGGCCGAGTTTTTCGAGTTCCGACAAGGACTGGGCCGCTGACGCTGCACCGGCTAAACCTGAACAACGTTGCACGAAGCGGAATTGGTCTGCTGGTCAAACCTTGACGCGATTTTTGCCGGCTGAGTAGGAAGAGCGCCGGTACCCATCTGGCCGGATGCCGAAGGTAACCGCTGCGGCGCCTTTTCCGCGTTGACCCGAAGCGGACCGCAAGGTACGATTTTGGTAGAATTCACCAGGAGTTAGCCTTGGGAGCAGTCCGTATCTCATAGAGAAATATGCGAGTTGCAAAACTCCAAGTGCGGATCGCAATGCTGGCCGGGCTGGCTCTTTTGTCTTCGGCCTGCCAGACAGCGCAAAGGCCGGCATCATTACTCCCCGCGAAAACTGCCCCGGTTTTGACGGCCGCTGCCCCGGCCCCAGTTGCGGCACCGCAGCAGGCTCCGCCACGAACAGCCATCCCACTGCAGACTCCGCCTACGGCTGAGCCTGACGCCGGAACTAAGAGGCAACCAGCACCGACACAAGCTGCACCGGCGCAAGCTCCACCACCGGCACCAGGTTCCGATCCAGTAGGCGATCTCATCACCCGCGTAGAAAAGGACTTTCAGGCTGGGTTAGACGCCTACCAGGCAGGCCAGACTGAAGCCGCCAAGCAGGATTTCGACAAAGCATTCAACGCCCTGCTCGAAAGTAATCTCGATGTTCGCTCCGACGATCGCCTGGAGAGAGAGTTTGATCGTATTGTGGATGGCGTCAACCATCTCGATCTCGGCAGCCTGGCATCCGATTCCGAACCACAGAAATCCGAGCCCGCGCCGATTGACGAAACTAGCGGCATTACTCCCGCCGCCGATCCCAACGTACGCGCCAAAGCCCAGGCAGAAATCAAATCGACCCACTCCGACTTGCCGCTGATGATGACTGACCAGGTCGCCGGTTACATCAGTTACTTCTCTAATCGCGGGCGCGGCACCTTCGAGCGCGCTTTCGCCCGCTCCGGCCGCTACCACGACATGATGGTTACGATTCTCAGGCATGAAGGCGTCCCGCAGGATCTGATTTATCTGGCTCAGGCCGAGTCCGGCTTTCATCCGCTCGCCGTTTCCCGCGTGGGCGCTCGCGGCATCTGGCAGTTCATGGGCAGCCGCGCCCGGGGTTATGGCCTGCAGCGTAGTCTGTGGGTGGATGACCGCCAGGATCCCGAAAAGTCCACTCGCGCCGCCGCCCGCCACCTGAAAGACCTCTATGCCCAGTTCGGCGACTGGTATCTTGCCATGGCCGCCTATAACTCCGGCCCAGGTACCGTGCAGGCCGCAGTCAAACGCACCGGTTACGCCGACTTCTGGGAACTTTACCGGCGCAACGCGCTTCCCAAGGAGACGCGCAACTACGTCCCCATCATTCTGGCCATGACGATCGTGAGCAAGAATCTGTCGCAGTATGGCTTTGATGATGTCTCCAAGGACGATGCAATCAAGTACGACTCCGTAACCATCAACTATCCCGTGGACCTGCGCCTGGCGGCCGAGTGTGTGGACGCGACTCCCGCTCAACTGCAGGAACTGAACCCTAGCCTGCTGCGGCTGACTACGCCGAGAGAAGGCACATTCGAACTCCATCTTCCGCGCGGAACGAAGGACCAATATCAGACCGCCATCGCCGCGATCCCTGGTGACATGCGGCTATGGTGGCGGCTCCACAAAGTTCAGCCCGGTGACACGCTCGCGTCCCTCAGCCGTTCGTATCGCGTCACGGCCAAGTCGATCGCGACCGCCAATAATCTCGACGGTACGGAACTCGAGGCGGGTGCCAAGGTGATCATTCCGGTGGCAGCTGGTAAGCACCCAGCCAGCGATACCGCCACCTACGCCCGCCGGATCACGCGCTACAAAGTTCACGCGGGAGATACCGTCGAGACGGTCGCCGAGAACGTCGGCGTCCCCGCCCTGATGGTCCGCCGCTGGAATGGCTTGCGCAACGGAGACAGTCTGCGCGGAAGAAAAGTGCTGGCTCTGCACTTGCCGGTTACGCCCAGCACGGAAGCCGCATCGGCCGCATCCAAATCGACGGGACACACTCGGAAGACCACGCAGACCGCCAGCGCCAAGGCGGTCAGTGGGAAGGCATCGAGCGCAAAGGCCGCGGACGAACACCCCTCCGAGCAGTCCAGCGTGCTTCGCCACAAAGTGAAGTCAGGCGAAACCCTTTATTCGATTGCCACCACCTATAAGACCACCGTCGCCGCTCTCAAACGCTACAACGGCAACGTCGCCGTCCTGCGGCCCGGCATGATCCTGATCGTGCAGCAGAACCGGTAGCCCTCTCAGGCCGACCTCGCCAACTGGCACCTCCCTTCAGGGCTCCCCAGAATCTTCTTCCATTCCTCCCGGTCGTGTGTTAACAGCATAGACAGGCCGGATGTAAACCCGGCCCTTGCAGCCTGCATCAAACATCGTGCTATAATCGCCGCCGTTCCAACACAGGTTTCTGGTGGTCTTTTAATTTCTCGTACCCGGCACCCTTGCGAAGCCGTTTTACGCCAGGAAGCCAAAACAAGATCAGGAGGAGCAATGACGTTCTACGACCCCACACTCTACGGACGTGATGAAGAAGAGGATTTCGGCGACAGCGGCGCCTACAGCGAGTCGCTCGAAGAGGACTTCGAAGAAGAAGAGGAGGAGGAAGAAGAGGCTGGCATAGCGGAACCAGCGATGGGTGAGCCGGTAATGCCCGCTCCTCCGCCGCCCCCCGCGCCCAGACCCGCTGCTCCCGCCGGAGGCGGAGGTGGTGGCAAGAAGCCGGCCGCGAAGAAGAAGGCTGCGAAAAAGAAAGCGGCGAAGAAACCCGCCAAGAAAAAGGCGGCTAAGAAGCCTGCGAAGAAAAAGGCGGCTAAGAAGCCTGCGAAGAAAAAGGCCGCAAGGAAGCCGGCGAAAAAAGCCAAGAAAAAGGTTAAGGCGAAGAAGGGCCGGCGTTAGGTTGAAGCTCCGAAGTCACGAACCGCGGCCCACGGGCCGCGGTTCTTTTTTGGGCGTAAGCCATTCTCATTTGCAGGAAGTGAGTCCATACCAGCCACCTTTCACGGTCGGCGCTAGGTACTGGCTACTAGCTACTAGCTACTTCTCCCCCTCCACTGCAGCCCTGCACTTCGCGTATAACTCCAGCAAATGCGTCGCATACTCCTCGGGCTTCGACGCGGAGCCCGTGCCCTGAAAACCTACGCCGGAAGAAGTAGTCCGGCCGTACCCCGTAGTCATCGCGACGAACTTCATCAGATCGAGCGCAATGTCTTCATTGCGCCGCGCACTCGCATGCGAACCTGGACCTTCATCCATGAGTCCTTCTCCTGAACCGGAAATATAAGGAAGTTGCTCTTCGTCTTCCAGGTCTTCAAGCAAGTCTTCCATGGTGTTCACTACCATTCCGCCAACGATGATAGCAGGTCGGCATGCCACCATCGGGCGTGACCAAAATGTCTTACGGAGAAGGAAGCAGCTTCTCGGCCAACACCCGCACGCGTTTGCCGAAAATTGAGCCGTGTATGCCCAGCAGCGGTCCGATGGCAAGATACACCCACCCCGCCCATCCCGGACTCTTGAATGCCACCAGAAGCGACGAGACGCCGACCAGTGCCAGCAGCCCGTTTTCCTGCATCGAAAACCGCGTTTCGAGTACTTCAACCGGATTCAATCCCAGCTCCCGGCGCAGTCGATACGCGTGAGCGTACATCAGCACGAAGAGGAGAAACACAGCGGCGAATCCCGCGGCGTAGATTCGCATCAGCACCGACGCTTCGTGCCATCCCAAGTTAGTGCTCACATCGGCGCCCATGATCTCCGAAAACAGAAGGGTGAAAACAAACTTCAGGGGATAAACATAAAACAGCACCAGGAAAAGCAAAACCACATTAAGGAACACCGTGTAAGGATCTTCCAGCCCATAACGGCGTGAGAATTTGTAGTGCGTACGCCAGATCATCGCCAACTGGGCGAAGCACGCCGCAAAAGGCAGAAAGCGGCGCATGTCGGCCATCAGCTCCGCATAGCTGTGCGGCACTTCAAGTGACACCACCAGCAGCGTGATGGCGAAGCCGAAGACCACGTCGCAAAAGGCTTCCAAGCGCGTGATCTCGCCCGCGCGCCACCGGAAGTATCGCTCCGGAACGATTCCAGCGCGGTGAGCGGGGGCTGCATTATTTGCGCTTTCCGTCATGCCGTTGATCGTCCACGCTCAATAGCCAGTTGGCAATTGAAAATCGACTCGCGCGGTCCGCCGTAGCCGTACCATCAACCACAACGAAGCAACAAATAGAAGGGGAGAAGAATAAAATCCCGGCGCCGGACGCGGAAATGTCACCGCCGCAACCGTGTGCCCAAGGATCGTAAATAGCGTGTGGCCCAGCCCATTAAGAAACATGATGACGGCATAAAACCACGCCAGCGGCCGCAGTCCGCGCATCCCGCGCGCCGCCACCGGAGTCAGGCAGAACAGCAGCCCGCAAGCCACGACCAGAGCGACCAGCCATTCGCGAAACTCGAATGTGGGCATGGGAAACCAGCTCCAGCGCAATCGCAAGATGGTCACGGTCGGGTTGTAGACGGCGAGAAAGCCGGTGGTGGCTTCATCCAGAATATGCAGCGCGAACGCCACGCACAGCGCCAACCACGCGCTGCCAAAACCCGACGCTGAAAGTGCAGGTGCTGCTTTCACAAGATACTCACGCGAGATAGTCACGAGATCGTCAAACTGCATCGCCTGTCACTCGAATTCTCAATCACCCATCGGATACTTGGCAATCAAAACCGGCCACGGATAGCGCACGAATGACTACGGCCACGGCGCCCGCAATTCCCTGGGCTGCCGCGCCACTTTTCATCGCCTTTGGAGGCTCGAGAATGAGCATGGGTGCGACCGGATTGCCAATCCGCCGTCGCGGAAAGCCGTATTGCGGGAAGCCTTACTGTGGTAGCGTGAATTGTGGCACTCCAGAAAGTGTCCTACCATGCAAGTTCATGCGCTCCCCTGCGAAATATCATGCGCCCATGGGGAAACTTATGCCGACCAACGCGCCTCACACTTCTGCAAAACCACTCATCATGGCTGCACTGGCCTTGGCCCTGACCGCCTGTGGCACAAACTCTCCGGTCGTCTGCGCCGTCCCCGCCGGCAGCAGCAGCGGCACTTGCACTTGCGGATCAGGAACAGAGGGCTGCCCGGTCCAACCTGGCCCCGAATTTCTCTATGCCGTCAGTAGTGGCCAGGTTCTAGCTTTCAATATTGATCACACCAGCGGAGCGCTCACCGCGATTGGCTCCATGCCGGGCCCCACGATAAGCCTCGGGCTCGCAGCCGTGGACAATCAGTTCCTGTTCGCCTCCGACACTCACAACGCGCAACTGGATGGCTTCTCCATCAACCAGACCACCGGTGCGCTCACCGCGCTCGCGGGATCTCCATTCTCTACCGGAACTCTTAGCTTTCCGGGAGACCTGGCCTCGCCTGCCGGGAGCAGCCTTCTGTACGCTGCCGACTCCGGCACGGTCGACGCGTTCACCATAAGCGCAGCCGGAGTGCCCACAGCGCTTTCAGGATCTCCTTTCGTTCCAGAAATCAATTTCGCTCTCACGGTCGATCCCGCTGGCAAATTTCTCTACGCTTCCGACGACGATCCCCCGGGCGGCGTCTTCGCCTTCACGATAGATTCCATGGGGGCCCTAACGGCAGTGCCGGATTCGCCGTTTGCGATTCCGGGGCAAGCCGCTCCCGACAGCCTTCCCCTCGGCATTGTCGATGCCGGCTCCTATGTCTACGCCGCACTGTCGAACACGAACCAGATCGCCGCGTTCTCCATCGTCAGCGGCACTGGCGCGCTCACTCCTGTGCCGGGTTCGCCTTTCTCAGCGGGAACAAATCCCACCGTGGTCATCTTGGCCGGTAACTTCCTCTACGCCATCAACTCTTCAGACCGCACGATAGACGGCACGATCTCGGGCTACAGCATTAATTCGGCCAACGGCGTGCTGACTCCGCTTTCGGGCTCTCCCTTCGCCATTGCGGCTATCTCGCTGGCCGCCGATTACTTTGGCAAATATCTTTACGTCAACGAACCTACGGGCATCCAGGCTTTCAGCATCGACCCCACCAGCGGTGCGCTTACGCCGTTGTCGGGGTTGCCTCTCCCTGCAAGCGCAACCCCACTATTGACCGTCGTCCAGATTTCTCCCCCATAGCCTTTGTTCGTTTTTCGTAACAACTACAACTTCTCCGTTGCGACCTTCCTTGCGGCGTTCTATTATTCGCCGCGTCTTCCCCCCGCATTTGGCCGTGATTTTTCGTCCTGAGCCGGGATTCTCGCGGATCTCTTGGCGCTTGAACATAACCTGAAAGGAACCCGCAGCCATGTCCGTAAAGATGCTCCTCACTGACCCCACCAACGCACAGAAAACCGTCACCGTGAAATCTGATCCAACCAGAATCGATCCGTTGAAGCTGAAGCTCGGCAAACATTCGCCGCGTCACGATCCGCGGACTCTGCTATTCGCCGCCTACGTCACCGCCGCCCTGCCGGCTCCGCCTCCCAGCCTTGATCTCACTACCAAGATGAAAGTCCCCTGGGGCATGATGGACAACGCTCAGATCGGCGACTGCACCTGCGCCGCCGCCGGCCACCTCCTCATGGAGTGGACCGCCAATGCGCAATCCAAAATCTTCATGCCGTCCGACGCGCAAATCGTAGCCGCTTATTCCGCTATCACCGGCTACAACCCCAAGACTGGAGCCAACGACAACGGCGCTCAGGAAATCGACGTACTCAACTACTGGCGGCAGACTGGCATCGCCGGTCACAAGATCCAGGCTTCCGTAGCCCTCGAGCCTTCCAACCACACCCACATCATGGATGGCACCTGGACTTTCGGCGGCTGCTATATTGGACTCGCCTTGCCCAAGACCGCGCAGGCTCAAACCCAGAACCATCAGCCCTGGTCTGTAACTTCGCTAGGCACAAAAGGCGACGGCGCACCCGGCTCCTGGGGCGGACACGCCGTCCCCGTCGTTGCCTACGACTCCCGCAGCCTCACCGTCGTCACCTGGGGGGCGCTGCAAACCATGACTTGGGGCTTCTGGGCCGCTTACTGCGATGAAGCTTACGCCATTCTCAGCCCCGATTTTCTCAAGCCGAAAGGCGGTCAGCCGGTCACGCCCAACGGCTTCAACCTGGCGCAGTTGCAGGAAGATTTGGCCGACTTGAAATAGCGTAGCGAAACGAAGACGCGCGACGAGCCTCTCTCACGGGCGGCTCGTTTCCCGTCACAACAGGATTCCGGGCGAAATAAGGTTTCCCGGAACCTGGCTTTCCTCCTAAGTGCACACTCCTTCCATTTCCGGTTTAGAATGTTCGCCCGTAGTCAAAAATGAAATCGAGGACGATCATGCGCAGAGTGTGGACTCTTCTTGTCGCCTGCCTGTTTGCCAGCACCTCATCTAGCGCTCAGGACCAGGATTTCAGCAAAGTGCAGATGAAGGTGTCGAAAGTGGCGGGCAACGTCTATATGCTGGAGGGCGACGGAGCGGGGAACATCGGCGCATCCATTGGCGACGACGGCATCGTCATCGTCGACGATCAATACGCGCCCTTGGCCGAGAAGATTCAGGCTGCATTGAAGGGCATTACCGACAAGCCCGTGCGCTTCATCATCAACACGCACTATCACGGCGATCACACCGGTGGAAACGCGTACTTTCAGAAACAAGCCCCCATCATCGCGCAGGACAATGTGCGCAAACGTTTGGAAAGCGGTGGAAGCGCAGGCAACGGCGGCTCAGTGCACATGGAATCCAAGCCCGCGTCTCACGATGCTCTACCCATCGTCACCTTCGATCATGACGTCACTGTCCACCTGAATGGCGAAGACATCCGCGCTCTATATTTCCCCGCCGGGCACACCGACGGCGACTCCATCATCTTTTTCCCGCACTCCAATGTCGTCCACATGGGCGACGACTTCGTCACCTACGGATTCCCCTTCATTGACGTCGAAGGCGGCGGTAGCATCAATGGCATGATCGATGCGGTCGCCCAGGTCATTGCGCAATTGCCGCCCGATGTGAAGGTCATTCCCGGGCATGGACCGGTCTCCGGCCTCGACGACGTGCGCGCCTATGAAACCATGTTGAAGGAAACCCGCGACGTCGTGCAGAAGGCCTTGAAAGACGGCAAGACTCTCGACCAGATGAAACAGGCGAAGCTGCTCAGTCCCTGGAAGAAGTATGCCGGAGAATTCGTCTCGGAGGATGCCTTTCTGGAGACGCTGTACAACTCTCTGACCGGGCGGAAGACTGGGAACCTCATCAAGCACAACTGATCCCTTCACGTATCGTTCTCCTCGCGTATCATTTTGAAGGAGCCGCATTCTACTTTGCGTTTAACCCGCCGCGAATTTGCGCATTCCGCCCTCACCGCAGGCATTGCAGCCGCCTTGCCCGCCAGTATGTTCTCAGGATGCAGCGTATCGTCGAACGCGGTGCGTACGGCGGGTTCCACGGCTTTTTCGAATTCTCACGGAATGCAGTTTGACATTTCTTCCGGTTTTTCTTTCCCCAGGAACTTCTTCTGGGGCACGGCCACCGCCGCCTATCAGATCGAAGGCGCATGGCAGGAAGACGCCAAAAGCGAATCCATCTGGGACCGCTTCTCCCATACTCCCGGCAAAATCAAGAACGGCGACACCGGCGACATAGCTTGCGATTCCTATCATCGCTGGCAGGAAGACATCGCGCTCCTGCGCGCGATGAATCTAAACAGCTACCGCTTTTCGATTTCGTGGCCGCGTATTCAACCCTTCGGCTCTGGTCCGGCGAATCCCAAGGGTGTCGATTACTACAGCCGCCTCGTCGATGCCTTGCTGGAAGCGCGAATCCGTCCATTCGTCACCCTCTATCACTGGGATCTGCCGCAGACTCTGGAAGATGCCGGCGGTTGGCCCAGCCGCGACACGGCTTTTCGTTTCGCCGATTACGCGGACGTTGTTGCCCGCGCACTCGGCGATCGCGTTTCCGACTGGATGCTGTTCAACGAACCCTCGGCCTTCACCGACCTAGGTTATCTCGAAGGCGCGCACGCTCCCGGACGCAGAAGCCTCCTCGATTTCCTCCGCGCCTTGCACACCGTGAATCTGGCCCAGGGTGCGGGCTTTCGAGCCTTGAAGGCAACTCGTCCCTCCGCGCGCGTGGGAACCGCGTTCAGCATGTCGGCTTGCGAACCCGCATCCGATTCAGAACCGGACAGGCTTGCCGCCGCACGGGCTCACGCTGTCACCAACCTTTGGTTTCTGGAACCGGCGCTGAAAGGTCGTTATCCGGATGCGCTCGCGTTTCTTCCGGAAACTGTCATGCGCATCAAGTCGGGCGACCTCGATAAAATGCGCGCGCCGCTCGACTTCATCGGTATCAATCTTTACTACCGCACCATCGCGTCGGTGCCCAGCGCCATGGAGCGGCTTTCTCACGCGCAGCAATGGCTGTTCCCGGTGAAGATGACCGGCGGGCAGCAGGGGCCGAAAACCAGCATTGGATGGGAGGTTTGGCCGCAAGCGATGTATGACATGGTCATGCGAATCACCCGCGACTTCAACCGGCCGCAGATCGAGATTACCGAGAGCGGCTGCGCCTACAACGACGGCCCTGACGCTAGCGGCATGATTCCCGACGCTCGCCGCATTGAATATCACCATCAATATTTGCAAGCCGTTGCCCGCGCCGTCGGCGATGGCGCCGACGTCCGCGGGTATCACGCCTGGACGCTGCTCGACAACTTCGAATGGGCCGAAGGTTTCAGCCAGCGCTTCGGACTGGCCTACGTGGATTTCAAGACGCAGCAGCGCACGATCAAAGAATCAGGAACATGGTATGCAAAGGTAGCTGCGGAGAATCGCGTGCCGGCGCTTTCTACTTCGCAGGCTCCGCAACCTTGAGCCGGTCTCGTTCTTCAGCCAACTTTCTCTGCAACGCCGGATTCACAAGCGAAATAGGCACATCCACGTCTCCAACCTTGAACTCCGTGGGATCGAACGTGGCATACCCATCCTTCTGACCCATGCGCCCTGAAATTGTTATCCAAACGTCTTTCCCCGCTATCTCTGTCAGAAACTGTCCGTGAACCGTATCTCCATCATAAGTTACCTTCTGATCTTTGATGTTTGGCGCTCCGTCGCCGACATTCGAGTCCGGCGTCAGTCCCGCCCCGCTGGCACCCAGCAATTTGTTGACCGCTGCGTTAACGGCGTCGGAGTTGATGTGCGTTTCAGATTTCGCGTTCTGTGGCACTGATGCATTCTGACTAGGCTGAGGTGGCGCCGCGGAATATCCGCCGCTCGCCTGCGATGGTTGCGTTGGTTGAGGTTGCTTCGCAGCCGGTTCCAACTGGTCCGCCTTCTGGCTGAGCGATTGTGCGTTGGATGATTGAGAGTTCACCGCGGCAGGAGCCTGTGCCGGTTGCGCCACCGGTGCGGACTTCTTCAAGATCAAGAAAATGACGACGAGCAAGGCCACTAGCGTGGCGATACTGATCATGCGGTCGAGCTTAGATTTCATGAAAGCTCTCTAACGGTCGGCCCGGACAAGAAGCCCAGCTCATCGTATCGAGAACAGGGCAAGAAAGCAGATTACTTCGGTGTATCGAGCGTGCACATCTCACTCCAGCTTCGGTAGTGGCGCAGGTTGAATTCGTTTTGAAAGGGCGCGGCTTCAGCCGCGCCGTAAGAACCCCGGAATCAATCACGGTTTAGAGGCTGTGAAAAAACTGACGAATGCGCGCAGTACCGTGGAAGAGCGGCGCTTCAGCGCCGCGTAAAGCCATAAAATCAGGAAGGGCTTCAGCTCCGGTGGCCGCACTTTGCGCCCACCATGAGTTTTCCCGCAGCCCGTTTAGCCGTTGAGGAAGCGTGCTCTTCAAACCGCCCCACTACTTCAGTTTCTTGCTAAGCAACTCGTTCACCAACTGCGGATTGGCTTGCCCCTTGGAAGCCTTCATCACTTGGCCGACGAAGAATCCGATCACCGTCTTCTTGCCAGCACGATATTGTTCGACTTGTTTCGGATTTGCGGCAACAATTTCATCGATGATCTTTTCCAGCGCGAACGTGTCCGAAGATTGCTGCGGCTGGCCTTCTTCCTCGTACAGCTCGGGGAAGTCGCGGTTGCGTTCGAAGCAGAGATCGTAAAACTCCTTGAGCATCTTGCCCGAGATGGCGCCGCTCTCCACCAGATCGGCGGATGCCGCAACGCCCTTCATCGAAATCGGAGACTGCTCAATTGGCACCCCGCTGGCCTTGAGCCGTCCCATTAGTTCACCCTGGACCAGGTTTGCCACGCGCTTCGGATTCTTCGCGGCCTTCGCCGCAGCCTCAAACTGATGAGCAAACGCTTTAGAAGACGTCAACACGTGCGCGTCATATTCGGTGATGCCATATTCTTTCACCAGGCGCGCTCGACGCGCTTCCGGCAACTCCGGCAGACTCTTTGCGATCTCAGCCTTCCACTTGCCATCTACGACTAACGGCAGCAGATCAGGCTCCGGAAAATAGCGATAGCCATGCGCCTGCTCTTTCGAGCGCATGCTATAGGTCTTGCCCTCGTTCGAGTTGTAGAGCCGAGTTTCCTGCATGATCTTGCCGCCACCCTCGATCACTTCAATCTGACGCGCAATCTCGTAGACGAGCGCCTCGCGGATGAAGCGGAACGAGTTCACATTCTTAATTTCAGTCTTCGTCCCCAATTCTTTATGGCCGCGCCGGCGCACGCTGACGTTAGCATCACACCGCAGCGAGCCCTCCTCCATGTTGCAATCGCTGACCCCGGTATAAAGAATGATCTCCTTCAGCCGCGTCAGGTATTCGTAAGCCTCGTCGGGCGTGGCGATGTCAGGCTCGCTGACAATCTCGATCAAGGGCACGCCAGTACGGTTGAGGTCGACGGCCGTCTTTTCGTCCGAGTCAGGAAAGCCCTCATGCAAACTTTTGCCAGCGTCTTCTTCGAGGTGCACGCGCGTAATCCCGATCTTCCTTACCCTGTGGTCCCCTGCCTGCCCTGAGCGAAGCCGAAGGGTGTTTAAGATTTGCACTTCGATATATCCATGCTCGGCCAAAGGCTTGTCATACTGCGAAATCTGGTAGCCCTTAGGCAGATCCGGATAAAAATAATTCTTCCGAGCAAAGATCGAAGTCTCATTGATGCGGCAATTCAAAGCCATCGCCGCCAAAGTAGCGAACTCGACCGCCCTCCGGTTCAAAACCGGCAAAGCCCCCGGCATTCCAAGGCACACCGGGCAAACATTCGTATTGGGCGCAGCGCCGAAACGCGTGGAACAGGAGCAGAATATCTTCGATGCCGTCAAAAGCTGAACGTGAACTTCGAGGCCAATGACCGGCTCATAGGCTGTGTGAGCAGCGACGAAGGTGTCCCCGGAGGTCGGCATATCGGGTGATTATAACGGCAGTGGTCAGTGACTAATCAGTGGTTAGAGGGGACCTTATCATCGCGTTCCCGGCTCAAGAAATCGGAGTCCATCCCACGCAGTGTTCCAGTTGGAACACTCAGCACGAATGTTCCAGCTGGAACATTTCAGCCCAATATGTCTCGTCCGGAACTGTCCGTCTCAAAATACCTGCGTCTTGACCACTTTGCCATTCTCGAAGTGCACTACCCACCTGTGCCCGCTCTTCAAGTAGAACCAGGTCTCGCGCAGATTCTCCGAGTCAACGTCATCCACCTTCTTCTGGTCCGGATCGCCGAAGCTCATCAGCACCATTTCGTAGGTCATATTTTCCACCACGGTGTGAGCGTCGATGGCGGCGCGAAGTTCGGCCGGCATGTCCTTCTCCCGGAGCGTAAGCTCGACGCGGCTCACGTCCAGCAGTCTCGACATGAACCTCAGGATGTTTTCGGGAGCGATGTCGGCGTCGGTAAGATCTTTCTGATACTTCAGATTCAGCCGCGAGCCTCCGGCCCGTTTGTAGGTCGCGCCAACTTTGTTGGCGTGATTGCTGCCCCGCCGTCCCTCGCCGCCACCTTCCAAATGGATCTCGATCTTGTCGCTGTCGATCTTTACATTCGTGATGGTCACCCATTCGTCGCGCTCCACGCCCACTCCCTTCGCCTTGAGCCACTTAGTCATCTCTGCCAAGTCAACTCCGCGAGCGTCGGTGCGCTTGTTCGACAGTGGCAGGTAATACACATCCACACCATCTTTGTAAGCCGGGAGATCCACCAGGGCTCTTACGTCTTTGCCGAGCAGCAATGCGTTCAGGTTATCCTGCGCTCCTTTCGACGCGGAAGCATGAACTGTCCCCAGTAGCACTGCTACGAGGCTGGGCAACACAGCCCAAAAAATCCAGCTCTTCTTGTTGTCCCGCATAATGCTCTCCTCTGCCGCCTCGATGCCAACTGTCACACCGCATCGAATCAACTGGCGCACCACATGACAGGTGAAACCTATATCGTGACACCATTCGCGCAGATGTAAATAGCTCCGGGGTGCCAGTTGACCGCCCGCATGATGCCCTTTCCGATAGTGCCTGTCAAACCTGTTTAGTTCGCCTTCTCCGGTGGGTTCAAGTATTTGTCCAGCGGAAGTTCGAAGTACATCAACTCGGTGCCTTTAGCGTCGTCGACGCCGGTCACGTAGATGTGCGCGCCGGCGAGGGGCGCGGTGACGTCTGCCACATCGAAGAAAAAGAATCCGGATTGCGTAGTGTGGGGCTCGACGGCTTTGGCTATGAATTGAGAGGATTCGATTTCCTCGCTTTCTTTCGGGCTGATCGTGCCTTTCACTTTTTTGTGGGGGATGGGAAGCGGCTCCGGAGGACGGGTGTTGGCCCGGGGATTGGCCATGCGGCGGTAAATATCTTCGGGGGAAACTGGCGTCAGCTTGTCGCGCTTGGCCGTGGTCAGAGTCACCTGCAGATTGGCGATGGAGACAGGCTGGCTGCCGTCGTTGGTTACGACAAAAAAGATGGGCAGGAATCCGTGCTCGTGAAAGTTCACGGAGAATATCTTTGCCTTGTCGGCCGTATCGTAGGGATCGGCGGCGATGGCGACCTTCTCGTCGGTGTGATCGTCGTGTGCGGGATAGGTTTTCGCGGGTTGTGCCGCGGGTTTTACGAAATCCTTGGCCGCGAGGCAAAGCGTGAATCCAGCCACTGCGCAAAGGACAAACCCGACACGAGGGAACGACAGCTTCAACAGTTGCATGCTTCCGATTATAGAACTGGCAAACGTTTCGCAGGCGGGCGAAATCCTTCAGCCACTAAAGCCCGGACGTTTTGTGGCTTGTTAGCGGCGCGGCTAGAAGCCGCGCCTTTCAAAGCAAAGCATGTGGCCTGGTTGGAGAGCAACACAGCACTCCTGCGGGACGCGAGTTTGTTTAGAATGACTGAACTTGACCTCTTCTCTCTATAGCTTTCTCTACAGCGTTGTGCTGGCCGTGGGGATGTTGGCGAGCCTGCCCTACTGGCTCTTCCAAATGGTGCGCCACGGCAAGTACCGCAAGGGGTTGGCGGAAAGACTGGGGCGAGTCCCATCGCGGCTTCAGTTGCCGGGGGCACAGGAACCAGTCATTTGGCTACACGCAGTTTCCGTCGGCGAGGTGCTGGCAATTGCCGGTTTGGTGGAGGAACTGCGGCGGCGTTTTCCCCGTCATCGGATTTTTGTGTCCACCACCACGGACACCGGGCAGGCGCTGGCCCGCCAACGCTTTGGCGAGGCGGCTGTGTTTTACTTCCCGATGGATTTCGCGTTCGCGATCCGGCCTTACTTGCGAATGCTGCGGCCAAGGTTGGTGGTGGTCGCAGAGACCGAGTTTTGGCCTAACTTTTTGCGGCTGGCGCACGCCAGCGGCGCGCGGATTGCTGTCGTGAATGCCCGCATCTCAGACCGGTCGTGGCCTAGCTATCGTCGTTTTCGCCAATTGCTTCGAAGACTGCTGTCCAACGTGGATTTATTCTTGGCTCAGACGCCGGAAGATGCCTCGCGGCTGCGGGATATCGGGGCCAGTCCGGAGCGTGTTCGCGTTACGGGAAATCTGAAGTTCGACATCCCCGCACCAGTTCCCCCTGCGATTGTGAAGAGCATGCGCGAATCCATTGCCGCGAGCGGGACTGGCCCGGTGCTGGTCTGTGGCAGCACCGTGGATGGAGAGGAGCCGCTGTTGCTGAAGGCGTTTGAGAACCTGCTGGTGCAGTATCCGCGGGTGGTGATGATTCTTGCGCCGCGGCGTCCGGAGCGTTTCGCCGCGGTGGCCGCGCTACTGGAGCAGATGTCAATTCACTTTCACAAGCGGTCTGAGTGGAACGGTGAAACTCTGACGGGCGGAGTCTTTCTGCTGGATACGATCGGAGAGCTAGCCGCGCTGTATGCGCTTGCTGACGTTGCCTTTGTGGGCGGGAGCCTGGTGCCGCACGGCGGACACAACATCCTTGAACCGGCGCAGCATGGCGTGGCGACCGTGGTTGGGAATCACACGGAGAACTTCCGCGACATCGTGAGTTTGTTTCGGAGCCGGGATGCGGTGCGGATCGTGGGTCCGGCGGAGTTACCGCTCGTGTTGCTGGAGTTACTGGCCGACGATGCGGAGCGGATCGCTCTTGGTCAGCGCGCCGCCGAAACCATGCGTTCGCAGATTGGAGCCACGGTGCGAACGGCCGGCGACCTGGAGGAATTGCTGGCGCGGCCATGAAAGCGAATCCCTTGTCGGCTGTTTACGGAGCGGTGGTCGCGGCGCGCAACGCGCTCTACGACCGAAGATTATTGCATCCGCGGTCGCTGCGGGGGGCTGTTATCAGCGTCGGCAATATTTCGACGGGAGGCTCGGGGAAGACTCCGTTCGTGATTCTATTGGGTGAGTTGTTGAAGGCACGGGGAATTCGTTTCGATGTGCTTTCGCGCGGCTACGGACGCACGACTCGCGGAGTGTTGCCGGTGGATGCCGGCGGGCTACCGCGGGATTTCGGCGATGAGCCTTTGCTGATCGCGAGACGATTGCAAGTGCCGGTGGTCGTCGGGGAGGATCGGTATGACGCGGGGTGTTTCGCAGAGTCGCGATTCGGAGTGCAGATTCACTTACTGGATGATGGATTTCAACATCGCGGCCTGGCTCGCGATTTCGATATTGTGCTGGTGACTCCGGACGATGGCCGCGATCGTTTGCTTCCGGCGGGGCGACTGCGGGAGCCTTTGCGCTCCTTACAGCGAGCGGATGCGGTGGCGCTGACTAGCGGCGCTTCACCGGAATCGTTTTCTCCGGAGGGCAATACAGTGTGGCGGGTGCGGCGGGGGATTGTTGCGCAAAACGTTCCGGCGCGGCCAGTTGCGTTCTGCGGCATTGCGCGTCCGCAGAATTTTCTGCTGCAATTGCGGGCGGCGGGCATTGATCCCGCCGCCGAGGCGTTCTTTCGCGATCATCACGCCTACACGGAAAAAGATGTCCGCGACTTGCTGCAGCTTTCGCAACAAAGCGCCGCTGGCGGTTTCGTTACAACGGAGAAAGATGCGGTAAATCTTGGCGGATATCTGGCCGCGCTCGCGCCGCTGTCGGTGGTCCCCGTGAAGATGGAACTTGCCGACGCAGCTAACGCTGTGGATACCATGCTGCGCGTGATCGAGGAGCGGCGAGGTGGCTCGTGAGAAAATGCTGAGGGCAGTGATCAGTGGTCAGTGGTTGGTGGTCAGCAAATTCATTTGGATTGTACTGACCACTGGACACTGACCACTGACCACTTCATTTCAATCCGATGACGAAGCATTTGAGGGAAGCCGAACGGCTGCGGAAGATTGTCGAAGCGTTTCCCAAGGTCACCATCACGGTGCTGGGGGACCTGGTGGCTGACGAGTTTGTGTTCGGGGAAATCTCGCGGGTGTCGCGCGAAGCGCCGGTGCTGATCCTGAAGCATCGCGAACGCACTGTGGTGCCCGGCGGCGGCGCGAACGCAGTGAACAATTTGGCTGACCTGGGAGTGAACGTGCTTCCGGTCGGCGCTATCGGCGACGATGAGGTGGGACGATTGCTGGTGAAGTTCTTTCGGCACAAACGCATTCCGGTCAGCGGAGTGCTGAAGGACAAAACTTACACGACGGTCACAAAGACGCGTATTCTCGCGGGCATGACGCACAATTCGCGGCAGCAGGTGGTGCGCGTGGATCGCGAGCCGGAGAACCCTCCCAACCCGCATTTGACGCGCGAGTTATTCCTGGCGGCGCGGGAATACCTGCGCGCTTCGGATGCGCTGCTGGTTTCTGATTACGGTTACGGATCGGCGAGTCCGGCGATTGTGAATGCCTTGCGGCAGGCCGGCCGGCGGAGAGTTGTGATGGTGCCGTTGATTCTCGATTCGCGGTACCGATTGCTCGAGTATTCCGGCGCCACTGCTGCAACTCCGAACGAACCCGAGGTAGAAGCCGCGCTGGGCACGCGCATTGGGCAGGACTGGGAGAAGCTGACTCAGGCCGGAAAACAAGTGATGGACCGGATGAAGCTGCAGTCGCTGCTGATTACGCGGGGCCGCGACGGCATGGTGGCCTTCGATCAAAAGCATGCGCCGGTCGACATCCCCATTTTTGGTTCCGATGAAGTTGCCGATGTGACCGGCGCGGGCGACACTGTGATTGCGGCGTTCAGCGCGGCGCTGGTCGCCGGGGCCAGTACTGAAGAAGCGGCACAGTTGGCCAACTACGCTGGTGGAATCGTGGTCATGAAGCGCGGCACGGCTACCGTTTCTCGCGAAGAACTGTTGCGCGCGATTGAAAAGGCTCCGCCGGAGACGAGGGCGCACTAGAACGCGCCAAAAGTCTTCAACCACAGGGGGCACGGAGGATCACGGGGTCGGGCTTTTGCCTACAAGAGTTATGAACGATGGAAAAATCCTTAGCCGCAGCGAGTTGCGTGAGCGCGTCGGACAGTGGCGGCGCGCCGGCGAGCGCATCATTCTGGCCAACGGCAACTTCGATTTGCTGCATGTGGGCCACGTACGCTATTTGCGCGGTGCGAAGGAGTTGGGCGGGAAGCTTGTTGTGGCTATCAATTCCGACGAATCGGTTCGCGCGCTGAAGGGCGAGGGCCGTCCGGTGATGCCTGCGGAGGAACGCGGAGAGATTGTTGCAGCGCTCGCTGACGTGGATGCGGTTGTGATTTTTCCCGAGCTGGATGTCCGTGCACTGATTCGCGAGCTTCGTCCGGATATCCAGGCCAAGGGGACGGACTACACCGCCAACTCTGTTCCCGAGCGCGATGCGGTGGCCGAATGTGGCGGGCGGGTTGCGATTGTGGGAGACGCGAAGGATCATTCCACCAGTGAGATTATCCGGTCGCGGCTGAGGACGCCGTGAGTTTCGATCCGGCGAGTCTCGATATTACTTCCGAAGGAAAGATTGAGCGGCTGCTGATTGTGCGGCTCAGCGCCATGGGAGATGTGATCCATACGCTGCCTGCCGTTCATGCTTTGCGAGAGGCATTTCCTCGGGCACACATCGGCTGGCTGATTGAAGAGCGCTGGGCGGAACTGTTGTGTGCACCGGGGTCTGCGAGGCGCGGCGTACGGTCTTCGCTGCGGCCGCTGGTCGACGAAGTGCATACCGTGAACTTGAAGGCTTGGGGGAAGTCTCCGTTTTCAATTGCGACCGTGCAGCGAGCAGCGACCGTTTGGAATGATGTTCGGGATTCGCACTACGATGCGGCGATAGATTTGCAGGGAGCGCTGCGGTCGTCAGTGCTGGCGCGGTTATCAGGGGCGCGCGTTGTATATGGCGCTGCGGAGCCGCGAGAGTCCCCGGCCAGCTTGTGGTACACGCGGAAGGTGGTTGCGCGTGGCCGACACGTCGTTGAGCAGAATCTTTCGCTTGCCGCGGCGCTGTTGGAGCAGACGGAGGAAATCCGAGCACTGGACATTACTCGCGACTTTCCTCATGACCCTCGGGCTGAGGCGCGTATCGGACAGCGGCTTGCGGAACTTGCCATCGGTGATTTTGCGATTGTTAATCCGGGTGCGGGTTGGGGCGCGAAGCGATGGCCGGCGGAGCGGTACGGCGAAGTTGCGCGTGCGCTCGCAAATCATGGTTTGCGTTTGATTCTCAATTATGGTCCGGGTGAAGAGGAGTTGGTGCGCGCCGTGGAAACAGCCAGCGGTGGGTCGGCTCGGGCGATGTGCTGTACCATCATCGAACTGATCGCGCTGACTCGCCGCGCGCGCTTGTTTATTGGCGGCGACACTGGGCCGCTGCATCTGGCGGCAGCGTTGCGAATTCCGGTGGTAGCGATTTTTGGACCCACAGATCCAGCGCGCAATGGGCCTTATGGGGCGCGGAGTGTTGTGCTGCGCAGTCCGGAGAGTGTTACTTCGCACGCGCGACGGGCGGCGGCGGATGAGGGGATGTTGGCGATTGGGAGCGAGGCGGTGGTGGTGGCCGCTAATAAGATGCTGGACGGCGGCGCTACGTAGATTAAACGCATGGCTCAGTGGTCACAGATCGCGCGGCGCGTTCGGGTGCCGCTGGGATTTCTGTTCGCCGTGCTTTATTTTTGGCTGGCGCGGCCTTCGTGGCGGTCGTTGCTGCTGGGGGCGCTTGTGGTGGCGCCGGGACTGTTGATCCGGGCACTGGCTTCGGGGCATGTGCACAAGAATGAGGCGCTGGCGACTTCCGGTCCTTACGCTTACACTCGGAATCCGTTGTATTTGGGGTCGCTGGTTATGGGTTTGGGATTCTGCGTTGCCGCGCGGAGCTGGTGGATTGGTGCGGTTCTTGTCGTGATGTTTTTGGCTATTTATCTTCCTGTGATCCGCGATGAAGAGGCGTTCTTGCGGAGGACGTTTTCTGAGTTTGAGGAGTATGCGCGGGGAGTGCCACGGATGTTGCCGCGGCTTACTCGATGTTTAGGCGACGCGAAAGAAAATCCGGCAGGATTCTCTTGGGATTTGTATTTGAAGCATCGCGAGTACAACGCGCTGCTGGGAGCTTTGGGGATGATGGCGGCGCTGGTGTTCAAGATGGAGTTTTTTCCGCGGTAGCCATGTTCAAGAGAATTCTGAATAGGTACCTTAGGGGCTAAAGCCCCGCTGATTTTGGCCGGTCTGACGCAGGCCTGAAGGCCTGCTCCACCCCTCCGCCCACTTGGCACACCGTGAAACTCAAGAATTTCGCGGGCATTAAGCCGTCGGACGGGCGAGCTATTGTGCAAGCGCTGAAAACTCTACGCCGCGCAAAAGCCGGCGGGACGCCGGCGCTACAACTGCTCTTGATGCGACAGGCTACTTCTGCGCTACCAATTGTTTCGCGCGGCTTAACTCGGGCCTGGTGGAGTTTGATCCGTTGCAGACTTTCAGCAGGAGTGCGTAGTATTCGGTGGCGTCGGTCTGCTTGCCGGCGGCTTCGGCGGCGCGGGCTGCTCCGTAGATGCCGTCGAAGCGGTTGGGATGAAGCTTCAGGTCGGTTTGATACTCGGTGAGCGCCTGCTGTGGACGCTTGGCCTCGAGCAAGATGTCGGCGATCATTTCGCGTGCGGGAGCGCCGTCCGGTTCATCACCCGTTGCATCTTCTTTATCGGCGATCGGACGGAGCGCTTCGATGGCGTCGTCGTACTTGCCCTCCGCGAAGGCGAGCCAGGCTTGGGCTTCTTTGCGATCGCCTTCCACTGCTTCGGCAAAGTCTGATTTCTCGGCTACGCGCTTCTTATGAATTCGTTCAATCTCAGCGATGTCTTTGCGCACGTCATCGGGCTTGTGCAGGTGCGCTGACCCGATCGCGCGGGCCCAGAAAATCATTGAATACTCTGCGGTACCGGCGACCTCTGTGGGAGGAATTGCTGCCGCGGCAGCCCAATCATGCATCTCGATGGGATACAGCGCGCTGAGATGCGCCAGCGTGGCGGCGTGCGGATCGTAGCCTTTTCCGTACATATCGTCCTTCTTGTTGGGCATGGCGCGAATCTCTTCGATCAGCGCTTTGGCGTCGGCGTCGCGTCCGCTTTGCATGTAGGCATAGAAAAGAAAATCCATGGCGTGAAATTGGTGGCCTTCGCCGCCCATGCCCATGGCAGCGGTTTTGCGGGTAGCGGCCACCGAGGCGAGGTTGGAGTTGATGTCATCCTGCCAGAGGCCGACGCGGGCGAAGATGTGCGAAGGCATGTGCAGAGCGTGCGGAGCCGCGGGAGCGATCTGCGCGTAACGGCGGGCAGCGGGCAAGCCGAGTTGCGCGAGTTGTGGCTTGTCGTAGCTGTGGATCAGATAGTGAGCCACGCCAGGATGGTCGGGCTCGATGGCGAAGAGCTTTTCGAGGATCGCGGCGGCTTGCTTGCGATTGGCGAAAGTTGCATCGTCGTGGGGTTCGGAAGCCAGCAGGGAAAGTGCGTAGAACACTGCGGCTTCGTGATCGTCAGGGTAGGTCTCGTAGACCTTCTTCATCGCGTCGGAGTACGCCTTGGCGCGAGCGTCGTGACTCAGCTTGGGGGAGTTACTGTAAAAACGAGAGATTGCGTCAATGTAAGCGAGTTCGCGGGTGGTAACACTTTCCGAGAACTGGGGTGACGGCGGCCATGGTAACGCTCCCGCAGGGATCTTGCTCAGTGAGTCCCTCTTATCCAAGTTGAGTCGCAGTGCCTTGTCGATCTCGGTTTTGCCGTGAGCGATCACTTTGGCATCGGGCTGGTTCCAAAGTTGATGCCAAAGGCTCATGGCCACGCCCCAATGAGCCATGGCGCATCCAGGATGGTCCTTTGAGATCTCCTCAAATTCTTTTTCCGCCTCTTCGTACCAGAAGGAGTGAAGCAGGGCCACGCCGCGCTCGAAGGGCTTCTGGACATCAGGCGCGCAGGAGACCGGGAAGGCGACTGTGCCGAGCTGCGCGGCGGTCAGGTCTTCGTGGTGATGTTGGTTTTTATCGTCGTCGGCGATCGCAGTGCCATGAAAGGCGGCGAGTATGAAAGCAACAAAGAGCAGGAGCGCGAAACGCTTCATAGATACCCCACGAGAAGCGAGTTTAGTTGAGCTGGAAGCGCAGGGTCAAACTTGCGGGCTAAAGCCCGTTGATTTCTTGGCACTGGTTGACGCAGGCCTCAAGGCCTGCTCCACCCGGCCCGCTAGCCCTGCGCCTCGCTGCGCTCGGCGGGACGGGCGAGGCGCCGGTCCCCACACTAAACCCGTCCCCACGGGAGCGTCTCTACAAGTCTTTGCAGTGTTCGCTGGCGTACAGAACAGACTTCTGGTAGACTTCGCCGCAATCGGACCGGGCTTGCGTCATGGGCCACAGGGGCGTGCTTCCGTGCATCTGGTAGAACTGCACCAGAAGTGGAATCCACGCAGGCAATTCCACTTTCGCCGGGTCCGCAGGGAGCCAGTTATGCATCTGCACCCTGGGCCAGAGAAACGTCGCGTTGCTGAAGCATGGCCGGTCCAGGCGGACTCCATCCGGCGGGCGCTTCAGGAAAATGAAGACTGGTATCAGGATCTGGTCGAGCACAGCCAGGATTTGCTGTGCGTTCACGATCTTGAAGGCCGGCTGCTGTCGGTGAATCCCGCCCCCGCGCGCATGCTCGGGTAGAGCGTTGAAGAAATTCTGCAAATTCCCATGCGGGATTTGATTGCTCCCGAGTTCCGCCCCCAGTTTGACGCCTACCTGAACCAGATCGAACGTATGGGCGAGGCGCGTGGATTGATGGCTGTGATGACGCGGTCTGGCGAGCGCCGCATCTGGGAATATCACAACACGCTGCGGAGAGAAGGCGTTGAGAATCCGATCGTGCGAGGTTTGGCGCACGATGTTACCGAGCGGAAGTATGCCGAGAAGCTGGCACGCGAAGCCAGGGAGAATCTGCGTAACAAAGTGGACGAAGGCGAGCGCACGATCCAGGAATTGAAACTGTTCCGCACCCTGTTGGACCAATGCAACGATGCCATTGAAGTGGTGGATCCGGAAACGCTCCGCTTTCTCGATGTCAAGGAGACAGCCTGCTCCGAGCTCGGCTACAGCCGTGAAGAACTTCTATCGCTGAGAATTTTCGACATTAATCCTGCGATTACCGAGTCTTCGGTGAAGAAGACTAAGGAGAAGTTGCGGGAAGCGGGATCTTTCGTGATGGAAAGCGTGCACCGGCGAAAGGACGGATCGACTTTCCCCGTGGAAGTCAGCTTGAGACGGGTCCAGTTGGAGCGGAACTACGTGGTTAACATCGTCCGCGACCTCACGGAGCACAAGCTAGCCGAAACACGACTGCGGGAATACGAGAGAGTGGTCGAGGGTTTAGACGAGATGATCGTGGTGATCGACCGCAATTACCGTTATGTGATCGCCAATCGGGCGGTGCTGAACTACCGTGGTTTGGAGAGGGAAAAGCTTATCGGGCGCTTGTTCGACGAGCAACTGGCCTCGGAAGGGGCGTCAGCGCAGACGATTGAACTCGTCAAGCAGAAAATGGACGAATGCTTCCAAGGCAGAGTTGTCCAATACGAAACAAAGTACATCTATCCGAAGCTGGGTGAGAAAGACTTATTGCTCACTTATTTTCCCATCGAAGGCACTGCCGGCGTGGATCGAATCGCCTGCATTGTTCGGGACGTCACGGAGCGCAAGCGGGCAGACGAGGCGCTGCGCCAGAATATAACGCAACTGCAAGACGTTACCGAAGAACTTCGGCTGGCGAAGGAGAAGTTGGCGGAAGAGAAGCTCTATCTTGAAGAAGCCATCGACACCGAACTGGGGTTCGGAGAAATTGTCGGGCGCAGCAGTGCCTTGAAAGAGGTGATGGCGAAAGTGGCCAAGGTTGCTCCCAGCGACGCTACGGTGCTGTTGCTGGGCGAAACCGGCACCGGCAAGGAGTTGGTGGCGCGAGCTCTGCACCGCATGAGCCGGCGGGATGGCAATAGTTTCATCAAGCTGAACTGCGCGGCTATCCCCTCGGGCCTACTGGAAAGCGAATTATTTGGCCACGAAAAGGGAGCTTTCACCGGCGCGGTTGCGAGAAAGCTCGGACGCCTGGAGCTGGCCGACAAGGGTACGCTCTTTCTGGATGAAATTGGAGAAGTTCCGCTTAATCTGCAGCCGAAGCTGCTGCGCGTGCTGCAAGATCTGGAGTTCGAACAGTTGGGCGGGACACAGACGTTGAAAGTTAGCTTTCGGCTGCTGGCGGCTACCAACCGCGATCTGCTGCAGAGCGTAAAGGCGCACGAGTTTCGCAGCGACTTGTATTACCGCTTGAATGTATTTCCCATCTACATACCGCCGCTGCGGGAGCGGCGGGAAGATATCCGGCCACTGGTCGAGCACTTCGTTCGCAAGTTTGCGGGTCAAATGAAAAAGTCGATTGCCAGCATTCCGTCAAGAACCATGGAAACGCTGGTGCGGTGGGAGTGGCCGGGCAACATTCGTGAACTGGAGAACTTTATGGAGCGCTCAGTCATTCTGACTCCGGGCTCGGTTCTGCAGTCGCCCCTCTCCGAATTGGAAAGAGCCGCAGACGAGAGCAGCGGTGGGGAGAACGTGACTCTGCGTGATAAAGAACGGGAACGCATCCTTCGCGCTCTCCGGGATTGCCAGGGCCGGCTGGGGGGACCCGACGGAGCAGCCGCGCGCCTGGGCCTGAAGCGCACCACACTGCAGTCCAAGCTCGACCAGTTCAGGATCAAGCCGGGGGCGTTTCGGGCATGAGCTGCGGAGCCGTGGGTAGGGATGCGCGATAGGGTATCCTTGTCCTCATGACACCGCAATTTAGACGAATCATGGAAGCCGCGTTCTGGTTTGTCGTGGGCTTTGTGGCTCACATGCTGCTGCTTCACTTCCACCACCATCCGGGCTAGCCGACGGATCCGATGTGCCTCCCTCACGTTTGCCCTTCCAAAACATGAGAAAGCCCCTCGCTTGCGCGAGGGGCTTTTTCTGGGGAGGGGCTTAGCGAAGAGCGTAGTCCCCACAAAACTGGTTGACTCTTACTTTGGCTGCTGTTGTTGATCCGACATGGTCGCGGGAGCCGAAGAATTGCTGGAGAGCTGCTCCAGATCGTTCTTCAGCAGGCTGATTTCCACTCGTCCGCCGCTGATGTGCTTGGTCTTGGCGTCCGCGTCCGAACCTGCGACCGGGGCGTTGCCCATGCCAACGAGGTAGATGCGGTAGACGGGAATCTCGTGGTTAAGCACCATGTAGCGCACGACGGATTCTGCCATCTTCTGCGAGTTCTGGATTGCGATCTGGCCCTTGCCGGAGGAGAAGCCCTGAACCTCGATGATGTAACCGTGCTGGCCCTGCACCGTGTTCGCCATTTCATCAAGAGCGTCTTTGGCGTTCTTGCTCAACATGGTCTGGCCGGGTTTGAAGCGGATTTCGGTCTGGTTCGAGGCTTTGTACTGGTCAATGTTGCCGACCACGGTCTCGACGGTCTGAATGCGGGTAGTGGCCTGCTGCGCACTCTGCTGCGCCATGGTGGCTTTGTTACCCGCATCGATGGCGTGCTGGTCGGCTTCGTTGGCTTTGTTCGAAGCCATCTGAATGCCGGCCTGGGCGCGCGCGTCGGTGTCTTTGATGTTCTTGCTGTTAGCCGCAGTCAGATCGTCCAATTCATTCACGCGATCGCGGATGGGATCGGTCTGGCGCTTCACGTAGTTCTTGCGGGCAAATGGATTCACGCGGCCCCAGAAACCTTCCCGGCTGGGTGGTTGAAGAGGCTGCTTGCCGGTGGCGGCGTCGGTCGTCGCGGGCTGCGACGCGGCAGATGCGTTCGATTGATCGGAAGATGAAGGCGAAGTCTGCGCTAAGGCCGGAAAGGCGAGAACGGCGGCCAGGGGCAAAGTAACGAGAATGCGGCGGTTCATAATAAAGTTCCTCCAAGTTGGGGGAGCGTTTGGGGCTCCACTCCAGCACGCCGAAACGGGCGTGTTGCGTGATTTTATTAGCGTCCCCTAAAACCTACAGACAGTGAGCAAGCGGTGGCCGCTTTGCCGGCATGCGCTGACGCAACGCACGCCTGAACATCTAAAACTCCAGGCTCCGAAAACCTTAGCTTGGCGCCTACCTCCATCAATACAGGTCAGATGCCAAACCGAGCCCAGAAATAGGCAAGCTAAGTCCTTGATATCTAAAGACATTGTACGTCGGTTGCGGGCAGCAAGGACAGCCCGAAGGATCCCGGCAGGGTAATTTTGGCAAGGCTGATATAAAAAGTGCGTGCATCCGGAGTTTGCGGGAAGGGCAAGCTTGGGACTGATAGAGGGCGAAAAATGCTGGCTCGACCACATGGTTCGCATATTCCTTCCAGCGAAACCGCGGATGCTCCGAAGAACCGCTGCAGGGGGAACCTGCGCTGGCACTTTCTTCCGGTCGGCGGCGATCTCATCATTCGTTAGGACATGCAGGAAAAGCCTGCGTCAAGCAGAAGAGCGATCGGAATTCATCTTCTAACAACGTATGGAAGTGAATCAGGAATTTCATTCGGAGCGGCGGCGTTGTTTGCGGCAGATGGTGCATGCCCCGGCGTTTGCGAGTTTTGATGGCGTAAGCGGCGGGATGATACTGGATCTGAGCGAGGAAGGCTTGTCGATGCAGATAAGTCATGTGCCCAATGGCCAGAGCAGAGGCCAGAGCATCGATAATGATCGGCCAGTGCGACTGGAGCTTGATCTCTCCCCGAGCGGACATGTCGAGACTACGGGCTACATCGCGTGGGCGGATGCGCTGGGACGCGCTGGAGTGCGCTTCTCGGATTTGCCTGAGGCGGCGCGGCGGCGATTGAACGAGTGGTTGACGGTGAACGCCGGAGCGCCTAGCCACATCGCTCCGAAGGTGGCGCTGGGCAGAGGGTGGGCCTGGGGCGCGGGAGCGAGGTCTCTTGGGAGCGGGGATCGGGGGCACATTTCCATCAGCCTGGAGGCGGACGCCGAGGCGCCGGAAGCAGGAGCAGGGCAAAACGGAAATGAGCGCCAGAGTTCAGCGACGGTGCAGTACGAATTCAGTTCGCTGGGCACCGATCTCGGGGCGACGCTACGGCTCATTGGAGAGCGGGCGCGAGCGATTACGCGGGGCACGGGCGCGGCGATTGCGCTCATCCATAAAGGGAACGTGATTTGCCGGGCGAGTATTGGCGTCAGCGCGCCGGCTCTGGGGACACGGCTGGACGTGAACTCCGGCCTTTCGGGCGAGTGCTTTCGCGAGGGAAAAACTTTGCGCTGCGACGATGCGGAACATGATCCGCGGGTGGATTTAGAAAGCTGCCGGAGGCTTGGGGTGCGCTCGATTCTGGCGGCGCCGGTTCGCTATGAGCGGGATACGGTGGGGCTGCTAATGGTGTTGGCACCCGAGCCTTTTAATTTTGATGAGGGCGACGTCGCCGTGGCGGAAAGCCTGGCGCATACCGTGATCCGGAGCATGCGGCAAGCAGAGTCGAAGTAGAGATCGCTTTGGTCCGGCGCAGAAAAATCCCCAAGTCTCGCGAACGCGAGGAATACTCTACACAACCTTCTTGCGGGGTTTTAGCGATTCCCAATCCTTGTCCGTTAGGGCGCGGCCTAGGTTGCTGAACTCTCCGGCGCCTTGCAGGAATTCTCCACCGTCCATGCGGATGACTTCTCCGTTGATATACGACGAGCCCTCGCTTATCAGGAATGCAGCGAGGTCGGCCAGTTCTTCCCTAGTGCCGAAGCGGTGCATGGGGTTGCGGTCTAAGGCCAAGACTTCCAACTCCGGGCGCGGAAGGACCCGCGAGAATGCTCCTTGCGTAGGAATGGGGCCGGGAGCGATCGCGTTCATGCGGATGCCGCGATTGCCCCACTCGACGGCGAGACTGCGCGTGAGAGCTTCAACTCCGGCTTTGGCGACGGCAGACGGGACCACATAGGCTGAGCCCACAGGCGCATATGTGGCAGAGATGTTGAGGACGGTTCCGGGGTGGGCAGCTTTGAGCCAGCGGCGTCCGCAGGCCAGCGTTGCGTGAAGCGTGCCGTGGAGCACGATGCCGATCACCGATTCGAAAGCGCGCGGGGAAAGTTCTTCGGTACGGGCGATAAAATTGCCAGCGGCGTTGTTGACTAGAACATCGAGAGGCCCGGCCTTCCAGATGGTGTCGATCATCGCCTCGACCGCTTCAAGATTGCGGACGTCGCAGGGGAGCGCGTGGATCGGACCATTCGCGGAAAGCTCTGCGACGGTTTTCTCGAGGACCTCTTCGCGGCGGCCGCAGATGTAGACTGTTGCGCCGAGTTGGAGGAAGCAGCGAGCCATGGCTTTGCCGAGTCCGGTGCCGCCGCCGGTGATGAGGATGCGCTTATTGCTTAGGAGATCGTCGCGAAACATGAGTGCTTGCCCTCGATTCGGAGTCACTGCCAGCGAACAGCAGGTTCCTCACCGGGCGTTCGCCCGGTTCGGGATGACAAGAGTATATGAGCTGTCGGCAGGACGGATTATATGTTGCCGCAGGCTACGCGAAATCCATAGTCGGCGTAGTGGAACTCGGGAGGGATGCTGGAGCGAGCAGAGCAGCGAGAGATTTTGACGTGATGGCGCCATGATCCGCCGCGGGAGGCCTTGCGCTGGCCGATGCCCGAGCGAAGCTCGGGGCCGCGCGGATTGCGCTCGGGCGCGATGGCGTAGTAGTTGGGGTCGTACCAGTCGCTGCACCACTCGTGAACGTTGTCGCAAATGTCGTAGAGGCCGAAGGCGTTGGGCGCATAGCGCGCCACGGGCTCGGGTCCATTCTGCCAGCGGGTCGCGTAGTTCGGAAGAGATTGCGGCGGGACATTGTCATTGCCCCAGGGGTAATCGCTTTGCTCAAGATCGCCGCGAGCAGCGCGTTCCCACTCAGCTTCGGTGGGAAGGCGGTACGCGTGGGAGGTTTGCTCGGCCAGCCATTGGCTGTAGCGGTCTGCGTCGAACCAGGAGACTCCGACAACGGGTTGCTGCGGATGATTGAAATTCTGATCGTGCCAGAAGGGCGGAGAGTCGGACTTCGTCGAGTGCAGAAAAGGCGCGTATTCGGCGTTGGTGACTTGGGTCGCGGCTAGGAGGAAAGTATCGATCCAGACGCGGTGGATGGGGCGTTCGCAGTCCTGACCAGAGTCGGAGCCCATGAGGAACCACGCTCCGGGAATGGAGACTAGCGAGGGCTCGATGGCGGGTGTTGCGCCGGGTCGGGAGTGTGAATGCGCCGCCGCCATCGATTCGCCTTAACGCTTCGCCGCTATCGGCGCTCTGACCGTTTCCGGAGGCGTGCTTGGCATGGTAGTGACTCGCGCGCCTTGAGTTTGCGGCAAAGTTTGCGTTGATGCCGCTGCCGGTTGCGCCTGCGCCGGAGCCGCAATCAATCCCAGGGACTTGCGCACTTCCGCGTCGAGCTTGGCCATAGTGTCTTTGTTGTCTTTGAGGAACTGGCGGGCGTTTTCGCGGCCCTGGCCGATGCGCTCGCCTTTGTAGCTGAACCATGAGCCGGATTTCTCAAGAATGTTACTGTTCACTGCGATATCGAGCAGGTCGCCTTCGCGCGAAATGCCTTCGCCATAAAGAATGTCGAACTCGGCCTCGCGGAACGGCGCGGCCACTTTGTTCTTCACGATCTTCACGCGGGTGCGCGAACCGGTGACGATATCTCCGTCTTTGATAGCAGCGATCCGCCGGATGTCGATGCGCACCGACGAATAAAACTTCAGCGCGCGGCCTCCGGTCGTAGTCTCCGGATTGCCGAACATGACGCCGATTTTTTCTCGTATTTGATTAATAAAGATCAGGCAGGTGCGCGACTTCGAAACCGTTCCGGTCAGCTTGCGCAGTGCCTGCGACATCAGGCGGGCTTGCAGGCCCATGTGGCTGTCTCCCATTTCGCCGTCGAGTTCGGCCTTGGGCACCAGCGCCGCGACGGAATCGACTACAAGCACATCGATGGCGTTTGAGCGTACCAGCGCTTCTGTGATTTCGAGCGCCTGCTCGCCGTAGTCCGGTTGCGAAACCAGCAGGTTGTCCACGTCTACGCCTAACTTCTTCGCGTAGCCGGGATCCAGGGCGTGCTCGGCATCGACGAACGCGGCCATGCCTCCGGTCTTCTGCGCCTCGGCAATCACCTGCAGAGTGATCGTTGTCTTGCCGGAAGACTCTGGCCCGAACACTTCCACGACGCGTCCGCGCGGGAAGCCGCCCACGCCGAGCGCTGCGTCGAATGAGATGGCTCCAGTAGAGATTACCGAGATGGGGACGATCGCTTCTTTCGACCCCAACCGCATGATTGAACCTTTGCCAAACTGCTTTTCAATCTGCGCAACCGCCAGCTCAATTGCCTTGCCCCGTTCATCCGCCATGGGAGTGTGGCTCCTTATAAGATTGCTCTTTAGTGCGTCTGGGCGGATTATACATATAGATTTAAGCGAAGAAAAGGCGAACTTGATAATAAACAGTGGAAATCGTTCCGAAATGGGCAGGGCCTTTGCGGCGCGGGCGCCCCCGCCAGCGAAATCTATCCAGCAAGTGGAACGAGGTGCGCTGCAATCCATTCGTGAAGCAGCGCGAAGCGGAACTTGCCCTGCTCCATCGCCGCAATCATGAACTCATAAGCGGCCTTGCTGCTCACATGTAAATCGAATCCGTTCACTAGGAGAAACGTATGAACGGCGGCAAATTCCACGCGTTTGTTGCCGTCGATAAAGGCATGATTGTTGACCAGTGATTCCAGCAGTGCGGCCGCTTCTTCACTGATGTCGTTGTAGTAACCCGTCTGGGGACGGAAAACCGCGGCTTCCAGCGCGCCCTGATTGAGCATCCCGTGCTCGCCGCCGTATTCGTCAATCTGGTAATGGTGAATCGCGACCACTTCAGCCACGGTCAGGTAGACGCGCTCGGCCATTTACTTGGCCAGTTTCTTATACAGTTCACGATACTTTTCGTTGGAGCGGCGATAGGCGGCCATCACCTCAGGCCTTACCATGCGTTGTGAAGGGACCACGTTGTGCAGGTAATGCTCCAGCGCCCGCTCCAGCACAAAGCGCTGCGACTGCCCGTTCTCCTTGGCCACGGAGACGAGTTCCTGATAAAGCTTGGCATCGATTTCTGGGGCGATCTTGACGGAACGCGGCATGGGTGTCTCTTGATTCGATTTTAGCTGCTTGGACTTGCAGGATCAAGATAAATCTAGAGATTGCTACAATCCGCTGGTCGGAGATGTGCCGACGCGAAGATCCGACAGCTTGGGATAGCGTTTCAGGGGTGAGAAATCTACCTTCCAAAAATCGACTTCAAACAGGTCGCCCTTCTTGTCCGCGTTGATGGCAATGCTCACGGAAACCCCATCCTCATCCGTAGATTGGGCTTCGGCCAAAACCTTGCCAAAGATTTCGACGTTCATCTCCGGCGAAGCGAATGCTTCCCATGTTCCCGTCCTTCATGTCCACAACACGAGCCGAAGGAAGAGCCTTCCGAAGATCGTCACCATTGGCCGCTCGGCGGATTAGCGCGGAAATAAGCTCGATTTCGTCTTCACGGAGAGGCCGAGTTGGAAGCGAACCTGACCCCGACGCTTCCGACATTGATCGTTCCATCTGGGATCCCTTACCTCTGCAGCAAGTCCACCGGCGCTGTCACGTCGTGCACGCGGAAATACTTGGCCAGCGCTGGATACTTCCTCGCCACGGCCTCGCGGCATCTCGCGTACCACGCAGTCTACTTCCGCGCCGCAATCGCATTCTCCAGCGCCAGGCGGATGAAGCGCTGATAGGGCAATCCTGCGCGGGTAGCGCGCTGGCGCACAGCATCATAAAGTTCTTCGGGGAGGCGTAAGTTGATTGATTTGTCCTTGCGCTTCATCTCGAAGCGTACCGTTTGAGCGCCCGAGAGGTCATATTGTGACAAGTCGGCCTTGTCGACAAACGCCGACGCCGCGCGGGCGCTCTTAAACGCCGGGATTTTCTTTTTCATAGGATTCACTTTCCTTCTTGTGCATGTAACGGGCGCTGATCGGCCTGATCAATTGCTTATCGCCCTTGCGCCGCAGCGTGAACACAAGGAATACCCTCCGGCCAATGCCAGTTTGTCCCACAGCGCAAAAGTGGCGCTCCTCTTTCGAGTCAGCCGCGCTCGGAAGGATGGCAAGAGGCCGGGAGAACAAGCCTTCAATAGCACAATGGACAGCCCGTGCTTCTGGCACTTGGCTCTGTTACCTCGGCCCCAATCAAAGCCGTCGAATTGCAAGACCATGATAAGGGACTAGGTACTCAAATGTATAGGCAAATGTAGCTACATCTACCGCTGCAGCAGATCCACCGGCGCCGTCACATCATGCACGCGGAAATACTTAGCCAGCGCCGGATACTTCCGCGCCACAACCTCATACATCGCATAGGCCACGTTGCGATAGGAGACATGTCCGGCCGGCGTAGTGCGCAGTTCGGAGATATAGACGGCCTCGGCGAAGTCCATTTTGAACAGGGCGCGCTTGCGATAGGCCAAAGGAATTGCGTACTGCGAATTCTCTTCCGCCTCGAGCGTGTTGCGCGCCGCGAGCTTCTCGATTGCCGCTTGCGTGCGGCGCATGGCTGCATCGTAGCGCGAACGCATGCCCGCATCTTCCACGTCGAGTAGCATCTCGTAGCCATGCTGCGTCGTGAACCCCTGCATCACCTGGATGCAGCGCCGGTGACGGTGCATGTCGCGGAAGCCGCCGGTGTCCATCAAAATGTCGAAGCGGAACTGCTGCCCGGCGCGGAAGGCGCGCAGCATTTCGTCGTGCTTGCCGCGATACCGCAAACCAAGGTCGATGATCTCGCGGCGGAATCTCTCGCCCGAAACCTGTATGGCCTGCCGGACTTGTCTGTAAGAATAGTGGCAATGCTCGTAGAGAAGAGTCGTCGCAATCTCGACTTCGAGCGGCTCTTCGTCGAGCAGATCGACGATTGCCTTTGACGGCGCGACCGACTCGCTCTTCATCAGTTCGCGCGCCGCCTGCCGCAACTCCCGGCGGGTCGCCATCTCATACTCATTCGGATCGGCATACTTTACCAAAGTGGGCGCGACTCGGACTTCATGCAGTAATTCCTGCTCCGCGCGTGCGCCCAATTCCGGACTCACCGCCCTAATCTCCTCCACTAATTTCTTCAACGACTCGGCATTCACGTTGTAAGCCGCCGAAGTCGCCGCCTTCTTCAACGACTCGCCGAGAACGCGCACTTCCTTATGTGTATGCGAGAGCAGGTGGGCAACCTGAGTTTCCAGTGTCCGCGCATTGACGATCTCTCCCAGCGAAGTATTCGTAGCCAGCGGGAGCAGATAGCGCGTGATGTCGAAAGCTCGCGCCTTCAAAGTGCGCTCATACGCTTCCTGTTTCATTTCGGCGGGCTTCGGCGTGATGCTGATCAGGTGCTGTGTCATGTGCGCCGAGAGCGCGTTATATTCCGCAAACAGACTATCGAGCGTCTCGCAATAGAGCTTGCGAGCCTCGCCGTCGGCGCCGAAGTCCGGGACGTAATAACCGCTCTTCTTGAAATCCTGATATCGGGTCGAGCGCTCCTGGCCATCCCAGCGCTGCTCATCGGCTAGCTCGATCGCTGCCAGAATTGAAAGTCTTTCGACCGCCAGCGCAATGTGAGCCAGGTCGGCGATCGAGCGATGTCCGTACTGGAAGTAGAACGTGTTGAGAAACTTCTCAGCCTTCTGCGCGCTGATCTCGCGCAACGACTCCTTCATTGACAGCGACGAGCGCGAATACTTCGCCATGGCGTAGGCCTGGATTTCCGGCTCAACACCATAGACAGCGAACACTTCAGTCGGAGGTGGGTCGGGCTGCGGCCTTTCAGGAGCGGCAGGACCTTCCGCAGCCGAAGCCCGCTGCGGCGAGCGGTGCCCCGGGCCGGCTGGAATTGATTCCGAAATGGGTGATTTCTGGTTGGAAGGTTCCGGCATCGCGATCACTTCATTCGTTGCAGTAGGAGTCATGGGAGTGTTCGAATGTTAATCGGCGGACGGACAATGTGCAATGCGCCGGTGTTCTAAATTCTTTTACACAGAGGACCCTTGGGCTTCGCTCAGGGCAGGCACGGGGTCACACAGGGAAAGCCGCCTCGCTTCGCTCGGCGGGACAGCCGAGGCGGCTGTCCCCACCTGCGCATCTTGGCGCGTATAATTCCACGTTCTACTTAGAGCTTTCTTAATTTGGGCTCGAATACCCTGGAGATCCTCATGTCCCTTTCAGGACGAGTGGCGTTTGTCACCGGCGCATCACAAGGCATTGGTCGCGCCTGCGCGCTGAAGATCGCCACAACGGGCGCGGCGGTCGCTGTCGCTGCACGCAACCAGGAGAAGCTGAACGAGCTGGTAAGTGAAATTACCGCTGCCGGAGGCAAGGCTGCGGCCTTCGCCCTTGACGTAACCGACGAGGAACAGGTCAAGTCCACGATCAAGGCGGCCATCGCCCAGTTTGGCAAAATCGACATTCTGGTCAACAACGCCGGCATCACGCGTGACCAGCTCGTCATGCGCATGAAGCGCGCCGACTGGGACGCTGTGCTCCAAACTAATCTCACCTCCGCATACCTTTGCATTCAGCAGGTCGCCAGCTCCATGCTCAAACAGCGCTGGGGGCGCATCATTAACATCGCCAGCCTCTTTGGCCAGATGGGGCAGGCGGGGCAAGCTAACTATTCCGCATCGAAGGCCGGGCTAATCGGGCTGACCATGGCCATTGCCCGCGAACTCGGATCGCGAAACATTACGTGCAACGCCGTGGCTCCGGGCTTCATTGAAACTGCAATGACGGAAGTTCTCGGCGCGGAGTTCAAGCAGAGCGCCGCTAAACAGATTCCGCTGGGCCGTGTGGGTTCGCCCGCCGATGTGGCCAGCGCGGTCGCGTTTCTCGCATCGGACGAAGCCTCCTACATCACCGGACACGTATTGAATGTAAATGGCGGCATGCTGATGGGGTAAACCCAAAACCTTTAAACTAGGGATACAGGGGTTCACAGAAGAAATGAAAGCTGAGCGCACAGCGTCTTCGAATTACCCTGTGTCCTCCGTGGTAAAGGTGTTGAATTTTGTTCAAGCCGAATCCCCCGCGCAGATCGAGCAAGCTCGCGAACTATTCCTGGAGTATGGGCAATCCCTCGGCTTCAGCCTTTGCTTCCAGAATTTCGATCAGGAACTAGCCGGATTGCCGGGCGACTACCGTCCGCCCGAAGGCCGCCTCTTGCTTGTAGAAGGCGAGGGACAACTAGCAGGCTGCGTCGCCCTCCACAAGCTGGGCTCAGACATCTGCGAAATGAAGCGCCTGTACCTGCGGCCGCAGTTTCGCGGCCAGGGTCTGGGACGAACGCTCGCCGAGCGCATCATTGCAGAGGCGCGCCAGATCGGGTATCAGCACATGCGTCTTGACACCGTTGAGCCCATGATGAAAGATGCGGTTGCGATGTATCGCAAGCTGGGGTTCCACGAAATCGCTCCCTATTGCGCAAACCCCATGGCAGGCACGCTGTATATGGAATTGGAATTGTAAATAGTGAGAGGCCTTAACCATGAAGAAGATATATTTATTGATCCTGGTGGCCTTAATTGCGGTCGCCTTATTTGCGTCCGCCGCCGTTGCCGCCGACAGCAAATCTGTTTCCTACAAGAGCGGCGACGAAACCGTCCAGGCGGTGCTTTACACGCCCGCCGGCAAGGGACCATTTGCCGCAATCATCGTCATTCACGAATGGTGGGGCCTGAACGACTGGGTCAAAGACCAGGCTTCGAAGCTGGCCGATCAGGGCTATGAGGCGCTGGCGATTGATTTATACCGCGGCAAAGTAGCTACTACACCCGAGATGGCGCATGAGATTATGCGCGGAGTCCCCGAAGACCGCGCCAAGCGCGATCTGCATGCAGCTTTTGAATTCCTGCAGTCGCAATCCAACGTCAGGAAAGACCGGATTGGCGCGATCGGCTGGTGCATGGGCGGCGGCTATTCGCTCGACGTGGCGCTTCAGGAGCCAGCCCTCGCAGCCGACGTAATCAACTACGGCCATCTCGCCACCGATCCCGAGGCGCTCAAGAAAATCAACGCTCCTATCCTCGGGCTATTCGGCGGCCAGGACCAGGGCATCCCTCCTGCGGACGTGAAGAAGTTTGCCGACACGCTGGGGAAGATGGGAAAGAAGATCGACGTAAAGATCTATGACGACGCGGGCCACGCCTTCGAGAATCCGAACAACAAAGGTGGTTACCGCGCCGACGATGCAGCCGACGCCTGGAAGCGCACTGTCAGCTTCTTGGCGGAGACCCTGAAAAAGTAACCCTGCACCGCCGCCGTGAATCCCTCGCGCCACGCTGCGCTGCTCGGCTTTAATGATTCCTTGCACACTGTCTAACATACCTCTGTTCCGGCTTTGTCAAGTCCTGGCAAGAAAGTGGTGCTTCCCATGGCACTAATTTCCACTTGCCAGAAAATCCCGATCTGGTTACTATGTCGCATCCTGAAATGCTCCCCCAGATCAATATCGGACAGACCATCCGCGACTACCGGCTGCAAAAAGGTATGTCTCAAGGAGACATCGAAAAGCGGACCGGCCTGCTGCGCTGCTATCTCTCGCGGGTAGAGAATGGCCATACCATCCCGTCGCTCGACACGCTCTCGAAAATTGCTGGAGCCATGGAGATAGCGCTCTCGCAGTTCTTCTCGGAATCCGGCCACAGCAACGGGTCAAAGGGATTGCCGCAACTCTCCGATGACGAAGTTCGCTTTCTGAGCCAGGTCCGCCGCTACGCCACCAACCTGAATGACAGCGACCGTAAGCTGGTCCTCGCCATGGTGAAGAAGATGGCGGCGAATTCGTCAAAATAAGCTTCCAGCTGCTAGCTACATCCCACAGCCCTCACATTCCAGCCTTTTTGAGAACCCATTTACTGCGAAATGAATGAGTCCCGACTAGAAGCTAGGAGCTGGAAGCTGCCCTTACTTTCGTACCATGACCTCCTGTGACCGCCGGGTACCTCGTCGCCGTCCAGTCTTCTCACTACACTGTTGACTGGGGACTCCCGCGTGACCACTGACGAAGAACTGAGCGTACTCGAGACCCAGCTTCGGCGACTGAAGATCGAGTACGAGGTTTACTTCAGCAACCCGACCAAGCGCCCTCCCACCGACATTGAGTGGAAGGTGCTCTCACTGCTGCGCAAATTCTCCGACGGCGGGCGCATGAGCTTTTCCCAGCGCTTCCGCTACAACGAAATGGCCCAACGTTACGCCATCTACAGCGATCTTTGGCGCAAGAAGTCACGCATTCGCGAAGAAGGCTACCGCCGTCCTCAGGATGCGCTGCTCGCCGTGCAGGGAGTTCGCCCAGATGTTGAGGAACACAAGCCCCAGCACAATCCAGTCTACGGGCTAAGTCACGCCGCCGCTGCGTCAGCGGATGCGCCCGCAGTCAGCTCTCAGCCGTTCACCTTGCACACTGCCGTCGACAACGCCGAGCGCGAGCAGGTGGAGCGCCTGTTCAACACATTGGTTGCGGCCAAGAATAAAGCCGGAGAAAAAGTTTCCGGCAACCTGGATTCTTTCTCCACCTTTGTGCAGAAAAAGACCCAAGAGATCCGCAACAAGTACGGCTGCCAGGACGTCGAATTCTCCGTCGAACTCAACGACGGACACGTGAAGTTGAAGGCCAAGGCGAGGACGTAAGCGCCGACGCCGGTCATTTGCCGGTCGGGTTTACCGGTCGAGCGGCCAGTAGCTTTCAGATTCTTTGTGATTGGTGAATGGATTACGGCGGGATGGACCCGGCAATCCAGCCAGCGAGTTCTGGCTCGTCCACGATCGTCCAGGAATGCGGGTTGCGTGTTCCAGGCGGCCTGTAGCCCTTGCCTGTAGTCGTAATCAGGACGGCTTTCGTGTTGCCCAGAGAACGCAACTGCAGGATTAAGGCCCCCTGGTCAATCGCGTTCATGGTGTAGTAATCGTGCCCCATATTGTCAATCATCCACACCACATCGGGCTCGGTATAGAGTCGAATGGGAATGCTCTTCAGCAAGCGGGCGTTCCCTCCGTCTTTTTCTGAGGCCAGGAAAGGTGAGCGGTTGCGATACGCCTGGCGGACCTGATTCGGCGAACCGCCCATCGCTGAACGCAACGCGTCCAGGATCCCCTGAGAGTCTTCCAGAGACGAATTCGGATTGGCGCGTCGCAGGTTCAACGTTTGCCGGTTCCACCAGCCCTCGAAATCCAGGGGCGCGTCTACAGAGAAAATGGCGACAGGCGTTGAGCGAGCATCGCAGTGACGCGAAATGCAGTATTCGGAGTATCGGACCGCGCCTGTACCTCCGGCAGAAATGCCTCCGACCACCAGACCGCCCGCCGGAATACTCAGCTCCCGAACCACTTCTCCAATCAACTCCCTCAGCGTCACGAGGTCAGGGTCCTTGAGATAGCCAGTCGCGCTGACTGCCATTGTGGCTACACCTTTCTCCGCGAGCAGCTTCGGCAGCGGCGGATGAAAACTCATTTGCGTCCGATCCGTAATACGGCAGCAGCACGACCAAGCCCCGGGCAGGCCCGGCCGCCTTGTAAAGGCGATAGCAATTGTTCTGAGTTTTGAACTGCTGACGTCACACGATTTCGCCATCTTGGGCAACCGCGGCTAAGCCGCTCAGCGCCCATACGAGAAGAATAACCCGTGGTAAACGCAACAGAGGTGTCCCCCCGATCGCTAATATACCGCTTCGACGTTCGTTCCTGCGCACTCTGCCCTTTGACGTGCATTGTAGCGAGAAGTGAGCGGCGCTGTAGGCAGGACCTTACGGGATGGCTCGATCACCGATGACATCAACCAACGATCCACGACAGATTACTGATAGAATCTTCGGTCGCTCCGCACTATCCTTCATATCCGAGGCCGATCATGTCCCGCAGCACTTCCCGCATCCAACGCGCCATTCTTAGCGTCACGGACAAGACCGGGCTTGTCGACTTCGCGCGCCAGCTTTCCGGTCTCGGCATCGGACTTATCTCCACCGGAGGGACCGCCAAGCTGCTGCGCGAATCCGGCATCGCTGTCAAAGACATTTCCGAACTCACTGGATTCCCCGAAATGCTCGATGGCCGCGTCAAGACGCTGCATCCTAAGGTGCATGGAGGCATTCTGCATCGCCGCGAGAACCCCTCGCACACCGCCGCTGTCGCCGAGCACGGCATCCAGCCCATTGACATGGTGGTGGTGAATCTCTACGCCTTCGAGAAGACTGCAGCCAAACCGGGCGTTGCATTTGATGAATTGATAGAGAACATCGACATCGGCGGACCATCCATGATCCGCTCGGCCGCCAAGAATTTTCACGACGTCGCCGTTGTCACGTCCCCGGCTGATTATCCAGCTATTGCCGAAGAACTAGCGCGCACCGGCGGCGCGCTGTCGTTCGAAACCAAATGGCGGCTGGCGCGGAAAGCATTCGCCACAACCGCAGCCTACGATTCCGCGATCGCATCAACTCTGGAAAGAATCCCAGCCGATTTCCAGTTGCCTCAAGGCAAAGATGAATCTTTCCCGCAAACCCTGCGCTTGTCTTTCCAGAAAACCCTCGACCTGCGATACGGCGAAAACCCGCACCAGAAAGCTGCTATGTATTCCGACGGTTCTGGTGAAGGCGTAGCGAACGCCCACCAGCTTCAAGGCAAAGAACTTTCCTACAACAACGTCGTCGACCTGCAGGCCGCGTGGGATCTCTCGCAAGAGTTCGACGAACCCATGTGTGCCATCATCAAGCACACGAATCCCGCTGGTGCCGCGACGGGCAGGACTGTAGCCGAGGCTTACAAGCGTGCCCTCGAATGCGATGGCGTCTCTGCATTCGGAGGCGTGATTGGTGTAAACCGCCCAATCGACGCCGAAGCCGCCGAAGAGATGCACAAGCTATTCCTGGAAGTCATCGCCGCCCCCAGCTTCGACGAAGCCGCCAAAGTCCGCTTCGCCACCAAGAAAAATCTCCGCCTCGTGGAAGTGAAAGCCGTGCCGCAGAAGTGGATTTTGAAAAACCTCTCAGGAGGAATCCTCCTGCAAGACAACGATTCTCGTCTTTTAGAAGATTCCGATCTCAAAGTGGTAACCCAGCGCGCCCCCACACCCGAAGAAATCCGCGCGCTGTTCTTCGCGTGGAAGGTCTGCAAGCACGTCAAGTCGAACGCCATCGTCTACGCGCGCAACGGACAAACGGTCGGCGTAGGCGCGGGACAGATGAGCCGCGTTGACGCCGCCAAAATTGGCGCCATGAAAGCGCAGTTGCCGTTGAAAGGAACAGTGGCCGCGTCCGACGCATTCTTCCCGTTCCCCGATGGAGTGGAAGAAATCGCCAAGGCAGGAGCAACGGCCATCATCCAACCCGGAGGCTCGCAGCGCGACCCCGAAGTAATCGCCGCCGCCGATCGTCTGGGACTCGCGATGCTGTTCACCGGGGTGCGGCACTTCCGGCACTGACAGTTTTTCAATCAACAATCAAGAATCAGCAATCGTTAATCCGCCCCTTTACCAATCTTGACAATCGCTATAATCAAGTCCCCTCAGTCCCTGTACTTCCGCTTTCGCCTTAGCTTGAGAAGCGCAGGGTTTTTCCCCAATCCGGCCCGTATCGGGTTAGAATTGAGACACCCACCCCCGGCGGTCTTGCATCCAAATGGTTATGTTTACGGGACGTGCACGAACCTCGAACAGAGTCGTTCTAATAGAGTCAAGTCCAGTAGAATTAATTCCAGCGTCGTCAGGTCGAGCATGAATAGAATTTTTTGCGGCATTTTATCGGTTTTACTTTTCGGTGCGGCTGCTGCCGCGCAAACCAGTCCATCCGCGTCGGAGTCCAAGCCCGCAGACTCCAAGACAGCTTCGTCGAAGCCCGCCGAGGCTTCGCCCCGCAAAGTCGAACGCGGCGCAGCCTATTACCACTACACGCTCGCGCACATGTACGAAGAGCAGGTCACGGTGTACGGCAGGAGCGAGTTGGCAAATAAAGCCATGGACGAATACCGCCTGGCCATTGAAGCCGACCCGTCGTCCGAGTTCCTCACCTCGGGCCTTGCCGAACTTTATGTGAAGACCGGGCGCATCCGCGACGCCGTGCTCCAGGCGCAGGACATCCTCAAGCGCGACCCCAACAACCTGGAAGCTCACAAACTGCTGGGCCGGATTTATCTGCGGTCGTTGGGCGATATGCCGGGCAGCGGCAACGGTTCCGATAATGTGCTCAAGCTGGCCATCGAGCAGTACGAACAGATTGTCAAGATCGAACCCGACAATGTTGACGACCACCTTCTGTTGGGGCGCCTCTATCGCCTGAACAGCGATTTACAGAAGGCGGAGAACGAACTCAAGATCGCGGTGAAGCTCGATCCCGACTCGGAAGAAGCCATCACCACGCTGTCGCTGCTTTACAGCGACGAAGGCGATACCGCGAAGGCGCTGCAGGTACTCAGTTCCGTGCCCGACACCGGGCGCTCGGCGAAGCTGTACGCCGCACTGGGCGCCACTTACCAGCAGCGCAAGGAATATAAGAGCGCGATCGACGCCTACAAACACGCCATCCAGTTGGATCGCGACAACCTCGACGCCATTCGTGGTCTGGCGGAAAATCTTTTGAACGACGGACAGATCGACGCCGCCCTCGATCAATACAAAGTGATCGCCGATGCAAATCCCGAGGACGCGCAGACTTACCTCCGCATCTCCGAGATCTACCGCCGCCAGGGCAAGTACGACGAAGCCCTCGATAGCCTGAAGAAGGCTGAAGCCATGGTTCCGGATGCTCTCGAAGTTCCCTACAACGTCGCGGTGGTTTACGAAGCACAGGCTCGCTACGACGAGGCGGCCAAGATTCTGCAGGGCCTGCTGAAGAAAACCGAGAAGCCCGACAATAACTATTCTCAGGCGGACCGCAACAATCGCGCCATATTCATCGAGCGCCTCGGCATGGTCTACCGCGATCAGGAGAACTATCCAGCCGCAGTGGAAGCTTTCCGCAAAATGATCCCGCTCGGAGACGACAACGCTCGCACCGGTTATCAGGACGTAATCGATACCTACCGCGAAGCCAAGCAGTGGCCTGAAGCTACGGCGGTCGCCAAAGAAGCCGTGCAGAAGCTGCCAGACGACCGTGAACTGCGCATGGTGCTGGATGCTCAACTCGCCGACACCGGCGATCCAGAGAAGCCTCTGGCCGACGTGCGCTCGCTGCTCAAAGGCGCACCCGAAGATCGCGACGTCTACCTCCGGCTGTCCATCATGTACACGCGTCTGCACCGCTGGAGCGATGCCGAAGAGTCTCTCAACAAAGCCGAACAGCTGTCCACCAAGGCCGAAGACAAAGAGTACGTCTACTTCCTTCGCGGTTCCACCTACGAGCGCGAGAAGAAATTCGACCAGGCCGAGGCCGAGTTCAGGAAAATACTGGCAGCCAACCCGCAAAGCTCCGCCACCCTCAACTATCTCGGTTACATGAATGCCGACCGCGACGTCCGCCTCGAAGAGTCGCTCAATTACATCAAGCTGGCCGTGAGCCTGGAGCCTACCAACGGCGCTTATTTGGATTCCCTGGGCTGGGCCTATTTCAAACTTGGCAAATACGACCTTGCCGAAGAAAGCCTGAACAAGGCGGCCCTGCGCATGGGTTCCGACCCAACCGTGCAGGATCACCTCGGCGATCTCTACCAGAAGACCGGCCGCCTCAAGCTGGCTGCGGCTCATTGGGAGCGCGCCGTCGAAGAGTGGAATAAGACCATCGGTTCGGAATTGGACACCGATCTATTCGCAGCCACGCAGAAAAAACTCGACGCTGCCAAGGTGCGCCTCGCCAAAGACGGATCGGGGAACCAATAAGTCAATACCTAATACTTAGTAACCAGTACCTAGCAAGGCGATTCGCATTGGTTCACTCGCAACTGAGTACTAGGTACTGGGTACTAGTGGCCTGTCGCAGAGTAACCATTACTAGACTGTTAGCATCAAAGCTGTCATGGCCCCTGGCAGCGAAATCTTGCTCACCAAGCAACAGCAGTCCGATCTAAGTAGCATCGC
>Ga0182024_10001542_pt1 | contig 59090 bp, 52 predicted proteins | sample P32metaG_FD_120480 | JGI IMG/M metagenome (GOLD analysis project Ga0182024, IMG submission 120480) | Permafrost microbial communities from Stordalen Mire, Sweden - P3-2 metaG (Illumina Assembly) | ecosystem: Environmental > Terrestrial > Soil > Wetlands > Permafrost | place: Sweden: Stordalen...
AACCTTGGTAATGCAGGAAGGGTTGATCCTCATTGTTGCTGCTGAGCAGCAAATCGTGATGCAGATATGACGGCGCAGTGAAGTCGCTGATCGGGAGATTGGCCGCCGTGAGGAGATAGGGAAGTAAGGCAGGCACGGACCGTGTCGCGGGACGGCGATCATTTTACTGGATGTTGACGCGCTCCTCCAGATAAGCTTTTTCCAGAGTATCCATTGCGCTCTGCTTGCTCGCTGCCGCATCAAGCCGTAGATAATGGCGGCGGCAGACCTCGGGCGAATTACGCAGGATCAACGACGCTTCTTCCACAGGCACTCCCAGCCTCCACAGGTTTGTCAGCATGCCGCGCCTGAAGGCATACCAACCCTTCCATTCCAGCGTGCTGCTGCACTTCAACCTCTCGCGAATCTCGTATTCCGCATTGCGCATATTGATCTGGCTCCAGCCCATTGCCATGATTCGGCGCAGCGGCCCAATGACGGGCAACTTCTCGTCATTGCCCGTTTTCGTCCTGTGGTGGATGCGTACCAAGCCCGTGGCCGCGTCGAAATCTTCCGTCGTCAAGGCTTCGGCTTCCGGCTTGCGCAGCGCGAGGAAGGCGTTGATGGCGATAGCAACGGCGGTGTCGCCTTCAGGGAACATAGTCAGGAATTGCTTGATCTCGTTCAAATCGTAAGCGCCATTCTTACGATGCTCATTGTGTCCGTAGTTCCGCACTGTGGTTTGGTTCTCAGGGTTAGGACCGAGGTGGTCGCCGCGGCGGATCGCCAGCGAGAAGATCGCGCTGCACGTAACTTTCATGTGCATGTAGAAGTGGTGGCTGAGTTCGTCCTTGCGTTCTTCGTGGATGGCGTCGAGCGCTGATTGGATGTGCGGGGTCATCACGTCGCGCAAACGGATTCCCCCCAAGTGCGCCTCCAGCCGTTTCCAGTGTTGGCGGTAGAGTGCGACAGTGTTCTTGGACAGCCGGGCTTCGTTGTGGGGCATGAACACGGTCGCGACGAAATCGGAAAGCGAAGACCCCGCCTGCACTGTGCGGCTACCTCGCACCCGGTTGAAGTAGGCCGCCGCCAGCGGCTCTACATCTTTCTTCTTCGGATAATTCCGAATACTGGCAATAATACGCGTGGGTTGCGTGCGCTTGCCGTCTCTGTAGACCGACCAGCGCATCACCCAATTTCCGTGGTGCTGCTGCAACGAGTAGGATTTCAAATTATTTCAGTCCTCTCCGATTGAGCCATGCGATCATGCTCTTTGAGTTCCACGCATAACGGTTGTGCCGTCCGATTTTCACAACTGGAAGAGGATCGGAATTGCGGGCTGGTTGGCTGGCATCTACGACCCAAGACGGCTTGACTTTCAGCCGTTGGGCAAATTCGGAAGCGGTTAAAATTTCGATATTGACTTCAGGTGTCATGGAGTTCAATACCGACGAGTCCGACGTACCACGATTTATTCACTTTCCACCTTGTGCTCCAAATGTGCTCCAGATTCAAAGAAAATGAGCGAAATACCCACATCTGCGAATTACTTCAACTACTTCACCGAAATTGAGGAACAGTTTTTGCGACGGCGCGGTGGAGGACTGCTGCTCACGACTCTCGACTGGGCACTGATTGAAACCTGGAAGGATGCTGGAATTCCCCTGGAGGCTGCATTGCGGGGAATCGACGCCGCATTCGACCGCTATGACCAGCGCCCATCGAAAAGCAGGAAGGTTAACAGCTTGGCCTATTGTTCGCAGGAAGTCCTGGCAGCCGCGGAGGAAATGAAAGAAGCGGCAATAGGCACGGCTGCCGGTCAGCCCGCATCGAGCAAATCAACCGCGGGACAAGGGTTTGAACCAGAAACGATCGCCGCATTCCTGCGCCGCAACGCGGATCTTCTGGAGGCGGCCAAGCTCCCGGAAAGTGCGGGAATCTCGGTTCACGCCGTCGCCGGGGAATCCGCGGCCACGCTGCGCAAGCTGGCCCACGAAACGGAGAGCCAAAAAGCGGCAGCGAGGTTGGAAGATTTGGAGCGTCACCTCACCGTGCTCGAAGAAAAGCTTTTTGCCGCATTGCTCGCCGCCACACCCGATGAAGACATCGTAACCGTGCGCGCCCAGGCCGATCGCGAACTCGCGTCCTACCGCCGCAAAATGGCAGCCCCACAGATCGAGCAACTGCAAAAACAATACGTTCACAAGCGCCTTCTGGAACAATACAGCCTCCCGCGCTTGAGCCTGTTCCACATGTGACCTATACCTTTCACGGACGCGCAGCAACGCGGGAGGCTTGCCTTAACGCGGGAGGCCGGCGGTAACGTGGAAGAGCGGCGCTTCAACGCCGCGTAAAGCTTCACCGGGGATGTGGGCTTTAGCCCCTGACTCGTGTACCCATGACCCATTCCTTCGATGCACTCATTCTCGGCGGCGGCGCAGCAGGACTGATGTGCGCCATAGAAGCCGGCAAGCGCGGCCGACGCGTTGCAGTCCTCGAGCGCGCAGATCGACTGGGCAGGAAAATCCTGATCTCCGGCGGCGGGCGCTGCAACTTCACCAACCTTCATTGCCAGCCAGAGAACTTTCTTTCCTCGAATCCCCACTTCGCCAAGTCGGCCTTGGCCGGCTACACGCCTCTGGATTTCATCGCACTGGTCGAAAAACACGGCATCCCCTTTCACGAAAAAACTCTGGGTCAGCTTTTCTGCGATCGCTCCGCGCGCGACATCCTCACCATGCTCGAAGCCGAATGCCGTGATGCCGGAGTGAGCGTCCTTCTAAGCGTTAAAATTAGCGAGGTCGAACAAACCAGAGACTTTGTCGTGCGCGCGGAGAATGCGGAGTTCCGTGCCAAGGCGCTAGTGGTCGCGACCGGAGGCCTTTCCATCCCGAAGATCGGCGCCACGGCCTTTGGCTACGACCTGACTCGGCAATTCGGCCTCGCTATCCGCGAACCTTGGCCAGGACTCGTACCGCTGCTGCTAAGCCCGGACGAGTCTTCGCGTTACTGCGATCTGGCGGGCATCTCCGCGGAAGTGATCTCCTCCTGCGCCGGCCAGCAGTTTCGCGAAAAGATGCTCATCACACATCGCGGCCTCAGCGGCCCCGCGATCCTGCAGATTTCCTCCTATTGGAGTAAGCCCTCGAAAAGGCCGCAGCCGATTACGATCGATCTAACCCCGGGACGCGAGCTTACCGCCGCATTCCGCGATTCAAGAATACCGAGAACCCTGACGACACTTCGAGCCGAGTTGCACAAATCTCTCCCTCATCGCCTTGCAGACCGCTGGCTCGAAGCACATGCTCCTACTTCTTGGACGAATCATGCGCTAGCCGACCTGGAAAAGCGGATACACACATGGGAGATCTCACCGGCGGGCACAGAAGGCTACGAGAAAGCCGAAGTAACCGCGGGCGGCGTCGACACGGATGAACTCTCGGCCAAGACGATGGAAAGCCACAAAGTCCCCGGCCTGTTCTTCATCGGCGAAGTAGTAGACGTTACCGGCCAGCTCGGCGGCTTCAACTTCCAGTGGGCCTGGGCCTCGGGCGCAGCGGCGGGGCGGGCGCTGTAAATTCTCTATTCCCCTCCATGCCGTAGAATCAAATCTTGCTCCTAACCATCGAAAAGCTAATCTACGGCGGCGACGGACTGTCTCGTCTCCCCGCCGAATCGTCGAGTGATAGTAATAAAGACCGCAGCCGCGGCAAGGCTGTATTTATTCCCTTCGTTCTAGCCGGAGAAACAATCGAAGCCGCTCTCACCGAAGAAAAACCCGGCTTCGCCCGCGCCCATGCAGGCAAAATAGTAGAGCCATCGTCACACCGCGTCCCGCCGCCATGCCCCTATTTCACCCGCTGTGGCGGATGCCACTACCAGCACGCCGACTACGAGTATCAACTCGAAATCAAGAAGGAAATCCTGCGCGAGAATCTGCGGCGGATCGCAAAGCTCGAACTGCGGTGCGAAATTCAGGTCCATCCTTCGCCGCCCTGGAATTATCGCAACCGTTCGCGCCTGCAGGTGCGCACCCGCCCCGAATTCGCCGCCGGATACTTCAAGTTCGCCTCTCATGAACTCCTCGCAGTCGAAAACTGTCCCATCAGCTCGCCTCTCATCAACCGCGGCATCGCAGCCCTGTGGCAAGCCGGACGAGCGGGCAAAGCGGTAGAAGGCGTGCGCGAGGTCGAGTTCTTCTCCAATGCCGACGATACAAAATTGCTCCTCGAGTTCTTATGCGCTCCCGAGGCTCGGCGCGCCGCGGTACGCGCGTGGGCTGAAGAACTGTGCGCATCCATGCCCGAGATCGCGGGCGTGGTAGCTTTCCGCGAGCCGCAAAAAGGCGTACAGGAGCCGCTGGTCGCGGTTGGCTCGCACGAATTAACCTATCAGTCGAAAACATCCGCCTACCGAGTCAGCGCCGGGGTATTCTTCCAGACCAACCGTTTTCTCACCGATGAACTCGTCAACATTGTCACGGCCGGCCGTTCCGGCGAGTTGGCGCTCGACCTCTACGCCGGCGTAGGACTGTTTTCCACAGCCCTGGCCTGTAACTTCCGTCACACAGTTTCGGTTGAGTCGTCACAGACAGCCGCCAGCGACCTTCAATACAATCTGCCCGTGAATGGAAAGGCGGTTCGAACGGCAACCGAGCAGTACCTGACGGAATACACGCACCCCGTGGGCACGAACCGTGTGGGGGCGGGCGACTCTCCCGCGCAGTCGCGAGGCGACGAAAAAAAGAGTAAGCCCGACTTGATAGTAGTCGACCCGCCCCGCAGCGGATTAGGAGATCCGGTAGCGCGCGCCCTGGCAAGTGTCGGCGCACCCCGCCTGACCTACGTTTCGTGCGATCCCGCGACTCTGGCCCGCGATATGGTGCCACTACAGGCAGCAGGCTATAGCGTCGAAGAGGTCCATCTGGTTGACTTGTTTCCCCAGACCTACCACCTGGAAAGCGTAATGCAACTGGTGCGCTGATCGAAAGCTGAAGCCGGATCGAAATTTTAGGGACGGCAGCAGTGGAAATGTGGGGACGGCCGCCTCGCGAGCCTGCCCTGAGCGAAGCCGAAGGGTCCAGCCGAGCGCAGCGAGACGAGCGGCAGCGCAACTCTGATGCCATTCCGCCCCAGTTCAACCCGCTGACACCAAGCCACCAATGCCTCCCTTACATCCGATCAACGAGCCGCCATCCGCGCCACGGCCGCACGAACCCCAACTCAAGCCTACCCGGCAGCCAATGCTCTGGGCCGCCTTGGCCTACTCGTTGGGAATAGTTGCAGGCGTTCACGCCTGGCGCCCGGCATCGTGGTGGATAGCGGCCGGAGCCGCATTTCTAGCCGCAGGCCTCTACTTCGCGCGCCGGCGCAAATGGCTAGGCGTCAGCCTGGCTCTGGGTGCGTTCTTCCTGGCGGGCGCGCTTCATATCCAGCTAAGAGGCTCCGCAACCCTCGATACCAGCCTGCAAGCGTTCGCGGAAGCTAAGTCGGTGGAGATCACGGCGCATGTAACGAAGGAAGGCAGTTTGCGCCAAGCATCTCCAAACGAAGTCAGACAAAGTTTGGACATCGAAACCGAACAGATCGTCACCGAAAACGGCACGAGGATTCCCGTGCACTCCGGCGTGCGTCTCGGAATCTACAGCGACCAGGCGCCCGCAAGCCTCTTCCACTATGGCGGGCGCCTCCGCCTGCCCCTCAAGCTGAAGCTCCCACGAAACTTCCGCAATCCCGGCGCATTCGATTATCAAGCGTATCTCGCCGCAAATGGCATCGCAGCGCTAGCCTCCGCCAAGGCCGAGGACGTTCAACTACTTCCCGGCTTCTCAGGAAGCCGCATCGAACTCTGGCGCACCCGCATTCACTCCAGTATCATCGCGATAGCGCACGCGCTCTGGCCCCCGCCGCAGGCCGCGCTGATCGACGCCATGGTCATCGGCGAAGAGGCCTTCATCGATCGCGACACCCGAGTCGATTTCCAGCGCTCCGGCACTTATCACATACTCGTAGTCTCTGGGATGAACGTAAGCATCCTGGCCTTCGTCACTTTCTGGACGCTCCGTCGCCTGCGCCTCGGCGACATTCCCGCAACTCTGTTGACGATCCTGTTCTGTGTTGTGTACGCCTTCCTCACGGAAGTAGGTGCGCCCGTGTGGCGAGCCACGCTGATGTGCGCCATCTACCTGGGCACGCGCCTGCTCTACCGCGACCGCGCCATGGTCAACGCGCTGGGCGCAACCGCCCTCGGGTTGCTCGTGTTCGATCCGCGCCACCTCTTCACCGCCAGTTTCCAGACGACATTTCTTTGCGTGCTCATCGTGGCGGCAATCGGCTTGCCGCTCCTGGAGCGGACTTCGCAGCTCTACCGCCAGGCGCTGGCTCACTGGGATTCCGACGACTTCGGCCCATCGCTGCCTCCGCAAGTCGCGCAGTTCCGCGTGGACCTGCGCCTGACCGCAGAACGCCTCACTCGTTTTCTCGGACGTTCATGGTCGCTGCGTCTGGTGCGCGGCATAGCGACAGTCGCCCTGCGCACATTTGAGTTGCTGCTCATTTCGGCGGTAATGCAGATGGGATTGGCCCTCCCTATGGCTTACTACTTTCACCGCGCCACCACCATCGGTCTTCCCGCCAACGTCGCAGTCGTTCCCCTCACCCAGCTCCTCATGCCCGCAGCCGTCTTCACGGTCGCGTTAGGCTACGTTTCCCCACTTCTCGCAAAGCTTCCGGCTCTGCTCACCACCTTCGCGCTGCAAGCGATTACCGGTACGGTCCACGGCCTAGGAGGCCTGCGCCTCGCCGATCTTCGCGTGGCCACGCCCTCTCTCGTGATGATGCTCGCGGCCTCCGCAGCACTGGTACTCGCGATGGCACTCGCACGCAAGCACCGCTGCTGGCAGTCTTCGGACTGGTTGCATTGTTCGCGGCATCCCTGGCGCTCACCTTTCTCCCGCCCAAGCCACAAATGCGGCCGGGCCTGCTCGAAGTAACTTCAATCGATGTAGGCGAAGGCGACTCCATCCTGCTGGTGACGCCGGAAGGCCGTACCTTGCTCGTCGATGCCGGAGGTCCCATCTGGGGCGCCGCCTCCCAACTCCTCTTCGGAGAAGATGTAGTTGCTCCCTACCTGTGGACGCGCCGCATCTCCCGCCTCGATGCGGTAGCGATCTCCCACGGCCACTCCGACCACATCAGAGGCATGCCCGCAGTGCTCAAAGATTTCCGCCCGAAAGAATTATGGATAGGCCTGCTCCCACCCAGCCAAGCGCTGGACAAATTGATCGCCGAAGCAAACGCGCTTGGGATCAAGGTGGTGCGGCATTGGGAAGGAGATGAATTCAACTTGGGCGGAGCCAAAGTAGATGTGCTTTTTCCACTCCGGGACTGGCCCGTAGGGCTCGAGCCCAAGAACAACGACTCCATGGTGCTTCATGTCACCTATGGAGAAACATCGGTATTGTTGGAAGGCGATGCCGAAAAAGCCGTCGAGCGCCGCATAGCCAGCCAGCACCACTTCCACGCCGACCTATTAAAAGTGGGACATCACGGCGGCGCCACATCCACAACTCCAGAAATCTTAGCGGCCGTGAAGCCCAGCTTCGCCGTGATCTCGCTCGGCTTCCGTACCAATTTCGGCTTCCCCAAACCCGAAGTCCTGCAACGCCTCCAAGCCTCCGGAGCCCAAGTCTACCGAACCGACCTGAACGGAGCAGTAACGTTTTACCTCGACGGCCACAAAGTAACCCCGTCGCTGCCGGCCCTCCAATAGCACGTGTGGAGCGGACACTCTTGTCCGCTGCCTTTGACGTTGACTCTTGATCTTCCGATTTTCAAAGGGGTGGAGCGAGAGTGGTGAAGCAAAAAGGGGTGGAGCAGGCCTTTCAGGCCTGCGTTAAAGGCGCCATGAAAATGGGGCTTTAGCCTCTGAGGGACAACAGCTCAAGCCTGTGTCTCATCATCATCCACTTCGTCCGCAACAGGCCGTCGGTATTCCTCGATCATCCCGCGCGCCTTCGCCGCATCCTCTTCACGCACCAGAATAATCATTCCGCCCAGACCCGGAAACGCATCCTGCAAAAGGCTGGCGGACTGCAGATCGTTTTCAATATTCGCGGAATCAAGCAACCCCTTCACCACCATCGCCTCCGACTCCTCTTCACTGTCGAAGACCTTAACCAGCTTTTCATTAGGATCCGGCTTCAGATTGGGCAGCGCCGCCATAAACATCTCGCTTTCTCGGAATCCGCCGCCAGGAAGGCTCGGACCCGCACTCCGTGATTCTAACTCTTCTTACCAATCGTGTGGAGCGGACCCGTCCTGAGCCCAGCCGACGGAACTCCTACCCGCTGCTTTTGACGTTGCGGTTGTCTTGCTCTTGCTTCCGCCGGCTGATGTAAGATGAATCCGCCCGAAAGCCCGGCATCTTCACCACGAGCGAACAAATTACGATCGAACAAAAGACCGAACAGATATGATCGGCCAGACCATCTCGCACTACCGCATCGTCGAAAAAATCGGCGGCGGTGGCATGGGCGTGGTCTACAAAGCCGAGGACACCGAACTCGGCCGCTTCGTTGCCCTGAAATTCCTCCCCGATCGTCTCTCCCAAGATCCGCAATCGCTCGAACGCTTTCGCCGCGAAGCGCGCGCCGCTTCAGCTCTCAACCATCCCAACATTTGTACCATCTACGAGATCGGCAAACACGGCGAGCAGTCTTTCATCGCCATGGAGTTTCTCGACGGCATGACCCTGAAGCACCTGATCGGCGGAAAGCCGCTGGACAACGAAGCCGTGCTCTCGCTCGCCATCGAGATTGCCGACGGCCTCGACGCCGCTCATTCCCAGGGCATCGTCCACCGCGACATCAAACCCGCCAACATCTTCGTCACCAAGCGCGGCCACGCCAAGCTGCTCGATTTCGGCCTCGCCAAACTAGCGCCCTCCACCTCGTCGTCCAGCCAGGCCGCCTCCGCCAACACAGCCAGCGTCGACCAACACGAACTGACCAGCCCCGGCTCAACCCTCGGCACCATCTCCTACATGTCGCCCGAGCAGGCGCGCGCCAAAGATCTCGACGCGCGCACTGATCTCTTCTCTTTCGGCGTCGTCCTCTACGAAATGGCGACCGGCACACTCCCGTTTCACGGCGGCAGCACTGCCGAGATCTTCAAGTCCATTCTCGACGCCGTCCCCGTCCCCGCCGTCCGCTTCAATCCCGATGTCTCCGTCGATTTGCAACGCATCCTCGACAAGGCCCTCGAGAAGGATCGCACCCTACGCTATCAAAGCGCCACTGATCTGCGAACCGACCTCGCCCGCCTCAAGCGCGACTCCGATTCCGGCCGTATGCCGAGCGCGTCCGCAGTGCTCGCATCCGCCGCAACCTCTGCCGCCCCTGCCAACATCCCAGCCGTCGCCGCCGCACCACCCCGCTCCCGCAAAACATTGGCCGCCGCCATCACCGTAGTCGTGCTGGTCATCGCCACTGCTGCCGCCTTCTACTTCCTGCGCCAGCAATCCGCCGCTCGAAGCATCAACTCCATCGCCGTCCTGCCCTTCGTCAATGCCACCTCCGATCCCGAGAATGAGTACCTTGGCGACGGCCTCACCGAAAGCCTCATCGGCACGCTTTCGCAATTGCCCGGCCTCAAAGTCCTCGCGCGCAGCACCGTCTTCCGTTTCAAGAAAAACCAGGACGACCCGCGCCAGATCGGCCAAACCCTCCAGGTCAGCGCCGTCCTCACCGGCCGCATCACGCAACATGGCGACGACCTCCGCATTCACGCCGAACTTGTCGATACCGCCGACGGCAGCGAGCTCTGGGGATCGCACTACGAATGCAAGGCAGCCGACGTCACTGAGGTCCAAGGCGAAATTACCCGTGATCTTTCCAGCAAACTCCGCCGCATCGATCCCGGCAAAGCATCGTCTAAGCTCGGCAGTGCGGGCACATCGAACGCGGAAGCCTACCGGCTCTATCTCGAAGCGCGCCAGCTTTGGTACGGCCGCACCCCGTCCGGACTCAAGAAGAGTATCGACTTATTCCAACAAGCGATCGCAGCCGATCCCAACTATGCTCTCGCCTACGCCGGCCTCGCCGATACCTACAACATTGCCCCCAGCTATATCGACCTCTCGTCGAAGCAAGGCGTATTGCTGGCCGACGAAGCTTCCCGCAAAGCTCTCGACCTTGATGACTCCCTGCCCGAAGCTCACGCCGCCCGTGCTCTGGCCCTCGCCACCGCATGGCAGTGGAGCCAGGCCGAGCATGAATTCCAGCGAGCCATTGAATTGAACCCCAATGACTCCAATGCCCACTATTTTTACGCTCTCGCCTATCTTAGCCCTGAAAACCGCCTCGACGAGGCTCAGGCTCAATTCCGCACCGCTCTATCGCTCGATCCTCTTTCTTCCATCATCAACACAAATTATGCGGTCCTGTTAATGGTGGCGAAACACTATCCCGAGTCGTTGGCGCAGTTCCAGAAGGTTCTCGATCGTGATCCGAACTTCGGACCAGCGCACTACAAGCTGTCGCAGCTCTACGCGACCACTGGCCGCTTTCCTGAAGCCGTGACCGAACTCCGGAAGATTTTTTCAAAACCAACCCCCGTCACCAATGATGCGAAAGGCTATCTCGATCTCATGTCCACTTTGCAAGGCACCGATCGTTCCGGTGCCGTCGCTGTCGCATCCGCCCTCGCCGGAGACAAAGACCACGCCTTCGAGAACCTCGAAAAAGCCTACACCGACGGAGACAACGAACTCCTCATCTGCATCCGCTATCCCGCCCTCGACCCCCTCCGCACCGACCCCCGTTACGCCGACCTGATGCGCCGCTTCGGCCTACCCCAGTAACCTGGAAGGACACCGCTTTAGCGCCCTGATCAAGGCGGAAGCGAAATGTGGAGCGAGGGTCGAGCAGGCCTCAGGGCAAGGGTGGAGCAGGCCTTCAGGCCTGCGTAAAGAATCGCCAGAAATAAACGGGCTTCAGCCCCGCCCTACCAGCATGCACGACCGTGAAAGAGCGGCGCTTCAGCGCCGTGCAAAGCCATAAAATGATCCGGGCTTCAGCCCGGTGGTCGCTCTCCACCCCAGCACTTTCGGGCCGTTTGCTTTCTCTCCGGATTAGAGCAGAATGCTACAAATGCCCGGAGAGAAACGAACAGAAACGCAGAATCAAAATCAGAATGACGACGAGGCCCGAAGAATCCGCCGCCTCCAGGTCATGATGAGCATGGTCACATCGGTGATCAGCCAGGACCCCGGCCTCACCATCGAAGAGGCCTCCGAACTAGCCGCAGGCGCGAAGCGCGCCGCGCTAGCCATGTTCCCCGACAAAGAACTGGCCTACGACATCCTCTACAAACCCCGCCTCCAACGCCTCATGCGAGAACGATTCCGCCTGCAATAAATAGCACTGTCATCCTGAGCAAGCGTTCTTTGCGCAGCGAAGGATCTGGGCGAGCCGCGCGAAGCGTCGCGTTTTTTGCGACGCAACAATCGCGCGTTTGGCTCGCTTCCCTGTCCCTGCTACTCATCCACCACAGAATTCCGCAGAGTCCCCACTCCCTGCACCGTAACTTCCATCACATCCCCAGCCACCACGGGCCCCACGCCTGCCGGGGTCCCGGTAGCAATCAGATCGCCTGGGAATAAAGTCAAGACCTGCGCAATGTATCGGATGATAACGTCCAAACTAAAAATAAAATCCCGTGTATTTCCCGACTGCCGCACCACGCCATTCACACGCGTCTCCACTCCAACCCCAGCCCACGGATCAAGATCAGCTCCACCCGCCACCACGGGCCCCACCGGACAAAAAGTGTCAAAGCCCTTCGCCCGCACCCACTGCCCATCTTTCTTCTGCAGATCGCGTGCCGTAACATCGTTCAGGCAGGTATACCCAAGAATGTAAGGCCGCACATCCTCATCCGCCGCCGGCTGATAGCAAGTCTTCCCCATCACCACGCAAAGCTCACCCTCATAATCCACGTGTTCCGAAAGTCGAGGCCGCCGCACCACGCCCCCCGGAGCCAGCAGCGCCGAACTCGGCTTGAAGAACAACAGCGGCTCCTTGGGCACTTCATTCCCCAGTTCTGCCGCATGTTCCCGGTAGTTGCGCCCCACGCACACAATCTTCGACGGACGCACCGGCGGCAGCAGCACCGCCTCCTCCAGCGCAATCGCGTCGATTCGCCGCGTCCGCAAACCCTCCACATCGCCATCCGACTCTTCCGGAGCAGTAAGCAAAATCCGCAGGATAGCCTCGCGCCCCGCAACCGACTCCACCAGCCCGTACTGCGCCTCACCATTAAGTTGAAACCGGCAATATTTCATAAAATCTATCTAACCACGACGCCGCTCCCCGAGGGAATCAAAATGCTAGTGTGGGATCAAGGTGCTAGTGTGGGAACGGGCTTGTGTGTGGGGACGGGCGCCTCGCCCGTCCAGCGAGCGCAGCGAGACGTTCTTTGCCGGCACCATTTCCAATCTTCCCACTAAGGCACCCGCTCACTAGCCTCCTCCGACCGCCCACTCTCATTCCCCCGCAAATCCACCGCGGACACTGAATAAGAATAGGTCTTCCCCGCAACCACCCGCGCATCCCGAAACGCAGGCATCTTCACCGGATCCAAATTCACCCTGACCACCGCGCCACCTTCTTCATGACGGTAAACGTTATAGCCATCCAGATCCGAATCCGCCACCGGCGCCCAGACCAGATCGATAAACAGCTGCTGCCCCGGCCCGGAAAACACCGCCTGCAATCCCGACGGCACGGCCGGCGGGAACACATCGTGCGCCCAAACTTTCACCTCGGGCGTGTCGTCGCCTTCCACTTCAACCGCGGATTTTCCCGCAGCCTCAACCACGCTTACCACCACCCCTCGGTAGAAGTATGTTTTCTCCCACTCGAAAGTCTGGTCGAGGAACGAAGTAACAATCTTGTCTTGTTCTTTCGGCGGAGCTGTCCCCGGGCCGGAAGGCTGGCTCGACAACATCAGCAGCCCATCAGACGGCTGAACGCAATCCGTAACGTCAATTTCTGCGATTCGAGATGCACCTGCGGCGGATTCCGGACGCCGAGAAATGCGGAACAAATATTTTATCCCCGCTCTTCTACCTGAAGTCGGCGGACACTGCCACGAGATCACCACACCCTGCGCAGTAAGCTGAGCAGTAAACCCACTGAAAGGCGGCACCGTGGGAACCAGCGCCACACGCACTTGGTTCGAGATTCCCGCCCCTCGCCCCGCGGAGTTCAGCACTTCGACCGCATAGGTAGCAAAACCCGACGCGTTGGACTGCTCAATTGTCGAAGGAAGAGTGTCGGCAAAAGTAGCGGTAAGTTTTTTCGCAGATGACTTATTCGTAGCTGCAAAATCCGCCGGAGGCGCGACATCTCCTACAGGCGTCCCACATTCTTTGAACATAGACCCTACGCTCCGACAGACCCAAGTCTTTCCCAGATACCGCACTCTCTGCCGGTCCGTAGTCCGCGCCGGGATAGTCCACGTAAGAGTAACTCTGTCGCCTTTCCGCGCTTCCCGCAAGTCCGAAGGCGCCTTCGGCAACTCCAGCGAAGCCGGCAGCGGCGGCCCTATCGAAGCGCACCCAGTCATCCAGGCCAACCCCATCCCCGCCAGCAACAACTGTTCCAGTAGCTTCATGCGTGGCAAGTTCACAGAATGGAAACCGAATCCCGGACAAGCCCCCCAAAGCCCTACCCTGGGACCCGGAGCCTGCCCTGAGCGCAGTCGAAGGGTGCCCTCTGTGTTAAAGATTTTCTACAGAATATACCGGGACAAATCCTGATCCTTAACAATGTCGGTAAGCATCTTCCGCACATAATCCGCGTCGATGATCACGTGCTCCCCTTTTTTCTCCGGAGCATCGAAGCTAAGCTCATCCAGCACGCGCTCCATAATCGTATGCAGCCGCCGCGCTCCAATATTCTCCGTACTCTCATTCACCCGAAAGGCAAAGTGCGCGATTTCCTGCAAAGCCTCGGGAGTGAACTCCAGCTTCACCCCTTCAGTCTCCAGCAAAGCCGTGTACTGCTTCACCAAAGAAGACTTGGGCTCGGTAAGAATGCGGACAAAATCTTCCATGGTCAGCGATTGCAGCTCCACCCGAATCGGAAACCGTCCCTGCAACTCCGGAATCAGGTCGCTCGGCTTCGAAACATGAAAAGCCCCCGCGGCAATAAATAAAATGTGATCCGTCCGCACCATTCCATAGCGAGTGTTGACCGTAGTGCCTTCCACAATCGGCAAAATGTCGCGCTGCACGCCCTCCCGCGAAACGTCCGGACCATGCCCGCCCTCGCGCCCCGCAATCTTGTCGATCTCATCCAGAAAGACAATCCCCGAATTCTCCACCCGGTCAATCGCCATGCGCGTAACCTGATCCATGTCGATCAGCCGCTGCTCTTCTTCCTGAATCAAATACTCAAACGCCTCGTTCACCTTCATCTTCCGCTTCTTCGTCCGCGCCCCAAAGATGTTCGGCAGCATGTCCTTGATGTTGATATCCATTTCCTCAACACCCTGGTTCGTCATAATTTCAAAAGACGGAAAATTGCGCTCGCGCACATCAATCTCAACCTGCCGTTCATCCAGCTTGCCCTCGCGCAATTGCTGCCGCAGTTTCTCCCGCGTGCGCGAAGACGATTCAGCCAAAGCAGTGTTGCCGTCGATCACCACTCCACCCGCAGTCGTAGGCTCAGCCGGCCGCGCCGGTGGCGAAGGCGGCAGCAGAATATCCAGCAACCGCTCCTCAGCGTTCAACTCAGCCTTATCGGAAACATCCTCCAGCTTCTCCTCGCGCACATTGTCGATGGCAATCTCCACCAGATCCCGCACCATCGATTCCACATCCCGTCCCACATACCCAACCTCGGTAAACTTAGAAGCCTCAACTTTCAGAAACGGAGAATTCGCCAGCTTCGCCAGCCGCCGCGCAATCTCCGTCTTCCCCACCCCCGTCGGACCTATCATGATTATATTTTTGGGAATGATTTCTTCCGCCAACTCCGGGGTTAGCTTTTGGCGGCGCATGCGGTTGCGCAGCGCGATGGAAACGGCGCGCTTGGCGTCCTTCTGGCCGATCACGTGTTTGTCGAGTTCGACGACGATCTCGCGCGGAGTGAGTTCGTCGAGTGCAAGTTGTTCTTCTTCAGCACTGCTGGGGAGATAGATAGCCATAAATTCAGTGGAAAGTGATCAGTGGTTAGTGGTCAGTAAGTCGCGGGTTTTGCTGACCACTGACCACTAGCCACTGACCACTTTCTTACAGTTCCTCAATCGTTACCTGATCATTTGTATAGATGCACATCTTGCCCGCAATCTTCATCGCTTCCTCGGCGATCTGGCGGGCGGTGAGTTGTGTGTGACGCGACAGTGCCTCGGCTGCGGCTTGCGCATAAGGGCCGCCGCTGCCTATCGCTGCTACTCCGCCGTCGGGTTCGATCACGTCGCCTTGTCCGCTGAGCAAGAATGTCTGCTCCTTGTCGCAGACCAGCAGCAGCGCTTCCAGATGGCGCAGATACTTATCAGTGCGCCAGTCTTTCGCAAGCTCCACCGCGCCGCGCCCCAGGTTGCCGTGGTACTGCTCGAGTTTCGATTCGAAGCGGCTGAAAAGCGTGAAGGCGTCGGCCGTCGACCCGGCGAATCCGGCAAGGATCTTGTCGTTGTAAAGCCGACGGATCTTCTTCGCGGTATGTTTAATGACGGATTCGCCGAGCGTAACCTGGCCGTCCCCGGCCAGCACCACGCTGCCGTTGCGGCGGATGGACAGAACTGTTGTGGAGCGGATCAGTCGCTTCGTGGACATGGGCGCAATTTTTGATTATAGCAGCGCGAAAGGTTGGGATTCGCCGTCACACTCTCCCCGACCTTGTCATTCCGACCGGAGCCGGACCCTGAGCGAAGTCGAAGGTGACGGCGGAGCAGAGGAACCTGCCGTTCTCCGACCCTCGAAAGGGGACCACTTAAAACGGCTCCCTCTGGGGCATCCGCCCAAAATGTTGTCAATAGGCAAAAACAACACGATCGCGTCTAAGTTGCTCACAGCTATGCCAATATAATTCTGGCAAACATGGCGGGTTTACCCATTCCAAATTGATATACTGAAGAGATAGAGTAAAAATTCTGAAAAAACGAGGCGCCGCCCACAGGCCGCGCCTTTTCTTTTGGCGTCCTGTTGGGGGAGTGGGGATGACTAAGTGCAAGGGATTCAGGACTTTCAAGGAGCGGGGCGAGTGGGTGGAGTTGGTGTTTATGGCTATGGCGGTGCGGAATGGGTTCAAGGTATCGAAGGCCTGGGGAGATTCGTCGGCTTACGATGTTGGGATTGAATCGGGAGCGCGGATTCTGCGGGTGCAGGTGAAATCGACGGACTGCCGGACGCAGTATGGATATCTGTGCCAGTTCAAGCCTAACTCGCATAGCAAACCTTACACGTTGAAGAAGGTCGACTTTTTCGCGGCTTATGTGATTCCGGAGGACGTGTGGTACTTGATACCGGCTCCGGTTCTGTTGCGGGGAAAGCAGAAGAAGGCTTTCACGCTGTTGCCTGCGAAGCCGCTGCATCCGGAGCGGTACAAGTGTGAGTGTTACCGGGAAGCCTGGGAACTGCTGCTGCCGGGCCAGTTCACTAAGGGAGAGTCCAGATCGAAAGCGAAGTCAAAAGCAGCGGACAAGAGTGTCCGCTCCACACGGGCGTACTCGATGCGGACGCGCGGACTCAGACGCCCCTAGCTGCTCTTGGCGGTTGGGCGGTTCTCCCGCGCTCGATATTGCTGATCGAGCGCCTGCCGAATCAGAGTCTTGATCACCGCCTGCCGGCTGATATTCAGATCCTTTGCGGCCCGGTCCAGTTCTTCAAGCATGCCCGCGGCCAAGTCAACGTTGACTCTCTGGATTGGTCCCATCATCCGTCCCGCATGGGTGAAGAACCGCGAAACATCCTTCCCCTGGTCCGCAAGGCGGGCGATGGTTTCGGCCGGCATCGGCTTACGGGTTCTACGAGTTTTGTTCATAAAGTCGCCGCTCCTACTTCACGGTGCGTTGTGGTGCGACAGGCAGTAGAATGAAATGGATTGAAGGCTTTATGGCGAGCAAAGACCCGTTTCTGCGATACGGCGTCACTGCCTTCTATCATTTCACGGATCGGCGCAACTTGCCGACGATTCGAGGGCACGGGGGACTGTATTCACTCGCCAAGCTCCGAGAGATGGAGATTGAGGTACCCGCGCCTGGCGGGAACGACTGGAGCCATGATGCGGACGAAATGAAGGGACTCGACAGATACGTGCACCTTTGTTTTCGTCCAAATCATCCGATGCTTTTCCGGGCCATGCAAGACAACAGGATTGAGGTCCCAATTTATCTTGAAGTTCACCCCAACGTGCTTAAGATTGACGGCGTGATGTACACACCTGACGTATCGAACAAGGCGGGCGTCGATGTTCACACGCTTCACGAAGCGCGCGAGATGGTGGATTTCGAGGTGCTCTACACGCGAACGAACTGAAAAGATCCAGAGATCCAGGAAAGACCACGGCAAGCCGAGAAGTGCGAGTTGCTGATACCGGATCACATCCCTTTGGATCTAATAAGGAATTTTCCCCATGGCTGAGAGACCCATTTTCATTCCGGCTCCGGATTCGCCTGAACTGGTGAAGGAACTGCCAATGCGGCTCGTATGGAACCCCGGGTTCGCCCCAATCCAGAAGAAAAAAACATCCTCGCACTCCATGCTGCTGCCGCCCAGGCGGGGTATGCTCCGCTTTTGGAAGTCTCAACAAAATCGGATGAAAAACTTGGGCAACGCCTAAGCGCTTTTAGTTTGAAGGTGCATAGCGTTCGGCTTGGAAAGATACCCCTCGAAGCAGCTTTTCAGGGGAGCTAAGGTATTCGAGCATGGCGGCCCATTTACGGACTTGTATGCCGTCGAGGATGTCAGGGACGCCAAACGCGACATGCGCCTGAAGGAATCCGGTCGCCTCAAGGGATTCGAGTTTGAGAGTTTCTGGTTTCCTCTTGAGCCCAAGACCGCTTTCTATGACTGGCTGTATATCGGGGCCCTTTATGAGCACCGCGAGTGGCTCAGAAATCACATTTTCCAGTACGCGGGATTCACAGACATCGAATTTAACCCCGAGAGGTCGATAAACTGCCAGGCCCGTTCGTGCGCTTTGTTGGTGACCCTGATGAAGAACGAATGGCTAGATGAAGCTGTGAGTTCGCCTGCGGCTTTCATAAGCGTGTTATCGAGCCACACCTACCGCCCCGATCACCCCGATCACGTACGCCAAGATGCGATGTTTCGGCGGTAGATCATCGACCCAAGAGGGCTTTACACCCCCACAGTCTGCGCACTCGGCTTCGCCGCCAGCAACTGCCGCAGCACATACTGCAAAATTCCACCGTTAGCGTAGTAGAGCGCCTCCTGCGGAGTATCGATGCGCACCAACGCGTTGAACTCAACAACCCCGCCTTTCGCCGTGGCCCAAACTTTCACCGAACGTCCGGCGGCGAAGTGTTCGACACAATCGCAGATTCCAGTAATCTCAAACACTTCCTCGCCCGTCAGCTTTAGCGATTCAGCGGTCTGTCCCGCCAGAAACTGCAAAGGAAGAACTCCCATACCAACCAAATTCGAGCGATGAATACGCTCGTAGCTCTCGGCAATTACGGCCGAAACGCCCAACAGGCGCGGGCCTTTGGCCGCCCAGTCGCGCGAGGAGCCGGAGCCGTACTCTTTTCCCGCGAGAATGATTAGCGGCGTGCCTTCCGCAATATATTTCTGAGACGCGTCGAAGATCGACATTTCCTGGTTGGTGGGCAGGTGACGGGTGAATCCGCCTTCCACGTTGACCAGTTTGTTGCGCAGGCGGACGTTGGCGAAAGTTCCGCGAACCATGACTTCGTGATTGCCGCGGCGCGAGCCGTAGGAGTTGAAGTCGGCGGGCTTGACTCCGTGCTCCTGCAGATATTTTCCGGCGGGACCATCTTTCTTAATCGAGCCGGCGGGAGAGATGTGGTCGGTAGTGACGCTGTCGCCAAGCACAGCCAGCACGCGTGCGCCCTTGATCTCTTCTACGGGCGAAGGCTGAATCTTCATCCCTTCGAAATATGGCGCGCGGCGAATGTAGGTGGAATCTTTCTCCCAGGCATAAGTCTGGCCTTTGGGGACGGCGAGACCGCGCCAGCGTTCGTCTCCCTGGAAAACCTCCGCATAGCTTTTCGAGAACATCGCGGCGGTGACGGAGTGCTCGACGGCCTCTTCGACTTCGCGCTGTGTGGGCCAGATGTCGGCGAGGTACACCGGCTTGCCATCTTTGCCTTTGCCGATGGCGTCTTTGCGGAGATCGGTGTCGATGCGTCCGGCGAGCGCGAAGGCAACCACCAGCGGCGGCGACATTAAATAATTCGCGCGGACTTCTGAGTTGATGCGGCCCTCGAAGTTGCGGTTGCCGGAAAGCACTGAAGCTACGACGAGATCTTTTTCGTCGATAGCCTGAGAAACCTCTGCGGGTAGCGGGCCGGAATTGCCGATGCAGGTTGTACAGCCGTAGCCGACGATGTGGAATTTCAATTTTTCGAGATACGGCGTGAGGCCGGCATTTTCCAGATAATCACGCACGACTCTCGATCCCGGCGCCAGCGATGTCTTCACCCACGGCGGCATCGACAGGCCTTTTTCCACGGCCTTTTTCGCCAGCAATCCCGCGCCGATCATCACCGAGGGGTTCGAGGTGTTGGTGCAGGAAGTAATCGCAGCGATCACGACGCTGCCGTGTTTCAAGACGTCCTTCACGCACGGCGCAACGTGCTCGTGCACGTTCGGATCTTCGACGCCGATGTTCGCGGGACTACCTCCTTCCTGCTCCCAGGTCGCGGAAGTTCCGGCCTTCGCCGTTTGCGTTGCGGTCGCGGCAGCTGTGGCGACACTGGACTTCGGCTTGATCAGCGAGGGCAACGCTTTGTGAAACGAGTCGGCAGCTTGCGAGAGAATCACGCGATCCTGGGGACGCTTCGGGCCGGCGAGGCTGGGCTCAACTGTCCCGAGATCGAGTGAGAGCAACTCGGAATATTCCGCTTCGGGCGTCTTCTCGTCGTGAAAAAGCCCCTGCTCGCGGCAGTAGGCTTCGACCAGCGCGATGAGTTCCGCGCTCCGGCCGCTGAGCTTCAAATATTTCAGACTCTCTTTGTCAACAGGGAAGATCCCGCAGGTAGCGCCGTATTCCGGCGACATATTGGCGATGGTCGCGCGGTCGGCAAGGGGCAGATCGCGCAAGCCAGGGCCGAAGTACTCGACGAATTTTCCTACGACTCCATGCTTGCGCAGCATCTCGGTGATGGTGAGAACGAGATCGGTAGCAGTCGCACCTTCACGCAGGCGTCCCGTAAGCTTGACGCCGACGACGAGCGGAATCAACATCGAAACCGGCTGCCCCAGCATAGCGGCTTCGGCCTCGATGCCGCCCACGCCCCATCCCAGCACCCCGAGACCGTTGATCATTGTGGTGTGACTGTCGGTGCCTACGAGGGTGTCGGGATAGGCTGTGCTGTGGCCGTTGGCTTCTTGGACGAAAACGACTCTTGCCAGATATTCGAGATTGACCTGGTGAACTATGCCGGTGTCGGGTGGGACTATGGCTAGGTTGCGGAATCCGGTTTGGCCCCAGCGGAGGAACGAATAGCGCTCTTTGTTGCGCTGGAACTCCAGCAGGGCGTTTACGTCGAAGGCGCCGGCAGTGCCGAATTCGTCTACTTGCACGGAGTGGTCGATCACTAATTCTACTGGCTGGAGAGGGTTGATTAGAGCTGGGTCGCCGCCTAGTTGCTGCATGGCGTCGCGCATAGCGGCTAGATCGACTACGCAGGGGACGCCGGTAAAATCCTGGAGCAGGACTCGGCTGGGGGTGAAGGCTATTTCTTTGTCGGGCTTGGAATTCTTATTCCACGACGCCATGGAACGGATGTCTTCTTTTTTTACGTTGCGGCCGTCTTCGGTGCGGAGGAGATTTTCGAGTAGGATGCGCAGCGAATAGGGGAGATGTCTGGTGGAGATGCCCTGTTTATCGAGTGCATCGAGGCGGTAGATTTCGTATTCTTTATTGCCGACTTTTAGGGTGGAGCGTGAGTTGAAACTGTTTAACGACATGATGGCCTTCCTGATTGCCGACACGCGGCTGGCGCCGCATTGCGGGCTGGAGCTAATAGTAGAACCTTTAAGTTTAGTCGTTTTGGGGAGGATTGCGTAGGGGGAGTGCACACGCGAGATCGAAGACCTTTAACCACGGGGGACACGGGGGTTCACGGGGTAAAACGGAAGAGCGTTTAACCTTGATGCGGTTATTTTTGCGAGAGGAGGTAGAGGTCGTCGTGGCCGTTGGGGCGGGCGTAGACGACCGAGGAAAGATCGCTGGAAACGACGAAGGCGTTGCCGTTGTAGTCTTCGCGCAGAGCGATTGGGATCTTCAGCGCGGGGACTGGAGAACCGATTGGAGTGCCATTGTGCCAGGGCTGGCGATAGATGATGGTTTCGCCGTGGGAGGCCAGCGCATAGAGGAGGGATTTGCCGTCGTGGGCGAACATCAGGATGTAAGTTGCGATGCCTGATTTCAGTTCGGTGCATTTTTTGTCTGCCAGCGAATATTGATAAATTCCGGCGGCGTCCGTCCATAGGACGGTGCCGAGCATGAATTTTTGGTCGGGCGAAATGTCCGCCGCCATGCCGCAGTTTTCATACAGTTGAGTAGTTGGCCTGCCATCCAGCCAAATTCTCCAGACCGTGGCCTTGTTCTCTTTGTCGAGGCCGGAGACTACGATGGATTGATCGCCTGGTTCCCAGGTAGAGAACCCGACGAAACTGCCATTCCACGGCAGTTGGCGCGTGTGGGTGCCGTCGGCATCAATCACGTATAGCTTGTGATCTGGACCTTCCTTTTCGGAATAGAGGAACTTCGAGTCGTCCGTTGACCAGGCAAGAGTTTCCAGCGATTGGCCGGAAGCGAACTTCAGCCGATGATCCCCGTTTAGATCGGAAACCCAAAGCTCATCCCGATTCAGGTCAGGAGTGGTGAGGTAGGCGAGACGCCGGCCGTCGGTTGAAAGGACGGGCTGCGTCGCATCTTCGGTGACGATGTCGGAGAATTGTTTGGACGAAACACGATAGAGCGTGAGCGCGCCGGAACTGCGGCCGCCGATGAAGTAGACGCCATTCCCGTTGGGGTCGGACATTGGGGTGCGATCGGGACCGGTGCCGAAGGTCAGCTGCCTGAGGGAATGATCTGCCAGAAAATACTCCCAGAGATTGGTGATGCCGTTGACGGTGTGGCTGACATAGAGGCTCTTTCCGGGCTGCGCCCAGGCGTTCCAGATAGAAGTGTCGGGCAGGTCGGCGAGATGATCGATCGCGTGAGTGGAGAAATCGAGCCTATCGAGAGTAGCCGACCCGGAACCCGGCCGCGAAGTGATGAGCAGGCTTTTCCCGTCGGGATACGACTTTATGTTTACATGCAGCCCCAAACCGATCGTGCTTGAATCCGCCCTGCCGGAGACTGGGGTTTCATAGACAACTTCCTCCTGCCCGGCTCCGGATTTTGATGTGCGGACGATCCGGCCTTCGGGAGTGAGGATGAATAACGACTGGCCATCGGCCGAAGGGGTAAGGGTTACACCGGCTCTGACGCGCTGCGGCGTGCCGCCCAGAGTTGGTATGATGCGGATCTCTGGGGCGCCGAGAGTCTGGCCGAAATAGACGTTTGTGCCGTCGGCGGAGAAGCTGAGAATACTCTTGTTGCCTTCGTCGCGGGTGAGTTGAAGAGGGTCGCCGCCGGAAGCTAGCATGACGAAGACCTGGTCGTAGCCTTCCACGGGAGAAGTGAAAGCGATGGTGCGGCCATCGGGCGAGATTGCGGTGTAGTTCATGGACCTGTTCCATGAGCTGATCTTCGCCACTTTGGCGGGGCCTTCGGGAGCGCGGTGACTGAAAAAGCGATACCCGCCATAGCCGGCGGCGAGCACGAGGATCAGAAGGAACGCACCCAGAGAAAATGCTTTTCCTTTGTTGCGGGAGGCGGCTGCGGCTATGACAGAACTGTTGGAGGGATGAGCCGCAGACGGAGGGTTTGGCGAACCTGACGGAGCGGAAGTTGATGCAGCGGCAGTTGATGGAGCGGAGCCTGGCGTGTGAAACCCCGAACGCGAAGAGGCCGCGGGAATCGCAGAATCGGAAGAGGCGCGTCCGGAACCAGTGTCGCGGCGCAGGCGCTTGAGATCGGCGCGGAGTTCGGTGGCGTTCTGGTAGCGGAGGTCGAGATCTTTTTCGAGAGCCTTGCCGATGATGCGTTCGAGTTCGGCGGGGATGTCGGGATTCAGGCGCGCGGGCGGCAGGGGCGAGCGGTTGAGGATGGCTTCGAAGATTACCCCGGAAGTATCCCCGCGGAAGGGCAGCGATCCGGTGGACATTTCGTAGAGCACGGCGCCGAAGGAGAACAAGTCGGAGCGGGCATCGAGTTCCTTGCCGCGAACTTGTTCGGGAGACATATAAGCCATGGTGCCGAGAGCCGAGCCGGGGCTGGTGAGATGGTCGGAATCGGGGCCGAGAGTGGCGACGGTCGCGGCAGAGGGTTCGGCTTGGGCACGAGGGCTTGTGACCTTGGCGAGGCCGAAGTCGAGGATTTTGGCGTGGCCACGTTTGGTGACGAAGATGTTAGCAGGCTTGATGTCGCGGTGAACGATGCCTTCCGCGTGGGCGGCATCGAGTGCGTCTGAACTTTCGATGGCGAGGTCGAGGAGGCGATCGAGCTCCATGGGACGGCCAGCGATGAGGTGCTTGAGGGTTTGGCCTTCAAGACATTCCATGGCGATGAAAGTCCGTCCGTTTTCTTCGCCGATATCGTGGATGGTACAGATGTTGGGATGGTTGAGAGCAGAGGCGGCTTTGGCTTCGCGGCGAAAGCGGCTGAGGGCCTGGGGATCTTTGGCTAGATCGTCGGGAAGAAATTTTAGCGCGACGAAGCGGTCGAGGCGCGTGTCTTGAGCCTTATAGACCACTCCCATGCCACCGCCGCCGAGCATCTCGACCACACGATAGTGAGAGAACGTTTGTCCGACGAGTGAGGAAGAATCCGTCATGTCAGGTGGAATCCCCTAGTGGGTTGCGAAAAAGTTGCCGCGCGGGCGGGAGGCTTACCCAGGGCGCTGAAGCGCGGATCCATTTCAACGACCCTAACGGCGCACGATTGAAATCGGGCCCTTCCCGAACCCCGTCCCAACGGGGATTTTTTTCGCAACGTTCCAGAGAATGCGCTTACCGAATGCACATCTTAGGTTGGAGGCGGGGACAAGTCAACGAGGACAAGTCAACGGGGGAGCGCGGCCGTCTGAGTCTGCCAGTATCGTGAATACGAGGTCGAACGTCGTGGAACCCGCCGTCCGCGGGCGTGAACCGTTTCCTGAAGGAGCCGTTCTTGCGCCCTTCCAGCGCTGATTTCTCGGCGTTCTCCAGCGATTCAAGATTTGCCAGTCGTCAGGGTTGATCCGGCCCGCTCCATCCAGCCGTCAAATCTCTTCAATGCCAGCTCACACTGTAGCCGGTGCCGCTCTTTCCGGTCGCGGATCTTCTTCTCCAGAGGCGGCAAAAGGTCAAAAGTGATGTTCGCCGGCTGGAAGTTCTTTGCATCCGCGTGGGTCACGTAATGCGTCAGTGATCCAAACGCGGAAGCTCGCGGAGGAGGCACCGTATCACCGCCGAGGGCCAGCGCCGCCGCATGCATTCCCGCCATCAACCCCGTGGCAATCGATTCCACATAGCCTTCCACACCGCAAATCTGTCCAGCAAACAAAATTCGGGGATGCGCCTTCATCTGCAGCGTCTCTCGCAGCAGGGCTGGAGCATTGATGTAGGTATTGCGATGAATCTGTCCGTAACGCAGGAAGCGCGCGTTCTCGAGGCCCGGAATCAAGCGCAACACGCGGGCCTGCTCGCCAAACTTCAAATGATTCTGGAAGCCCACCAGGTTGTAGGAATCCGCCCGCAGATTTTCCTGCCGCAACTGCACAACTGCATAAGGCATCCGCCCGGTGCGCGGATCCTTCAACCCCACCGGCTTCATCGGTCCAAAGCGCAGCGTATCGCGCCCGCGCCTCGCGATCTCCTCAATGGGCAGGCAGCTTTCGAAGTAGTTCAATTTCTCCCAATCGCGCTCCTCGACTGATTGAGCCTCCACCAGCGCCGCGTAGAACTGGTCGTAGTCTTCCGCTGTCATGGGACAATTAATGTAGTCCGCCGACCCCTTGTCATAGCGCGCCGCCATGTACACGCGCGACATGTCGATTGAGTCCGCCTCCACAATCGGACTGATCGAATCATAAAAATATAAGTGAGGATTCGGGGTGGCGCTATGCTCTTGTGGGAGCTCCCGCTTAGGGTTTGACCGTTCAATTCCCGTGCTCAACCGCGCAATCTCCCCCGCCAGGGCATCTGAAGTCAAAGGGCCGGTAGCAATAATGGTGATCTGCCAGCCCGATTCTTCGATGGTAGTCACCTCTTCCCGGCGCACCGTAATCCGCAGTTCCCGCGAAATCGCCTCAGTCACCTTCGCCGCAAACGCAACCCGGTCCACAGCCAGCGCATGCCCGGCCGGAACCGCGCACTCCCGCGCAATCTGCAAGAGCAGCGACTCCGCGCGTCTCATTTCTTCCTTCAACAACCAGGGCGCAGTATTCTCGCTGTCCGACTTCAGCGAATTCGAGCAGACCAGTTCCGCGAAATCCGCCGTCTGGTGCGCCGGCGTCGACCGCCCCGGCCGCATCTCAAACAACTCTACTTCTACGCCGCGCCGCGCACACTGCCACGCCGCCTCCGACCCCGCGAGCCCCGCGCCGATAATGCGAACCTGAGCACTCATAATGCCTTCTCCACGAATCTCCGCAGCGCACCACGGACCAAACTCCACAGCAACACCTCGTCTTTAACACCGCAGAACGAATCAGGAGCACTAGCGGCAAGAATACATCAGTAGCGGATCAGCATGACGGGCTCGCCACGCCGCAGATAGACTTATTTCAGTGCGCGATCAACGTGGATTCACTGGCCACGCACACCCAATTATCGCCCCGGCGAACCCATGTGTCGGTGAAACGCTCGCGAAAAGTGTAGGGTTTCCCATTTTTCGTGCTGTCCTCACGACAGACGCCGTTGACTACTGCAACCGCACCATAAAGGCGTACGTTCGTGGACTCGTTCACAATCCGCACAGGTTGCAGCGATGGCGATTGCATACTCGCCAGGTATTGGGCTCTGCTCATCAGCGTGCCATCATACTCAACGTAAATCAGATCCGGCGCGAGCAGCATCTTGAGTGCGGACGCATCTTTTTGTTGCACCGCCTGGTTCCACGCGCTTTCCAGCGTAAGGATTCTGGCTTGCTCATCCGGCTGCGTCTTAACCTGAGCGTCGCCCCGAGCCGTCGCGAAAAATAACAGAGAGACACCAACCACCTTCAACATCCTGGCCCCGATGTTTTCGCGCTTTCTGTGAGGAAACATGACCATAGTCCACCGCAATCAGGTCCGCCGGGCTTCAGTGCAGGATCGGTGTGGTCGCTGCGGCCACGCAGATCCAATGTCCACCGGTAAGCACCAAGGTATCGACGAAGCGCCCCCTCCGCAGGTATGGGCTTCCGTTTTCCACGCCCTTGACCCGGTAAGTTCCGACGACGATAGCCGTATCCCCAAAGATTTGTACGTTCATTTGTTCCGCCACAATCTGCGCCATGTGCGTGTTGTTCGACTTTACCCGCGCCATGTACTCGGCGTTGGTTAATACTTTCCCGTCGTAGTCGACGAAGATGAGAGCGTTATCGAAAACTGTGGCAAGACCCTTAGGATCGCCACGCTCTTGCGCTTGATCCCATGCGTGTTCCAAGGCAAGAATATTTCGATCGGGCGGCGGCAACTCCCGCATCCTGCGCCGCTGCGGACACCAGCACCGAACAAACCAGAATTATGACGCACGCAATTGATTTCATAGCAAAGTCTCTATTACAACCCTATCGGCAATCTCGAGGCTTTCCCGCGCCGAAAGGACTAGGACCTTAAGTGCGCCCCTCGCGTAGAAATCAACCTTTCAACTATCATGAAATGAGACTCTACTCATCTCTCGGAGGATTCGATGGCACGCATCAGCTTGATCGCCGCGGAATCTGCGTCTCCTGAAGTGCGAGAGATTTATGACACGATGCTTCGTGGCAAACCCGGCAACGTTCAGAAGGCTCTCGCCCATCGTCCCGAGATGCTTAAGGCGTTTCTGGGCTTCTACGCCAGCGTAGGGCGCTCTCTCGATCGCAAGCTGTATGAGCTCATTTACCTTCGCGTCTCCCTCATCAATGGATGTCATTACTGCACACAGCACCACATCGCGTCGTCGAAGCGCGTTGGACTCTCTGCCGAAGACTGGACTGCACTAAAGGCGGGAAACTATTCGAGGTATAATGAGAAAGAGCGCGCAGCGCTGCAATACATCGAAAAGGTGACGCGAGCCCCTCGCCAAATCGCCGAAACGGACTTCGACGAGCTGAAAAAGCATTTCTCAGACCCCGAGATCGTCGACATCCACATGCTGGCCGGCCTCGCCAACCTCACGAACCGCGTGACCGACCTGTTGGGCCTGGAATTGGAATTTCCGGAGGAACGGATTTAAAACTCGCCACGGACCTCCACGGATACCCCAAGAACTTTGGTTGATCCGTGTTCATCCGCGTAGTCCGTGGCAAAAGCGGTTAAAGGATTTCCCGCGCGTCCGCTACCCGCCGCGTCACCCGCTCGCGATCGAGATATTCCAGCAGAGGAATCGCATACTTCCGGGTCACTCCGGTGAGTTCCTTGAATTTCGCGACATCAATCTTCGCCGATTTCACTCTGTAGGCCGTCATCCGGCGCCGCAAATCCTCCAGCGCGCTACGATGAAAGACCAGTTCATCGGAAACTTTGATTAATACTTTGTCGCGCAGCAGCAGCGTGACAATTTTCTGAGCCCGCGCCTTATCCACCTTGAGCCCGGCGATCACCTCGTTAAGCGCCGGCACCTTCAGTCCGGCTGAGGCAAATGCCTCTTCGATCCTTTCTTTCGATTCGGCCTCTTCATCCTTCATCACCACGCCGTGACCTGGCAAGCGCACGAGGTCGCCAACCACTTCGAGCTTCTTCTCCCGGACAAGCATCGCGGCTGCCGTCTCAAACACTTCCGGGATCGCGTCCACCTGCGCACGCAATTCTTCCTTGCTGATTCCACCTACCAAAGGATTGTTTTTGTGGAAATCAGCGGCCGCCGTCATGAGCCGCGACTTCAGCGCTTCCAGTGCTGGCGCATCCAGAAATAGCTCGCCAGCCCGCACCATCCGCTCCGTCCGCAGCGCTTGAGTCAGTTGCGTTTCGATCACGCTCTTTGCCCAACTGGTCTCTGCAACCAGTCTAGGCATCGAGATTCCTTCATGATTCCTCCGGGCGATGCGCGCGGTCAGAATCGCTTCGCCATCGCCACCAGACAAAGTCTTCAGAAAGTCGGCATGGCCCGGCATGCGTGGAATCGGCGCAGCGTCCAACACAGCTCCGCCGCCAATCGTAACCACTGGTGAAAACTGCCGAATGATGAACCGGTCTTCGGGAAGCAGCAGGGTCGATTCCGGCAGCTTCAGGCGCGCAAACGCTTCTTCACCCGGCACGATCTGCTTTGTTCCCTGCAGGACGACTTCCGCGATCGTCTCCATCGTGTAGGAATGAAAGTGAACCCGCGCGCGATCCTTCAGCACTCGCGGGGCGGAAGCGAGCAGCTGCAACCTCACATCCACGCGCCTCGTTGGCTCGAATGTCCGCGGTGGGGCCAGGGTCATGCCTCGCGCAAGATCCTCCGTACTGGCGCCTGCCAGGTTCAACGCGGTTCGCTGGCCAGCGACCGCCGCTTCCGCCGCTTGCCCGTGAACCTGCAGGCCGCGCACGCGCACTCGCCGCCCCGTCGGGAAGATTTCCATCTCGTCCTCGGGGCGAATCGTTCCAGCCACCAGCGTACCCGTAACCACCGTGCCGAATCCTTTCATGGTGAACACGCGGTCAATCGGCAGCCGGGCAATTGCATGCGCATCCCGTGGCCGCACCTCAGCCGACATCACAACCATTGCATGCTTCAGGTCTTCCAGTCCTGCGCCGGTTAAAGAACTCACGGCAACGATTGGAGATTTCGAGGTTCCCAGGAACGTCCCGTGCAAAAACTCTTCCACCTCCAACCGCACGACGTCGAGCGTCTCCGCATCCACCGCATCGGACTTGGTCAGCACGGTGATTCCGCGCTGCAGGCCCAACAACTGCAGAATGTCGAAATGTTCCCGCGTCTGCGGCTTGATCGCTTCATCCGCCGCAATCACCAGCAGCACCAGATCGATCCCGCCCACCCCCGCCAGCATATTGCGGACGAAGCGCTCATGCCCCGGAACGTCGACAAAGCCCAACCGCAGAATCTCGCCGGGCGTCTTCTCGTCACCCCCAGCGGGCAAGTCCATGTGCGCGAAGCCGAGGTCGATGGTGATGCCTCGGCGCTTCTCCTCCTCCAGTCGATCCGCGTCGATCCCGGTCAACGCCTTCACCAGCGCCGTCTTCCCGTGGTCGATGTGCCCCGCCGTTCCCACGATGATGGATTTCATCTGTCTGAAATCTTACCGGAAGAAAGCCTGGCTACGGATTTCCGCGGGCCAACTTGGGAGTTGGTGGACTCTTCCCCGCCCCAAACCGCCCTTCCTCCGAGGGCCGTAAAATGCGACAATAGAACTTCCCGATGATCACTTCCATGACTTCTGCCTTTTCCCCGGAGACCCTCCGGCAGCATGGCCTCACCCTTGACGAGTACGAAAAAATCAAGCAGTTGCTGGGACAACGCGAGCCCACGCTGACCGAGCTCGGCATCTTCAGCGTCATGTGGAGCGAACACTGTTCTTACAAGTCGTCACGCGTACACCTGAAGCGCCTGCCCACGCGCAGCAAGCGCGTACTGCAAGGACCGGGCGAGAACGCCGGCATCATCGACATCGGAGACGGCTGGGCCTGCGCGTTTAAGATCGAGTCGCACAATCATCCGTCGTTCATCGAGCCATTTCAGGGAGCAACCACTGGCGTGGGCGGAATCCTGCGCGACATCTTCACCATGGGCGCCAGACCGGTGGCGGTGATGGACTCGCTGCGCTTTGGCCCCATCGCAACTCATGTAGGGGCAACCGCCTCGGCTGTCCTGCCTGGGCGCAGCCCGGCAGCCCCCGGAACGGACCACAAGGAAGTTCACCGCAACCACTCTATTCTCGAGGGCGTGGTCAGCGGCGTGGCCTCTTATGGCAACTGCTTCGGAGTACCCAACCTGGGTGGCGAAACCAAGTTCGAACCGTGTTATTCGGGCAATCCGCTGGTAAATGCATTTGCCATGGGGCTTGTGCGCAAAGATGAAATCTTTTACGCGCGCGCCGCGGGCGAAGGCAATCCGGTGATCTACGTCGGAGCGAAGACCGGACGCGACGGCATTCATGGCGCCACCATGGCCAGCGAAGAATTCAGCGAGGCTTCGGAGGCGAAGCGTCCGAACGTGCAGGTGGGCGATCCGTTTCTGGAGAAGTTGCTGCTCGAGGCTTGTCTGGAAGCGATGCAGACGGGGGCGATTGTCGGCATTCAGGATATGGGCGCGGCGGGACTCACTTGCTCGACCTGCGAGATGGGCGGGCGCGGGAGCGTCGGCATCGAGATCGAGCTGGACCGCGTGCCGCAGCGCGAAACCGGCATGACTGCTTATGAAATCATGCTGAGCGAATCGCAGGAACGCATGCTGCTGGTAGCGCAAAAAGGCCGCGAGCAGGAAGTCTACCGCGTTTTTGAAAAGTGGGGACTCGATGCGGTCGAAGTCGGCAAGGTCACGACCGACAACAAGTTGCGCGTGCTCCAGCACGGCGAAATCGTCGCCGAGATTCCTAACCAGGCGCTCACTGACGACGCCCCCGTGTATAAACGTCCGCTGGCGCGGTGGGAACCTCCGGTGCCGCGCGAAATGCCGGAGCACATTCAACTCAACGGTTCCATTGACTTCACGCAAAGTCTCAAACAGCTTCTTGCCAGCCCGAACATTTGCGGCAAGCGCTGGGTTTGGCAGCAGTACGATCACATGGTGCAGACAAATACCGTCGAAGCTCCGGGCGCGGGCGACGCGGGCGTGATTCGCATCAAGAATTCAGATCCAGGCCAACCGCAGCGTGGACTGGCGATGGCACTCGATGGCAACGGACGCTGGTGTTATCTCGATCCGCGGCTGGGTGCGATGCATGCCGTCGCCGAAGCCGCGCGCAAAGTGGCGTGTTCGGGTGCAACTCCCGTGGGCGCGACCAATTGCCTCAACTTCGGCAATCCCGAGAAACCGCACATCATGTGGCAGTTCTCGCAAACCATCGATGGCATCACCAAAGCCTGCGAGGAGCTTGAGATTCCAATCACCGGCGGCAATGTGAGCTTTTACAACGAGACGCTGGGCGAAGGCATCTATCCCACGCCGGTGCTGGGAGTGGTGGGGATCCTCGATGATGTGAGCAAAACCGCGAAGATGAACTTCGCCTCGACCGGTCGCACGATTGTGCTACTGCGAGCGGGCGAAGCTGCCGATATCACCGATGTAGAGAGTGAGTTCGGGTCGTCGGAGTATGCCAAAGAGATTCTGGGAGCGCTGTCGGGATATCCTCCCGAGCTCGATCTGGAAAAGGAAGCGGCGCTGCAGAAAGCGGTCATCGAATTGATTCAGCAGGGCTTGGTGGATTCCGTGCATGATTGTTCGGATGGCGGTTTGGCGGTCGCACTGGCGGAGAAGGCGTTTTCGAAGGGTGTGGGTGCGCGCGTGAATTTCGCATCCAACGGGCTTCCCGCGGAGTTTGTGTTGTTTGGCGAGGATGCGAGCCGCATTTTGCTCTCTTGCGACCCGGCTAAGGTTTCGCGAATCCAAGAGATAGCAGAGAAACACGGAATCGCCGCGGATGTGCTCGGGGCGACGATTCCAGAGCGGCTGGAGATTTCTTTGGATGGGCAAGTGGTTGTGTCCGCGGCGGTCGCGGATTTGGACGCGGGTTACGAATCTGCTCTGGAATCTATTTTGCGGAGTGATCCGGAGTTGGTCGGGGCGGATTGAAGGCCTGAATCGTGGGGCGCGAGGTTCATTGCAGGCTGCGTCGCTTCGCTCCTTGGACAGCCGAGGCGGCTGTCCCCACACGGTTCGTGGTTAAGCTAACGCTAAAGGCTGACTGCTGAATGTTGACTTTCGACAAATTTCACGACGAGTGTGGGGTGGTGGCGATCTTCGCTCATCCTGAAGCGGAGAAGCTCGCTTATCTGGGGCTGCATGCTCTGCAGCATCGCGGGCAGGAATCGGCGGGGATTGTTACCTCGGATGGCCTGACTTCCCGCGTCCACAAGGCAATGGGCACCGTCGCCGACATCTTCACCGAAGATGTGTTGGCAAAAATTCGCGGCACGCTGGCTATCGGGCATACGCGCTATTCGACTGCGGGCGATTCTGCACTCTTGAACGCGCAGCCGATTCTGGTGCAGTCGAATAAGGGCTCGATTGCGGTGGCGCATAACGGCAATCTGGTGAACGCGGCGGAGGTTCGCGGCCGACTGGAGCGCCAGGGATCGATTTTTCAAACGAACAGCGATACCGAAGTGATCGTTCACCTGATCGCGCTTTCGCACGAGCTCACTTTACCGGAAGCGATCGCCGACGCGCTTCGCAGCGTGGAAGGCGCCTTCTCGCTGGTGCTGATGAGTCCCGACCGGATCATCGCGGCGCGCGATCCGCGCGGCTTCCGGCCGCTGGCCATGGGACGCATCCCGGCGCTGGAGGGCCAGAAGCGCGACACCATCGTTTTCGCCTCGGAGACTTGCGCCTTCGATCTGATCGGCGCAACTTACGAACGCGACGTGAAGCCCGGCGAGTTGATCATGGTGGGGCCGGAAGGCATCAGCTCGCGTTTTTATTCGGCGGCCGCGCCGCAGTCGAGTTGCATCTTCGAGCATGTTTACTTTTCGCGCCCCGACAGCGTGGTTTTTGGCCGCGCCGTGCAGACCAGCCGCGAAGAACTGGGACGGCAGTTGGCGCGCGAAGCGCCAGTGGAAGCGGACCTTGTGGTCCCCGTGCCGGATTCGGGTGTAACGGCAGCCGTGGGCTATGCGGCGGAAAGCGGGCTTCCCTTCCGCTTTGGCCTGATCCGCAATCACTACGTGGGCCGCACTTTTATCGAACCCAGCCAGAGCGTGCGCGACTTCGGAGTGAAGCTGAAGCTGAATCCCGTGCGGTCGCTATTGGAAGGCAAGCGCGTGGTGCTGATTGACGATTCGATTGTGCGCGGCACCACCAGCCGCAAGATCGTCCGGATGATTCGCAGCGCCGGGGCCAAGGAAGTGCATATGCGCGTCTCCTGTCCACCCACGATTTCGCCATGCTACTACGGCGTAGACACGCCTTCAAAGAGTCAACTGATTGCCGCCAACAAATCGGTTGAGGAGATTCGTGATTACATTCGTGCGGACTCGCTCGCCTACCTCTCACTCGAAGGGCTCAAGAAAGCTTGCGGCGAGGGCGAAAAGATTTCCTATTGCTCGGCTTGCTATACCGGCAAGTATCCTACGAGCATTGTGGACGTGGAAGAGATTTTGCCGGCGAGCGTGCCGCGCTAGATCACGAGCTTTCCGGCGCTACTTTCGCGCTCGCACCACGCGCGGGATGGATTGCAGATCCGGCGTGATCTTAACTTCGTTCCAATCTCGTAGCAGCTGACTCACCTCTTCCACGATCGTTCCGCTGATTTCCATGATCAACCATCCGCCGGGCTTGAGGGCGGCGTGGGCTTGCGGGATCAAGCGTGCGATTACCTCTGTTCCCGTGGGTCCGGCAAAGACCGCGTTGCGCGGCTCGAATTTGCGGACTTCGAGTTGCACCTGATCCTCCTCCGACTCGCCGACATAGGGCGGATTGGAAACGATGAAATCGACAGCGCCGTTCTCAACGCCTGCAAGCAGGTCGGCTTCGCGGAATTGAATTCTCGATTCGAGTTGATGGCGGGCAGCGTTGGCGCGGGCGACTTCGAGCGCGGCGGGGGAGATGTCGGTGGCGTGGATTTCGGCTTGCCGCAGTTCCTTGGCTAGCGCCAGCGCTATACAGCCCGAGCCGGTGCCTACGTCGGCAATGTGCAGGGGGCCGGCGGGCGTGGGCGCCCGTCCTACAAGATCCAAGGCAGTCTCGATCAAATGCTCGGTTTCGGGTCGCGGGATCAGAACGGCGGGAGTGACGACAAAATCCATACCCCAGAATTCCTGATGGCCGGTAATGTACTGCGCGGGAACACCTCTGGCGCGTTGGGCGAGTGCGGCTTCGTAACGAATCTTCTCATCCTCTGTAAGTTCGCGCTCGGAATGCGCGTGGAGGTAGGCTCGGTCGCAGGGGAGCGTAAACATCAGAAGAAGCTCTGCGTTCAGGCGCGGGGAGGGGACGTGATCCGCGGTGAGGCAGGTGATGGCGGATGTGAGGGCTTGCTTTAGCTGCACGCTGTTATTTCAACACAGCCGTGGCAGTGAGCTTCGGATATATAATCCGACTAGGCCTGACTGAAGCGCCGGGCGCAAGCATAGCAGTGGCAATAAAAACGACGAGGTACTTTCGTGAGCACGTCTTGCGCAAGCGACCTTACATCCAGACGGCGTGGTGCGAGAGGATCATAGCGGAACCCGTCACGCGCGCGGTCCAGTCAGACGGGCGAATTCGATATTGGGGAATCGTGCCTTAGTTTGGAGGCCGGATGCTTCGGGTCGTGACTTTAGCCGATGGCGAGACGGTGCATAATGCATTCCCCGACCGGGATTTTAGGCTGCAGCAGGATAATTGAATCTTATGAAGCTGAACTATGATCAGGAAACTGATTCCTTGTACATCGATCTGAACTCGCGTCCCAGCGCGGACTCCAGAGAGATTCAGGATGGCGTAGTGATCGACGTGGATGCCAAAGGGAAGATTGTCGGCATCGACATCCAACACGCGTCGGAATTGCTGGACTTGGCCACCTTCGAGGCGGATTCCTTACCCGTGGCTGCTCTTCGGAAACCGAGAGCATCAGCGCGGTAGTTGCACAGCGAATCGATTATCTCTGCCTCGCCCACTCATAATTCAAATAGATCATCTGGCCGATGTGGTGCTGCATATGGGCGGCGCACTGCGTGACTATGGCGAGGCGGTTCCTCGCATCGGTGCCGGCGCCTGAGTATTCCGCCGACCAGTCTTCGGGCGATTGGGCGCGAATGGTTTTGAGAACCATGTCCACTGTGTCGTCGAAATGTCTTAGAGCGTCGTCTTTCGACGGAGGGTTCGGATCGTTGAATTCGCGCGGGCGGTCGCGAACATAGCCGGTCTTCGCGATCTGCGTGCCGACGTAATAGTTCAAGTTGCCGGTAAGATGCAGGACGAGGTGACCAAAGCTGTTGCCGAAAGCGAACGGCTTCTGCCAGAACTGGACGTTGGTCAGAGGCCCGGCTAGTTCGCGGACTCGGGCGGCGTTGGCCATGTACCGGTCCGCGAGAACTGACGCAACAGTCGATTGCAGGTCGGGCACGTTCTTCTCCTTGGCTGAAAGCCGGGCTTCGCCCGGCGGACCCTTCGAAACTCAGGGCAGGCAGCCGAGGGCGGCTGTCCCCACATAACCCCTTAGTCTTAAAACCTCTCACACGGCGGTGGTGGCTTCCTGTTTCAGCTTTTCCGCCTGGTAATGCGTGGTCAGCGCTTCGATCAGGGGCTGGAGCTTGCCGTCCATCACTTGTTCGAGCTGGTGGATGGTAAATCCGATGCGGTGATCGGTTAGGCGGTTCTGGGGGAAATTATAAGTGCGGATCTTTTCGCTGCGGTCGCCGGAGCCGACCATGGCCTTGCGCTCCTTGGCTAGCGCCTGCTGTTGTTTCTCCATTTCGATTTCGTAGAGGCGGGAGCGCAGCACGCGCATGCCTTTTTCGCGGTTCTTGATCTGCGACTTCTCGTCCTGGCAACTGACGACTGTGTTCGTGGGAATGTGCGTGATGCGCACGGCTGAGTACGTCGTATTCACAGATTGCCCGCCCGGACCAGAGGAACAGAAAGTGTCGATGCGCAGGTCTTTCGCTTCGATCTTGATGTCTACGTCTTCGGCTTCGGGCAGCACGGCGACGGTGACGGCCGAGGTGTGGACGCGTCCCTGCTGCTCGGTGGCCGGAACGCGCTGCACGCGGTGCACGCCGCTTTCATATTTGAGCTGGGAGAAGACGCGGTTGCCTTCGATGATGGCGATAACTTCTTTCAAGCCACCGGCCGATGATTCCGAAGACGATAGTACTTCCACCTTCCAGCGCTGGGTTTCGGCATAGCGCGTGTACATGCGGAAGATTTCAGCGGCGAACAGTGTGGCTTCGTCTCCGCCGGTGCCGGCGCGGATTTCGAGGATAACGTTTTTATCGTCGTTCGGGTCCTTGGGCAGCAACAGGACTTTCAATTCTTCTTCGATGGCGGCGACGCGGGGCTCAAGTTTGTTGAGTTCTTCCTGAGCGTAGGCTCGCATCTCAGGATCTTTTTCCTCGGCGAGCATAGCTTTGCTTTCTGCGATGCCGCGCGTTAGATCTTTGTATTCGCGATACTTCTCGACCACAAGTGCAATTTCAGAGTGCGCCTTGGCGGTCTTCTGGTATCTTGCCGAATCGTTGACAATATCCGGCGAGGCGAGGGCGTTGGTGAGCTCTTCGTAGCGTGCTTCGATTTGGTCAAGACGTTCAAACATCAGTCAGTTCCCAGTCCTCGTTCTCAGTTCTCAGTCGCATGTCTTTGTGTTCTCAGCCCCGGCCGCGGTTCTGCCACGCGTCGGTCCATGGATGAATGGAACTCATTCTATGGGTTTTGCTGAGAACTGAGAACTAGTTCGGGGGGAGAGCCCCCTAGGCAATCACCAGCTCGCCGCCCTGCTCCTTTTCGAGCACCATGGCCTGATCGAGCGCGGTGATGGCGCACTGAGCCATTTCGTCGGAAGGAGGCTGGGTGGTGATGCGCTGCAGCCAGAGGCCCGGCGCCGTCATCAGTGCGAAGAGCGATCCGCGATGCTTGGCTGCGAAGCGGATGATTTCGTAGGACACGCCGGCGATCAACGGCAGCAGCGCAATGCGCGACGCGAAACGCGCCCAGAATGTGGTGTATGGAATGAGCATGTAGAAGCCGATCGAGATCAGCATCACGGTCATCAGGAAGCTGGTGCCGCAGCGGGGATGGTAGGTCGAATATTTCTGCACTGCTGCGATTTCGAGCGGCTTGCCGTCTTCGAAAGCGAATACGGTTTTGTGCTCGGCGCCGTGATACTGGTAGACGCGGCGAATGTCGGGGAACAGCGAAACTCCCCAGATGAATAGCAGGAACAGGATCAAGCGCACGGCGCCATCGACCAGGTTGAATACGATCTGGCCGCCCAGCGCGGGATTCGCCTTCTTGAGTTCCGTGGCCGCGAGCAGCGGCAGGTACTTGTACATGAAGATGAAGAATGCGAGTGAGATGACGACATTGACGCCTGCCAGCCATCCGCTGATGGCGGCGGCCTTCTCGCGAGACTGTTTTTTGGCCGAGTCGCCGGCCGCGGCGTTCGTGGAAGATTCCGTCTCGCTTCGCTTCGCCGGGACCCTTCGACCTTGCTCAGGGCAGGCGGGCGAGGCGCCCGTCTCCACATGAGCCTTGCTGGCTTCGTCGCTCTGCATTACTTCTTCGATCGCTACGTTGGCGGAGAAGCGTAGCGCACGGTAGCCTAGATTCATGGCGTAGCCGAGGGTCATCACTCCCCGGACGATTGGCCAAGCCATCCAGTTATGCTTTTCCGAGGGACGCTCGAGCGGTTCGCTCATGGTGACCACTTCGCCAGAAGGCTTGCGGCAGGCGATCGCCCAGGCGTGCGGAGAGCGCATCATCACGCCTTCGAGCACGGCCTGCCCGCCGACCAGAGTTTCTTCGCCACTTTCGAGCGCGGGCAAAAGCTGAACGGCTACCAGGAAACGCACGAAATTTCGCAGAGAACGCACAGTGATTGGATGCTCCAGGCGCGGGAAAGCGCCAAACACTAGGTTACCACAGGGCTCATTTAGGATGGATAGCGGCTAAGTGGATGTAGCGGAGCGAGTTAAGAGCAGGACGGGCGAGGCGCCCGTCTCCACACGAGTTGAGAGGCGCCATGCAGCGGTTGGCAGAAACTTGTGAGGCGATCGCCGCCACCACCAAGAAGTTGCAGAAGGTCGCGATCGTCGCCGACTATTTCAAGTCGCGCACCACGGATGAGGCTGCCGTGTCGGCGGTCTTTCTCTCGGGGCGAGCGTTTCCCGCATGGGAGGAGACGACCTTGCAGGTCGGCGGGTCGCTCCTGTGGCGCGTTGTGGCGGAGATTTCCGAGCACGATGAGGCCGCGATGACCGCCGCCTATCGCAAGCATGGCGACTTGGGCGCGGTAGCCGGAGAGGTTTTGCCGGAGGAATCCGGACAAGGGTTAGGCGTTCTTGAGGTTAGCAAGATATTTCGTGAGATTGCGGCGGCGCACGGTCCGGCCGCGAAAACTGCGCTGGTCCGCGATCTGCTCCGGCAGGCCACTCCGCTCGAAGCCAAGTACATCGTGAAAATCATGACTGGCGATTTGCGGATTGGACTGAAAGAGAGCCTGGTCGAGGAAGCGATCGCCCAGGCATACGGCGGCACTCTTGCGGAGGTGCAGCGGGCGAACATGCTGCTGGGGGATATCGGCGAGACACTGCGGCTGGCGGCGGAGGGCAAGCTGGCTGAGGCAAAGATGAGAATGTTTCATCCGTTGGGATTCATGCTCGCCAGTCCGATCGAGTCGGCTGAAGAGGGGTTGAATTATTTCGCCGAGGCTGCCGTGGAAGATAAGTATGACGGCATTCGGGCGCAGGCACATGTTGCGGGCGGCGAGGTAAAGTTTTTTTCGCGCACGCGGGACGAGATTACCGAGTCGTTCCCGGAGTTGCCGGACGCGCTGGCGGGGTTGCCTCAGGATGCAATTCTCGATGGCGAAATCGTGGCGTGGGAGCAGTCGGGGCGGGCGCGTCCGTTCAGCGTGTTGCAGCAACGCTTGGGACGAAAGAAAGTCAGCGACCGCATGCTGCGAGAGATTCCGGTTGCCTATCTGGTGTTCGACGTTCTGTATGCGGGAGGCGAGTTGCTGATTGATCGTCCGCTGCGGGAGCGGGCGCTGGTGCTGAATGAACTGTTGGCAAAAGACAGAATCCACCACGGAGGCACGGAGGCACAGAGGAAGACAGGCACCCAAGGGAAGTTGATATTCGGAGAACACGAAGAGGGTAGAACAGCGAACATCGTCCGCGCTCCGATGTTTCACGCGAGTTCGCCAGAGGAACTGGAACAACTGTTTGCGGCTGCGCAGGCACGGGGCAACGAAGGCTTGATGATCAAAGATCTGGACTCGGCTTACACGCCGGGAAAGCGCGGCAAATCGTGGCTGAAGATGAAGCGCGAACTGGCCACGCTGGACGCGGTCGTGACTGCCGTCGAATTTGGCCATGGGAAGCGCGTGGGCGTGCTCAGCGATTACACGTTTGGCGTGTGGGACAAGAATAAAGACAGGTTGGTGAATATTGGCAAGGCGTACTCAGGATTGACTGACGTCGAGATCGCCGAAATGACACAGTGGTTCCTCGAGCACACGATTGAAGATCAAGGTTTCCGGCGCACGGTCGAGCCGAAGATTGTCCTGGAAGTGGCTTTCAACAACATGATGCGGTCGGACCGGCACGACAGCGGCTACTCGCTGCGCTTCCCGCGGATCGTGCGGCTGCGTCCAGATAAATCCCCCGAAGAGGCAGATACGATGGAGCGGGTGCGGGAGATTTTTCAGCGGCAGAGTTAACTTGGGGAGAAATGAGAATGGTTGACAGAGTCCTTTCTAGTGCTAGCCTCGTGAACATGGATACGCCAGACAATCCAGATTTGCCGCCGAACGATGTTGGGAACGACGAGTGGTTTCTGCGCGAGGTGGATAAGGGTATCGCAGCGGCGGACGGCGGCAAACTGGTGGAACACTCTGCCGTCCGTAAGCTGATCGACGAGCGGTATCCCAGTTGAATCGCAGCATGATTGTTCCAGCCCTCTGCGTGGCAATCTTGCTGTTGCCCTTGGTGTCGATGCTGCTTCGGTGCATTAGCCTTCGGGGCGACGGCCCAGGTCGGTCAACTGCATGGCTACGGCATCGTCGCTCGAACTACGTGGTCCTGCTGTTTACGCTGGCCGCCTGGTGCGCACTGTGGGAAATACCGCTTGTCGGCGACTTGCCGCACCTTCTGTTCTGGATACTGCCGATCCTGAGAACCGGGCTTCTCGAAGTAGCGACGCGTTGTTGCGATAGAGCCATACTCAGGCGGACGTGGACTCTCACGGACATTCTACGGTTGGCATGCTGGGGCACAGTTGCCCCTCCGGTCGCTCTTCTGATGGTGGCAGCAAGCTTTCGTGAAATCCTCGAAGGCGTGTGGGTAGGCGTGTTTTGGCTGCTCGGTGCAGCCATAGCTGCCGTTGTTGGACCCATTCAGCTGCGCTTGGCTCAAGGGATAAAACTGCGTCGAGTGAAGTCAGGCACCTTGTACAATCGCGCCTTTCGTTTGGCGCGAAAAGTCGGAGTCAGTCTGGATCGGGTCTATGTAGTTCCGCCGGGGAGAGGACATCTCACGAACGCATTCGGTTTGTGGCGGGGCATCGCGTTGACCGATAATTTTGGCGAGTACCTGAGCGGTCCCCAGCTTGATTTTGTAATCGGCCACGAACTGGGGCACGTAAAGGGCAGGCACACCCGAAAAAAGTTTTCAGTCGTCCTATTGGTTTTTGTGGCCCTGATCTTGTTGGCATCCGGGGTCTCCGTGACGGCGATCTTCCGGCCGATATTCGTGTTGCTTGCTCTGGTCGTTCCTCTCTTGGCGATTAATGCCATATCGCGCTACTTCGAATACGAGTGCGATCGGGAAGCGGTTGAGTTTACCGATGATCCGGAAGCGGGTCTTCACGCACTGGCCAACCTTTACCGGATGACCGGTTCTCCAGTTACATGCAATAGGATTGTGGAATTGTTTATGACCCATCCGTCCCTGACCAACAGGCTTGAGGCCATTACCCGCGCGGCGGAGATTCCAGTTAGCCTCGTTTCCGCGGTTCTGATCGAAGAGGGTTTACAGAGCGACTAGTGGCTGTGGTGATGATGCTCTTCGCTCTCGCCCACCGGAATCACACATCCATGTGCCACTTCGCATTCCACGTGCTCGAACTGGATCGTCGTGTGGTCGATACGAAACTCATGATGCAGGCAGTCTTTCACGTCGCGCAGGATGCGCTCGCTGACTGACGGAGGGATGTCGGCAATTGCGATGTGGCAGGAGAGTGCGCGAGTTTCCGAGCCGATGTTCCAGCAGTGGAGGTCGTGCACGTCGTTGACGCCGTCGATCGAGCGGATGGCGGTCTCGACCAGTTCGAGCTTCAGGCCGCGCGGCGTGCCTTCGAGGAGGATATTCAAAGTCTCGCGCACGATGCCGAATCCTGACCATAGGATCAGCGCTCCGATCCCGAATGAGAGCGCGGAATCGATCCACAAATCACCTGTGACCAGAATCACCCAGCCGCCAACGATGACGGCGGCGGTCGAAAGCGTGTCGCCCACTTCATGCAGAAGAGCGCTTCGGATGTTGACGTCGTTGCCGGAGCGCCGGCCGGAGCGATACAGCAGCAGGGCGATCACTCCGTTCATTACCACACCGGTAGCGGCGACCCACATCATCACCGAGGCCTGCACGTGCTCGGGGTGCTGCAGGCGGCGGAATGCCTCGTAAAAGATGAAGAACGCAACCGCGACCAGCGATACGGCATTCACCAGCGCGGCCAGCACTCCGGCGCGATGGTAGCCATAGGTCTTGGTGGAACTGGCCGGGCGGGATTGCAAATAGACCGCGACGAGAGACAGCAGCAGAGCCAAGAAATCAGAGAGATTGTGTCCGGCCTCGGAGAGCAGGGCCAGCGAGTGGGCGCGGACGCCCGCGAACACCAGCAGCACGATGTAGGCAAGGGTCACGCCCAGCGAGATCTTGAGCACTCGCTTGGGGCCGCCTGCGCCGTGGCCGTGGACGTGCATTGTTTAAGTGTACGAGCGGCGGGAGCAGGCTTCAAGCGGAAGAGAGTGGTCAGTGGCTAGTGAGAGCTTGGGTGTTGCTGACCACTGACCACTAGTCACTGGCCACTGATTTTCAGCGCTGGCGATTCTGCAAGTAGCGGTCGTTGTAGAAGGTGGTCGTGCTCTGGACAAACTCCAGAATGCGGTACATCTTTTCGCGCGATTCGCGGCTCATCTCCTTGAACTGCACCGCCACTCCCGAGCCGGGATGAATTCTCGCGACAGTGCCTTCCGCGCTCAGACCGCCTTCAGCGTCATCGATTGAAAACACCAGCTTAAGGTCGGACCCCGGAGTCAGAATGAGGTTGGTCTCCACGTAGCAGCCTCCCAGGCTGATGTCGATCAGATTGCCAAAGATCGGCCCCCCGCCTGCCTGAGGATGCAACTCGATGGTGAGCCGGCAATCCATCCGTGCATGCAGCCGCTGATCTTTCCGGGAAGGCTGTTTTTCCTTCTCCATATACATGCGGCGGTCAGCCTGAGTGAGGAGTTGTTCGGCATCATTGCCATCATCGGGAGAAACGGCCAGTCCCACGCTCAGAGAAAGGATCTCCTCGGCGCAAACATCGAACCCGGCCTGGCGCGCGAGAGGTCGAATCTGCTCGACCCTCTTGGCGGCATCGGCTGCACTCAAGCCCGCGGCAATCACCACAAATTCGTCTCCGCCCATGCGGGCCACGTAGTCATACTCGCGGCAACTGTCTTTGAGGGCCTGGGCAAACAGCCGCAGGACGCGATTTCCCTCCAGGTGCCCGAAGCGGTCGTTGATCTTCTTGAACCCGTTCATGTCGCAAACCATCAGCGTGAGCGAAGCGTTGTCGCGCTTGCAGCGGGCCAATTCACGGTCCAACTGCAGAAACAACGACCGCGCGTTGGGCAGGCCGGTCAGGTAATCGGTGGTGGCGGAGCTTTCCGCTTGCTGGTACTTGAGAGCATTCTCAATCGCCAGAGCCATCTTGCCGCTCACCGCCAGCAGGATGCGCAAGTGGTCGGTAGTAAAAGCATCGCGCTCGGACCGATACAAGGCGAGGACCCCGATCACGCCCGCCACTCCCTCCAGAGGCAGCGCCAGGGCGGAACGCAACGTGCTGAATTTGTCGGGATCGTTCAAGTAACCGGGCTCTACCGAAGGGTTTCCGTTCACAATCGGCTTCCTGTTCTGTGCCACCCAGCCCGAGAGCCCGTCGCCTACCGGAATCCGCAAAGATGAAAACAGGCGGTAGTTATCGCCATTTACATATTCCGGGACCAAAATATCGTCGCGCAGGATGTAGATGGCGATCGCGTCATAGGGGACCATCGGTTTGAGTTTTACCGAGAAGACGGAGAGCGTTTCACCCAGGCTGAGCGACGCTCCCAGGTCCTGGCTCAACTCAAACAAAGACTGAGCTTCCTGGCGCGCGGCAGCGATCGAAGATAGAAACGTAGCTTCCCGCCCCGGAGCATCGGAGACCGCCGCATCTTCAAATCCGGCATCCGGCGCGGGTCCGCGCTCGAGCTTGAGCGCCGTGGGCAGCGCCAGGCTGTCATCTGCCGCCGATTGCGCCAGGGCCAGCTTCTCCAGAGCTTGATAGCGCTTCTGCAGAATATCCACAACTTTCGGATCAAATGCTTTGCCCGACTCCGCCGCAAGGCGCTGCATCACTTCGTCCAGCGGCATGGCTCGGCGGTATTGCCGATCGGAAGCCAATGCATCCAGATAGTCCACGGCGGAAAGAATGCGCGCGCCAATGGGGATCTCGGTGCTCTTCAACCCGAAAGGATAGCCGGACCCGTCCCATTTTTCGTGGTGCGCGCGCACGATCGGCACCACGGGATAGGGGAAGCGAACTCGCTCCAGAATTTCCGCTCCCACGACGGTGTGAATCTTCATCTTCTCGAACTCTTCCGGCGTTAGCCGGCCGGGTTTCGCAATGATATGTTCGGGCACCGCCAGCTTGCCGATGTCGTGCAGCAGCGCGGCAGCATGCAAGGCTTCCAATTCTTTCCCTTTCATGCCCAGTTCCTTGGCTACCTCGATGGCGTAGACGCGAACCCGCTGCAGGTGATCGTGAGTGGTTTGGTCTTTGGCCTCAATGGCCAGCGCCAGAGCCTCAATCGTTCGTAGATGCAGGTCCGCAATCTCTTCCACATGCCGCTTCTCGTCCTCCAGTTTGCCCAAATACAAGCGGTAGGAACGGTAGATGAGGTAAATGGCGGGGACGAACAGCAACGAAGTTTCCCAATTGAACGCGCGGTTGAACCAGCCAATCACACCCGCGAAGCCGGCCCCAACCAGGTAATAAGGGAAAGACCAGAAATAGCAATCCACCAGAATCTCACGAAGAGGTTTTCCTTCGCTGAACGAAATCACAACCGCAATGCATCCGGCGTTGACAATGAAGTAGGTCGAGGCCGCCAGACACAGAACCAGCGGGCTGCTGACGATAATCTCGTTGGCTAGAGAGCTGTGATAGACAAAGTATGCCAGCGCGGTCGAAAGCGCGCCCGCACAAACGTTGAACGTCAGCTGGATGGAGGTGGGCCGGTTTGGGTAAAGGCACTGCGCCAGCATGGAGATTGCGCCCAGCGTAATCGCCTCGGAGTAGCTCAGTTCCGCAATGCCGACCAGAATGAACAGGAAGTTCACCGAAAGCGTGCCCGTAATGCCGGGCAAAGTCACTCGCAGCCGCGACGCCAGAATCGCGATGCCCAGGTAGCAGATGAACTCCGCGATATTCTTGCTGTCTTGGTGGAGAGCAGCCTGCAGCAGAGACGCCGTGCCCGCGGCAATCACCAGGCCGACGAACGCCCTGGCGCCCAGAGTTAGGCCCTTCCACGACTGTGTGCTGGTGGACATACGTTTGCCAAACACTCCGCGCCGCTCCTGCGATCCGCGCGAGAGTACTCCAAGGTCAAGAATAAGGAGCTAACAGGTTTAATAACAATGATTTGTAGGCCGTGCCGGAAACTTCGGTAACGCCCCAGAGTCACCGATTCGCAGAGCTGTATGGGTAGGGTCGCCTGGCCGAAACCACGACGGAACCGGGGAAAGCGAGCTTTCAGACGAAGATGTCGTTGTCGTGCAAGCTATTGAGAAGATTGGTGGCGGCGCGTGGACTCGAACCACGGACCTACGGATTATGAGACCGTCGCTCTAGCCACCTGAGCTACGCCGCCACGTGCCAACCAGACTGGGAGAACACAGGCTGGCATAGTTGAGACTGGGTAAACAAACAACCTAGCCCACGCCCAACGCTCCGATTCTAAGAGGCATTGCAAAACAGTGTCAAACCTCCTACCGCACTGCTGCGATACCCTGTGTCCGCCCGTGGAGCGCTCCGCAGCCGCTGAAAACATCGTTCCCAGGCCTCGCCAGCATGCTCTTGACATCTATCATAGCGTATCTAGTACACTATATGTGAGAATATATATGACTGTTACTAATAAGATGATTAAGACCTATACGATCGATCCTGAAATCGACGAATATGTTGCAACCACCAAAGGGGAGCGCTCCGCAAGTGAACGCGTCAATGCACTCTTGAGGCGAGCCATGCTTCAGGAGCGGGATGAAAAGCTGGAAGCTGAAGCGGCTGCCTTTTTCGCGGCAGCACAGGGAAAACGCCGAAAGGGCACGTTGGATTTTCAGGAAGCGGCGCTGCGAACGTTTAACCGGGACTAATGCAACAATTTCCCTCCCATCCCCGGCGTGGAGAGGTTTATCTGGTCTCCCTTGGAACCAAGCGGCGGCCTGCTGTGATCCTTTCGATTGATGCCTTGAATCGCCACGCTTTGGACGTTTGCGTCGTGGGACTCACTACGGTGGAACATGCAAAATTCAGTGTGCGGGTTCCGATTCAAGCTGGGGACGGCGGGTTGAGTTCCGATTGTTGGGCTAAGTGCGATCAAGTCACCACCTTAGAGAAAACCCTGCTCCAATATCCTGCGATCGGACGACTGTCGGAGGCGACGTTCAAAAAAGTTCAAGAGCAAGTGAAGATTGCTTTAGGCTTGTGATGGTCAATCAATCCATGAAATCAGTCGCCATCATTCCCGCTCGACTGGCTTCCACGCGGTTGCCGCGCAAGATGCTGCGCGAGATCGCGGGCAAGGCGCTGATCAGCTGGGTGTATGAGGCGGTTCGAGCGTCGACGCTTCTTTCCGACGTGATCGTCGCCACCGACTCCGAAGAGATCATGGAAGCCTGCCTCAACCACGGTTGGAATGCACGGATGACTTCATCCGTTCACCGTAGTGGGACCGAGCGCGTGCATGAAGTGTCGAACTCGATCGCAGCCGATGTTTATGTCAACGTGCAAGGCGACGAACCGCTCGTCCGTTCGGAACAGATTGCCGCCCTGCTCGAGGTGATGAAGGATCCGGTAGTCCAGGTCGGAACCGTGAAGACTCCATGCCCGCGGGAGGACATCGGCAATCCCAATGCGGTCAAGGTCGTGACCGCATCCGGCGGCCGCGCTCTCTATTTCTCACGCGCAACGATTCCCTTTGATCGCGATAAAACGGGGCAGCGCTACTTCAAACATCTCGGGCTCTATGCCTACCGGAAACCCGCGCTCGATCTCTTTGTGAGCCAGCCGGAGTCGACCCTCGAAAAAAGCGAACGGTTGGAACAACTGCGTTTCCTGGAAAATGGGATTCCCATCTACGTGGGCGAAACGCCTTTTGACTCTGTGGGCGTGGATACGGAAGAGGATCTGCAACGAGTGGCGGAAATTCTGCGCGGGCGTTGACTCGGCGCCAGGTACCCGGTACTAGCCTTACCCTTGCGCCCCAGCATCTTGCGCACGGCGCCATGCCTCCGCAGCCGCCACGCGCCTCGAAATTGCGGGATGGGAGTGGAACAACACCTCAATCCACTTCGACGGCGTGCGCTCAGCCAGGTTTTGCTGCGCCAGCTTGTTCATCGACGAGATGAAAGGTTCCACGCTCACAATCGATTCGAAAGCGTAGCGGTCGGCCTGCCGCTCGTTGTAGCGCGAGTAAGCATTGAGAGCGGGCATCAGCAGAAGGGAAAGCGCGGTCACGGTAAGGGCAAGCAAAGGCATGTTGGCGAAATCGGAAAGCTCCTCGAACATGTGATGATCGACTGCATAGTGCAGCACCCAGTTCGCCGCCCAGAAGCCGAGCAAAGTAGTCCCAGCTTGCACCACAATGCTCTTCAGAATGTGCCGGTGAACGTGATGCCCGAGTTCATGGGCGAGCACCGCCTCGATTTCCTCGGGAGCATAATTATCGAGCAGGGTATCGGCCAGGATGATACGCCGCGTGTTGCCCAGTCCAGTGAGGGCCGCATTCGCTTTTTTGCTCTTCTCCGAAAGCTTCTACCGATAAACTCCGCGCACGCGCGTGCCCGCGTGCTCGCTTAATAAAACCAGCCGTCGCCGCAGGTCTTCATTATCCAGCGGCTCGAATTTGTAAAACATCGGGAAAAGGACAACCGGAGCAAGCTGCGCTAACAATATGAATAGCCCAATAAATAAAGCCCAGGTGATAATCCACCAATGCTGCGGGGACTGGCGAATCATGAAATACACCAACTCCACCACGATTCCTGCCAGCACCAGTCCTATCAGAAATTCCTTGGCTTCGTCCCAGAGCCACGAGCGAAATCTTTGGGTCGATAGCTGAAACCTTCGCTCCAGGCGAAATCCATAATATTCCAGGCCGAAGCCCAGCGCTTTGCCGATCAACAGCAGAAAGAACAAATAGACGAACACGGCCAGCGTGTAGTTCTGAAATCCCCGGCGCAAGGCAAGGTCGCGCAGCCAACCCGTCCAACCCGTAACCAGCAGAACCACCAGAAAAGCGGAGCCGATGACAAAATCAGCGACCCCCAGCCAGCGGTGGATCCGGTTGTAGCGGCGCGCCTCCGGCGAGTCGGAGGTCGAGGTCGAGTTTCCGGCGAAGGTCATGCGCAATTAGAAGTATCGCATTAGCGCCGCGTCAAATGTGGATGTTTCGCCGTCGTGGTGGAAGCCATCTTGTCATTCCGAACCGGGCCCCAAGCCCGGTGAGGAACCTGCTTTGCAGCACTAACCGCCGCTCTTAGTTCTTAACAAAACTTTCGGCAGCCGTCAGGATTTCGTTCACCAACTCCGGCGACGCGGCCTCCGAGTACAGGCGCAGCAGCGGTTCCGTTCCCGAGGCGCGGAACAGGATCCACGCTTCCGCTCCGTTACCGTTCGTCGGCGCATCGAGAAAAAACTTAATGCCGTCGAGCTTTTCCTTCTTCACCACCCGATAGCGTGCCAGGCTTTGCGTACTTTCGGCCTGGGCCCGGTAAATCGCTTTCTGCTTCATCTCTTCGGGAATGTGAAGATCGCGCCGGCCGTAATAGTGCGCACCGAATTCGCGCTGTAAGTCCGCAACCAGTTGGCCCAGCGGCTTGCCTTCTTCTGCCATCACATTGGCCAACAGCAGGCTGTTCAGGATTCCGTCGCGCTCGGGCAGAAAGCGCGAGTAGCCGATGCCACCAGATTCCTCGCCGCCGATGAGGATGTCGTGCTCCATCATCAGATCGGCGATGTACTTAAATCCGATGGGCGTTTCGTAAAGCTTGCGGCCGTATTTGGCGGCAATCCGATCAAGCATGCGCGTGGTATTGAAGGCGCGTACCACGTCCCCCGGCCATTTCTTCCGCGTTAGCAGCCAGTGCAGCAGGACGCAGAATATCTTGTGGGAGTCCACAAAGCTGCCATCTTCGGCGACCGCGCCGATGCGGTCGGCATCGCCGTCCGTGGCCAGGCCGGCGTCGCATTTTTCTTTGACCACAGTTTGCTGCAGCAGAGCAACGTGCGGCTCGATAGGTTCCGGATTGATACCAGGAAAAAGCGGGTTCACTTCCTGCCGGATTGCGATGTGAGCGACGCCACGATCTTGCAAGATTCCGGCGAGAACTCCGCGGCCGGAGCCGTACATTGAGTCGATGGCAAACTTGAATTTGGTTTTGCCGATCAGATCCATATCGGCAAAACGGCAAACCGCTGCGATGTACGGTGTCCTGAGGTCGGCTTCTTCAATCGCCGCCTTCGCACCCTGCGGCATCGCCCCGGCGTTCAATTCTTCTTCAATCCTCTTCATGATGGCGGGCGTGGCCGATCCGCCAAACTTCCCTTTGAACTTCACCCCGTTCCAGTTCCACGGATTGTGGCTGGAAGTAATCATCGCTCCGCCCGCCGCGTTTTCGTTTTTCACCGCATAAGACACTGCCGGCGTGGGCGTGTAATCGTTAGCCAGTTTCACCGGAACACCTGCACCGGCGATCACCTCGGCCGTTATCTGCGCCACACGCTGCGAAAGGAACCGCGTGTCATAGCCGATGAACACTCCGCGCTGCGCGTCCTCATATTTCAATACGTAGGAAGCGATCGCGCCGGCGATCCTTCGCACGTTGTCGAACGTGTAGTCGTCGGCGATGAGGCCGCGCCAGCCGTCGGTTCCGAATTTGATCGCTTGAGCCATAGAAAATCAGTGTCTAGTGGTCAGTGGCCAGTGGTCAGTAAATTCCCGGTGTTACTGACCACCGACCACTAGCCACTTTCTCACACCAGCCTATGCAGCTTCTTCTCATCCAGAAACTTCACCACCTTACCAACGTCCTGCGCGTGCTGCCGAGTGGTAATCAGCAGTGCGTCTGGAGTCTCGACCACCACCAGATCGCTAACGCCGACAGCAGCGACAAACTTGCCCGGCGCATGAACATAGTTGCCGTGGGCGTTTCGAACGAATACGCCGGAGCCGTTGATAAGATTGCCGTCGGGCGGGCTGCTCTTCGTGATGTGATGTTCGTGCAGCGCGGTCCAGGAACCAAGATCGTTCCACCCAAAATCGGCAGGCAGGCAAAAGATGTTTCCCGCCCGCTCGCCCTTCGCCGAGCGCGGTTCCAGCACGGCATAATCCACGCTGATGTTTTCGCACTTGGGATATAGCCTGCGGAAAGTACGAGTGAACTTCTGCGTGCCGAAGGTTGCGGCAATTTCTTCCAGCAGCGAAGCAGTCTCGGGAAGGTGTTCGCGCAGCGCATTGGCAAGGGTTCGGGCACTCCAAAGAAACATTCCGCTGTTCCAATAATAGTTTCCTGCAGCCACGAAAGCGGCGGCCTTCGTCGCGTCGGGCTTCTCCGTGAATCGCCGCACGCGCAGGGCGCCGCTAGAGCCGCTGCCAGCCTCAATGTAGCCGTATCCGGTTTCCGCCCGATTCGGCTGAACACCGAGGACCACAATGTTTTCGCCCGCCGCCGCGATCTTCACTCCGCGTTCGATGGTTGCGCGGTAGCTTTTTTCATCGGCGATCACATGGTCCGATGGAAACATCCCAATCACCGCGTCAGGATGTTCACGCAACAAAAGAAACGCAGCCAGGCCAATCGCGGGCGCAGTGTTGCGTCCCAACGGCTCAGCCAGCATCTGAGCCTTCGGCAATTTCGGAAGTTGCTTCAAGATCGCGGGACGCAGATCGTCGTTGGTGATAACCCAGAAATGCTTCGGCGAAACCACGGGCAGCAGCCGAGCCACCGTCTGCTGAATCATGGTCTGCTTGCCATCCAGCGCCAGCAACTGCTTCGCGCGTTTCTTCCGGCTCAAAGGCCAGAAGCGCGTGCCGCGCCCGCCAGCAAGAATCACCGGATAGAAGTTTGAATTCTTAGCCAAGGTTTGTCGATTCCACGCTACATTCGCGTTTCTGGCTCGGGCAGCGCCACGCCCGGAACCCGCGCTCTCAAGAATTCCACCGTCCACTGCGGCCGCACCCTAAACTCTCCAACCGACGCTGGCACAACCACCGCATCGCCTTTCGCCCAAGTGACCGGCTCCGCCCCCGGCGCTTCGACGATTCCGCATCCTTCGACAGCGACCAAAATTTGCGCGGAACTCTTACCTGACTCGTCGCGCGTGCTCAACTCCTGCGTGTCTTTTACCTCAAACATATCCACCACAAAATAAGGAGCAGCCACCAGCGGAGCCCGCCGGTTGTTGCTGTCCGAAGCTTGCACAGGAGCCGGCCTCACCACTTTTCCTGATGCCCCGTTCAACTTTACTGCTGCCAAGCCCTCTTTGAGGTGCAACTCGCGCGGCCGCCCGTAATCATACAAACGATATGTCGTGTCCGACTGCTGTTGCGTCTCGACAATCACCGAGCCAGGTCCCAGCGTATGTACCGTTCCTCCGGTAACATAAATCATGTCACCCGTGAATACGTTCAGCCAGTTCAATACGTCCTCGGCCCGCTTCTCCTGGATCGATTGCTCCAATTGTGCAACCGTCACGCCCGGTTTCAATCCCAAAGCAACTTTCGATCCTGGCTTTGCATGCGCCACATACCAGCACTCGGTCTTGCCCCAGGGCTGACCTACACGGCGAGCCTGCTCATCATCGGGATGAACCTGCACCGAAAGTTTCTCATGCGGAAAGAGAAACTTCAGCAGCAAGGGAAAGCGCCGGGAATCACGAGCAGCGTCGCCGACAAGCTCGCGCTCATATTTCTCGCTGAGTTGCGCTAGTGTCTGACCCGTCAGCGGACCGTTGGCCACTTTGCAATCGTCACCGGTGAGCCAGGCTTCACCAATCTTTTCCTCGAACTGCCGATTAGGATAAATCGGCGACAGATCGTGCGTACCCCAGGGCCGCGGATCGAATCCCGGAAGCATCAGGAATGGATATAGATTTCCCATGAACAAACGATCAACAAAAAAGGCCGTTCGCGAACGGACGGCCTCAGCCGAAACCCGAAACATTAATTCTTAAAGTACCCGTTGAAGTCCGCGCTCTACAACCCAGCGAAGAACTTGCGCATGCGTTCCAGTCCCCGGTCCAACTCCGTTTTCGAAGTCGCGTACGAAACGCGGATGTGTTCGCCCGTACCGAATCCTTCTCCCGGCACAGTGGCCACGTGCGCTTCTCTGAGCAAACGTCCCGCCACATCTGACGCCGACTTCACCCCGCCGCGTCCCAGAAACGCCGAGATGTTGGGGTAAGCATAGAACGCACCCTCCGGCAGTGTGCAGGTCACGCCCGGGATCGAGCGCAGGCCTTTCACAACGTGATCGCGAAGTTCAATATATTCCCGCCGCATTTCCCCCACGCACTCCTGCGGCCCGTTCAGCGCCGCCACTGCCGCCTTCTGCACAATCGAGGTCGGGTTCGACGTCGACTGGCTTTGCAATTTCGACATCGCGCTCACCACCGATGCTGGACCGAGCGCGTACCCCAGCCGCCAGCCCGTCATGGCATAAGTTTTCGAGAGCGAACCCAGCACCACGATGCGTTCTTTGAACTCACGCAACGAACCCACGGAAAAATTCCTGCCTGTGTAATTCAGGTAGACATAACACTCGTCGGAAAGCACCCAGATTCCGCGCTCGTGTGCCAGGCGGACAATCTCCGTCAGATCCTTCGCACTCATCACCGCGCCGGAAGGATTCGAAGGCGAATTCAAAATGATAACCTTGGTCCGCGGCGTAATCAGCGCAATGACCATCTCCGGTGTAACCCGGAAGCCCTGCGACTCGTCCGAATGCAGCAACACGCACTCGCCGCCGGCATAGCGGACGATGTCCTTGAATGAAACCCAGTAGGGCACCGGCAAAATCACTTCGTCGCCGTGATCGACGAGAACTTGAACCGCGTTGAACAACGCATTCTTGCCACCGGTCGAGGCGATGACTTCTTCGCGGCGGTAATTCGAGTCGAAATCCGCCGCATGACGCTGCACGATGGCATCGCGCAGTTCGGGGGTGCCGGGCACGGCCGTGTACTTGGTGAAGTTGTCGTGAATGGCGGCGATGGCAGCATCTTTAATATGCTGCGGCGTCGCAAAATGCGGCTCACCCGCGCCAAAATCCACCACATCGATGCCCTGCGCGCGCAATTTGTCGGCCTCGGCCACCACTGCCATGGTGGCTGAGGCCTCGATGCGGTTGATCCGGTCGGTGAGTCTTAGCGCTTCGCTGGTCGCAGTGGTCATGCTTTCTTTTTCCTTTTCTTTTCTCGTTTGTCGAGATCCTTCTTGCCCGGGACTTCGATCAGGCGCACGTCCCGCAGCTTGTAGGCGGGATCCAGCTTCTCGCGCAGCTTCTGCTCCACCACTTCCGGCACCAGTCCTTTCACCGGTCCCCCGGCCTGCGCCACTTCGCGCACCAGACGCGAGCTAACGTAGGAGTACTTGTCGGCGGGCATCATGAAGACGGTCTCGAGCGTGGGTTCGAGTTTGCGGTTCATCAGCGCCATCTGCAATTCATATTCGTAGTCGCTGATGGCCCGGATGCCGCGCAGGATGCAAATCGCTTCCATGGATTTCGCGTACTCAACCATCAACCCGTCAAAGGTATCGATGCGAACATTCTTCAGATGCGCCGTGAGTTCTCGCAGCATCTCCAGCCGTTCGCCTACGCTGAACATCGGAACCTTCTCCGAGTTGCGCAGGATCGCCACCACCAGTTCCTCAAAAATCTTGGCGCCCCGCTCGATCAGATCGAGGTGTCCGTTCGTAGTCGGATCAAACGAGCCGGGATAGATGGCGGTACCTTTGTTCAATAGTCCTCACAGAAACAGGCGGGGAGGTCTGAATAGAAGATTCTATGCGGGCAGCAGCAGGAATGGCAATTGCGTGTAGAGCGGACACTGCCTTCGGCGGGCTCCGGACAGGCTCTGTCCGCTGGCCTTTGACTTTGTTTTTGACTTTGATCAGAATCGCAGGAACGGCACGCGTTACCGTGGAAGGCGGCGCTTTAAGCGCCGCGTAAAAGCCGCCCTGCTCAATTTGGGATTCAGCCCCCGTAATCGCACCTTTGTTTTTCACTTCGGAGTTGGCGGCACATACTCCTTAGGCACCGCCGACCCCTCACCAAAGAAGAACTGCTCCAACTGCTTCACGATTACTTCCTGATCTTCGCGCCGGGCGGGGTTCAGGCGGTATTCATTGAGCAGCATCTTGCAGTGTTCCGTCCACATCCTCCATGCTTCCTGGGAGACATTGTCATACACCCTGCGGCCAAGGTCGTTGTCGAACGGCGGCTCGTCCAACCCGGGCATCTCTCTTTTCAACTTCACGCAGAAGACGGTGTGCGCCATCACACTTCCTTTAATCGCAATTTGATTTTATTTACATTCCAGATTACTACAGGAAACTGTGGCCGGATAAGGCCTTCGGCAAACGCTCTTAGGCGAAAACCGACGCCCGAACGCCGGTTAGTGGTTCGCTATGGCTCGGGCGTGGTCCGCCAGGATCTCCGCTATCTGCCCGGGGCTCGGCCCAGAGTCTTGTTTTGAATTTGAAGCGCGCGCCGCCAGCTTGCCTCTGATGCCGATGTAAACACCGTTGTAGGGTTCATCGCCCAAGTTCTCGACTTTGTGCTTGTGGGGCGGAAACCAGCGCGCCTCGCCAGCCTTGGCATAGACTTCCGTGACCTTCCCGTCTTGGTCCGTAAACCTGAGATGTCCCCCAGTAACGCTGACGGAGACGCCTCCGGGATGGTCGTGCATTTCCGATTTCTCGTGCGGACCATAGTGGACATTCACCACCTGCACGCGTTCGTTTTCGAACTGCAGCTTGTAATGCTTGGGTTCCACCTTGGTGGGATCTTGTGCCGCGGCAAAATTCGCCGCCAGGCACAGAATCAAGCCTGTGTAGAAAAGTCTGCATAACATTGCGGGGCCTCCTGAAGTCAGGGCTTACAGCAGACTGAAAAGACGCTACTCTCGCCGCAGAATGGCTGTCAATGACTGCAAGCGGGATGCCCCATGGTAGTCAATCGTGGAGCTGGGGTCGACCTTCGGCCACAACTTCGGCCTTCGGCAAAGCGCCTCCCCAAAAGCCGACGCCGCCAACCTATTTCTTCTGGTCCTTGTCCGGTGCCTCAATGGAGAGCAGCTCCACTTCAAAAATGAGCGTGGAGTTGGGCGCAATCCCTTGGTTACCGCGCTCACCATAAGCCAGATCGGAGGGAACGAAGAGTTGCCACTTCGAACCAACCGGCATGAGTTGCAGCGCCTCGGTCCATCCCTTGATCACTCCAGTCACGGCAAACGTCGCGGGCTGGCCACGCTTGTAGGAACTGTCAAACTCCGTTCCGTTGATCAGGGTTCCGCGATAGTCGCACCGCACTGAATCGCTGGCCGTAGGCTTCGGACCTGTGCCAGCTTTCAGTATCTTATATTGCAGACCGCTGGGCAGTGTGACAACGCCTTCTTTGCTCTTGTTGGCGGCCAGAAAATCGTCTCCTTCTTTCCTGCTCGCCGCCTGCTGCTTCTTGATGAGATTGTTTCGCACTTCGTCCACCACGGCCTGCGCTTCCTGGTCGGTGAGCAAAGTTTTCCCGCCCGACAGTGCGTCTTTCATGCCGCGCGCCAAAAGCGCCGGATCGAAAGGAACCGAACTCTTGCGAAGGCTGTCCGCCAGCCTCTTGCCATTACTCATCCCGAGGGCGTAGCTGAATTTATCCTTTTCCGTCTTGAGAGTCAGTGGAGCCGGACTTTTTGCCGCAGTGGCGGAATGCGCCTTGGCAGGCGTCTGAGCCTTGGTCGGACTGGCCGGAGCTGTGGCCGCAGGAGTTGAAGAAGCGGGTGGAATCGTGGCTGGAGTTGTCTGCGCCGGGGCGTTCCCGGACAGCAACATCCCAGCCGTCAAAATAACAGCTACGGTGAAGGATTTGCGCATTTAACGATTGTCACATTGACCGGGCGTCTGCGCAAACTCCGAAGGACTCATTGAATGGTCAGCGGCTTTTTCAGAGTGAAGGTGTACGTCGAATCGGCAGGCAGAACAACTTCCTTCTCGTCGCCTTCCGCGCGCTTCACCAGGCCTCCGAAAAACTTCTTCACCTTTCCTTTGGCTTGTATCGGTTTTCCGAAGCTGCGGGGCACAGTGACGATGTGTTGATCGGTGTTATTGACGTTGACCAAAGTCAGTTTCAGAGTCAGATTCGCCTCGCCCGCGTACTTGCCGTAAGAATGCGCGCTTACAACCGTGCCAGAAACATTGGCCCCCGCGGAAATTGCGGTCTGACCATCGACAACCACGTCCTTGTCCAGAGTGGCGGAGAAGGTCTGTCCCGTCTGGCTCGTTTTGGAACCAAGATCGTCGCTGAGTTTTATCGTCAGCTTCGTACCGGCGGCGACAATTACGGGTTGTGGTGCCGCAGGGGCTGCGTCTGCCGGCGCCGCTCCTGGTTGATCAGAACCTGGTTGAACAGCTCCCGGTTGAGCCGGGGTAGCGGGCTGCACCGCGCCGTTGTCCGCCGCGGGAGCAGCCGCGGTACCGCCCGGAGGAGGATATGGAGGGTCACCGAGGTTAGCAGCAGGAGCCGCCGCTGGAGCGGCTGGAGTAGTAGGCGCCGCAGCGCTATTCGCCTGGTTGCCCGGCGATTCCTTGTGCTTACAAGCAGGCAGGACAACTAAAATTAAGACGGCAAACGAGGCGGCGGCGGCACGTAAACGCAAGGTTCCCTCCTGCAGTCGAAGGTCTACCAGAAAAACCGTCCCACATGCAAGGCCGGCCCCGGTTCTGCCGCCTTGTTAGAATTAGTTCGGAAATAGGGCCGATTGGCTCAGGTCCTTTTCTCTGGGAGAGGCCAAATATATCTTTCCTTTTGTTTGGCCTTTTTATGGCTGAGGTAAGCCTGGCGCACCGGCTCTTCTTCCGACACCTCCGCGATCGGTACATCCCACCAGGACTCATATCCAGGCACGCGGTCGTGATAGTCAGTCTCAACGACCACGACCGAGGTTGTGGTTTCCTTCTTAGCTTGCTGAATCGCTTTTGCAAGTTCTTCGAGCGTCCTCACCGCCGCCGAGTGAGCCCCCAGACTGGCAGCGTTGGCTGCGAAATCAACTGGAATTGTTGCGCCGGTTAGACCCTTGTTACGATAACGATATTCGGTTCCAAAGCCTTCGCTTCCGCACGCACGGCTTAGCCCACCAATACTCGAGAATCCATGATTGTCCAACAGAATAATGTTGATCTTGATGTGCTCTTGCAGCGCGGTTACGATTTCCTGCGCCATCATTAAGTAAGAAGCGTCTCCAACCAAAACGTAAACCTCACGGCTGGGGTCCGCCATCTTTACTCCAAGCCCTCCCGCAATTTCGTATCCCATGCAGGAATAGCCATACTCCATGTGATATCCCTTTGGATCCCGCGTCCGCCAGAGTTTGTGCAGATCTCCCGGCAAGCTTCCGGCGGCACAGACGATGACATCCCGCGGGGAGAGCATCGAGTTCAGCAGACCAATGACCTCTCCCTGGCTTAGCGGAGGGCCCACGTGACGGCCGTAAATGCGATCCACCTCCGCATCCCATTCGGCACGTAGTCGGGCAATTTCGCCGGCATAGTCATCGTCGACTTTGAAACTCCCAAGAGCACGATTAATTTCTTCGAGAATTACGCGCGCGTCTCCAACTAGAGGCAGGCCAGCTCGCTTGAAAGCGTCCAGTTCGGTGACGTTGATATTGATGAATTGCACGGCAGGATGCTGAAACGCCGTGACTGACGCGGTTGTGAAGTCACTGTAGCGGGTTCCGATTCCGATGACCAAATCTGCTTTCGAAGCGAGTCGATTCGCCGCGAGAGTGCCGGTCACGCCCATTGCGCCAACGCACTGGGAATGATCGAATGCCAGACTTCCTTTTCCTGCTTGGGTCTCTGCAACCGGAATCCCGGTTTGAGAGGCAAAACCCGATAATGCCGCGGTAGCCTCGGAGTAAATCACTCCGCCTCCGGCAATGACAAGCGGTCTTTTCGCAGTTCGAATGCGTTGCACCGCTTGCGCGAGCAATTCTTCGTCCGGCCGCGGGCGAGGTACGATCCAAGTACGATGCTCAAGAAACTCTTCGGGGCAATCGAAAGCCTCCGCTTGAACATCCTGTGGCAAGGCCAATGTGACCGCTCCGGTTTCAGCTGGGGAAGTCAGGACGCGCATGGCTTCAGGCAGGGATGTCAGAATCTGTTCGGGTCTATGAATCCGGTCCCAGTATCGCGATACTGGACGAAAACAATCGTTCACCGAAATGTCCTGGGCCGACGATGATTCCAATTGCTGCAGGACGGGTGCGACATTGCGGCGCGCAAAAATATCGCCGGGCAAAAGCAAAACTGGCAGCCGATTGATCGTCGCTCCTGCGGCTCCCGTCAGCATGTTTGTAGCGCCAGGCCCCACCGAGGAAGTGCAGACCAATGTGCGCATCCGGTTGCTCATCTTGGCGAATGCCGCTGCTGTGTGCACCATCGCCTGCTCGTTCCGGCAGAGGTAGTAAGGAAATTCTGGAGTCTGATGCAAGGCCTGCCCGATACCAGCGACGTTGCCGTGACCAAAGATGCCGAAGCAACCCCCGAAAAAACGCTGTTCCCTGCCGTCGCGGGCTACATGTTGCATCTTCAGGAATCGAATCATTGCTTGCGCTGTCGTGAGCCTTATGGACATTCTCGGTTAGCCTCGCTCGACGTTAGTGCGATAAATCAGACGACTCATAAACCACCTTCTATTCAAACGCCGGGTCCGCTCCAGGAGGTATTGTGCCGGAAGGCAGAAAAGGCCATTCCCGCTTTCTTCTCGCGAGAATGAGGTATGCGGCGAAACCAAGCACAATGGTCCCGAGGGCATAGGCCATGAACTGCCATCCATGCGGCTGCAAAGCCGGAGTGACGAAGACTGCTATCCAGCCGCAAAGGGCCAGAACCGCGGGCAGATACAGAGCTTTGATCCGATTCATCACCCGGTTCAGGTCTTGGCTGAGGGTCTGATAACTGCGCCCCAACTCGCGCAGCGTCCGCAGTCCATGTTCTCCGTGGTAGACCGGACGCAGCATTC
>Ga0182024_10001543_pt1 | contig 59078 bp, 61 predicted proteins | sample P32metaG_FD_120480 | JGI IMG/M metagenome (GOLD analysis project Ga0182024, IMG submission 120480) | Permafrost microbial communities from Stordalen Mire, Sweden - P3-2 metaG (Illumina Assembly) | ecosystem: Environmental > Terrestrial > Soil > Wetlands > Permafrost | place: Sweden: Stordalen...
CACTGCGGCGCACTCTGGTGGCGCTGGCAACCAATCAGACGCCGCGCGGCCACATCCCATCACTCGCGCACGATCCTGCCGACCGTGGCGCCAGCGATACGACGCCGCTGTTCCTCTTTGGCCTGGCACTGTACAGGAAATCGGCTAACCAGCCGGAGTTCCTCAGCGAGGCAGCGCAGAAGGCCCTGAAGTGGATGCAGTACCAGAGCCCTGACGACATGGTGATGGTCTCCCAGTTACCGACCAGCGACTGGCGTGACGAGCAGTGGGTGTTGGGTTATGGGCTGTACGTGAATACGCTGGTTTACGCATATCTTCAGCTTTATGGCGAGCACGAGCCCGCCGGTCAACTGCGTGAGTTGATGAACCGTCTGGAGGTCCTTGGTGAGGAGAAGAACCCCCATGAGCACGAGGGTCTTGTAGTGCCATCCAAGCCCTATTACGCACTCTACTCCTACAAACTCCTGAACAGCGACCGTTTCGATCTGTTGGGCAACAGCCTGGCGATCCTAACTGGGATTGCGTCGCCTCATCGGGCACTAGACCTGGTGGCGTGGATTGAGGCCGAGTGCGAGGCCATGAGGGACCGCGGAGAGCTAGCCGTGGATTTGCCTCCCTGTTTGTTTCCGTATATCCAGCCTAATCATGCCGATTGGCGGCCGCGATACCAGCGATTTAACAGGCCCGGCGAGTATCACAATGGGGGCGTCTGGCCGTTTGTCTGCGGCTTCTATGTAGCGGCATGCGTAGCGGCGGGGCGGATGGGGCTGGCGAGGCGGAAGCTGTTGGCGCTGACCGAACTGGTCAAACCGTGGCACGAAAACGAGGCGGAGTGGGGTTTCAACGAGTGGATTAAGGCGCAGACCGGTCAGCCGAGCGGGCGGGATTGGCAGAGCTGGTCAGCCGCTATGTACCTCTACGCTGCTGAATGTGTGCGGCAGCAGCGCACCCCGTTCTTCGACGAAATCCGCGCCGTCCAGTCTGGCCTACTGCCCTCTCAAATCAAAAAGTGAATGCGTATTCGCAGTTGGCGGCAAGCAGCGTCACCGGGGCCTGCCGGACCGTCGCTGCAAGCTCGGTAAAGCTCTCGAACGGGATAGCTTGCGTGGCCAAACCAGACACCATCCTGGCGCGGTACCGAAGACTGATCGCGGCCAAATTTGATGGCTGGAAACAGCGCCGCCAGCGCGACCGTCCGTAACAGGCAGCGCGCACTTTGGCATACAATTTGGCGCGATCAACAGAATCCCACCTCCACATCCGGTACAAGGGATTCCGGGAGCAACCAAACATTTCCCCTCTAGGCTTCTAAAGGTGAATTCGCGGCTGCTCCAGTTCAGAAGACGTGCCGGATCTCGAAACCACCGTGGCAGAATACGCCTTCGGCTGCACGGTGGAGAGCGTGGCTTAGGCGGTGTATTTCCCTTGCGCGAACGCTATCCCGTCCTTGCCGGTCAGCAGCACGTTAATCGCGTGGTTCTTCTCGCCAGGTCTGTCAGTTCTCCGTGGGGAGCGACTGAGCAAAACACTCGGCCCTCGGACCAGCGGTAGACGGCATCGCCCTGAACGTCCCGCAGCACGAGAAAGTACACTTGGCCGCTGGGGAAGTAAGGCACAGCGGCGGGTCCTGCGTGCTGTGGACGGTGAACCGCGGGCTATGACCGGAAGCGAGCGCACCGGCTCCCCGGGCGGCAGGAGGTTCGCCGTGGACACAGACCGAACGTCAGCCCAAATCGCGTTTCCGAATTCAGATCCGGCGGCACAGTGGCTCCTTCAGATGCTGCCGGTGCCGGCCCGAGGTTGAAGCCCCTCAGGGTTGGTTAACCGAGAATGGCGACGGCTGAATGTCCGTGCCAATGATTTCACCGGAGATAACCAGTTCCACCCGCCGATTCTGCTGTCGGCCGGCAGCAGTGTCATTTGAGACCACCGGCTGAGTTTTTCCGAAGCCTCTTGCGGTAACTGAATTCCCCGAAATTCCCGCCTGGGTCAGGTAGTCGCGCACGGCCGTGGCACGTTGTTCAGAGAGCCGCTGATTGTAGTCATCGCTGCCCACGCTGTCGGTATGACCTTCTACCTCCAGTCTCAGACCCGGGTGCCCCGAGAGAATGCCGGCCACCTTCGCCAGCTTCTCACGCGCTGCAGGTCGCAACGAATACTTGGCCGTGTCGAAAAGGACATCCGACATGTTTACAATCAAGCCCCGGGCAGTATCCCGAGTCTGGAGAATCGCGTTGAACTGGATCAACAGGCGGGCTCGGAGTTCCGCCTTCTCAGCCTCCGTCTGTGTCTTCTCCTTCGCCGCGCGGTCGAGCTCCGCCTGGGCAGCACCCCTTTGCGCGTCATTTTCCTGTTTCAGACGATCGGCTTCGGTTCGCGCAGCCGCTGCTTGCGCGTCGCTTTCCTGCTTCAAACGTTCAGCTTCGCTCTGCGCGGCAGCCATCCGCACGTCGTTCTCCTGTTTCAGACGATCGGCTTCGGTTTGCGCAGCCGCTATTCGCGCGTCGCTTTCCCGCTTCAAGCGCTCAGCTTCGCTCTGCGCGGCAGCCGTCCGCGCGTCGTTCTCCCGTTTCAGGCTTTCGGCTTCGGCCCGAGCAGTCGCCGCTTGCGTTTCATTCTCCCGCTTGACACGGTCGGTTTCGTTCTGTGCGGCAACGATCCGGGCGTCGCTTTCGCCCTTCAAACGATCCGTTTCCACCTGAGCCGCCGCGATTTGGGTGTCATGCTCCCGTCTTACGCGCTCGGCTTCCGTCTGGGCTGCTATCCGTGCCCCTTCTGCTTCTCGGGCGATGCGCTCCGTTTCCGATTGCGCGGCGGCCCGTCCGCTCTCCGCGCGCGCTTCCCGCTCCACTCCGGCCTGGCGCTCGTTCGCCAGTTGCTCTTCGTCTATTTTTTTGACCGTGATGATTCGAGAATCCTCCGCCATCTGAACGGCCTCTCGCGCCACCGTGGCAATAGCTTTTCTGCCGGCCTTCCGGTTCAGATTACTCTCTGCATTTGCGAGGCCGGCGACGGCCTTCTGGAAGGTCTCCGCCGCGTACTGCGAAGCGCCGGTCCATCGTGCAATGTGAACCGCGTTTCGCGCTTCGTAGAGTTCCAGCGGCACGTTGCGATCCAGCCGTACCGGCTCGATCTCGGATGGGTTCACGTTCAATGTGTACTGACCCCTCTTCAAGAGCTGGTACTTCGCATCCACCTGTTCGACCGTTCCCCGGGTGTCTGGCCTGACCACGTTCTCCATCACCACGACGTCGCTAGGCTGCGTCACCGCGAAATAGGGCTCCGCGGTCACAATCAAGCCAAAAGACTGCAACTCGGTGGTCACGTCCAACTTGCTGTTGGTTCCGTTCAGAAGGACCTCGCCGAGGTTGGTTGCGCGGCCTTCCGGCGTGATGGCCCACATCACATAGGTCAGATATTCCGGCCCGTATGCGGTTGCTGACTGAAGTTCGCGGAATTCCACTTCGATTTCGATGTAGCCCTGCTTGCTCTCTACTTTGGCCTCACCGTGGGCCTTCGCCAGGAGTGGGGTGCCGCGAAAATCGATTTTCGTAGCTCCACCGCGGTTTCGGTAATTGATCGCTTTTGTGGTCCGCTCGACCACAGTTATGCGGTAGATCGGCATAGACCCGGCGGCCATTCGGACTGCATTCTCAGTCGTACTCGATCGTTGAGTCGGGTTCGGAGCCTGCGGCGCTTGTGCCCACAGAACTCCGAACGCCATTAGGAATGCACTGATCATCTTCATATTGTTCTCTCAATTCTGCTTTTCATGGCTTGTTAGTCGGTTTTCGAGATGGTCTTGTGCTCGTGAGCCGAGTACCGGTTGAGCAAGCCGAGCAGCTTCTCGGCCGCCTTGGGTACCCGCACGCCCGAGGTCACGATCTCCCGGTTTTCCAGTTTCTTGGCCGTAGAGTCTGGGGTTATCATCCAGACCTCGCCGCAGAGTAGCGCCTTCCAGCGCCAAACCTGCAAACAGCCCCTGCGAGCGCGACCCTGAGAGAATCTCGGCATGCATCTGGGCGTCCGTTTGAGCCGTTGCCGTGCGACCCACGGGACCAGCGGACAGAGCCTTCTGCACCTAAAGTGAACTTACTAAAGAGCAACATATCCCACCGCTCCTCGAAGGCCTTGGGACCCGGAATGATGTAACGATCGGCAACCTTCACTCTCGAAGAAGCACACCGTGCGAAATGGCTGCAAGCCTACTGCCCATTGCGGCGAGTTTTTTTGAGCCCAGGTATGGCTCCAACCCCGGGGCCGCTCCGCCTTCCGAAGGCGAAGTGCTTCCCAAAAACCGTCATTGGGCAGTTCCCCACGGCGTCCGTTCAGCCTGCTCGATTCGAAACTTCAACGTCTAGAGTGGCCTCATCATCGTCCGGAGTGGCCTCATCATCCCAGACCCAGTGGGCGTCGTCGCCCCATTCCATTACCCATACCTCCCAATGTCCCTCCCATGGGAAGTCGTCCAGCATTTCGGACTCGGTGCGAGTATCGCCGCGGAGGATCGATGGACGTCTCGACAGATCTTCGCACTTCGTAGCGATTTCGCTTTCAGTTAGGCTAACGGTTGCGGCGGTTTTCACGGATTCACTTACGGTGCTCCTTTCAGGCATCATCTTTGCTGTGCCGCCTGACCTGGTTTGCGACGACTTTTGGAGGGCCGTCGCGTCCGAGCCCATTCTCCTTCCTCGCCTTGGCATGATTCACCTCCTTCGAAGCCCTGTCGTTGCGTGACTCAGGGCAAGCTCGATGCTTTGCTGCATTCAGCCTCGCGCTTTCTATATCAATCTGGGGTGGTTCACGACTGCGGAACAGCGAACCTGCACGCCACCGCTAAAAGGCCAGAGAGATAATAAGACCTTCAGCGCTGAAATCATTATGCAGCGACTCTTCGACATATGCAAGCGGAGCGAGGCTTCCAGAACCGGGCTGAAAAGTTGATGTACCGGCGAGTACAACTGCTGTACTTTGCAACAAATCAGGTTCAAATTGGCCATGGGGCGCGTGCCGATCCGGGAACATCGGGCAACCACTGTCTACATCATCGGCTCCGGGGTGTCAGCATGGAAACGACGATAGAGGAACTGGCTCCGTATCTGCGGGGCTGGCGCAGCTATTTCTAATCGGCGACGATGCACGATACAGACCTTCGGGCAAGAAAGGGTGTGACTAGACGGGTCTGGAACGCTACGAATCACGCCTTCACGGCACAAGCCCGTAGCGGCACTCTTAGACCGGCTTATTCCCGCTGCATAGGCGGTTGCTATCTGAGCGCTGGTAGCAAACCAGTGGCTACGGCATCCGAAGACCGGAGCCGATTTGACCCGCACTCTGATCTTCGATATCACGGATAAAATCCAGGATGATCTCCTGACCGAATTCTCTCCGAATCTCAAGCGGTTCGGCCGCAAGATCTGGAGCAGAATTCACCATTGCAGGCCTCCGGGCGGAACTGCGCGCGCCGCCGCATTAGGTTTTGGCACACCTTTCAATTCTCCCGGTATCGCGCTGGGTACTCCGATGCACGCTGAACGAGGTTCGAAACTGTGGCCTGTTGCCCCACGCGATACCGTTTCCCGGCGGCGGCGATCCGTAGGCAGGTGAATAGTCAGTCAGCCAGCCAGGCAAATTCTTGGCCGTCCACGTGCTCACATAAAACTGTGCATAGGAAAGGGCCGTTATCGCCGAGTGTCCTTGGTGAAAGTGAGCCCCAAGGGGTCACCACCATCATGAACTGTCTGCTCGCCCCGGCTGCGTCACTCGCCCTCGCCCTCTGTCTGGCGGCGGCCTTGCGTGCGGAGCAGATGTATAACCTGCAATTTGACCAAGCGCACGGCACCTTCGCCGAGTGGCAGCGTCTGCATCCCGACGATCCCATGGGCCCCGCTTCGGATGCCACGGCTTACCTATTCACCGAATTTGACCCCCTCCCCATCCTGCAGCCCGAGTTCTTTGTCCAGGACGAGACCCGATCCGGTCTTGGGCCAAGAATTCGATATTGAGGCAAGGGCAGAGGGTTCGGCTCGAAGATAATCGGCGCCGTCGGACCACCGAACGGCCGCGACCCCGTCACCATTTCGTACAGAACCACGCCAAATGACCACAGGTCGCTGCGCGCATCCACCGTCAGGCCGCGCGCCTGTTCTGGCGACATGTACGCGATCGTGCCCATGACCGAGCCTTGCTCTGTGAGCATCTCTTCCGTCAGCGTTTCCGTATTTGCCGGCCGGCTTTGCTTGGCCAAGCCGAAGTCGAGCACCTTGGCGTGACCGCGCTCGGTGACAAAAATGTTGGCCGGCTTGGTATCGAGATGAACGATACCCTTTGCGTGGGCTGCGTCCAGCGCGTCTGCCACCTGGATACTCAGCGCCAGCGCATTCGGGATATCGAGAGCTTTGCCGCCGATGTGCTCGCGAAGGGTCTTACCGTCGAGCAGCTCCATCACCAGAAATGGATGACCCGCCGACTCACCGACGTCGTAGACCGCGCAGATATTGGGATGATTCAGTGCCGAAGCGGCGCGCGCCTCGCTCTGGAAACGCCCTCGCGCAGCCTCCGTTGCAAAGGATTGCGGCAGAACCTTGACGGCTACCTCGCGATGCAACCGCGTATCCCGGGCCTTGTACATTTCGCCCCCATGCCGCATTTGCCGATCGGTGCAAGGATCTGGTAGGGGCCAAGTGCGCTCCCGCCCCCAGGCTCGCAACCGTCGCACTCTTCAGTAGGTTCGCAGCCGCCTCCATCGCTGGCCGCTTCAAGACACCCTCGCGGTCATTCTGCGCCAGCAACGACTCTACCTCGCAGCGGAGCTCTGGATCACCGCGGCAAGCTTCGGCCAGGAAAACCCCGCGCTCGCCCGGTTGGCGCTCTAATGCCGAGTGGTACACGTCCTCGATTTGTTGCAGGCGTTGTGGGGTCATCGCCAACTCTGATAATCGTTTAACAATGGTAATCCCATTTATGGACCGTAACCCGCGAAGTGAATAGGTCTGCGCGGGCAGCAGATCCAGCCCGGCTTGCCTCGACGGCTGCGGCTCGACCGCTACCTTGCGGAAGAGGCCGCGGCCATCGTCGACAACGCCATCAGCCTCATTTTCGTTGCGGGATTCGGCCAAGTCCCGAATATCACGCGCTATACGGACATTGGGAATCCGGCCCCGACGCTCACTGTCCGCATCGGCGACACAGGATTGGGGAGCGCGCACGCCTTCCCGACTCTAAACCAGTCTGGCGGAATAGCTAACGATAATACCGATTATCAGGCCACTTGGGCTACTGCTCGCCCAATACAATGCGCCGCGGGCGTGCCCAACTGGCGACGTGGCGATTAACGTTTCCGCCGCGCAATTCAGCCCAAAAGCGGCGGTCCAAATCAAAGGTATATCCGCACCGCACCCGTTGAGTCCAGCCCATAGTTGTGACTACAATAGATTAAGAGTAACGACCTCCTTTATCTTCTGCCCAGAAAAAGAAGAGGAAGTCAAAGGAGAAGAAGACATGAATTGGCATCAGATCGAAGGCGAGTGGGAAGAGTTTGCAGGTTCGGCGCGCGCGCACTGGAGCAGACTCACCGAGGATGACTGGCGAACAATCACCGGCAAGAAGGAGCATCTAGTTGAGTGCGTCCAAAAGCGATACGGAATCGCAAAAGAGGAGGCCGAAAAGCAAGTCGACCAGTGGTCTTCTGCTCTACAGGACATTGCCGAAGCATCGAAAACCCACTGATACGTCGAAAATCCAAGGGCCTTCCCGAAGTGTTGATTGGCTTTGGTTCGTAGACTGCAATTGACAAAGTCGATGCCGTCGATGGAAATTCCGGCACAAGGAAATGAAGCGCCTATCAATGCTGCCCGGATAATTCGTGGGTCGCATCCTCCACCACCTCCCCGCTACGCTCGTAAAGATCCTCACACTTGTACACCAACTCCTTACCCGCGTCGGTCAGGTAATCTGTGACTTCTTCTCCCTGGCGGCGTAGTCTTTTACGAGTGTGTGCGCCTGACGCCGGTGCCATCAGCAGTGCTGCCGCCGCACCGATCGCGGCACCCACAAGAAAGAATGCTGCTCGGTCTCCCGCGTTTGTATCGCTCATAGCCTCTCCTTATCCGAAAAGAAAGCGTTTCCCATCCTCAGCCGACAAGAATGGCGATCCGCTACCAGCGCGGTCACAAATTCTTGATTTGGCTTAATCCATACCTGCTTGCGGACAAAGTCCGCGTCTTCCAGTTTGGGCCGTGCTGTCTCTTGTATTAAAGGTTCCATTATCTTATTATCGATGTGAAGAGACTGTAATCCTTGATTCTCTGGCTGGACACCTACAGCTATCCAAGGTTTCAGATCCTAGATCACAGGAGGTTTCTTATGAGGAACGATGCAGATCTGCAACGTGATGTTCAGGAAGAATTGCGTTGGGACCCCAGTATTCACGCCGCCGAGCAGATCGGTGTCTCCGTGAGGAACGGCGTTGTCGAACTCGACGGTCATGTTGACAGCGTCTGGGACAAATATGCTGCCGAGCGCGCCGCAATGCGCGTCGCCAAAGTCAAGGCGGTCGCGAGCGAAATCAAAGTCGACCCGCCCTTTTCGGCAATCCGAACGGATGAGGATATCGCGCGTGCGGCGTCCAACCACCTAGAATTCAACGCGTTGGTGCCTCGGACCGTCAAGGTTCAGGTGACCGATGGTGTGATTACGCTTCATGGCAGTGTCGAATGGCAATTCCAGAAAAAAGAGGCCGAGCAAGAACTCCTGCCGTTAATGGGCGTGAAAAGCATTCTGAACAAGATCACGCTCAACCCGAAGGCTAGCGTCGCTGGAGTCAAGATCAAGATCGAAGACGCGTTGAAGCGTAACGCGGAGATCGATGCCAGCCATATCACGGTCGAGACGTCTGCTGGCACGGTGACTCTTAGTGGCAACGTCCGTTCCTGGGTGGAGCGGGAGGAAGCCGAACACGCAGCCTGGGCGGCCCCGGGCGTCACCAAAATCGAAAACCATCTCACGATCAGCAGCTAAATCGCCAGTACCAGCTCAATCTTGACGACGGCACAGTCAGGTAAAGGATGGCGCTTTGAAAGCTTTCCGGCGTCACGACCCACGATTCGTCGCTAGGGTTGCCATTGCCAGCGATCTCCAGATCGGGCAGTCGGTTCAGAAGCGGTACGGGTTTGGCCATTCGTGTTGTCCCATCCATCTATTGTGACGCTCCTCACTTTTGCTTCTGCAGGAACGGTTCGCTGCAGGCTGTCCGCCAAACCGTTCGTCGGCACACCACTGCCATACTGTGCAAGTGAGATCCCATCAGGAGGGATGTATACTGAACCTGGGAGTTCCAGGACAGCACACTCCGAAAAGGAGTTGGAGTGCGCTTCCATGACGGAAACTTGCCGAACATATTGCGGTCTTTGCCACCCGGGTTGTGGCGCAGGGCTCCGCGTCGAAGACGACCGCGCCATTCAGATTGAAGGAGACCCGGCCCATCCGAGTTTCCAGGGGCGGTTGTGCGCTCGCGGTCGGCTCATGATCGATCACCTCTATCACCCCGCTCGCCTCAACTTTCCACTGATACGCACGGGAGAACGCGGCAAACGAGTGGCAGAGGCTCACCTGGGATGAGGCGCTCGATGAGGTCGCCGAGCAATTAACGATGCCTCGGGGCCGGTACGGCCCTGAAACTCTCGCCTTCACCCACGGCACCCACCGCACTTACCACTAGGATGGGAGACGCTTTTTTTAATCTGTTTGGGTCGCCGAATCTGTGCGGCGCGAACAACATTTGTATGTGCCCCAGCGTTGCAGTCGAATACGCGACTTACAGGGGCTTCGCCACCGGAGATCGCACGCGGACGAGGTGCCTGGCGGTGTGGGGGAACGCAACTTCGCAAAGTGACCCGCTCCTGGGCTTTCCTGAGATTGCAGCCGCCAAGAAGAGGGGTGCGAAGCTCATCGTCGTTGACCCCCGCCGCACCCGCGAGGCGCAACTGGCGGATTTCTGGCTTCCGATCCGGCCAGGCACTGATGCTCGGGTCCATCGCCCGCGGGATAATTACGCCTTGGAGGATAACGTCGGAGTATGCGTGCGCTTCTCATCTCCGCGAACACCGAGAGGATGAACCTGCCGCCTTTGCCTCTGGGATTGGCATTGGTCGCCGCCGCCAGCCGCAGAGCGGGTCACGATGTCATCTTGCTGAACCTGATGTTTGAGGGCGACCCGGAGTCGGCCATCCGGCAGGGCATCGAAGAATTTCGTCCCGGGGTAATCGGAATCTCGGTACGCAACGTCGATGATCAGAATATGGACGCCCCCAAATTCCTCCTGCCTCCCGTGCGGGAAATCGTGGCGACCTGCCGCCGTTTGTGTGACGCTCCGACCGTGCTTGGCGGGGCAGGTTACAGCATCTTCCCGGAGAGCGCACTCGGGGCAAATATGGGAATCCGGGGTGAAGGGGAACCCACCTTTCCCGCCGTGCTGGAACGCGTGGAGAGGCTGGCTCCGGTGTTCGGATTGCCCGGACTCTACCTCCCCGGCCAGCCGCCCCCAAACAGAAGCTTCGCTATGAACCTGGACGATCTGCCGCTCCCGGAAGCGGAGCTATGGATTCCATCCGTTTCCGGCAGCGCAGAATTCTGGGTGCCGGTGCAGAGCCGGCGAGGCTGTCCCATGGACTGCAGTTTCTGTTCGACAAGCGCCATCGAAGGGCGGTCGATACGACGGCATTCTCCGGCTGCGATCGCAGAATGGCTGGCGCATCTCGCAGCTCGCGGATTCCATGGCTTTCACTTCGTTGATAACACGTTCAACCTTCCGCCCTATTACGCCAAAGAGCTTTGCCGGAAGATTCTCGAAATGAACCTCGAATTGAACCTCTGGTGCATTGCGTACCCCAAGTGTATTGACAGCGAGTTGGCGCAACTGATGGCGCGGGCAGGCTGCCGCGAGGTTAGCCTGGGCTTCGAAAGCGGTTCGGACCGCATCCTGGGGAGCTTCAACAAAAGGTTCAAAATCGAAGAAGTGAGCCCTGGCGAAACCAGGGAGAGTGTGGCGGAGAGCCTGCGGTTCGCCCACTCACTGAGTCTGGACGCCCTGAAAATCACCATGGGCCTGCGCATTTACCCGGAGACTCCGCTTGCGGCCGCCTCGCTGGCTGAGGGACTTATTGCACCGGACGACGGCCTGCTGTGGCCCCGGTTTTACCTGACGCCAGGATTGACGGACTGGCCCCCCCAAAGGGTTGCCGCCTATAAGATGTCGCGCTCCTGGGTAATGTAGGGCATCATGCGTTTCGTCGCGCCGGCTCGTGCTTCGGTTCGGTTTTACGCCGAACTGAACGACCACCTCGCGCCGCATCACCGGTACCGGACCGTCGAGAAGGAGTTCTTCGTGCCGGCCTCCGTCAAGGATGTGCTTGAGAGTTTCGGCGTTCCGCACACCGAGGTTGAACTGGTGCTCGTCAACGGCGAGTCGTCGGACTTTTCCCGCCTGGTTCGAGACGGCGATCGCGTCGCGCTGTATCCCATATTCGAATCGCTGGACATCACGCCTGAGTTGCGCGTCCGCCCGCAAGCGCTGCGCGAACCGAAGTTCGTGCTCGACGTTCATCTGGGACGGCTGGCGGCTTATCTCCGCATGCTCGGATTCGATGCTGAGTACCGAAATTGCGCCAGCGATGCGGAACTGGTGCGGATCTCCGCCGAACAAGAGCGCATCCTGCTGACGCGGGACCGCGGGCTGCTCAAACACTCCGCGGTGACGCGTGGGTACTGGCTACGCCAGACGGACAACCGCCTTTCAGGCCGCTGAGGTAGTGAGTCGATTCGATCTCGCGCGGTCGCTGCGCCCGTTCACTCGCTGCATGGCGTGTAATGAATGCCTGCGGCCGATTTCCAAGGTGGGGATTCACACGCGAGTACCTCCGCCTATCGCGGCACGACATGAAGAGTTCCGCGAGTGCCCTGCTTGCCGGCGCGTGTACTGGGAAGGTTCGCACTACCAGCGGATGCGGCGCTGGATCGAGGACCTGACCCTGACCAGCCAAGCACCGCTCCGCAACCTGGAGTGAGCTTAGCAAATCAGCTGCACCAACTGTCGTTTACCGTGCTGTTCGTGAGCGGAGTAAGTGAGCGCCGATCACGGCCTGACCCAAGGAGAGGCCGCCATCATTGGGGGGAACTCTGGAATGCAGAAACACCTCGAACCCGCGACTACGCAGGCCGGCGACAGCATGGGTGAGCAGATAGGCGTTCTGGAACGTGCCACCGCTCAGACAGACTCGATTCAGTTTCTCCGTGGTGCGTAGCCGTTCGCAAATCTCCACGATGACCGCTGCGATCGTGTTGTGGAATCTGGCCGACACACTGCCCGCCGGATCACGCCGCCGCACGTCGGCGACGATGTCACGGATGGCCGGGCGCATGTCCACGCACCATGGCTGGCTGCCTTCGATTTCAAAGGGATAAAGATCCTCCCTGCCGTGTTGCGCCATCATCTCAAGTTGGATCGCGGCCTGGCCCTCGAAAGTGACTTCCTGACGGAGACCGAGAATCGACGCGACGGCGTCAAACAGCCGGCCACAGGAGGAAGTCTGGACGGTGTTTACACCGCGCTGGATCATCGTCTGAACTAGTCCCAGTTTCTTGGCTGGGACTGCGTCGAAGAATGGCAAGTCGGGACAGCCATGCAGATCGCCAAAAGTATCCAGCAGATAGCTTAGTGCCACGCGCCATGGTTCACGTACGGCTTGGTCGCCGCCAGGAAGCGGCACATAGCGAAAGTGGGCCCGCCGCTCAAAACCGGACAGGTCCGCAATCAGGAACTCCCCGCCCCAAATCTGGCCGTCGGTTCCATAGCCTGTGCCGTCGAACGCCACACCGATCACCTTGTCTTCGAGATGGTTCTCCGCCATGCACGAGGCGACATGGGCGTGGTGATGCTGTACTCCGATCTTTTCCAGTCCGTCCAACTCCAGGGCGAGTCTCGTGCTGAGGTAGTTGGGATGCAAATCATAGGCGACCGCACGGGGCTCCACGCGGAAGAGCTTCTTCATTTGCTCCAACGTTTCGCGAAAAAACCCCAGGGTTTCATAGTTCTCTAGGTCGCCAATGTGCTGGCTGAGGAGCGCATAGCGCCCCTTGGTGAGGCAGAAGGTGTTCTTGAGCTCGCCTCCGCACGCCAGGATCTCGCTCAATTCTGCGCCTAGATCAATCGGGTAGGGCGCATAACCTCGCGAGCGCCGCAGAACTCGCGGCCGACCTTCAAAACAACGCACCACGGAGTCGTCCACGCGCATGTAAATATCTCGGTCGTGGATGAGAAACCAATCGGCAACTGAAGCCAGCCGTTCACGCGCTTCGTCATTGCGGGTGACAATCGGCTCTTCGCTCATATTGCCACTGGTCATAACGAGTGCGCGGAAGGAATCAGCGAACAACAGGTGATGGAGCGGAGTGTAGGGCAGCATGACCCCGAGCGTGTTGTTGTCAGGCGCCACCGCGGGAGAAATGCGCGCGTCCGGACGGCGAGGCAGAATCACAATCGGCCGCTCCCCGCTCAGCAGTGCCTGGCGATCAGGCTCGGAGACAAAGCAGAATTGTTCGATCGCCGGCAAGTCGGGCGCCATTAGAGCAAACGGCTTGTCGCTCCGCCGTTTCCGCTGCCGCAGTTGTCGTACCGCCGCATCATTTTCCGCATCGCAAGCCAGTTGAAAGCCGCCCAGCCCCTTGATGGCCAGGATGCGGCCGGCGGCCAACAGGCGGCGCACCCGGCGAATGATCTCGTCAGCATCGCCGGTTTGCCCACCGGAAGCGGCTGCACCCGCGGCCGGCTCCAGGTTGAGACGAGGGCCGCAGACAGGGCAGGCGTTGGGCTGCGCGTGAAAGCGCCGGTCGCCCGGATCGTCATACTCGACCATGCAGGCGGGGCACATGCGGAAAGCCACCATCGTGGTCTTCGGCCGGTCGTACGGGACATCGCGGATGATGGTGTACCGGGGGCCGCAGTTAGTGCAGTTGGTGAATGGATAGCTGAAGCGGCGATTGCCCGGGTCCGAAAAATCCCCGCGGCAATCTGAGCAGGTCGCCAGATCCGGTGAAACCAGAGCGAACCGGGCATTTTCCTCCACGCTTTGCCGGACGGCAAAGCCGGTTTCCCCGGTTGGCTCCAATTCCGTGACCACCGTCTCTTCGATTTGCGCAAACGCCGGATGTTCGTTGGCCACCCCCTGGAGGAATTGCTCGATGGTTTGCGGAGATCCCTCCACTTCCATCAGCAGGCCTTCGGAGGTGTTCAGCACATGGCCGTGAAGCTGATACCGATGCGCCAGGTGATACACAAATGGGCGAAAACCGATACCCTGAACGATGCCGCGCAGGCGGATCCGTTTTCGCGCTGTCAAGGGAGACATGCGTCACCCCTTTATGCCAAGCTGCCGATCTTCTCCGCGGACATCGCTGCCCGTTGCCTGGCGAGCCATTGCCGCCAGACATCCAGGCCCTGGCCGGTGGCACACGAGACCTCCACGATCTCCATTTCGGGGTGTACCCGGCGGGCGTTTTCTCGCGCTTTACCAATATCAAACGGGACGTATGGCAGCAGATCGATCTTGTTCAACAGCAGCAGCGCAGATTTGAAAAAAATGGAAGGGTATTTCAGGGGCTTATCTTCGCCCTCCGGAGCGCTGAGCACCACGATCTTGGCGGCTTCCCCCAGATCATAGCTGGCGGGACAGACCAGATTCCCGACGTTCTCGATGAGCAGCAGGTCGAGATCTTCCAGACTCCATGCCTCCAGAGCGCGCGCGATCATGCGGGCGTCCAGGTGGCAGGTCCCTCCGGTGGTGATCTGCTGCACCGGGAAACCGAACCGCGCCAGACGCGCCGCGTCATTGTCGGTTTGAATGTCGCCAGTGAGCACGGCGACGCGTTCGCCGCGCGCAAAGCCTTCCAGTGTTCGTTCCAGCAGAGAGGTCTTACCGGCCCCTGGCGAACTGATCAGGTTCAGGCACAGGACATCGTTTTTGCGGAAGCGCTCGCGCAGTTCGCCGGCGATCCGGTCGTTCTCGCTTAACACTTTCTTTTCCATTGGAACGCGATTCATGGTTCCTCCATTTCCAGGTATGCCAGCTCCAGTTCATCTCCGCTGACGCATTCGGTTCGCGGAGCGCCGCAGGCCGGGCATGTGAATTGATAATCGACCACCCGGAAGGTGTTACCGCAGGCCGGGCAGTGGTGAAGGCGCGGGCAGGTTTCCACTTCCAGTGCGAGCCGTGCCCACTCGGTCCCGCTGGTCAACGCCTCGAAGCTGAAAGTCAAAGCGTCCGGATCGACCCCGGCCAGTTCGCCGACGCGTACCGACACCTTTACGGGCAAGGCACCGGGATGACGCTGGGCTTCGGCGCGAACGGCTTCCAACACGGAATTGGCAATCCCCAGTTCGTGCATAACGTGTCTAACAGATTCGCGGCAACTGGTCGCCCGCCAACATATCCACGATGCGAGTGGGCCCGACTGTGGTTCGCATGGTGACCAGGCGTGGATGCGCCGCGGTCACCGTCCCGATAATCTGCGCCTCTTTGCCGAGCGGATGCTGCCGCATCGCCCGGAGCACGCGATCTTCTGCGCCCGGTGCCACGATAGCTACCAGCTTCCCCTCGTTGGCTACGTAGAGCGGGTCCAATCCGAGCAGCTCGCACGCGCCTTTCACTTCTTCCCGCACCGCGATGGCGCGCTCGTCAATCTCGATCCCCACCTGCGCCTGCAGCGCAAATTCATTCAGTGTGCTGGACAGGCCGCCGCGAGTGGGATCGCGCAGGCAGCGAATTTCCGTGCTGGCCGCGAGCATGGCAGCCACCAACGTATGGAGTGCTGCCGAGTCGCTTTCGATAGCGCTCTCGAACTCCAGCCCTTCACGCTGCGCCAGGATGGCGATGCCGTGGTCGCCGATGGGGCCGCTGAGAAGCACGCGGTCGCCGGGGCGCGCCTGGTCGGCGGAGAGGCGCACTCCATCCGCCACCACTCCCAACCCCGAGGTATTGATGAACAGTCCGTCTCCGCTTCCTTTTTCGACGACCTTTGTATCTCCGGTTACCACCTGCACGCCCGCGCCGGCAGCCGCTTGTTGCAAGGAGGCCACCACCCGGCGCAGCGTCTCCATGGGCAACCCCTCTTCGATGATGAAGGCCGCGCTTAGAAACAGCGGCTGCGCGCCGCCCATGGCCAGGTCGTTCACGGTGCCGTGGACCGCCAGCGATCCGATGTCGCCTCCGGGGAAGAATAGCGGTTTGACCACAAAGGAGTCGGTGGTGAAGGCCAGGCGCAGCCCGTTGATGCTAACGATCGCCTGGTCATCCAGGCGGGCCAGCACAGGGTTGTGGAAGGCGGCCAGAAACACGTCATGCACCAGGTCCGCGCTGAGCTTACCGCCGCTGCCATGGCCCAGCAGCACCTGGTCGCCGGCCGGCAGCGGTAGGGGGCAGGTCACCGATCCGACTGGATTCTGTTGTACGGTGGTCAGCATTCGTCACCTCATTGGATCGAGTGCCTGCGGTAGTGGTAATAGGCCGCGCAGGCGCCTTCGGCCGATACCATGGGTGCGCCCATGGGGTTCTCCGGCGTGCAGCCCCGCGCGAACTCCGGGCAGTCGGTGGGCCGTTTCAGCCCCTGCAACACCTCGGCGCTGATGCACTCGGGCGGCTCCTCCGCGGACATCTCGCTCACGCCGAAGACCTGCTCGGCATCGTGCGGCGCGAATTCTGCCCGCAGGCGCAGTCCGCTCTGAGGAATGGTGCCGATGCCCCGCCACTTGCGATCACTCACCTCAAACACACTCTCCATGATGCGCTGTGCCGGCAAATTGCCTTCGTAACATACCGAGCGGATATATTGGTTTTCGACTTCGATGCGGCCGTCTTCCAGTTGCGCCACCAGCATGCTGACCGCTTCGAGCAAGTCGGTTGGTTCGAATCCACCCACCACAATGGGCACTTGAAAGTCGCGGCTGAGCGTTTCGTATTGCTGGTAACCCATTACCGTGCAGACGTGTCCCGGCGCGATGAATCCCTGGACCAGGTTTTGCGGTGAGCTGAGTAACAGCCGGATAGCCGGAGGCACCAGCACGTGCGAAACCAGCATGGAGAAGTTGTCCAGCCCCTCCCGCCGGGCTTCCCACACAGCCATGGCATTGGCCGGGGCGGTGGTTTCAAACCCGATGCCAAAGAAGACTACCTGGCGGTCGCGATGGGTCCGCGCCAGCTTCACTGCCTCCATGGGCGAGTAGACGATCCGCACGTCGCCGCCGGCGGCCTTGACGCGAAGCAAGTCGAGGCGGGATCCAGGAACGCGGAGCATGTCGCCATACGAAACAAAAATCACGTCCGGGCGCGAGGCGATTTCGATCGCCTTGTCCACGGTTTCGAGCGGTGTGACGCACACCGGGCAACCGGGGCCGTGCACCAAGCGGAGGCCAGTCGGGAGCAGTTCGTCCAAGCCGTAACGCATGATGGTATGCGTCTGCCCGCCGCAGATCTCCATTAGATTCCACGGCCGTGTGACGCGCCCTGCAATCTGCGCGGCCAGCGACTGCACAATGCGCTCATCGCGGTACTCGTCGATGTATTTCATACCACCGGCTCCGTTGGGCCGAGTTCGCCTTCCAGCAGGCCCAACTCCTCCAGCAGCCGGTAGGTGCGGGCGGCTTCCTCCGCATCTACACGGCTGAGGGCGAAGCCCACGTGTACCATGACGTAATCACCAATGGCGGCTTCGGGAACAAAGTTCAGAAACGCCTGGCGTGTAATGCCGCCGAACTGCACCTTGGCAATTCGGCTGCCGTCGCGCTCTTCGGTTTCGAGGATCTTCCCGGGTACGGCCAAGCACATCGTTCTACCCCCTCCCGCGAACCGTCAACGCCTGACTGCTCTTCGTAATCAGATAATAAAGGACCTCTTAATCTTATATCTTGATGAAATATTCGTCAAGGGGTGGAAAAAGTGGAGGGAGCGGTGGTGGGTTGACGGGTTCCTTTCCCGATGGCTAAGCCTATTGCTTCTTAGAGAGTAGCGTTCGAAAATGGGTTCGTTTCGTCATTTTTATCTGGCGCAGGCGGGGATTCCGCGGCGCGTGCTTTGGAGGAGGCAGTCCTACGCTTCGAGGAGTACCATGGCGGCGGTTGCGCTCCAAGATACGGCCGAGCCAGCCTCGCGAGAACAAAGGACCTGCTTCGAAGAGACGGGCGTGATTGGGGTGGAACGCATTTTCTATGGCGGCCGCAGTTCTGGGATCCTAATGGTGGGGTAATGCTGTAACTGCCGGTCAATGGCCGCGCCAGATGCTCTTGTCACATTCAACATCAGGGGTTATGGGAAATGCTATTGCTCCGAGGATCAGGAAATGAGCGAAAGTCGAACATATCCTTGGCGGCTCCCGCGATCGCTCAAAGACGCAGTGGAACGGCTCAGCCGCGAGGACCAAACCAGCATCAATCAGTTTGTCGCTACGGCGGTGGCGGAAAAGGTCTCGGCACTTCAGACTGCGCGATTCTTCGCGGACCGAAAAGCGCAAGTGGATTTCGCTGCCTTCGATAAGCTCATGCGGCCGGCGGGGAGGGAAAGCGTCTCGTGAAGGCGATGAGATGCCGACAAGAAATAGCAGTCTGGCAGAGCGACAGTTCGGGCGCTCTCGGCCAGGTGAAGCTGCTAAGGCCCAGTGACCGTGCATCCGTGCATGACAGCGACGATTCGCGCATAGACGTGACCGAGGACCACAGTAATCTGCCTGTACCGAGATACCGTGTAAAGCAGAGTCGGTCCTTTGAAATGGAATCCCGAGGCCGCAGTTGAGGTTAAGGGATAGCTACGACATCCCAGAGGACGTGTCTCGAGGTCCGCACTCGCCCGCATTTGCGCAGTTTTTGTGGAACTGGTTCGGTGACACCACGCTGCTTCTTCGTGGAGAACTGGATCTTACTGTTTTGAACGACCTGACTCCGGAGGAACTTGCAGTTGCCAGGGAAATGGTGAGCCGCAACCTCAAGTTAAGGTATACGCACATAATCGAAGGTGTATCAGCACTCCATCCGGTATTTCCTGATTGCCTGCAGCATGCAAAGGCGAGTGGCAACAGATTCCTGATGAGCGCCCACCTGCTCCAGGTGCTGTGGCTCGATGATGCACGGGCAATTGATTTCTTGATTGACTTGCTCCCTGACATAGATCGTGAGTCGTTGTTTTGGAGAATCATAAGGCGCCTTACTTTCCACCCCGCCTTCCGCTGGATTTTGTTCCTCGTTCACACAAACGCCAAAGATGCGGGACCTTACGCGCTGAGCCTATTGAATCGCTTGGAATCCGGAGATGTGAAGAGCGAGCCACCGCGAGAGATGTGGCATCTGCCTTCGGATTACCGAAAACGCAGGAATGAGCCGGCATTTCGCGAATCAATGACAGCAGCCATTCACAAATGGAACGTCGAAATGAAGAAGGGACGATGAGGAAACAGTGAATGAGCGCACTCGCAACTCTGTCATTCCGGCTTACATGTTGGCTCATGGCCGGTTGATCCGTTCGTTAGCGGCAACCGGTGGGACCCGTGTGTCTGTGTAGTCGCCGAGGGTGACGGTAGCCGGTTCTAGGACTGCTGCTGGCCGCCTGGAAATGACTTAGCTCAATTCCCTCCCGCGGATGGCCGTGTGGAAGCCTCTACCTGCGGCTCCTGCCGGTGGCGGATTTCGTCGTGGCACCAGTCGCACGCGATGCCCTGTCCGCGCACGTGCTCTCGGTGGATGGCGGGCGCGCCGGCGCGCAGCAGGCCCTCGGAGTGCTCCAGGTGGCAGTGGCGGCAGCGCCTTTCCTCCACCACCTGCGAACCGTGCGTCAGGCCGGCATGGCAACCGGCGCAAGCCTCGTCGTTGGCGGTCACTCCGGCGGCTGCATGCTCAAACCGGCCCGCGCCACGCTCTCCGGCCGGGACCGCGTGACAACCAACACAACCAACCCCCGCAATGACCGGCTCCGGCTCGCCGCCGCCGTGGAAATGGCAGGTGAAGCAGGCGTTGGTATCCACCGCAAAGTGGCTCTCCGGACCCACGTCGGTGTGACAACTGGTGCAGCGCAAATCCGGTCCGCGCCAGGTCTTCTCGTCCACGCGCAGCCCCGCCGCGAGGAACGCGCCTCGCATATGCGTGGCGTGACTGAAGTAGTAGACGCGGCGGACGTACCGGGTGGCCGCCAGTTGCCCCACGGTGTGACAGCCGCTGCGCAGGCAGTTCTGGTCATTGACGTGGGCTGTGGGCTTAGCGGACTGCGTGCCAGTCATAGTTATCACTAGCTCCGAGAGGCCCTGCATCTTGGCTTTCGCGTACCCGCGCAAACCCGGCTCGTAATGGCAGGTCGGACAGCCGATTTCCGATTTGGCGTGCGGGGAGGCTTTCCAATTCCCGTAATACGCGCGCATCTCGTGGCACGAGCCGCAGAAGACGGGATTGGAACTGGTGTCTACACCCCAGGCGCCGAACGTCGCTACGCCCAGCAGGCCGATTGGCAACACATAAAGATACCGCTGCCTCCAATTCGGCGGGGAGATAAACAAGGTGGGACGGCGGAAACGCAAAACGGTGCGCAACACGGCTGCCACGAAAACAAGACCCAGCAACGCGGTACCCCAGAGGAAGAAACCCACCAGGTGGCGGCCAAAAAGGTCGCTGGAATTCTGCACGAAATGATACGCCAGCATCGCCAGGATGAGGGTGGCGCAGTAGATGAAGATCTCGCGCTCCGTCCACACCAGCAAAGCCACCCAAACTGCCAAGGCGCCAACCAGCACGATGCGCGCCGTAGCGGCGGCTGCCATGGGCCAAAGCACAAAGAGACTCGCTGCGGCAGTGATCACCATGGCGGCGGCATACAAGGCCCAGCCGCCTCGGGCGTCTCCGGTGGCGTGTTGTCTTCGGCCGAGCAGCACGACTAGCCACGCAATCGGAATCAAGAATGCCAGCCGGTTACCGGGCGTCGCCCAAGCGAGCGCCGGCAGAAATTCATAGATCGCGAAGGCGCCGGACAGGCCGACTCCGGCGAAGAAGATTCGTTCGCCTCCGTAGCGAGCGAGCAGCCAATACAGGATGAGGTAGCCGAGGCCACTGAGCCAGCCCGCCGCAGCCAACCGGCCAAACGGTAGCGCGAGCAGGATCACCGCGCCCACAACGGCGCCCGCGCTGGCCGCCAGTTCCAGCGGGAATGCTTCCCGGCCTTGCCCGCGACGGCGCAGAAGCAGGGCCCCGAAATATAACGCGGCCGACAACGGCAAAAAGTACGCGAGCGACATCAGGGCTTGGCCGCCCGCCAGCAACCCAATGAGAAAGGCGGCTACAGCGCACGCTGCGCTGGGATAGAGATAGGGCCAGAGCCGAAAACGGGCCGCCGCCCAGGCATACAGTGCGGCATCCACCAACAACGCGAAAGCCGCCGGAGCGTACAGTCCATTCCAGATCAGCGTGCCGGCTACGGCGGCCGCCAACACGGCGCCCATCACTTCCAGTCCCCACGCCAACGCGACATCGCGCCGGCTGGATTCCGTTCGCGCGACCAGCACGAAAGCGAGTGGCCACAGTGACGCTCCCCAAGCGCCGATCGCATGGAACGGCGCAAACAGCAGAAGCGATACGGCCACCGACAGGAACCACATGAAGTAGAGCAGCGTGTACCACCGGCTAGCCCGCCTCAGCAGCCAATATCCGGCTACCGCCCACGCAAAACCTAGCACCAGGTACGGAACTCCCAGCCACTCGCCGCGTACGCCGAGGAGCCACTCCCCGATGTACAACCAGAATCCGAGGACTACGGGAATCGAGAACAGAGTCGCGATCTCACCGATGGCCAGGAATGCCAGGGCGCTCACCAAAACCAAAGGCAGACCTAACAGAACCGCCGAAAACCATTCGATGGGATTGCCCAGCGGATAAACCAGAGCGGCCACAATCGCCGCTCCGCTGGCCACTTCGTAAAGCGAAGTCTGACAGGCGGAGGATATGCGCTTTCGCAACAGCCAGGCAACCAGAAAGATGCCCAAGACCGCCAGTGCCCCCGAAGCAAGCTGTATTCCGAAAACGCCTGTCAGCCCCAATCGCCGTTCCGCCAGATAGTAGGCAAGAATGAGGAACAAGCCGGCCTGATACGCGAAGTAATTCCGCCGCCGCAGCAGTTTCGGTTCCTCCCGCCAAGCCCAGAGAAGGCTGAGCAAGCCGATACTTAGAGCCCCGGCCGCCAGGCGATAGCCCGCCGGAAAGCGCATGGCAGCGACGTACGCCAGGGCCGCCAGCGGAGCGACTCTTCCCAACCCTGCAAACAGGCGTGACAGCGCCGTGCCGATCAAGCTCACGGCGTGCTCCCCGAGCTCACGCGCGGCAACCAGGAAGAGCAGCGAAAAGATAGCGAGGTACGCAACCGCCAGGGATAACGGCTGCCACGGGTAAAAAAGCGTCAACGGCGCAAGCGTCAGCACTATGCCGGCGCTGAACAGCGGCAGCAGCGGCGGCAGGGACGCGGGAGAAGGGCCCATAATCGCGGGCTCTTCCGGCCGATTGAGCAGCAGTGCGACACTCAGCCAGACCGCGCCCAACACCAGGTAACCGAGCGGCAGTAGCGCCGCCGAGGACGCGGTCGCGCCCATGAAGAGCAGATAAACTCCCACCAGGAAGAATGCCGCTCCTTGCAGCGGCGGGGTATCGTGTCGATAGAAGAGGGCGCCGGTAGAGCGGAGTGCGGCGGCGGTCACCAGCAACAGCGCGATTTGCGGATAGCAGTAGAGAAGGAACAGGAAACCGGCGCTACCTAGTAGCACTATGGCCAGAGCCGACAGCCACCGTTCCGTGCTCCGGAAACGGAACCAGCTATAAGCGCTGAATCCCGCGAGGGCCAACGCGGTGGCCACGGGAGCCTGTTGATAAAACCACGCGACGCGGAACAGGATCCACAGCGCCATGGAAGCGATCAGGATGGCATTCGCCCCATACAGCGATTCCGCGACGGGCCTATTGCGGGCGGCGATGAGGCTGATTACGGCCACTGGAGCCAGCGCTGCCAGCGGTTGCAGCGACGGCGGCAGGCCTGCCCCGTGCAACAGCAAGTGGTACGCCAGCACCAGTAACAGCACCGAGGGGTATAGGAACTGGCGGTAGCCGGTAATGCGGGCGGCCGCATAATACGGCACAGCAAACGCGGCCAACAAAACGCCCGCGAGCAACGGATGCGCTCCGAGGTACTGGTGCGCGCCTACCAGCAGCAGGGCTACGAATAGCATCGCCAGCAGGTGGCCGGCTTGCACTACGCGCTTATCGGGCATGGCTTTCCTCCATTGGCGGTGGGCAAGGCATGGCCATGCCCCACATACTCCCGCTCCACCCACTGGGCTGCGTGCGGCAGCGCCCGGCGCACGGGTTCGGAGAGCCCCGGGCAGACCTCGTCGGGCAGCGGGCCCGTCTGGCAAGCCAGCACGCGCACCTCGACGCCCGTCTGCTGTTGCAGTTCGCGCAGCAGGTTGGAGGTGGGTATCTGGTGCAGGGAAAAGTCGTCTAGTTTGACGACCGGTATATCGTCCGGATCGATTTCGAACCACTCGCCCGGCGGTCGCCCCATGTCTACGGCGTCAATAATGAGGATGCGACGCGGCCGCACCGGGCTCAGGCACAGCGTGAACAGCAGCTTGCGGACACCGGTTCCGGCATCCAGCAGGCACACACTTTCCGGCAGCTCCGCGTGTGCCTCGAGATGCTCTACCAGCGCGCATCCGAAGCCGTCGTCGCCGAACAGCATGTTGCCGCAGCCCAAGATCAGCACTGGCTTCGAGCAATAATCGGGCGTCGCATCCTCTTGCATGGCAGTCTCCCAACCGCTCCCTGACGGTCGCGGCTCAGTTAGTCAGCGTGTCGAGCAGTTGTCCGCCGGCATCGAAGATGTCCAGCTTCACTCCGATTTTCCCGTCCAGTCGGTGCGTGGCGCACGACAGGCACGGGTCATAGGCGCGTATGGCCATCTCCACCGTATTCAACACCCCCTGGTCATACTGGCCGTCGTGAATCAGGCTTTTGGCCGCCTGCGTCACGGACAGGTTGATGGGAGCGTTATTGTGCGTGGTGCCGACAATCAAGTTCATGTTGATCATCATGCCGTCGGCGTCGGTCTCGTAATCGTGGATCAGAGTGCCGCGGGGCGCCTCCGTGCAACCCACTCCGCGGGCCGCGCGCGGCGTCACTTTCACCCGCGTCTCCAGGCTGGTGATGTCCGGATCATCCAGCAGCCGGATGGCGTTTTCCGCGTTGTAGAGTAGCTCGATCAGGCGGGCCCAGTGGTACAGCAGCGTAAGCTGGGCCGGCCGTCCGAACTTCTGCCGGAACTCCTCGAGTTCCGCCTGCGCCAGCGGCGTGTCGATGAAGTCGCAGACGTTGATACGAGCCAGCGTGTTTGCTCGGTAAAGGCCCGGAGCGTTATCCTCCAGTGAAAAACCGCCGCGCTTTTTGGCATACGGGAATTTTAGATAGCTCCAAGGCTCGATATGTTCCCCGATGTACTCGGTGTACTGGTCATATCGAAACTCATCGAAGGAGCCATCGCTGGCCATCAAGCGGAGCTTACCGTCGTAGAGGTTGAGAGCCCCGTTGTCCTTGACCGTTCCGATGAACCCACTGGTGATTACGCCCAGCGACTTCACCACGTCCAGGTACTTGGGGAATACACTCTCCTTGGCGAAGGCGATGGAGAACTTGGCCAGCTCCAACGTCTCGTCAGCCATGTTGCGCAAGTGATCGCGTTCGTCCTTCGCCAGCGGCTTGCTGAAACCACCGGGAATGGCGGCTTGCGGATGGATGGCCTTGCCCGCGAGGATCTCCAGCATCTTCGCGCACATGTGCCTGACGCGGACCACGCGGCGGGCGATCTCCGGGGCCGCCTCGAGGACGCCGATGACGTTGCGCACCGAATAATCAGCGCCGGGACCGAGCAGGAAGTCCGCGCCCGCCAGGAAATAGAAGTGCAGAATGTGCTCTTCCATATAGGCGATGCTGTTGCACAGTTCGCGCAGCTTGGCCGCCGCCGGCGGAGGCGTAACCCCGAACACGGCATCACAGGCCTTGGCCGCAGCCAGGTGGTGCGACCACGGGCAGACGCCGCAAATGCGCGGGGTGATGCGCGGCATGTCTTCCACCGGCCGCCCCAGGCAGAATTTCTCAAACCCGCGCAATTCGATGACATTCACCCGGGCGAGGCCGACGTTGCCGGCGTCGTCCAGTTGAATGGTGATCTTGGCATGGCCCTCGATTCGCGTAACGGGCTGGATCACTATTGTCTTTCCCATGGCTCACCTCTTGGGTACCGGCCGCAGGCGGCCGGAACCGGAAAAACGGTTGAAGGTTGCGGCCCGGTCCGGAATCTGTTTCGGATCGAGACCGACGCTAGAAAGCGCGCCCATCATGTCGACCATGGGGTTAGCTTTCTCGGACAGAGGCCCGAAGCAGCCCTCGCACGGCATGTAGGCCCTTATGCAGCGTGGCGTCCCCTCGCTGCCCCCGCAGCCGGAGCGCGTAGCCGGACCACTGCACATGAACCCCTGCTCTATGAAGCAGCGCATCTGGTTCAGCGGCGCGCCGGGGGTGAACGTGGGCGCCTCCAACCGGCGCTTCAGAGCCGAGAGGGCCTTCTTCTCGCGGATGAGCGGGCATTCATCGCACACGCTCTTGGTAGACAGGTTGAACGGGCGGCCTTCCAGCAGAGCCAGCAGGGCTCCCGCCACCATTTCCGGCGTGGTGGGGCAGCCGGGCAGCGACAGGTCGATCTTCACCACCTCGTTCACCGCGTACACGCGATCGGTGAGTGCGGGGATCTCCTCGTGCGGGAATCCATTCTTGTCGGTAGTGACGCTCTCGCGGTAGACCTTCGTGAGTAATTCTTCGGTCGAATAAAGGTTGGCCAGCGCGGGCACACCGCCATAGCAGGCGCACGATCCAAGCGCGATCAAGGTTTTGCACTTGCGGCGCATCTCCTGCGCCAGCTTCTTGTGCTCGTCGCTGCGGATGCCGCCGGAGATGAGGCCCACTTCTGCCTCGGGAATCTCCATCTCCGCCTTCTCGCCGGTCTGCCCGAACAGCTTGTGGTCCATCAGCACCGGCATGTGTACAATCTGGACCTGCTTCAGCAAATCCAACAGGGGTTCACCTATATCGAGGATTGTCACCTCGCATCCGCCGCAGATGGAAAACCACTCTTCGGCTAATCGAGCAGCCACGCTGCACCTCCTTCTTTCTAACCTTGACCGCTCCCTTGGTCGCGGCTCAGTAACGGACGCGATGCGACGTATACGCCTTACTAAGCCGCGACCAAAGGGAGCGGTGTCTTACACGCCCACTTCCATGCGATACGGACTCGGCCCCAGCTTCTTGACCTGCTCCACCATTTCGGTAACCACCTGCGCGAAGCGGGGCCCCTCGGAAGCCGAGACCCACTCCAGCCGGAACCGCTCCGGTTCGAGGCCGAAATCCTCCAGCATCAGGGTGATCGCGTCGGCGCGCGAGCGAGCCCGCAGATTTCCCTCGAGGTAATGGCAATCGCCCGGATGGCATCCGAGCATCAGCACCCCGTCGGCGCCCTTGGTCAGCGCCTCGATCACCAGGTTGGGATGAACCATGCCGCTGCACTGCACCCGAATGATGCGGATGTTGGTGGGGTATTGCAGGCGCGAGGTGCCCGCCAAATCGGCGCCCGTGTACGCACACCAGTAACAGCAGAAAGTCACGATCAGGGGCTCGAAGCCGCTCTCGATTTTGTCGTCCATGGCCCATCTCCCCTATATGTTCAAAGCCGCGTGGACCTGCGCCAGCAACTGTTCCGGCCGGAAATGCCACACGAAAATTGCGTTCTTGGGGCACGTGGCCTGGCAGGTCCCGCACCCTTTGCACACCGCCTCATCCACCTCTACCCGCTTCTTCGTGCCGCCATCCGATTGGTACTCCACCAGCCGAATGGCGTGGAACGGGCAGGGATCCACACAATAAGCGCAGCCATCGCAATTCTCAGTCACCACGTGGGATATCGTAGGTTCCAGCTCGATGATGTCGCGCGACAGCACCGTCGCCGCGCGCGCGGCCGTGGCCGCCGCCTGCGAAAGCGCTTGACGCAACGCCAGGGGCGCTTGCGCAGCTCCGCACAGGAAAATGCCATCGCTCGCAAAATCTACCGGGCGCAGCTTGCGATGCGCTTCCATGAAGAAGCCATCCTCACCTAGCGGCACCTTCAGCAGTTGCGCCAGCTTCTTGTTCCCCGGGTTCGGCACCATGGCCGACGCCAGCACGACGGTGTCCGCTTCCAGTTCGAGGGAACTGTGGGTGAGCTCATCGTCAGTAATCACACGCAGCCGCCCGTTGTGCGGCAGCACCTGCGGCGGTTGCTCATCCGCGTAGCGGATAAACTTGACCCCCAGATCCCGCGCCTGGCGGTAGAAGCGCTCGCGCAGACCGTAGGTGCGGATGTCGCGGTAGAGCACGTGGACCTGGGTGTCGGGATGCCGCTCCCGGATGCGCAGCGCATGCTTGATGGTTTCCGTGCAGCAAGTGCGGCTGCAATACGGGCGCTCGGCGCAGCGCGACCCCACGCACTGGATGAACACCACGGAGTCGCTGTGGAAGCTGCCGCTTGCCAGAATGGTTTCCATCTCATCGTTCAGCTTCACGTGCGGATCCTGGCCGTAGAGAAACTCGCTGGGCTGGTAGCGTTCCGCGCCTGTGGCGACGATCAGCACCCCGTGGGCCAGTTCGTGTTCGGTCTCGTCCTGCACAATAGTGGAGCGGAAATTTCCTAGCGAGCCGGAGAAGCCCGCCAGCCGGCTGCGGAGAAACACCTTGATCTTGGGATGGGAGTGCGTGCGGGCCATCAGTTGCGCCAGGCGAACTCCCGGATCCTCTTCGGCCCAGAGCAGGTAGCGCTGGTTCCGCGCATGGCCGCCCAGTTCCTTCTGCTGCTCCACCAGAAACACCTGGAAGCCCTGGTCGGCCATTTCCAGGGCGGCCGTCATGCCCGCGGGGCCGCCGCCCAGCACCACCGCCGCCTGCGTCACTGCCAGCGGGCGCTTGAATAACGCGCTGTCCAACCGCACCTTGGCGATTGCCATGCGCACCAAGTCCTTGGCCTTTTCCGTGGCTTTGGCCGGCTCGTGCATGTGCACCCAAGAGCACTGGTCCCGGATATTCGCCAGCTCGAAATAGTAAGGATTCAAGCCGGCCTCGCGGATCGTGTCGCGGAACAGGGCCTCGTGGGTCCGCGGCGTGCACGAGGCGACCACCACGCGGTTTAAACCCAGTTCGGCGATCTTCTCCCGGATACGCTTCTGCGTATCGTCGGAGCAGGTGTACAGGTTGCGCTCGGCGTAGACCACGTTGGGGATGGTGAGCGCGTATTGGACCACTTGTTCGACGTCCACCACGCCGGCGATGTTGGTTCCGCAGTGGCACACAAACACGCCCACCCGTGGCTCTTCGCCGCTCACATCCCGTTCCGGCGGATACTGCTTGGGCTTGACCAACGTGCCCCGGCTGTTGGCCAGCAGGGTCATGGCATGAGAGGCCGCGGCGCTCGCTCCGGCCACTGTCTCCGGAATATCCATGGGCTCGACAAAAGGCCCGCACACGAACACGCCCGGACGCGAGGACAAATCGGGAGAGAAAGAGCGTGTTTTGCAGAAGCCGTTCTCATCTACGTCGACACCCAGGCCCTGCGCCAGCTCGCGCGTCCTTTCCGCTGAGTACCCCACCGCCAGCACGACCATGTCGAACACATCGTGGTGCGGCGTGCCGTCGGCATCCGCATACTCCACAATCAAATCGTGGCTGCCCGGCGCTTCGCGGACGGCCGCAGGGCGGCAGCGAACGTAATGCACGTCCTCGGCTTTGGCTCGGGCGATGTAGTTTTCGAACCCTTTGGACACGGCTCGCAGGTCGATATAGAAGACCGTGCAGTCGAGGCCCGGCTCGTGCTCCTTGGCAATCACCGCCTGCTTGGCGGTGTACATGCAGCAGACCGAAGAGCAGAAGTTTTTGCCCGCCTCGCGCGAGCCGACGCACTGGATAAAGGCCACTTTTTTGGGCGCTTGCACGTCCGAAGGCCGGCGCACCTTGCCCGCAAAAGGCCCGCTGGGGCTCAGGATGCGCTCGAATTGCAGGCTGGTGACCACGTTGGGAAAGCGCTTGTAGCCGTACTCCGGCTTGCTCTCGGGGTCAAACAAGTCCGCCCCTGGCGCCAGAACCACGGCGCCCACGTTCAGGCTCACGTGTTCTTCCCGCGGCAGCAGGTGGTTGATGGCCTGGGCTTGGCAGGCGGTCACGCACTGGAGGCACTCCGAGCAGAGCCCGCAGTTCAAGCAGCGGCGCGCCTCGGCCACGGCCATCATCGCGGAATAGCCGAGCTCGATCTCTTTGAAACTGTCCGGTCGCAGGTCGGGCGACATCACGGGCATCGGCAGCCGTGGCTGGCGCTGGATCTCGCCCCGATGCACCTTCGCTTCGGCCTGCTCGCGTGTCAGGCGCGCGGGCTCCCGCTTCGCGCCCTTCTCCGGGAATGGGACACCGTGCAGGCAGCGGTGAATGGATTCGGCGGCTTTGTGTCCCGCGGCTACGGCATCCACCACGAAGGCGGTGCCGGTTACGACATCGCCGCCCGCGAAGAGGTGCAGTTTCAGCCGCGCTTCCTCGGCAATTACATCACCGCCGGCGAACACACCGGGGTGGCCGGTGGCTAGCGTCTCCGGGTCTACTTCCATGAGGCCGCGCCGTACCTGGATGCCATCCTTCGCGTCGAGGTAGGCGAGATCGGGGCTCTGGCCGATGGCGACAATCACCCGGCCGGCGGCGATTACGAATTCGCTGCCCGCGATTTCCTTCACCGAGAGCCGGCCATCCTTGTCGAAGGCCATGGAACTGATGCGCTTGGCTTCCACCCCCGTGACCCATCCGTCTTGGCCCAGGAAGCGCTTGAAGGTGACGTCGTTGATGATCTCGATTCCTTCTTCGAAGGCTTCCTGAATTTCCCAGGCGTGGGCGGGCATGGTCTCCCGGCTTTCGAGGCAAGCCATCGTAACCTGCCGGACGCCGAGCCGCCGCACAGTGCGGGCCACGTCGATCGCCACATTGCCGCCGCCGACCACCAACACCCGTCCGGCCAGATCCAGCGGTTCGCCGGCGCGCGCCTTCTCGAGGAAGTCGATATTGAAGCCGATCCCGTGCAAATCGTGGCCCGGAATGGGCAGCCGCTTGGGGCGATGGGCCCCGGTGGCCAGGAAGACGGCCTGGTAGCCCTGGGCCTCCAGTTCATCCAGCGTGAAATCGCGGCCCAGCTTCATATTGGTGCGCACCTCGAAGCCTGGCGATAACAGAAATTCGATATCGCGGTCGAGGTAGGCGTCCGGCAGGCGGAACTCCGGCACGCAGGCGCGCAGCATACCGCCCAGTTTCGGGGCCGCTTCAAACAGCGTGACCGGATAGCCGAGCTTGGCCAGGTCGTGGGCACAGGCGAGTCCCGCCGGGCCGCCGCCGATTACCGCGACGCGCTCCGTACGGGTCTTTTCCACGGGCGCCGGGAAGGGCAAGCGGTGCTCGAAGTCCCAGTCGGCCAGGAAGCGCTTCAGGTGCATGATCGCCAGTGGCTCGTCTACGGCGTTTCGGTTGCATTCCTGCTCGCAACGGTGCAGGCAGATGCGCCCGCACACGGCGGCGAATGGCATATGCTCCCGCACCACCGCCAACGCTTCGGCAAACTTGCCCTGCGCGGTCAGCGCCACGTAGGCCTGCACGTTGGTGCCGGCGGCGCAAGCAACTTGGCATGGTGGGCGCTCGCTCTTGCTGATGGCGAATTGCGCCGGCACCGCCTGCGGGTACCGCTTGGCAATGGCCTTGCGCCCGTTCAGTCCCAGGTTGAATTCGTTGGGCAGATCGACCGGGCAGGCCAGCGTGCATTCGCCGCAGCCAGTGCAGCGGTTGGGATCGATGTAGCTGGCGCGACGCCGCAAGTCGGCGTGGAAGTTCCCGGCCTCGCCGTGCAGGCCCACTAGTTCGGTATTGGGCAGAATCTCAATATTGAGGTGGCGGCCTACGCTGACCAGTCGCGGCGCCAGAATGCACATGGCGCAGTCGTTCGACGGAAAGGTCTTGTCGAGCTGCGCCATGGTCCCGCCGATGCTGCTTTCCTTCTCGGCCAGGTAAACCTTGTAACCGGAGTCGGCAAGATCCAGCGCCGACTGCATCCCGGCAACTCCTCCGCCCACCACCAGCACTGCCCCGACTGTGCTTTTGTCCGCCATCGCCTTAACTCCGTACCGCCGCACCCGCCATGTTAAGGAGGGGTTGCGGGTCGACCACGTGCCGCCACAGGCCCAGCCCTTCGGCGGGCACTCCCAATGCATGGCCCAGCAACTGGGTGAAGTAGAAAACCGGAAGATGAAACTCGGTTCCGTAGGCCGTGTTGACTTCGGGCTGCCGCGCATCCAGATTCAGATGGCAGACCGGGCAAGCCACCGCCACCGCGTTGGCCCCGGCGCCAGCCGCATCCGTGAGGATCTCGCGCGCGAGTTCCAGAACTTTGGACGGGTTCACCATGGCGTAAAAGGCGCCGCAGCAGAAGGTCTTGCGGGACCAGTTGACCGTCGGAATGCCCACCCGATGGAGCAATCGGTCCATGCTCTGCGGGTCTTCGCACTGATCGAAGGTCACTACCTTGGGTGGGCGCGTGAGCAGGCAGCCGTAGTAGCACGCCACACGCAGGTGCCCGAGATCGTTCTGTATCTTTAGCGTCCTCCCGTCCAGCTCACGCTGGAGCATCTCAAGGGGATGAAGCACTGCGACGGAATGGTCCAAGGGATACTCGATGATCTCTTCCACCTGCTTCCGCACGTGAGCGTCTTCTTCGACTTCCTTGCTGGCGCGCTTGAACTGGTTGTAGCAGGCGCTGCAGGGCGCCACCAGTTGGTCGAATCCGCTCTGGTGTGCCAGCGCCAGGTTCTTCATGGGCGTGGCCACTCCCAACAGCGGGGAGAGATTCCCCACCATGCCCGCGCCGCAGCAGAACCAGTCGCGTACCTCTTCCAGGCTGATGCCCAACTGCGCGCAGACATTGCGGAACGAAGCGTCGTACTCGCATGCCATGGTTTCCAGCGAGCACCCCGGATAGTAGGCATAGCGGTTCATGCCTTCGCCTCCTCCATCTGCCGGACGCGGTCGTAGAGGCGGCGGTAGATGGCTGCGCCTTTGGGGACGTTCAGGAAATTCAGGCGCCCGCGAGCGATGAGCCGCAGGCCCAGCCCCATGTCACGCAAGTAATCCTGGCTCTTTAGCTTGCAGATGACGGTTAGGGGTAACTCGGCGGAACGCCCGTACAAATAAAGGTTCTCCACGAAGGACGCGAAATAGGTGGCGATCGCCTGGTCCGGCGCCACCCGCCCGCTCCGCCAAGCCGCGACCCGCGCCGCATGGAATAGCTTGGAGATATCCACTTCCTGGGGACAGCGTGCCGTACAGGTCTCACAGTGGACGCAAACCCAAATCGAATTTGACTTCAGGACCGGTTCCCAGTTTTCCAGCAACATGTGATGCACCACCTGTGCAGGTGTGAGGTCCATGGCTGAGATCAGGGGACAGCCGGCCGTGCACCGGTTGCACTGGAAGCAGGCGTTGGGAGAGACGCTCTGGAGGTGAGCGAGAGCCGAACCGTTGACAGCGGTGGTACCTGGCGAGAGCATGCGCGTTTGCCCCCTTTCCATGGCAGCGGAGGATTCCCGCGATGGCCGCGCTCCGGCTACCAACACCATTCGGATTCCCTTTATACCATAATTTCAGGAATCGGACCTTATAATCTTATATCCCGTTGAGAATTGCGTCAAGGGGTGGAAAAATATGCTGAAAAGTCCCACATCCATCGCGACTGAGACAGTGTGTTCGACCAGGGGCCGCAGCCGCCATCGTGTCCTGCACGCTCACAGCGTGCGTGATGGTAGGAATACTCAACCGCTAACAACGGACAGAGTCTGTTTCTCGGGACCGCCAGGCTAACGATTATCGTTATCCTAAAGAGGTCCACACCGGCTTTCGCCAACGCACGCACCGTGCGTCAGGTAATGTTGAAGAGGTTGTAGGGGTCCAACTCGTTGCCGGAAGCCACCCAGGCCCGGCACGCTCCTCAGATCAGAAGATCCGGCTCCTCGTCAGGAGCCACGGATTTTTCCGGCGACCATGACGAACAGCTTCGGTTCATCGCAATAGGAAATGACTTCCATGCCCGTCGGTCCGAGCAACGCCTCGAATTCTTCTCGCGTGGGCAATGATTCGATGAAGAGTTCGCCCGCGGCGTGCAGGTGATCAACGAAGGCCCTCCCCTCCGGGTGGCCGACGATCAGCCGTCCGCCGGGTCTGAGTGCCTGTGCCGCATTGGAGCAGGCCGCCCGTTTGTCAGCAAGGTTGCCGAACATGGCGTTCATAAAAATGACGTCGAGGCTTGCGGCTTTCACGGGACTCCGGACGATGTCGCACTGAAAGGCGGGGACGTGCGGATACCTCTGGCGGACCCGCGCGAGCATGCGCTCGGCGAGGTCGCAAGCCAACACAAGGGACGGTCGGTACGACTGGATCAAGGGAATCAGCACGCCGGTACCCGTTCCTACATCGAGCACTGTCTCACCGGGATGCAGGTCGGCCGAAGCGACGATCTGCCGCAGACGATCCATGACTTCTTCCGCTTGGGGAACGTCGAAGATCTCCGCTAGCCGGTTGAAATACAGCCGCTGGTGAGCTGCGACCTCCGTCGTCGCGTCCGGCAGTTGATCCCGCTCGTACATCCCATCCCATTTTGTCTCAGAACCGCGCTCAGACGGAGGACGTCGAGCTGAAGATCCTCAGTTGCGACTGGGCCTCATCGGTAAGAACATTACTGAGGGTCCCGATGCGCGATGGACGGTGCCATCTGGCTTTTTGTCCACTATGATCAATTCCTGTACCCAGCTGGAGCCAATGGGTGCGACCAGGCGCCCGCCGATCGCAAGCTGCTCGATCAGCGCTTTTGGAACCTCGGATGGCGCAGCAGTCACAAGGATCCGGTCGAACGGCGCATGCGCGAGCCAGCCCTCGTATCCATCGCCCTGCCGTACAAAGACGTTGGAATAACCAAGAGCACTCAACGTTTTCCGGGCAGACTCAGCCAATTCCGGCACAATTTCGACGGTATAAACCTGGCTGACCAATTGGGCCAGCACGGCTGCCTGGTAGCCGGAGCCCGTACCGATCTCAAGCACCCGTTGCTGCTTTATCGGGTCCAGCAACTCCGTCATGAGGGCCACGATGTACGGCTGAGAGATCGTCGCTCCATAGCCGATCGGGAGCGGATGATCATCGTAGGCGTCGGCTTGAAAGGCTCTTGGAACGAATAGATGGCGGGGTGTGGCCCGTATGGCTCGCAAGACGTCGGCGTTTCGAATACCACGACTTTCGATTTGTTCGCGCACCATGCACTCACGTTCGGTGGTGAATAGGTCGCTCGTGCATATCGGCGCCATGGTTGTCAGCAGCAGGACACTCACCCGGGTCAGTTGTCGCAAACGTCGGTTCGTAGTCAAATCCTCTAACAGGTGCACTCACACTCCGCCGTGCTTTATCAACCGGCTTGGAGACCGTTCCCAGCCCCATTAGCACTATAGGACTCTAATCTCTCTTATGCAATACGAAGACATCTGGCAACGCTGAATTCAAAACTGGAACCTTGGGCGTCGAGGGTGTATAGTCCGGAAGGATGGTAGGCGGGGACCGGCGCCGAAATAGCGGTAAGCAAGCGTCATCCGGAACGAATGTCTTTCGGCGGAGCTTTCGTTTTGCGCATGGATGGGAACTGGCGGCCCCGAAAGATACGCCGGCGTCGTTGATCCGCGATTTTCTCCGACCAGCAGTGCGCGCGGTCCCATCACAGATGGCGGGCCAGATAGGCTTTTGCCGAATCTCGCTGGTCGGTGACCTCGGGGGATCAAATGTGGTCTCCCAATGGATCGCGAGCGGCCGGGAACTGAGAATCTCGATTTCCAACAGCGGTCGAGGCGATCACGATGTAGCGATGGAATTGTTGTTATGCCTGGGGCAGGCGCTATGGCAGAAGTTGAGTTCAGGCCAGCTCAAAGCGTACTGGCTGCTTCTGGATTCGGAGCTTCTGGCGGGAATCAGCGGCGAGATTGACGAAGACGCACTCCGCGAGAAACGGGCGCTTTTAGGTGGCCGAATCAGCGCAACCGGCAACCGGCGACTCGAGCGTTACGGGCGCGCCTCTTTCGCCGGAACTGCCGCGGAGTATGTTCACTGCCTCTGGCATGATGTGACAGTCGTCACCGGCCCAGAGCATCTACCTGCGCGGCAGTTGTGGCGCCGTCTGGAGTTACTTTCAAGTTGGTTTCCACCTGATCGCGGACACAAACTGTGTCCCGCACCCGAGGCAGGTAGCGCAACTTGAATTACGATATAGCGGGTCCTATAATCGGATTGCAAGAGGCCGGCCATCTGCCTTGGCCGGGTGGTTCTGACGATGGAAAAAGGGCGTCATCCTAATGTGATCCGCACTTGGCTTGCAGGCAAGATCCAGAAGCAGGTGTTGAGGGCTCATAATCCCACAGCGCTGCCCCGCAAGGCCCAACAGCATAACAAAACCTGAAGCCTGCCCATGGTTCTCGATGGCTTGCTCGGAAGCCCGCACAGCAGGCCGAGGGGGGCCACCGCAGCCAGAAGAGGATCAATCCGACGATGGCATAGCTTCGGACATCCCACCTCGATCAATCTGATTTGATGCGATGGGTCGTACGCAGCGCTCGGTCAGCGCCTCGTCTTCGCGGCGTTCGCGAATCTCGTCGAAGCTCAGCTTACCTTCGGCAAGTTCGTGAAGTTCTCTTCCGGTCTTCACGACAACAGCGTCATGGCTGCCTTGAATCCACACTCGAACCGACCCGTTGGGGTCGGGTGTGGCGGCGGTGTGACCCTGGGCGTGAAGGATATCCAATGCCTCAATGTCCGTCATGGACTCCTCCCAATTGAGATTGTGCGCCAAATGCACCTGATTGTCGAATTTGAATAATCCGCGGCTAGACAGCGGCTCTAAATAGGAGCAGTATAGTATTCGGATGGATCAATCCGAAACTCGCCTGGAAGGCGGTTCCTATGTACCGCCCATTCGCGATCTTCGTTTTGCTGGCCCTCGGTGGTGTAGCGCCACGCGAGGAACGCCCAGTCATTGCCGTTGATGTAGTCGGTGTGGTCCACCCAATTACCGTTCAGATTCTGGCCCACGTTCTGGACCAAGCCAAGAAGCAGAATGCAGCAGCCGTCCTGGTCCGGCTGAATACACCTGGCGGGATGCCGGACTCGGCGCGCCAAATCGTTGAGGAGATTTTGGCCTCGCCGGTCCCCGTCGTGACCTACGTGACGCCCAGCACGGCGGGCGCTGCATCAGCCGGGTTCATCGTGCTGGAGGAAGGCGACGTGGCAGCCATGGCGCCCGGCACACACGCGGGTGCGGCCCATCCCTTCACCATTCCCCAGATGGATCCAGTCATCCGGCAAAAGCTTGAGAACGACGCAGCCGCCTCCCTGCGCGCCGTCGTCGCGAAACGGGGAAGAAATGTTGCGCTGGCGGAGAAGGCGGTCTTCGAGAGCCAGTCTTTCACCGACAAAGAAGCATTCGACAACAAATTGATCGACCTGATCGCGGCCGACGATCGCGACTTGCTAGCACAGTTGGACGGGCGTGAGGTCGTGCGCCTCGATGGGCGCAATCAGGTGCTCCATGTGGCGGGAGCGAAGATCATCAACTATGAAAAGACGGTCCGCGAAAACCTCCTCTCGCACATCACGGACCCGAACCTGGCGTTGCTGTTGCTGATCCTGGGTGGGCTGGGAATCTACGCCGAGTTCGCTTCACCCGGCTTGATTTTTCCGGGCGTGGCCGGTGTAATTCTGCTCCTGCTCGGTATGACCGCCATCGCTCTGCTTCCCATCAATTGGGTCGGCGTCGCCTTGATGGTGCTCGCCCCCGTGCTGTTCGTGCTCGAGGCCAAGATGACCTCGCACGGCATCCTGGGTATCGGAGGAGCGGTGGCCATGGTTTTGGGGGCCATGCTCCTTATTGACAGTCCAGTCCCCGAGATGCGGATCCGCCCCGCCATTGCGGTCTCGGTCGGTCTGCCGTTCGCCTTGATCACACTGTTGCTGACAGCGCTGGTCGTGCGCGCCCGGCGAAGCAGTGTGGCCACTGGCAGTGAAGGAATGATTGGGCAGATCGGCGTAGCTGCCGGGCCCCTTTCCCCGGACGGTAAGGTTTTCGTTCACGGAGAATACTGGGACGCCGTTTCCGTGTCCCCCGTGTCCGACGGTGTGCCCGTGAAGGTAACGGGCCTGGAGCAACTTACGCTGCTCGTGCAACCGGTGTCCAAACCTGGAGGTTAAAATGCAAAACTTGCTGACCCCGACGACCATTGCGGTCGCCATCTTAGTGATCTACCTGCTATCGTCGATCAAAATCCTGCGCGAGTACGAACGCGGAGTGATCTTCCGCCTGGGACGCGTGCTCCCCAGACCGAAAGGACCTGGCATCATCCTGGTGTTTGCGCCAGTCGACCGCATGGTGCGAATTTCGCTGCGGATCGATACTCTGGAGGTGCCTGCCCAGGACGTGGTTACCCACGACAACGTGACGGTAAAGGTAAACGCCGTCGTCTTCTTCCGCGTGATTGATGCGCGGTTGGCAGTGTTGGAGGTAGCAAACTTCCTCTACGCCTCCTCCCAACTGGCTCAGACCTCGCTCCGCAGTGTTCTGGGGGAGGCCGATCTCGATGAGTTATTGAGCCAGCGAGAGAAGCTGAACCTGCGCCTCCAGTCGATCATCGATCGCCAGACCTCGGCCTGGGGTGTGAAGGTGGTCCTGGTAGAGGTGAAACAAGTAGACCTCGCCGAGCAAATGATCCGCGTCATCGCCCGCCAGGCGGAGGCCGAACGGGAACGGCGAGCCAAGATTATTCATGCCGAGGGAGAGTATACGGCGGCGGAAAAACTCGCCATGGCTGCGGAGGTGTTGCAGCACCAACCGGCGGCGATCCAGTTGCGATACCTGCAGACGCTGGTCGAAATCGGCACGGAGAAGAATACCACCATCGTCTTCCCGTTGCCTGTCGATATCATCTCATCCATGTCACGAGTCTTGGAGATGGCAGCCGGACCACCCGAACAACGCAAGATTGCGGCTTAGGAGGGCCGTGTGAACACCATTCTATTTGTTGATGATCACCACGCGTTTCGGACGGTGTTTGGTGAAGTTCTGCGCCTGAAGGGTTATACGGTGATGGAGGCAGGCACGACGGCGGATGTCGACGACATTGTACGACACCATTCCGGGCCCCTTGACCTGCTGGTGGTAGAAGCGGTGCTGACCACCACGAATGGGATCGAAGTGGCTAACCGGCTCCATGCCCGGTACCCGGAATTGCACGTTTTGTATATTTCTGAGGAGCGCTCCCTTGAGCTCAGCGCGCACGGGCAACTCCCAGCAGCGGCACCCTTTTTGCAGAAGCCCTTTGGCGCAGAGGATCTGTGCACCAAGGTGCAAGAGTTGCTTGGTACCAAGGCCAAGGCCGCAGTGTACTAAGGCCGTTGTCTAGATGCCCGTGCCGCCCCTGCGGACTGCTAACTTCGACGTACCGCCGCTAGCGCACCGGTGTTCCATGGGCCGCTGATCCGGGACCTCGCTTGTGCTCGCCCTCAATTCTTCTTCGGCGCGCAACCAGTCCACTTCTGGACTTCCCAATGGACATCCCCGCTGAATCCAAAATTCATGGGCGAGCGCGGAAACTGTCCCTTGGTCCTTAGGTTGTGAGACGAGTTTTTGATCTGCCGCTTCCAGCGGCGCGTGGGCAGCCGTGGCGGCCATCTTAGCCTTTGCCATAACATTTCCCTCCTCCCCGGTTGAGTGGACGTTTGGGGATTAACCTGCTGCAGCCATCACTCTCTTGGGCAGCAGGCAGCTACCGATTTCGTGCTGAAATTTCCAATTCAGCCATGCCAAGCTAACGACGCGGGTTACCTCGACGGCGTCAAAAGGTTTCGCCAGAACATCGTACGCCCCAATGTTTAGGGCCTCCGCCCAAAGAGATTCAGCAGGCACCTGGGAAGTCACGATAAGAGTGGGCGGAACCGGCGATCGTGCTGCTTCCGCCCACAGCTCCCGCCAAGTGCCCGGCAACAAATCCTCTTCCGAGATGACCACGGGAACCCGATCCTGCCGCAGTTTTGCCACTCCCGACGCGAGAGAATCAGCCCTTTGAATCCTCCAATTCTTGCGGCTCAAAAGGCGTTCCAGAATATCGTGGTCATCCCGAATGGGGCTGACTGACAATACTGTAATGACATCTGATCCGAGGTCGACGGTTGGCGGTCGCCGGATGTAGCTGGCGCCTTCGAAATCGTCGAAGCCGGGTTGAGTAAGGACTGACGCTTCTGGTGACACTGGGGCTCTCCACCTTTGGTCGAAACGCCACCTCATTTGTTAGCGTTCAGACCTTAGATTCTCTGTGTTCGGGGGGACTGCGGTAGGACCGAGGTAATCCGCGGATTTAAAACCCTTAGAACAGCGACTGCGCTCCACCATTCAATTCTGCTACGGTTGATTTCTTATAATCAGACCTTGACATCTGCAGTGGATCAGTTTCAGTGTGCTCTCACTGTCCGCCATTGTCAATGTCTATTGTCTTGCGACCTGGAGGCACTCAGAATCGCCCGGGACAGAGTGCCGTGATATCAATGCTCGGTGAACCGTCCAGGACACATTCAGCAATCAGGCTGCCTGTCACGGGCCCTAAGGTAAGGCCCATCATGGCGTGACCGGTGGCGATGAACAGGCCGGTATACGGCGAGAGCGGACCCACCGCCGGCAAGCCATCGGGCAAACAGGGTCTCAAGCCGCACCATTCCGACCGGACGGCAGCATCACCTATGGTTCTCAAATACCGACTGGACGAGTTTGTGAGCTGTTCCAGGCGCGGGCGCCTGATCTCCTGATTTAACCCCGAGAACTCGATCGTCCCGGCGAGGCGCACAAACCCATCCATGGGTGTGCAAAATACCAGGCTCTCCCCGAGCACACAGGCACGGCGCAGAAGGGGCGGCCTGCCCTGCCTGGATTCGCAATCGCGGTGATAGCCCTTGGCTGCCTGTAAAGGGAATCGTACGCCCAGCTTCCGGATGAGCGGTACACTGTAGGCCCCACTCGCCAGAACAACGGCGTCACTTTCCAGAACCTCACCGCTCTGGGTCTGGACGCCGTGAACTTTGCGATCGATGGTCCGAATAGCCACCACTTCGGTGTCGGTGCGGAATTCCGCACCGTAACGCTCGGCTCGCTGCGCCATTTCCAGAACGAAGTGATATGGATTGATCGTGGCCGCTTCTGGATAAAACACTCCGCCGACTACCCGGCCGTTGATCGCCGGCTCGCGTTCGCGTAGCGCGCCCCCCGGCATCACGTCAGGATGAAAGCCATAACGGGAGATGAAGCCGGCTTCCTTCGTGGCGGACTCCAGGCCGCGCTCCGTCAGGTAGATCTCGTAATAGCCCTCACGACGAAAACCGCATTCGAGTTTCTCTGTTTCGACCAAGTCGTCAAACAATTCGCGGCCGGTGTGGCCGAGTGGCGCCAGGGTGCGCATGGAGAGTTCCACTTGGCGGTCGGTGCAGGCCCGGCTAAATGCCCAGAGCCACTTCGCGAGTGCGGGGTCTGGCCGCGGAGCCACATACAACGGGCTGAGTGGATCGAACAGGGATTTGAGGGCCTGCCGGACGCGACCCGCCTTGTTGATTGGCAGATGCCCGGGCGCGATTGACCCAGCGTTACCGTAGGATGCTCCTTTTCCGATTTGATCGCGCTCCAGCACGGTAACCCGCGCCCCGCGCCTGGCCAAGAAGTAGGCGCAACAAACGCCAATCACGCCGCCGCCGACGATAATCGTGGTGCAATCCTGTGACTGCATCGTAGAAAATACTCCCGCACCCACGACTGCCTCGCGTTAGTGATCCCGATCCCCGGCGCCCCCACAGTGGTAAAGGTCTCACACGGCGAGGGTCCAGTCTCTCACTCGATGTTTGTCTTCAAGGCCAGCGACGTACGCCAGGAAATGTCGCGCTAAGTGCTCATTCCGATCCGTTGCTCGTAGTATCGATTTTGGTATGGGGTGCTTGGCGAGTTCGTTTCGGTATGCGGTGCTCAGTGTGAGCGGCAACCGCGAGCTTAACACTCGCAAACGGGTGTTCGACCTTCAGAATTGCTTTCTTAAGCAGTCTCCGCTCCTCAGCCACGATCTCCTCAACTTTCATCATGCAGCCTTGTCCACCTGCTGGGATAGCGACTTCTTTCGGAGTAGGTGAATCCTCTCTATTTCTATTTTAAGATCTATAGATCCTCTTCGGCGATGAATGCCTGCCTGGTAACCGTGCTCGACCATCCAGCGGGCGCCCTGAACCAGCACGTCGTTAAGCTGCTTCCGGTCGATCTTGACGAAGCCAGTGGTGCCTGCGCCGCAGGGTACGTCGCGGAAGATCTGGTTGATCAGGTCCCGCAGCCGGGGCCGCACATCCATCTCATCGAGCGTGGTGCGGATGAGGCGGACGCCGCAGTCGATGTCGAAGCCGACGCCGCCCGGCGAAACCACTCCATCTTCGGTGTCTATGGCTGCTACGCCGCCGATGCCAGGCAGAGTGGCCACATTCATAGCTTGCTCCAGCGACAAGTCTTTACGGATTTGGTTCATCAGCGCCTGGTTCGCATACACCATGACATCGGTCCGCATGCCACGCTGCCGGTCGCAAGGGACGCGATAGCGGTACGCATCGATCGGTTCCACATGGAATTCGTGTGGCATTCAGATATCCAGATAGACTTCCGCCACCCAGCCCTGAGCTGCCTCGGCGACCCTGAGCTGGTGCCAGGTGACGGCTTTGACAATCACTTTGGTGCGATGACGGATCGGGTCGCAGGGCTCGCCCCAACCCGTGGCAGTGAGCCGGGCTGGACCGATCTCCGTGATGCGAAACCGGCAGAAAGTAATCCGCTTGCCGTCAATCCAGTAGAGCACCTCGCTGAGCCAGGCGACCAGCAGGGATTCGTAATCCGTACCGGCTGCTTCCAAAGGGTATCCGCAGCGCGCCTCCACATTATCGATGTCCCCGGCGATGGAAACCAGGGCTAGAGCCGCATTCTGGAACAACTTGGCCACCGTGCCTCCGAAAGCCCGAAAGCCCACATCGGCCGGGTGATCGAGAAGCTCGAAAGTTGCGCCACTCACGCGGATCGCTCCCCGCCAGTCTGCCCCTAGCGCCCACCATTCTTCAAAAAGCCCGCCAGATCGAAAACCTCCGCTTCTGTCAGCTCCGGCCACATGACCCCGAGCTCGCGCGCGCGTCGATATATTTTCGTGTGCGTGTCTTCGAGCCGGAAGCGAAGCCTCGCGTAATCGTAGGACTTGCGCGCCGATTGGAGCGACGGCCCCCACTTAGCGCCTTCTCCATCGATGCCATGACAGCCAATACAGCCGCTTTGAAAAAAAGTCACTTTCTGCGGGTTGACCACCACCGTTCCGGAAAGCCCGTTCACTTGCAGCACGGCGGGCAGCAGACGCAGACGGAGCTTTTGCATGTCTCCTTGATTGAAACGGAACTCCGCAGCCATCAGCTCCTGTTGTTTGCACGCCCGCTCGGCCAGGCCGCCCGAGCCGTGATGCTTGGTGTGCGCCAGAATGTGGTAAAGCTCGTGGGCCACCACCCGGCCCACAGCACGGCCGTATGCTGCCGCGCGATCCTTTGGAGGAAGTGGCAGCAGTTGGGCTGTTAAGAAAGCCCGGACGGCGTTGCAGTAAACGTTGGCATACGGCAGGATCTCCCCGTCACTAATTACCGTGTTGCCCAGCGTAAACGGATATTCGGGGTATGAGGAAAGCTCTGTCACATCGCAGGAGCCTTTGAAGCGAACAATCAAAAGAACGACCGATACGTCGCCTTGCTTCCGGTCGGCTAACGATCGCCAGTCCAAAGTCAACCCGGCCGGCGAAATGATCGAATCGACTTCGCCGTGGATTGCCTGTTGAATCGTAGCGGGAATTTCGGACTGGTAATCCGAGTACAGGGCGATGAGCATGAGCGGGTCTGCCCGGTCCGCTGCGCATGCGGATAAAGCCCCCAAGACGCCGAGCAAGATAAACCGAGCCGAGGTGACCACTGGCGTCGCTCCTTCGCCATAGCAATGCTGGACCACCACGGCTTCCGCCCCGACTTGCCAAGCCGTGGGTCACGACCGACGCAGGGTCTGCATTGTGCTGTTCTGAGATTAGCTTATCCTAAATCCGTTTTGTGTCTAATTTCCTTCTACCCGCTCGCACTGGCGCGCGTAGGCGCGTAAACTGGTGGTGGACACAATTGCCTCGCGGGAGTAGTGGTTCGCAACCCGCGCGCAACCGTTCCTGCGTTCGGAGCTGGTTGACCCTGCCCAGGCTGCGCCGGCTGTCGCAGATCGTTTGGCTCGCATTATTCGTACTCCACGTCTGCAACACTGAATACCGCGGCTCTCTTCCTTCCGGTGCGACGGAGGCGCGGCTGCCGTTTGCAGCGCGCCTGTTGCTCGATTTCGACCCGCTCGCCGCGATCGCCAACGCCCTGGCCACGCGCTCTCTCTACCAAGGCTTGCTTTGGAGCCTGGCAATCCTCATCCCGACGCTGTTCCTCGGGCGCTTCTTTTGTGGATGGATGTGCCCGCTAGGCACGTTGAACCATTTTTTCGGGAACCTGTGCTCCGAGAAGAAGCGCGGCCTGGCTGGGATCGCTGCCAACCGCTACCAGCGCTGGCAAAGCCTCAAGTATTATCTGCTGATTGCGTTCCTCGCAGCCGCCTTCTTGGGCGGAGCAGTCGTAGGGATTATGGATCCGCTCGCCCTGCTGGTGCGAACCTTAGCGCTCTCGATTCTGCCGGCTTTGAACTACACCCTGGTTGCGTTGGTGAACGTGTCGGTATTCAGTTTTCGACAGCCTCACTTCCGGCAGGGCTTTGTGCTCGGCCTGCTGTTCATCGCCATCATGGCCTTGAATCTCCGCATCACGCGCTTCTGGTGCCGGGCGCTTTGCCCGCTGGGCGCGCTGCTGGGATTGGTCTCCCGCTGGTCCATCTTAGGTCTGGAAAAGCGCGTCACCCAATGCGGAGACTGCAATCGGTGCCTGCTGCATTGCCAGGGTGGAGACGATCCGATTCCCAAAGCCAGGTGGCGCAAAGCCGAGTGTCATCTCTGTATGAACTGTGTCGCGGATTGTCCGGAAGGCGCGCTCCAGTTTCGATTCTTTGCCGGCGCTGCGACGACCCGCGAAAGCCCCGACCTGAGAAGGCGGAACGCCCTGATTGGCCTGGCGGCCGGCGCCGCGGCGCTACCCATGTTACGCGCCAATACCGGCCTCGCCGTGGAAGCGAACGCCCGGCTGATCCGGCCGCCCTCGTCCGTGGACGAAAAAGACTTCCTCTCGCGCTGCATTCGATGCGGCGAATGCATGAAGGTCTGTCCGAACAACGCCCTGCATCCCGCTTTCAGCGAAGCAGGCTGGGAGGGTCTCTGGACCCCGGTGCTCGTGCCGCGCGTCGGGTATTGCGAGACCGCCTGCACGCTCTGCGGCCAGGTCTGCCCAACCGGAGCCATCTGGCAGTTCAGTTCCCAAGAAAAGGGATGGGCCTCGGTGGTGCCAACGGCGAAACCGATCCGCATCGGCACGGCTTTCAATGACCGCGGCCGCTGTCTGGCCTGGGCCATGGCCACCGAGTGCATTGTTTGCGAAGAATGGTGTCCCGCGTCGCCCAAAGCCATTTACCTGCGTATGGCGGAGGTGTACGACGCGAGCGGGAATCGGAAGCAGGTCCGCCAGCCCTACGTGGATCCGGCCCGCTGCGTAGGTTGCGGAGCGTGCGAGTTCGCCTGCCCCGTGCGCGACCGCCCGGCGATGTACGTCACCAGCGTGGGAGAAAGCCGTTCGACCACCAACCAGCTCGTCCTGAGGCGGCCGGTCAAGCCACCTTCGTATTTTCCGGAAAGCAACCAAGTGCCGGGCTGGATCAAATCGGGAGAGACGCGCGTATTTGCCTCCAGCGACCTCTGGAGGTATGTGGACGGCGATGCGGATCGATATCTGCAAGCCGGCGTCCAGGAAACCTTCACCACCAGCTACCGCTATCAAGACCGTTTGGATGCGGTAGCGGACATTCACATCATGTCCGCGGCAACGGGCGCGGTGGCGATCTTCGATTCCGAGTCTGCGGCTGGAAGCCGGCCCGTCCCGCTGGGCGACTCTGGCCGGAGTTACGGCCAGAGCATCACTTTTCGGAAGAACCGATTCTTCGTGCGCCTGGTCGGATATGAAGACTCGGCCGGATTTGAGGCAGCCCTGACGAATCTGGCGCGCGGCATTGCCGCCAGACTGCCCGCGGAAGAGCGCTAGGACCCCGTTCACCAGACAGATCCGCGTATAGTGTGGGGCATGCTTTAGCTTGCCCAGGCGCTAATCCAAACGAAACGAACCTACTTCCATGCTCGGCGAATCAAACCCATCTCTACCGCAGGACACGCCCCCTACTTCTTCGCCCCCAGCCCCGGCGTGAAACCGCTGGTCACCGCGTCCCTCCAGTGCTATAAAGGAATCGGAATAGCTGAAATAGGAGACGTGCATGAAGCCTCCAGCCGGTATCAGTCGCCGGGGCCTCCTGGGTGCCTGTTTGGCCGGCGCGTTGAGCGCCAGCCCCGCCATACCGGAGAAATCCAGAGTCGTCATTTCACGGGACCCGCTCCTTCATCCCGCGGGCGCGTCCGTCGATTCCACCCGGCTGCTCAAGATCCTCGACCGCGCTCTGCAGTCCTTTTACGATTCCGATTCGCCCAGCGGCGCCTGGAAGAGAGTAGTCCGGCCCGGCGAAGTGGTCGGGTTGAAAGTCAACTGCCTGGCCGGTAGAGGAGCTTCCACCAACCCGGTATTGGTAGACGCCATCTGCGAACGCTTGCAGCAGGCGGGCATTCCGCCCAAGGATATCGTCATCTGGGATCGCCTCAATTCCGATCTCGAAAGCGCCGGATATCGCGTGGAATCGAATCCCAATCGCATCCGGTGCATCGGCAACGATACTTCGGGGTATGATCCTGAGCTGTCGGTTTTCGGCAGCGCGGGCAGCCGCATTTCGCAGACGCTCTCCAGACACTGCGACGCCGTGATCAATCTGCCCGTGCTCAAGGATCACGGAATAACCGGGGTAACGCTGGCCCTCAAGAACTTCTTCGGCGCCATACACAACCCCAACAAATATCACTCGAATACCGGTGAGCCGTACATAGCGGACGTTTACATGCTTGCGCCTATCCGCGAAAAGGTGCGCCTCACCATTTGCGATGCGATCACGGCGCAGTACGAAGGCGGCCCCTCTTATATGCCGCAATGGTCATGGCGATACAACGGCGTGATCGTCTCCCGTGATCCCGTAGCTCTGGACCACACCGGTTGGGAGATCATCGAGCGAAAACGGGCCGAGAAGGGAATGAAAAGCCTCCGCGAGATGCAGCGCGAACCCAAATACATTGCCACGGCGGCGGACGCACAGCACAGGCTCGGAACCAACGACCCAAACCGGATCGAGCTTGTGGAGGTATGACGTGTCTGCGCGCGGTGCCGAAAGCGACGCCCAGTTCACCCGGGAGGCGCGCTTTTACGACAAGCTGCCCTACAAGAAGATCAAGTGCAAACTTTGCCCGCGTGAATGTGTAATCGACGATCGCGAGCGGGGCTACTGTGGTGTCCGCGAAAACCATGACGGGACATACTACACGCTGGTGCATTCCCGCATCTGCGCCGCGCATATCGATCCCATCGAAAAAAAACCGTTCTTCCATTTCGCGCCGGGCACCATGTCCTTTTCAGTAGCCACGGCAGGCTGCAATGTGAACTGCAAGATGTGCCAGAACTGGGAGATCTCTCAGGTTCGCCCGGAACAGGTGCACAACACGTACCTTCCGCCGAAGGATGTGGCCGCCCTGGCGCGGCAAAACCAGTGCGCATCGATCGCCTACACCTACACTGAGCCCGTGGTCTTCATCGAATAAGTTTTGGATGCCGCGGACGCAGGCCATGCCGCCGGAGTAAACAGCGCCGTTGTCACTGGCGGCTACATCCAGGAAGAGCCTCTCAAACAACTGTGCCGCCGGGTTGACGCCATCAAAGTGGACCTCAAAGCTTTCTCCGAGAAGTATTACAAAGAAATCGTCAACGGCGAGTTGAAGCCCGTACTGAATGCCCTGGCCACCATCCGCCGCGAGGGCATCTGGAACGAAATCGTTTATCTCGTGATTCCCACCTTGAACGATTCGGACCAGGAATTTCGCGGACTCGCACGCTGGGTGAAATCGGAACTCGGGCCCGACGTTCCGCTGCACTTCTCGCGATTTTATCCGGAGTACCTGCTGAAGAACCTTCCGCCGACGCCCGTGCCCACTCTGGAACGGGCCAAGGCCATCTCCGATGCCGAAGGGCTCCATTACGTTTACATTGGCAACGTTCCCGGCCACCCAGCCGAGAATACGTATTGCCCAAACTGCCGGCGCCTGGTGGTGGAGCGTACTGGCTTAATGGTGACGGCGATACACCTCAATCGAGGCAAGTGCCAGTTTTGCCAGCAAACCATTCCAGGCGTCTGGGAAGGATCACGTCGCACATGAAGACCCTGTTATTTGTCATCCTGGCGTTCGCCGCGCTCGGCAGTCTCTACCTGTTGCAAGGTGGAAGTATTGCGGGCGGTGAAGCGCAAAAGGTCAGGCCACCCGCGGTAGCCGGATCCTTCTATCCGGCGGACCCGACGGAACTCGGCAAGATGGTGGACGGTTTTCTAGCCCAAGCCGCAACGCCACCCCTCAAAGATGTGGTCGCGCTGGTGGCGCCGCACGCCGGCTACATCTACTCCGGCTCGGTAGCCGCATACTCCTATGCGTCGCTGAAAGGCCGGAAAGTGTCGCGGGTAGTGGTAATCGCGCCATCTCACTACGAGTCTTTCGATTTTTCGGCGGTGTACGATGGCGCCGCGTACGCTACTCCTCTGGGCCAGGTTCCGGTGGATCGTGCGTTCGCAGCCAAGCTTGCGAAGATGAGTCCCCTGATCAAGCTGTCGGATGCCGGCCACGGCCCCCGCGAACATTCGCTGGAGGTGCAGCTCCCCTTTCTCCAGCGGGTGCTGGGAGACTTTCAAGTTGTGCCGGTCATCATGGGCGATCAGGGCTACGACGCTTCGCGGGCCCTGGGCCTGGCGCTGGCCAAGCTGATCCGCAGCACGGATACGTTGATTGTCGCCAGCTCCGATCTCTCCCACTACCATCCTTACGCGGACGCCGTCAATATGGACCACAAAACATTGCATGCGATCGAAGAATGGGACTACCTGAGCATGTCCCGGAATTTCGGACTGCGCGTGTGGGAGGCATGCGGTGGTGGCCCGATCGTGGCCACTATGATTGCAGCCGAGACGCTGGGAAGCAACAAGGCCCAAGTGCTGCGATATGCGAATTCCGGCGATACCACGAACGATCGGGGGCGGGTGGTCGGTTATGGCGCAGTAGCGCTGATCAAGGAACCATCCCACGCCGGCACCGGCGAGAAGGTATTCTCCTTAACTCGGCAGGAGAAGGACGCGTTGCTCACGATCGCACGGAAATCGGTGGAGACTGCCGTAAGAGAGCACAAGTTGTATGAGCGCTTCCCAGCGGAGTTGGAGGCCCTTTCCGAAGACCGCGGAGCCTTCGTCACGCTCACCATCCATGGCCGGCTCCGGGGGTGCATTGGCTACGTGTCTCCCATTAAGCCTCTCTATGTCGCGGTCCGTGATGCCGCAGAGGAGGCCGCCCTGAACGACCGGCGTTTCCCGCCAGTGACAGTCGCAGAACTCGGCGATCTGGAGTATGAGGTCTCCGTTTTATCGGGGATGCGCCGCGTGCTGGATATCCATGAAATCCGCATTGGGCGGGATGGCCTACTTGTTCGGAATGGGAGTGTCGAAGGATTGCTGCTTCCGCAAGTTGCAGTCGACGAGGGATTTGATCGACTGACATTCGTAGAGGAGACTTGCCGGAAGGCCGGGCTACCCAACGATGCATGGCTCAGGCCCGAGACGGACATCTTCCGGTTCACGGCCCTGGTGTTCGGAAACCGCAAGGCAACGGAGGCGGTCATTCCGCAGCCGCTTGGGGAACCGGTGCAAGGACTAATAGCACTGGCGCCAGGCTCACCATGGCCGACAGCAGGGCAGTTCTAAAGAATCCGAACACCGGGATGAGATAGACGCTGAAGAGAATGGCGCCGAGACAGGATCCCGCCAGGTCGAGCGCGTAGAGTGTTCCGGGGCTGCGCGCTTGTGGCGTCGAAAAGAACACGCGACTGGCAATAGGAAACTCATACCCGCCTAGCATTCCACAGGAAAGGGCCAATGCGGGAAACACAATCTGAGCGCCACTCACTTGCGTCAACGCTTGGAAGAGCTCGCAGAGCAACAACGGAACCAGCGCAGCCGTCGCCTGCAACAGTACCAAGGCGCGCATTTCTTGCCGCACAGGTGAGCGCAGAGCCGTCTAGGTCCCCAGCGCCATCCCCGCCATAAACGCTGCGATCAGAATTGCGAGCTGTTGGTAGACATAGCCATAGATTGCCTGGAAACCTAACAGGAGCAGAATCTCGAGTCCCATCATCGAGAAGCCCATAGCAGTGGTACAGCCGGCGGCTGCCAAATGACGTCTCCGGTGCTTTTCCGTCAGAAGGAAGATGCTAACAATGATCCCGAACAGAAGCAGTGCCGTTCCCATCGCCAGGGCGGTGAAATCGATCCCCGCCAAAGTGCGAAAGAGGCGCCGATAGCCATGGTTGAATCGGCTGCTCCAAAGTGCCACATCGAAGTAGTAGGCCACGGGCGCAAAATCGCGGTTGATTGGTGTCTCCGTGTCTGGCTGAATTTTCGACTCAAGGTCCAGCATCCGGTCAGGCATCATGCGGAAAGGAATGTAGTACTCGCGAACGTACTTTGTGTGCAGATTTCGCGCGCGGAGCCGCGACAGAAGCTCTTCCTCTCCGCCTGCCAGAACGCCCGGCCGCCGCGTTGCAAAGAAATGCATCGTCGCGCCTGGGAGCACGGTGACCTCTGGAAACACAACGCGCAAGGTTGTGTGAATCGACCGCAGGAATTCCGCGAGCTCCGGGCTAATGTAGTCTTCCGAGGCGGTCAGGCCGAAGGAAAGAATGCCCGTCGGGGTAAGTTTCCGGGCTGCTTCCTTGAAGAATTCTACTGTGTAGAAACGGTTCAGTTGCGCCGTCTGCGGATCCGGCAGGTTCACGATAATAACGTCGAAACTAGAGCCCGTGGTTTTCAGAAACAGCCGTCCGTCGGTGACGTGCACGCGCACGCGAGGATCGCTCTTGATGGGAAGCCATTCCTGCGGGAAGTACTCCTGGGCCAGAGCCAAAATGGCAGGGTCGAGTTCCACATAATCGATTTGTTCGAGGCCAGGGTGTTGGAGCGCTTGGGAGATGCCGCCGTTGATCCCTCCACCAATCAGCAAAAGGCTTCGTGGCGCGGGATGCTCCAGCAGGGCGTACTGAACGGCTTCTTCCGCCGCCGGCGGATCCGGCGCGTGGAACAGGACCACACCGTTTTCGTAGACGCTGCGGCTCCCTTCCGTACCAACTACGGCAAGATTTCCATAAACGGAATTGCGCGTCGCAATCAGATGAAAGCCACGCCAGAGGACTTCCTGCGATATTCTTTCGAGCACGGCGGGCCCGCCTGCGAGTGTGGCCAAGGCGGAAATCCAGAGCAATGCTCCAATAGCCGCCCAGCGAAGCCAGACCACGCGCATAACAATCACGCAAGCCATCACCAGATTGAGCAAGCCCAACAGCAATGCGATCTCCATCGAGCCGAGATACCGAATCAGCAACACCCCAGCCAGAATTCCACCTACTGCAGAACCCAGGGCTTCCCACAAGTACACCGATCCAGTAGCTTGCCCCTTTGGGGTCGCCGATTCGGCTGCGTAGAGTGCGCTGCCCACGGTGAACAGGGATCCAGACAGCATGCAGAGGATGGCGAGAATGCCGAGTGACGTGAGCAGAACCAAACCAGGCCCGAGAACCTCTCCCGGAACTGCTTGGAGGAGCGATCTGGTACTGCGCACGGCCAGAATGGTGGTTGGCAACACCAGGGCAAGCAGCGCCTGGATGCTCGCCATCGTGCGATAAGGGTCGTGCGCGGGGCGGGCGAGGCGGCATGCCAAGCGGCTTCCCAGGGCAGTCCAAAAAAGCCAACTGGCCAGCATCAGGCCGATCGAGATCTCGTTCCCATAGAAGACCACCAGCAGCTCGCGCAAAAGTACGATCTGGGCGATGGCGGCCGTTAAGCCGATCAGGATAAGGGACGCCTTAACTCTGAATCTGATCCCCACATCCACAGAATTGACTTAAACTGGGGGTGAAGTCAAAGGCTTCGCCATGAATCGCGAAGATACGCATCCGGGCCGGCGTGAGATGTTGATCCGGCTGCTGAGCCTGGGCGGGCTGAGCGGCGCTGCCGCAGGTGTTGCCGCCTGGCTGGGAACTCGGAGCCGTCGCCCCGAACAACGCGCGGTGCGTGCCGTGCGACTGAATCACACGGTCACCGCGGACCTGAGCCTGCCTGAGATGGCAATCGTTCACGGCAATCACCCTGCACAAGCGGCTCGGAGAGCTATCGAAGAACTGGGCGGTATTCGCCGATTCATCTCTCGCGGTGATGTGGTGGTCATCAAACCGAACGTCGGCTGGGATCGCACCCCGGAGCAAGCCGCCAATACCAATCCCTTGATAGTTGCAGAGATCTGCCGCCTTTGCTCGGAGGCCGGCGCCCGCAAGGTGATCGTGACGGACGTCACCATCAATGATGCACGCCTGTGTTTCGCGCGGAGCGGCATCGCGGAGGCAGCCCGCACGGCGGGCGCAGACGTGATCGTGCCCGGCGATCAGATGTTCCGCGAAGTTGACCTGGGCGGAGAAGTCTTGCGTTCCTGGCCAGTGCTGGAGCCGTTCCTCAACGCGGACAAGGTGATCAATATTCCGATTGCCAAGCACCATAGCCTGACTGGCGTCACCTTGGGCTTAAAGAATTGGTACGGCATTCTGGGAGGCCCCCGGCACCAGTTGCATCAGCACATCCATGAAAGCCTGGTCGACCTGGCGAATTTCATGCGCCCTACCTTAACGATCATCGACGCGTATCGTGTCTTGATGCGGAATGGACCCGGCGGAGGGAATCTTGCCGATGTCGCACTCGCAAAAACCGTGCTAGCCGGAACCGATCCGGTAGCGGCGGATGCCTACGTCGCCAAGACGTATTGGGACTTGGATTGGCACACGCTCCGATACTTGAAACTGGCGAGTGACCATAACCTTGGAAACCTCAACCTCGAATCGGTGCGCACCCGGTTTGCATCCGTGTGACGCCTCCGAAAAACAAGATATTGAGATCTTGTCATATACAGAGGGGCTAGAATATAGGTGGAAATAAATGAAAGGAGTTCACCGATGCCTCATTATGTATACATCTGTTTGGATTGCGAGAAGGAGTTTACTGAAATTCTCCACATCGCCGACCTGAACACAATCCACTTGAAATGCCCGCACTGCGGAAGCGAGAAGGTGGAGCAGCAAGTTGCTGCGTTTGCTGCCGTCACTTCCAAGAAGAGCTGATCCGCTGGCCGGAAAAGGCGCATGAGACTGAAGCCAGAGCCTCCTGTGGCGGCCCGGCTGAATTCCGTCTCGGATGTCAAAACGCAAGTACTGGATTCGGACACACGGAGAGGCCGTTCGACGGACCGCGAAACGGCTGTTGAAGCGCTCGTTCGGGCAGTCCCTAGTCGCCGTGCTGGCGGGGAATGCCGTTTACTTCAGCCTTGAGCGGTTCCTCCCGGCGCGCGGGCAACACCAACTCTACCAGCTTGATTGGGGATTGGCCGTAGACTTCTGGATGTGCCTGGTGTGTTACGGGTTGGTGCGGCTGATTCGCTGACTCACTCATGGGTTAAGCCATCGCGCGAATATACATTGTGAGGATTCCAGAGCATCCAGCCATCGGACCCAAAATCTTCCGCCGCTCGAATCTGGCTGCGGATCTCGGCTGGCCCGAATAAACGCCGATCAAAGGCATAGTCTCGAAAAGCCTGGAGCCAGGGCCGAAAACGGATCGAAGGAAGGCTGGTTCTTTCCCTCGCCCGCTCAAGCGATGATCTCGGGATCTCATACGGGTGAGCAACGGGTATCCGATAACCGGGGATTCCATATTGAAATCCGGAGGGATAGAGCATAGGACAGATGTAGTCGACGGACGCAGCAATCGATTCCAGTTTTTGCCCGATATCTGTATCGTTCAGGTTCCAGCAGGCATACCCGAAAATATCGGCAGACAGGAACACGTTGTACGGGGCCAGCCGCTTCCGGGCCTCCTCAAAAAACTGCGTTATGACCCGCACCCGGTTTTCCTGAGTATTGGGCACTGAGTACCTAAGCCCTACGGCATCCGGAAATCGCACGTAGTCGAATTGAATTTCGTCAAAGCCGTTTCTGGCCGCCTCTACCGCGATATCGAGGTTATACTCCCAGACCTCTTGCTTGGAAGGATCGGTCCAGGCGAGACCTTCGCCGTCGCGCCAGATGGTATCGCTTGCCGTCAGGACGTCCCAATCCGGCTTGGCCGAAGCGACAGGGTCATCCTTGAAAACGACAATTCGAGCAATCAAGTATATTCCTCGAGCATGCAAGGCTGTGACCAGTCCGTTGATCTCCGGAATGGTAATGGTGCGATTCGCACCCGCGATCACGGCGAGAGGCACGGTGCTCCGATAGGGTATTAGACCTCGATCACCCTTCACATCGATAACCAGGCTGTTCAAGTCGGTCTGCTGCAACAGACGGAGCGCCGGTTCGCGTAACGCAGAGCTTCCGATGCCGAAGCCCGAGAGGTAGAGGGCCTTGGGGCTGAATGGTGTCAGCTTGACTTCGATGGTTGCCGACTTGGACGACGGAACATTTACGTAAGTTCGTAGGTACCCATACGCCCGGACGCCAATCCGGTCGCACGTCCCGTCAAAATGGAAAACGCCGGAGTCGTTGGTTGCCACCACCGCGCTCCCGGACGTGACCAGAGCGCCGTGGATCGGACGCATCGTAGTGGCGTCGACTACCTCCCCGGTCAGGGCTTCGAGACAGTAGACCGGCAGCAAGGCGAGTATGGCAAAGACGTGGAATACAATTCTTCGCCGCATTTGCTACCTCCTTGAGCGGCACCCCAACACGCGCTCAAAGGACAACCCGCGTTCTGAATCAGTTACCAAATACCGCGGCAAGGCCATCAGTTGTTCGTGATTGCTCGCTGGTCGCCGCTTCAGACTGAATCCAGCCACGTAGCCTGCCTGTTGCGCCTGGTTCATGAGCCAGTCATTGTAAATGCCGAACGGCCACGCGAGCAGGTCGACTCGGGTCAGCAACTTCTGCTCTAAAGCCGTCTTCGACTGCCTCAACTGCCAGGCAACGAATCGCTCGTACTCTGCGGATTCGAGACGCTGATGCTCTCGCTGAAAGTTGGGATGCCAGAACGTGTGAGATTGAGTATCGAACAGCCCCGTTGCCTTCAATTCCTTGAGTTGCTCCCACGTCATTGCCCAGGCAGCGTTCGAAATGGCTGACGGGTATACAAAGAGCGTAACCGGAATTCCGTATTCCTTAGCCACTGGGGCCATGTCCGTGTAGATCGAACGGTGGCCATCGTCAGCCGTGATAACCACGGAACACGATGGTGGTGCAACAGCGTTACCCATAAAATATCCGACCAGGCGCTGAAGCGAGATAACGGTGTAACCGCCCTCTACAAGCTGCTCCATTTGGGAACGAAACGCTGACATCGTGACGGTCATGTCATTGGCGGCGACAGGACCGAAACGGTGATAAACGAGAATGGGAACCTGAACGCCTGGCTCAGCAGGCTGAGGGGGATTTGATGAAAAGGCGGGAGGCAGACACGCAGCCACCAGAATCAACAATAAGCTTCTTGGTATTCCCCGCCGAGATACGGAAGCCCGTTCTGCCACGAATGTCACGGCTGAACCTCACTTCCCGGCACCCTGCCCTGCTTTCAGCATAGCACCGGCAGCGGCCTACTTTCAGACTTACGCCTCTGTTATACCTGCTCCCGGGAAGCCTGGCTGAACAGCTCCGAAGTTGAGTCCGAACCAGAAGATCCACTCGCGCAGTTTGTCGGATACCCAAAACGCTGGGGACCTGCTCTTCGCTGACATGCGGATCGGCCCCGATCTGTAACATGCGGCGAATCACATGCGCCTCTGCAGGCGCGATGACGGCAAACGGACGTGTTCTGGATCTCGCTTCTCTAAGAGACGCCGAAACGCATAATTGGGCACGGCAGTCCGCGTGCAGGTGGAAGTGTGGTCTCGCGGAGGTGGTGGTGAATAACGCGCGTATTTCCTCGCTCGACGAACGGTTAGTCAAGGCTGCAGCCTGCCTGGAAGGTCTCGACTGGGAGCGCGCCTCTAGTGGCGATCCGATTCTGGGTAAAGCGATCGAGAAACGGCTCGTATGGCGTGAATTGCTGGATTTGGAATTGCAGGATTTCGATGAGCAAATCGAGCACCTCTCGGAAATTGCCCACAATCTTTTCCCCGACACGGGCAATAGCCGCTCGCGCTAACCAGGCGCACTGACCTTCGGCGCCTCTGGGGCAAATCCCGTGTCGTCGGGTGAGATTCAGCAGTATGCGCAATCGGGGCGCCTGAATTTCCGATCGGCTGCCGATTCGCCCTCGGGTTTGGCCAGTATCATCCGATCACTTACAGCACTCCTGCCGGAACTGCCAATGCCGGCATCGGACCGCGCTACGTCCTCAACGCGGCCGTCGGCCGGCAAATCGGGGCGAGGTTCGCCGTCGAAGCGGATTGGATATTTCAAGACGGCGATTTTGAGATCGCCTCGGGAGGCACCAAGACCGCGTTCGATGCCAATGCGTATGTTGCCTTCGTGAATATGATCGAGTATCTAGTGAAGCGGCCATCCAAGCTGCGGCCTTACCTGGAAGGAGGAGGAGGTGCCAAGTTCTACCATGGTGTCGAGGAGCTGAGGCCCCGGCCGCTTGCCCAGTTTGGCTCGTTTCGCGACGGCGTCGATCCCCGGCCCTTGCTGACCGCCGGCGGAGGGCTGGAGTGGACCTGTTCGCGACATTGGGCCGTGCGCCTGGACCTCCGCGACTGTGCCACGCCGTTCCCCACCTCCGTCATCGTGCCCGCGACTGGCGGGGACCTCCATGGTGGCTGCATGATTTCGCGACGACTATCGGATTTACCCTCAAGTGATCACGATTGCAACTAGCGGTCCGCAGTGACCTTTTAGAGTTACATATAACAATCCCCTAATACCTTATTTATGCTACCCTTCAACTGGAGGGCACTGATGATTGAGGATCTTCTACAACCGAGGCACCTGCTTGTGATCTTGGCGATTGCCTTTCTGTTGTTCGGGCCCAAGAAACTGCCCCAACTCGGGCGCAGGGCATTCGCAGCTTCAAGGAATCGTTGAAAGACGTTACTTCGGACACCCCAGCCCGACCCAAGGACTAGCGCAATCCGGCCCGTCCTTTTAACGCAGAGGAGTGGGGGCTTGGCGGTGATGTATGAACCGGAACCAGTTCGAGATCGTGTACCTGGGACCGAGGCGAATTCAACACCCAGCGCTGCGAACTCTGTTCGCGACCGGTGTCGGAGTGGTCTTCGGCTTCCAGAACTGGCGCCTCGCAAGCTACGGCTTTTCTCTCTCGCTCTCATGTTACGGTACCGTGGAGATCATCCTCACCTATTTGCTGCTGGGCTGCGTCATAGGCGCGATGGCACGGGGAGAACGGTGTTGGCTGCAGGGAGTTTTTCTCGGGCTAGTCTTTAGCCTGTCGGCAGCTTGGAGCGCAACTGGTTTGGGGATGCAGTGGATGCCGCATGGTGTAGCCGTACTCGTCAGCGGCACGGTTGCCGGATTCCTGATTGCTTTAATTACGCAAGCAGTTTTTCCCCGCGCCGCAACTGGCGCGCGCGAACATCGCAGCAGTAACTACATGGCCGCATAGAACGTCCACTAGTCGGGGACAGCCGCCCTCCCATTGGCATCAAGAGGTGAAAATGGCTGACCTGTCTCAATTGAAGAATCGGTCTCCGGCCAACGCGGACGAGCATCTGCCCTGCTTGCTACCGCCGGATCTTGAAAAATCGTGGTTTCGGTCGTTGTACGGAAACATAAGCGAGTTCCTGAGCCCTCCCAAACTTCCGCCGCTGGCAGTGACCTCCAGGCCGGTCGCGGTGAAGGATATTTGGGGCCAATATGGTCCCCAGAAGAAAAGCTGGGTGATGTCGCTCAGCTTTGAATCTGTTGTGGTGCTGTTGCTGTTCACCGTATTCTCCGCCAAGATAGTGCAACAGAAAGTAGCGGAATTCATACCACTCGTCGCGCCCGACATCGCTCCGTATTTGCCGGATATGCTACCCAAACAGAACCGGATGACCGGCGGTGGTGGAGGTGGGGATCGTTCTCCGTTGCCGGCACCCAAGGGACGATTGCCTAAACCGGTGCTGAAGCAGTTCACGCCTCCGATGGTTGTGGTGAACAACCCGAATCCGAAGCTGACCATGGATCCCTCCCTGATCATTCCGCCGGACGTGCCACTTCCGCAGGTGAATCTGCCTAACTATGGTGATCCGCTGGCTAAGATTGGCCCGCTGTCAAACGGGCCGGGCTCTGGTGCCGGAATCGGCTCCGGCTCCGGTGGAGGTGTCGGCTCCGGAACTGGCGGAGGCTTCGGTCCCGGTGAGGGTGGCGGCACAGGAGGCGGGAGGTACGGCGGCTTCGGGGGCGGGGTCTTCCGCGTTGGTGGTGGCGTGAGCGCGCCGGTCCTGCTGTACAAGCAGGAACCGGAATACTCCGAAGAAGCCCGCAAAGCCAAGTATCAGGGCACAGTCGTCGTGTACGTGGAAGTCGATCCCAGCGGAAGGGCGGTGAATCCGCGAATCCTCCATAGTCTTGGTCTCGGATTGGATGAAAAGGCCATCCAGGCGATCAGGAACTGGAGGTTCCGGCCGGGCTACAAGGATGGCAAACCCGTGACAGTGGCGGCAACCATCGAGGTCAATTTTCGCTTGCTGTAAAAGTTTCCGGTCACATTGAAGGCGCCGGTGCTGAAGTAAAGTAAATCCATCCCCGGCCAGCACAGCATTTCGGGGACTGCCAAAACCGCCGTTATCGGTCCGCGATTCGTCGCGAGCGCCTCTACGAACGAAAGGAATTCTCGCGCCGGATCGTCCGAGAACAGAAAGCACGTTTTATAGATAAGACTGTCAAGAAATCAGCGCCGCGGTAATCGGCACGTAGTATAGCGTAATCGAAAGAAAATAGGCTATGTGGAAATTCCTTCGATACATCACCAACAACGAAGACCGCTCCCGCCACGAAGAGGTCTTTGACGGCATCTTTTGGATCATAGAAACGTTCGCCCTGATTTTCGGGATATGGATACTCCTTGCAAAGCACACTGCGGAGTGGATACCGTTCCTCGTCATTGAATACTGTTGGGCGATGGACAATTTGCGGCATAATCGTCCCTGACGGTCACCGTAGAGAAATACGCAAACGGCAAGCTAGACCCAATACAACATCCCGGCACGCCCAAGGATCTTTGCTGGTCGCCGGGCACTGGTGCAAAGCGTATCCCGTAGATCCGGACGTTGGCCTTGGCCCACCGGATTAGGACCGGGAAGTGTGTGTCCAGCGAAGGCTGGCATGATCAGTGGGAGTAAGCCCCACCGGGGTAAAAGTCTAAGCCCCGTAGCTTGAATAGCAGGAAGGACGGAAACTGAAAATCCTGAAGCCTATTGACAAAGCCATC
>Ga0182024_10001544_pt1 | contig 59075 bp, 60 predicted proteins | sample P32metaG_FD_120480 | JGI IMG/M metagenome (GOLD analysis project Ga0182024, IMG submission 120480) | Permafrost microbial communities from Stordalen Mire, Sweden - P3-2 metaG (Illumina Assembly) | ecosystem: Environmental > Terrestrial > Soil > Wetlands > Permafrost | place: Sweden: Stordalen...
GGCCGGGTGCCCTCTCGCAACCAGCGTCTCAAGTGGTTCCATGTTTTCTGCGAGATACATTGAATTTTCCTCAGCCGGTAAACCGGCTGAGGGGGGTCACGATGTACCGGGGCCGCGCCGAAAAACAAAAATAGTTTGCGTCGGCGCAGTCAGGACGCCGGGTCCTTCGGCCTTCTCAACGTTTTGCTGGCGGGGAAGATTTATAACTAAAACGCCAGTTGCGATGATCCGAGACGATCATCGCTGAACCGAGAAATCCCGGACGATCGTTCTCTTTCGGGACGATTTCGAAAACGGCGAGCGATCAATCTGGGGCCACTCCTTGGAGGATGGCTCCCGATGGAAGTTGATGACGAACATTTCCTATTCCGGGCGTTGCTGCGTCAATTACAACCTCACCCACGGTTCCCGCCATGGCGCGCTCGCCGCCGTTTTGGACACAGCCCGTTGTTCAAGCCTGCGCCTCACATTTCAGTACAAGCTGCAAAACGCGGGGCTGTCCTGGCGTCCAGGGTTCCATCACGTTCACCAACCTTGGCCGAGACGTTTGTTACCCCGAGGACCAGGCGTGGGACTACGATGAGCGCACCAACGTTTGGCTTCGCTACACGATGTCCGCTACAACACGGGAATCGACCGCAATTCTTCGCCCCCAATTTCACCTTGGCCATTGAAGCCCCCCCGAATTGACCCCCCCATCAATCCCTCTGGATCGACAACGTCGAAGTCACGGCGTCATGAGAAAGGAATTAAAATTGCTGTGGATTTGTTATGCCAAATTGATATGCAAATCAGGACAAACGATCATAAAAAACAGTCGCATGTCGCTTGCTCAAATACACTTGCAGAAAGTGGTGGTAGGTGATGGATTCGAACCATCGAAGGCGTAAGCCAGCAGATTTACAGTCTGCCCCCGTTGGCCACTTGGGTAACCTACCAATTTCCACTCTTTTTGGCACTTGCTGAGCACGACACCCAAACAATGCCTGGCGGAAACGAAAAAAGAACCGCCCATCGCCTGTCAAAGGAAGGCAAATGGCGGTCGTTCTCTCGTCTCCCGCATCTGCTGCAATATGTCAGCAGCGGCGCCTATTTTGCAAGAAGTAAAGCGTACGACAGGGCGCGTGTTGGCATTGTACTGATTTGGGAGTCCAAAGCTGGTCCCAATGATGATTACGTCAAGCCGGATCAGACGCAGCCCAATGATTGAGGCCTGACTGAGTCCAGAACTGTGGGAACGGGCTGCTCGCCTATCCCGGCCCAGCTTTCGGCCAGGGTTGAGCAGTGGGCCGGCCCTTTGTGGTCAACACCGCGCTGGCGCCCGATTTTGTGACATCAGTTCTGACCCAGTGCCATTGAGGAAGGAAGGTGCGGTGCTATCGCCGCGGTCCGCCTTGGTTCTCCAACATCTGCGCGCGCACTCGTGGTAGCTTCTCGCGAATGCTGGTGTGCGCGGTCATCTCCCAGAGCGTGGTTTTTTTCTGTCGCAAACCCAAGACCCCGGCTGTCCATGCCTGGGCCCAACCTGCTTCCTCCGACCATGCGCCCCATCCTGCGTCGCCCGAACTGGCCCAAGCTTCCCATCGTTCGAAATCAAACGCCCGAAACCACGTTCCAGCCAGGCATGGAAGACTCTTTGACCGAATTTGTATGCGACAGACATATTGCGCCAGCTTGTCTTCCGCTCTCTCGATGCGCGCGTCATCCAGCGCTCCCGCCGCCTCATGCAACCCCAACAGCGCGAACCCCGTCACATAAAGCTGGTCGCTCACCGGATCGCCGTTTTCCTGGATCAATGGCATTTCGCCCGTGCCGTACGCTTCGTTCGATTTGGGAATCTGATAGCCATTGCCCACGTCGCGAAACCGTTCCGAAAAAGCGCCGCAGTCGTGCTGGATATTAATCAAATTCTCGGCCATCAAGCGCAGCCAGCGCCTGTGTTCCTCCGTATCGTTCACCCGGACCAGCCAGGCCAGGCATAACAACATGCGGGCCCGCTCCATGTTGTCGTTCCACCGCCATTGATTTGGAAACGCCTCCATCGTCATGGCGATGGCTGCCTTTGCCTTGTCCAGAAACTCGGCTTCGCCCGTGTGAGCATACGCCCAGAGATAACACGCCCAAACATACGCTTCAAAATTCGGCGCATAATTCACCGGGGCTGCATCGTGATAATATCGCCAGCCTTGCCGCTCCAGATCCGGCATATTGATGCGGTCGCCTCGAAATCCCAGGCGGCCGGTGGTCCTCAAATTTGCGAGCAGCGCGCGCAGCACGGGTTCATTCCAGCGGTCTGAACCTAGACAAGCCTCCGCCAGCAGCGTCCCCAGTAGCGCCCGGGCGTTGTCGTCGCCGTAATTCGCCACCTGCCACGCCGGACTGGTGCTGCCCCACGCCATCAAGCCGAACGCCGGATCCTTCGGGTTGCCGCGCTCGCCGCCGCAGAGATCGGAGTTAAAGTAAATGAAATCAAGCAGGTTCTCGGCTGTTTTTCGGCTGGCAACTCTGCGGTTTAGTGCCCAATCCATCGCAAGCACCATTGCGCTTTCCCCCTGGCAATCGTCGCGAATCGGCGTCCGTTGCGGCTGGCTGCCGTCGCCGCGGATATTCGAACTGAAGCCTTCCAGAATGCCCCTTCGACCGTCCCCGGGCGGTTCGCCGGCCAGCGGCGGATCTGTCAGTTCCACGCCCGCTTTCAGCAATTTAGTCACAGCGGCCTGCCGCTTTTCTGAGACCAGCAGCCCCGAGTTGTAATACCAGTCCGCTGCCCTTTTGAAGGTTCTTTTTTCAACGTCTTTGGGCAACTTATCGTGCGGCCCGTATTGCGGCCCCACGCGCGGCTCCCAAGTGAAATCCACCGCGTCTGCGCCGGACAGATGACCCAGAATGTGACTCCACAATGCCTGCCATTCGCGGGTGGGTGCAAATCGGCTTGTGACAAAGCTGCTCAATTTCGTGGTGGCGACCAGCACGCGGCCTCCCTCCAGTCTGAACAAGACCGGTTGCGCCGAAGCCGGGATGCCATAGACCGCCGTATTATAGCCGGCGACCCGAGCCACGACCACCATCGGATCCTGAGCGCTCGACGGCAGGAAATAGCTCTCGTGAGCCATCAGCAATCGCCCTTTGGGCAGGTCCCGCCCCAAACCATTACTACTGACAACAAAACGTTCCCAAGTTGTTTTGCGCGGAGGATTAAACGTCACGCCGGGTGCGAAAGACGGAAATTCAATGTAAAGTCGAAGGTTTTTTGCAGTAGCTTCCCGGTAAAGATTCTCCGGCATAGAGAGCGTCTTGGCGGGATAATCGTCGGCCAGGAGCATCACTGCCGATCCCGGCCGGGCCGCAGCAATCGCTTGGGCGGGAGCGTCGAACCTTTCAGTCTTCAGTCCGCGGGCCTGCAACGTGAGGAACAGATCATTGTGCGGCGAACAGGCCAGCGTTAATTGGACGGATGTCCCCGCCGCCCGGGCCGTCAGTCCGCATAAAATCAGCCATCCAAGCAGTCCTAAACGTGAAACGGTCATGCGGAAACTAAAGAATGCGCTGCAGGTACTGGCCGGTGTGGCTGCCCTCGGTGCGGGCGATTACTTCAGGCGGGCCTTCGGCCACAATGCGCCCGCCGCCCGCGCCGCCTTCCGGACCCATGTCAATCACCCAATCCGCCGTTTTAATCACATCCAGGTTGTGCTCGATGATGATGAGGGTGTTGCCGGTGTTGCGCAGTTTGAAAAGGACGTCCAACAGTTTCGCCACATCGTGAAAATGCAGGCCGGTGGTCGGCTCATCCAAAATATAGAGCGTGTGCCCTGTGGCTTTGCGGCTTAATTCGGCGGCCAGCTTGATGCGTTGCGCTTCGCCGCCGCTCAACGTGGTGGCCGATTGGCCCAGCCGGACATAACCCAGACCCACTTCAGCCAGCGTCAGACACGGATCATAAATCTTCGGTATGGCGCGAAAAAATGTCACGGCCTCGTCCACCGTCATGTCAAGCACATCGGCGATGTTCATGCCCTTGTAATGAATCTCCAAAGTCTCGCGGTTGTAACGCCGTCCCCCGCACGCTTCGCAGGTCACGTAAATCGGCGGCAAAAAATGCATCTCGATCTTGATCAGGCCGTCCCCCTGGCATTTCTCGCAACGGCCACCCTTGACGTTGAAGCTGAAGCGACCTGCCTCGTAGCCGCGGATGCGCGCGGTGGGCAACTTGGCGAACAGATCGCGGATTTGATTGAACATACCGGTGTAAGTCGCCGGATTGCTGCGCGGCGTGCGACCAATCGGCGTCTGATCAATAACAATGACTTTGTCGAGCGATTCAAAGCCACGAATCAGGCGATGCTTGCCGGGATGCTCCTTGGAACCGTAAAACTTGCGGAACAAAGCCCGGCGCAAAATGTCGTCCACCAGCGTGCTCTTGCCCGAACCGCTCACACCCGTCACCGCCGTCAACGCGCCGAGGGGAATGCGGGCGTTGACGTTTTGCAAATTGTTCTCGCTCGCGCCGAGGATTTCCAGCCAGCCGCGTTCCGGCGAGGGTTTGAGCCGCATCTTGGGAATGGCGATTTTCAAATCGCCCTTGAGATACTGCCCGGTCAGCGAGCGCGAGGTGGCTTCAATCTCAGCGACCGAGCCCGCCGCGACCAGTTCGCCGCCGCGCACGCCCGCCCCCGGCCCAAGGTCGAGCACGTAATCCGCCCGCCGGATGGTCTCTTCATCGTGTTCCACCACCAGGACGGAATTGCCCAGGTCGCGCAAACCTTCCAGCGACTTGAGCAAGCGCTCGTTGTCGCGCTGGTGCAGGCCGATGCTCGGTTCGTCAAGTATATAAAGTACCCCGACCAGCCCCGCGCCGATTTGCGTGGCCAGCCGGATGCGCTGCGCCTCGCCGCCGCTTAACGTCCCGCTCTCGCGATCCAGAGTCAGATAACCCAGGCCGACGTTTTTAAGAAAACCGAGGCGGGCGCGGATTTCCTTAATTAATTCCGCCGCGATTTTTTGCTGAAACTCGCTCAATTTCAACGCCGCAAAAAAATCATCCGCCTGATCGACGGACATTCCGCAAATGTCCATGATGGAAAGGCCCGGCGGCGTGGTGCTTTGCCCCTTGAAGCGCAGACTAGCCTCCGCGCCGCCGAGGGTGACGGCCAGGATTTCGGGCTTGAGCCTGCGCCCGCCGCAAGCGTCGCACGGCTGGGGGTTCATGAAACCTTTCAAACGGTTTTTGGTGAACTCGCTTTCGCTCTCAACGTAGAGGCGTTCGAGATTGGGAATGACGCCCTCGAAAGTTTTTTGCGCCTGGCTGGTTTTGCCGGCGCGCCAGAACGTGAAGGTAATTTCCTCCTCGCCGGACCCGTGCAACAACTTCTTTCTGAAATCCTCCGGCAAATCCTTCCAGGGCGTTTCGAGGCTTTGGCCGTAATGGTGCGCCATCCCGCGCAAGAGTCCCTTATAATAGACCAGCATGCGCTTATTGCCGCGCCGCCACGGCAGGACGGCCCCTTTTTCCAGCGTTTTATCCACATCCGGCACAACCAGGTGCTCGTCGAAAACCAGTTTCTGCCCCAAGCCGTGGCAAACCGGACACGCCCCCATCGGCGAATTGAATGAAAAATGTTTTGGCGTCAATGTGTCGAAACTCTGCCCGGTGGCGGGACTGTAATTGCGGTTGGAATGGAGCGATTCAGTCCACGCGGTGGCGTCCGTCGCGCCGGGTTTGCCCTGACCGTCGCCTGGCTGCTGCAACAGCAAGAGGCGGCCTTCGCCCCATTTCAGCGCCGTTTCCACGGAATCGCTCAGGCGCACGCGAATTTTGTCATCGATCACCAGACGGTCCACAATGGCTTCGATGGTGTGGCGCTGTTTGGGGTCCAGCTTGACGCGCACGTTGTTGCTCAACTCGACCAGTTCCCCATCGACGCGCGCCCGCACAAAACCCTCGCGGGCCAGCCGCTCGATCACATCGCGGAACTCCCCCTTTTGTTCGCTGACGACGCGGGCCAGCAACATGACGCGGGTTTTGGGCGGCAGGGCAAGGATTTTGTCAACAATATCGCTGGTGGTTTGTTGGGCAATCGGCTCGCCGCTGACCGGGCAATGGGCCTGGCCGACATTGGCGAAAAGCAACCGCAAGTAATCATATATCTCGGTGGTGGTGGCGATGATGGAGCGCGGATTCGTCCCCGAACCGCGCTGCTCGATGGCGATGGCCGGCGAAAGTCCTTCGATAAAATCGACCTCCGGTTTTTCCATTTGATCGAGGAACTGACGCGCATAAGCCGAAAGCGATTCGACATATTTGCGCTGTCCTTCCGCGTAAATGGTGTCAAAGGCGAGCGACGACTTGCCCGAGCCGCTCAACCCGGTAATGACGACCAATTTGTCGCGCGGGATGGAGAGGCTCAAGTTCTTCAAATTATGCTGGCGGGCGCCGCCAATCTTGATGAATTTGCCTGTCATGACACAAAATTTCGCAATCAGACCATTTGGTAATTCTACACCAATCCGCGCGAAAAGAAAGCGGCTAGCGGATTTGTCAGGGAAAAAGTTTTTTGACAGGATGAACCCCTCTTCGCCAAGGCTTTGGCGAGGCAGCCCAGATTAAAGCGCTGGGGTCAGATGGCTTGAGCAAGCTTCTTCCGCGTCAGACCAAGCTGGAACAGTGATCGAAGCAATAAGTCGGATGAAACCGTGGGATCGGCCTTTTCCATTTTTGCCAGGCGCGATTGGCTCGTGTGGAGGCGCACGGCCACTTGCACCTGGGTAAGGCGCAACTTCCGACGCGCCTCCCTGAGCAACCGGCTTAACGAGCGGCGCAACTCAATGTATTCGACGTCGGCATCAGACAGGTCAAGAAAATCTTTGACTGAGCCTTCCACCCATCCGTTTTTCAATTTTTTCATAATTTGTTCACCTGGTAAAGTTTGAGCCGCCTCTGGCAGGCTTCGATGACTTGCCGCGGTGTCTGGTTCGTTTTCTTTTCAAACACTTCCAAAATCACGATGGCGTCCGTGTCTATCCGATAAACCAGCCGCCACGCCTTGTTCTGGTCGTTCACACGCAATTCATGGCACCGGGTCCCGATGCTTGGCATTGGACGCGAATGCGGCATGGAGAGTTGCTCGCCGTCCTGCAATTCTCGCAGCAGCACCCCCATTTCCCTTCGCGCATCCACGCTGATCGGCGGCGTTTTCACTTCGCCGTGCAACCAACGCAGAGGTTTTCCAGTCATCCTAGTGATTAAGTATATGCCAGTACTGACATATCGTCAACTGGGGTTTTGGAAGACCCTTTCCAACATCTTCGGTTAAGGCTGGCCACTCTTTTCAATTTCATTTTGGTGGGCCGCTGCTGACGCTGCCGGGATTTTGCCAGTAGGCTTCGACGGCTGCTTTGAAGGATTGCCGGGGGTCACCGGGACTGATTGGTGCTGTCAGGTAAAGGCCGAAAAAGGGTTGTCCCGGCCTTCGGCGCGGACTAAGGCTGATGCGCAATTGCTGCGTCAAGAGTGATGTAAGTTGCTCCACATCACACTGCCCGTCCCGGATTGCGCCCGCGGCTTGATAAACATTGCCGACGAAGCTGGCCTGCGTGAACATTTCAATAAATTCATTCCGATCCAGGAATCCGTTCCCATTGGCATCAAACTGTTTTAACAGCCTCGCTGCGAAAAGGTGTTGCGCAATCTCAATCCCCACCTGTTCCTCAGGTTCCAGAATTTTGTTTTCGTTGGCGTCAAAATATGCGAGTTCTTCGGGGTCGATGCGGCCATTATGGTTGGCATCGATCACATCCAACTCGGATTCGATGTAGGCGGGATCATCAAGGGCATTTTCTTTTTCTTCCGTGTCCAAAACGCCGTTGTGATTGAGGTCATATTTTGCCAGGAAATTTTTGCGGGCTTGCTCGTGGCTGACAGTTGCTTGCTCCATTTGGCCGCGTTGCGCTTACTTTTGCGCGGCGATGGCTTGCTGGAGTTGAGAAGCAGCCAGGAGCCAGATGCCCGTCTTGTAACTTTCCTTGGTTTCGGTTGGCACAGGGGCAAATCCCAATGGAGAACGTTCCAGACCAAAAATCAGATAATCGTCCGTGGCCAGCATCCAGCCGGGCGAGCCACCTGCCGGCGGGCAGCCATTTGGATCATCAAATTTCAAAAAGAGCTTTTGCGGCAGCCGCGCATTGGGGGAAAAGCAGAGGAGTTCCGCATGGTATCCTCCCTTCGCAACCACCTTTCTTCCTACAATCAAATGTTGTTGCTCGTTGATGATGTCCTGCGATTCGGAATGGTCCATAAGGAGATACAAGTCCGATTGATGCGAAGCAATTGCCGGCATTCTGGGTACGAAGAATTTCGTCGGCATTTCCCACGTCGATTGGGGAACATGAGAAGTTGTTGTGCCGGGTCGGGAAGAACTGACGACGTTGGCCGAACGAATTATTTGCGCCAGACAAGTTTCCATCGCATTACTCTCCGTGGTGAGGCGGGAAATGCGCGCCGGCTCACTATAAGATCCACCACTCACAAATAAAAGGCCATTAGTGAGAATTGCCGGCGGCCTCCCGGAATGCGGCGCGTCCGCGTCTTCGCGCCAATCATTGTTTACCCATGTGAAGATCTTGTTTTGGGTGGCGAGCCGAAGCGAATGTCCGGGCCCTTCAAACAGCACGGGTGTTCCGAGGTCTTGCGTATCCAATGCCGACACGGGGGGCTGCCGCCGCGAGCTGGCCATCAGGCGGGTGGCCTTTCCATCATTGACGATTTCAAAAACACTACTCTTGTTCGCCGCGTAAAGATGTTCGTTGACGGTGAATAATTCGTAGTTGTTGCCATCCGAAATCTCCAGGACCTGCCATTGTCTGGTTTTGAAATCGTACTTTTTGATTTGGTTGCCGTCGCTGGTGAACAATTCGCCGCGCCAAAGTGTGCTGTGATGGTAGTAAAAGAGATTTTGGGACATTATGTTCACTTCCGCACCGCCGGCAACATCCCATTGCTTTGTTTTGGGATCGAAAACGGCGAAGGCGGGATAAGTTGCGTTGCGTGTTCCGCTCCACTTTCCGTTGGCATCGAATGAATAGATAAACGCGCCATATTCCAAATTTAACAGAAGTTTCCCCTCAACCCAGTGATGCGCCGTGATGATGATGCCCGCCACTTCGTTGCTGCCCAGACTATCCAATGGAATCTCCAGGAATTTATCAATCCTCAACACATTGGTGACAATTTCCTGAGACTGGGCCGAAACTGGGGCGACAATCGGCGTCCGCGCCACAGTGGCCGACGCTGAGGCTTCAGTTGGCGCTGGTGGACGGGGTTGTGGCGCGGGCGGATTGGGGATGCGATCCACCCTGCCTTCCAGAAAACCGACCTGGGCAATTGCGCCGATTAATTTGCCGCGTTCAATTCCCGAAGCGTTTTCGGATTGGACGACAAGATTCGATTTATAGGCGGCGATCAGCGGTTGAATTGCCACCGCCTGGGCCTTGGAGTAACTGCTGGTCTCAAAAAGATGCGCAAACTCAAAAAACTCGTAAGGCTTGTTATCTTTCAGATATTGCATTTGCCGCTGGAAGACTGGAGAAAACTGGAGGTTCGGAATCGTTTTGGTCCAATACTCCTGGTCCATCGCTTCCAGTTTTGGCCGGTATTCGGAATAATAAAGATGATGCAACGATTCTTTCAGATCCGTCACAACCCCGCCACCGTCCACAAAGGCGCCCGCGCCCCAATCTAAATAAAGCACTTCTACATTATTGGTCAGGAGCGATTCGCGGTTTTCGATGAGGCTCTTGAAAAGATTAGTGAAAGATTCGCCCATTTTTTGGTCATTGTCGGCATCGGCCAAGGCAAAGGCTTTGCCTTCCAATTGGAGTAATATGTCGGGAGAGGACTGAAGTCCCTGCAAAAAGTCATTCCAAACCGCCGGAATGCGGCGGCGATCCTCTTCATTCCAACCCACCAATCTCGGCCGTTCTGCAGGGCGCAACCAGAGATCCTGGTGCAGGTAGCAAAAAACCGGGCTGCTCATCAACTCGCGATAGAGCGCAATAGTGTCTTCAGGCCTTTCCTGCCAGTAACATCCCCAATCGACTTTGCAGCGGAATATGTTCGGGTTGTCATGCATCGTATGGGAAAGCTCGTCGTGCGTGACAACGCGGTCGCCGACGAAATAACTTTCGTGAACCGACGGCGATTTGGAAATCAGTTCTGCCACTGAACACGCCAAGGCGCGCAGTTCACCCAGTTTTTCGGCCACAGGCTTCTGCCATTCTGGGGCATAATTAAAGTGTTGCAAGACGGTTGATGCAGCGTTCAAGGCGTCGATCCCCAGTTGATAGGAATCGGAATTATGCCAATCGTTCCAACCTTTGCCCCGCGAAAGTATTTTTGGCTCGTTCTCAGGTGAATTCTGGATGAATTCGTAATAGCATTTCAGCGCATACCATGCGATCTGGCAGTACTTCGGATCCGGCGTCTCATCGATATGCACATAATTGGACTTTTTCCCATTCACAGATTGCTCAACGCCCTGCGCGACCACACTTGGCACTTCGCAAACATAGGTCTTTATGCGCAACAACGCGACATCCGAGTCCCTTTTTCCCAACGCCCAGGCCGATTCCGCCGCCGCCTGCGCTTCCGCATAAGCGTTCCACTAAAGGGCCCAATTTGCCTCGTTGAAATACTGTGCCGCTTCCTCCGTGGCATTCCATTCTGGCGCAGTGACGTTGATTTTTAGGGCTTCATCAACTTTAGCCGCCAACCGGTTGGCGATCTCCGCAAAATTGCTGCGCTCGCCGCTGACTTGCATCAGTAATGGAGCTCCACCCTTGGGCGGAGTCAGGCGCGCATTGATGGTGATAGTGTCTTTGTCGAAGCCGTTTTGATCCACAACGCCTTCCAGCAGGTAACTGCCGTTCCAAAACGCCGAGCCATCCAATTTCAATTCCTTTTCCACCTTCAGCGACTGCATCCGCTGTCGTTCCAGGACAAAAAACTGCGGCTCCCGGCTCAGCCTCTCGATTGTCAATATTCTTAATTGCCGCTCCACTTCCGGAGCGTCGGCCGATTGCGCGGCGCAGCGCAAGTTCACCACGGAAATGGGCACCGCGTCCTTGACCAGTACCGAAAGCTTGGGCAGAAATGGACCCAAATGTTTCGCATACGATGAGGCCCATTCCGTCAAATTTGACTGGGATATCGAAAACGTTTCGGCTGACAACACCACTCCCGGTTTCACGGCGATCAATCGCACGGTCAAATCAATGGGTTGGGGAGCGAATCCCAGCATGGACGACTCCGCCCCTTGCTTGGTTTTGACCACGTCAAGCAACAACAGTCCATCCGCCCCCAAATTTGGCCGAGTTTCAGGTAGTCCTTATTCGCCACCGACAAGGCCTGCTCCCGGTAAACTTTTTCAATGTCATTCCGTTCCAGCAAGTGAATGTTTGCGTTGCCGGAAAGTTGCGCGGTCAAGACATCCGAGAAGGCGGCGACCTCGTCCGATTCGGCAATCAAGGCCAGTTTCGCCGCTTCATTCGTTTGCGCCGGCAAACGCCATGCAAAACTCAGGAGCATCAGTATTAAAAAAATCCGTTTCATGCGCTCATAGCCATGCTACCAGATTGGACAACTGAAGAAATACAATCCTTTGAACTAGCTGTATCGGGGGAGCCATTTGCCAGTTTAATCGCTTTTGCCTGCGTCCGGCAAGTCCGGCACGCTTCTAATAACGCCCGTTTTTTGGCCTGTCAAGAATTCATACTTGACTAAATGGCCACGGACATGTGTTTTGACCAATGTTTACAGGGTTATCGTGTTACAAAAAAAGATCCCATCATGGGATGCGGAGTTTTTGCCATTTATGCTAAGATGTTCCAATGAGCACACATTGGTTGCCCGCCATAGCCGCTTCGGCGACGGAGGGTCGCGCCAAGCGGGATTGTCATAGGAATGATTGTCAGAGGAATATGACCATAAGAATCCGTGGTGCCCTTTCCTTTGACAATAATTCCTCTGATTTGATCCCTACCATTCCACTGGAGAATGCCGTGAAATTGAACAGGTGGGTCACCATTATCCATTTGCTGCAGCGGCCACGGTCGACTGGCACAGTCAGGCTCGGTCAAGCTCAGTCAGACCGATTTGGTCAGGGTTCGACGGAGTCTCACCCTGCCGTGATTATGCAAATGGTTTAAAATGAATAGGTTGCATAATAATCAGCTTTGGGTTGGGTCAAACCAGTCAAACCAGTCGAATTTGCGCTCTTTAAGGCATCAACAGGTCCTCATGGCTTTCGGATGTCTTGTTTTACTCGCGTTTTCGGTGAGCGGCTTCACCCTGCCGTTTGATTTGCGAGGCTATCTCGATGCGCAATTGAGCGCCGGCAAAAAGCGGATTGTCGTGATGCCCGGCTTGTATGTCGTCGGCCCCAGGCAAGGGGTTTGCCTGTCTTTCAAAAATCTGACGAACGTCGATATTGTCGCGGATGGAGTGGAGATGGATTGCGCGGAAACGTCGCGGGCTGTCAACTTCGTGAATTGCCGCAATGTGCGCTTGAAAGGCTTGACGATTGATTATGGGCCTCTTCCCTACACCGAGGCGCGCATCACGGCGCTAGCGCCGGACAGGAGTTGGACGGAGATCGAGGTCATCAGGGGTTACCCGGGACTTACCATGGTGAGAGGGGTCGAGATTTACGATCCGGCCACGGGCGAACTGCGGCGGGAAACGGGCAGTTGGGACACCAATTTCGATGAGCTGGGCCATGGCCGTTATCGCATCTTCAAACCGAAGGGCTATCGTTACGACGCGGATTGGGACACCGAACAGGCGGGAGACATTCTGGTGGCGAATCACCGTTCCTTCAACGGCACCGGGGACCACGCCGTCGTCGCCGACCATTGCGTTGGTTTGAAATTGGAGGACGTGACGCTGTACGCGTCGCCGGCTTTTGGTTTCCTGGAATATCGTTGCGATGGTTCCACCTATCTTCACTGCAAAGTGGACCGTCGTCCGCAAAGCGCTGATCCGGTCCGGCGCGAATTGCGGCGTTTCCGCTCATTGAACGCCGATGCTTTCCATAGCATTGACGCGATAAAAGGCCCGGCCATAATTGGCTGCACTGCCAAGTTTCAAGGGGATGATTGCGTGAACATCCACGGCACTTATCACATGGTGATGGCCAGTCACGGCAACCAACTGCGCGTGGCGGCCCTCCACGAATTGGGCATCGAGCCTCGCGATGCGGTGGAATTTATTCCCTGTCAAGGCCTGCGACCACCGAATGGCAGCGTCGTAAAAATCGAGCCGGACGGTCCTGTCAACGAAGTGGAAAAAACGTTCATTCAGGCACTGCCGTTGGATGAAAACATTCGGCGGGGATTGCTCAGTTCGCATGCGCATTTTTACAAGATCACCGTGAGCCAGCCTGTGGCGCTGCCCATGGGTTCCGGGATTTGCGCCAGCGAGCGCGTGGGCAATGGCTGCGTCGTGCGGGATTGCGATTTCGGCTATAACCGTTCGCGCGGCATCATCGTCAAGGCGAGCCGGGCCAAAGTCACCGGCAACAAACTCACCCGCACCTGGATGACCGCCGTGCTGGTCGCCCCTGAATTTTTCTGGTGGCTGGAGGCGGCCTGCCCGGACCATGTGCTGATCAAAGACAATACTATTATTGGCTGCCGCGGCGCGGCCATCGAAGTCACGGCCCGGGGCGGCGATGGCAAACCCCTGCCCGCCGGCGCCCTGCGCGACATCATCGTAAGAGACAATACTATTATTCAATCTGTCCGGCCCAACATCCATGTCACCTCCACCACGGGATTGGTCCTGCAAAAAAATCGGCTGACACCGGCGGATGACGCGGTTTTTAGCCCGCCTCTCTCCGTTCGCTGGGAGTGGGGGACGGCCCAGCCCGTGCCGGTCCTGACGGAACTATGCGCGCCTTGAAAAGGACGATTTTTCAATTGCATTTGCCTTGGATGAAGCGTAGAAAGGTATTATAAGGTTATGACATTTCAAAAATGAAGCGAACTAAACCAAAAAAGCTTTATGAAAACTATACTCCGCCATGCATTCCTCGCGCTGGCATTGCTGGCGTTCTCGATCCTTAACCTTCAACTCTCCACCGCCTTCGCCCAAGGCACGGCATTTACCTACCAGGGGCAATTGACGAGCAACAATCAACTGGTCACGGGCACATATGACCTGACCTTCAAACTGTGGACTGGCAGTAATTCCGGCGCGCAAATTGGCAGCACCCTCACCGACACAGGCACCGGGGTCACCAACGGTTTGTTCACGGTGATCCTCGATTTCGGCAGTCAATACAACGGAACGAGTTATTGGCTGGAGCTTGGCGTGCGCACCAACGGGGCCGCTACATTCATCACGCTGGCGCCGAGGCAGGAACTCACGCCCACTCCTTACGCCATCACGGCCCAGAACGTGACCGGCATACTGCCGGCGAGTTCGCTTTCCGGCGTCTATAACGTGGCGGTGACGTTGAGCAACGCCTCCGACGCCTTCGGCGGCATCGGAACCGGGTTGACCGCCCTGAACGCAACGCAATTAACCAGTGGCACGGTGTCGGATGCGCGTTTGAATTCGGACGTGGCGTTACTCGATGCCAGCCAGATATACACGGGAAGTCCGACATTCGAAGGCAATACCTTCGTCATCAATTCTGCTCTCCTCGACACCGATTTGTTTACCGGACTTGGGTTTGGATTCGATGAAGGGATCGGCGAAGCCGGGATTATGTCCTGCTTTGCTGGCGCTTATGGATTACTATCTTTCTGGACCACGCCGCCGGGCGGCGCAGTGACCAGGCAAATGATGATCGATCAATACGGTGATGTGTCAGTTGATAATGGCAGCGCCAATAACGGAGTCCTGAATAACGGAACAACCAACGGCGCCGGCCTTACCTTTGGCTTCCAGAGCGGCGAAGGCATCGCCTCGAAACACTCGGCGGGCGGCAACAAAAACGGCCTGGACTTTTACACCCTTTACACCAATCGAATGGCGATCACCTCAAACGGCTTCGTCGGGATTGGCACCAACGGGCCGGCCGCTCCGCTGGAAGTAGTGAGCTCGCAAAGCGGCGCCGGGAATAATTTTAACAGCCCCGTTAGTTTAATCGAAAACACCAATACAACCTCCTCTAGTTCGCCGGCCTTGCGGGTGTTGGCGTTGGGCAGCCCGGTTTATGGAGCATTGACCGCCTCCGCCCAAGTCAGCTCCGGGACTGTAGGTAACATCGCCACGTTCGGAAATGCCGACCAGTTTGTCGCATGGCTGGATATCGATGGCAATTTCAGTACGGTAGGCAATATCACCAACAGCGGTTTAATCATCTCAGGGTCAAGGACAGGCACATCTCAGGCGCCCAGCCCGCTGGGGCTGGTCATCCGCCGCATCAACAGCACCGTTACGACTTCAGGGTCGGTCATCGCCAGAAGCGATGTGCTCCTGCTCGAGCGGGACGGCAGCAATGGCGGCCTGCTCATCGCCTATCCGGCCTCGGCCGGCGCCCAGACGATTACAGCCATGGGCGTCAACAATACCGCAGGCCAGGTCAACTTTTATGACGCCCTTCCGAACGAAGGAACTGCCGGGACGGTGCAAATCTATACCGACTCCCAGAATGTGGTCTATGCGCAGATCTCTTTTGGCAATACATCCGGTGAAGGCCATTTGACTCAAGTGACCATCTCCAGGGCTTATGGCAATGATTCCTGGGTAGGCACGGTCACCTCAACCTACAACCAGTAGCGAATGCGGAGGCGTGCCCTAAAGAAATGAGTCCGCCAGCCGCGCAATGCCTTGCAGAGTTTGGGCAACCAGCGGTCGGCGCGCCCATTCCTCGGTCGTGAGCAAGGTGCTGTGCGCGAAGTAACGTTCCTGAATGCGGCGCAACTCGGCGACCACCCGGGCGTCGTAGAACATGATTTCAATCTCGGCATTGAGCGCGAAGGAGCGGATGTCAATGTTGGCCGAGCCAATCAGCGCGACCTCATGATCAATGGTCATATATTTGGCGTGCAAAAAGCGCGGTTCATAGAGGTGAATGTTCACGCCGGCGGCCAGCAATTCGTCGTAAAAGGAGCGCTGCGCCAGTTGAGTGAGGGTCTGATTGGCATGGGCGGAAACGACCAGATGCACGGCCACGCCGCGACGGGCGGCCGACAGCAGCGCGGCCAGGAACGGCTCATCGGGCACAAAATAAGGCGTAGTCAATACTACGCGCGCGCGCGCCGCATAGAGCAGGGTGATCATCAATTCCTGGCCGTTCTCCCGGCGGTAACCAGGCCCGCTGGGCACGACTTGCGCGATGGCTTCGCCTGCCTGACCCGGTTCGGGAAAGGATTCCGGGCCTTCCAAAAGCGTGTTCGTTTCCAGATAGCGGTCGGCCAAAAACACGGCCTGCAATTGCCAAACCGCCGGACCCGCCACGCGCACGACCATTTCCTCGTTCGGAAACCCGGCCACGAATTGGCCATTGGTGATGTTCTGCGACCCAGTGTAGCCGATCCTTCCATCCACCACGGCAATTTTCCGGTGATTGCGCAAATCGAACCGGGCCGCATTCCGCCGGAAAAGTCCGACGGGCAAAAGCGCCGTCACCTCGATGCCTTTGGCGCGCATGATCGGGGCCAGCCGTCGCAAGGCCCGCTTGCAGCCGACGGCATCCATCAGGACGCGGCATTTCACGCCTCGCGCCGTGGCCCGCACCAACGCGTCCGCCACCCGCCGGCCCGTGACGTCGTCGTCGTAAATATAATAAAGCAAATGAACGTGCTGCCGCGCCGCGTCGATGTCGGCAATCAGCCTGTCAAGCGAAGCGGCATAATCTGTCAGCAGCTCCACTTGATTTCCGTCCAGCGGTTCAAAATCACCCAGGCGGGTGGCGAGATTGGCGAGCGGCGTCACGTTGGGCGGGAGGCTGGGCCGCGGGCTGCGGCAGGAAAGCATCTGCTCCTGGACAACGCGAATTTTTTTGGAGGCGCTCGCCTGTCGCTCCAGCCGGTGCTTTGGCAGATAAATCCGGCCCACCAATGCGTAAAAGAGCAGGCCCGGCCAGGGCAGCAGAAATATGAACAGCAACCAGGTGCGCGAGGCGGCAGCGTTGCGTTGCCGCGGCACATAGACCAGCATCACGAGCCTGATGACCCATTCGCTGATCAGGTAAATGATGCTCCAAGGGATCAAGTTGTTCTAGTATTGTCTCGGGCCCACCCGCATGATGTTGCCGTCCACGTCGGACACCACCACCTCATCGGGCTCCGCCAGCGGCACGACGGTGTTCAAGACGCTCAGGCCGAGTTTGTGTTCCCACAGCAAAGTCCCGCTGCGGGGGTCGATGGCCAGCAGAAGGCCGTTCTTGGTGCCATAATAGAGCACGCCAAGTTTTTCGACCAGCATGGCGGAATTGATGTCGTAATTTACATGGGTGTCCAATTCCCATAGCTTCTTGGGATGATCGGCCGCGGCGGAAAAGGCGAGAATCGAGGTGTTGGTCATGGTCCGCACATAAAAACGGGTCTGATCTTCGGACAATCCAATGGACTCGCGGACCATCCAGTTGGTGGTGCGCCAAATCTCCTGGCCCGTGGCCAAATCCAGGACGGTCATCCGCCGATCCGGCGCGACCACGAACAACTTCTGGTTCGCCGTGATAGGCCAAAAGGCGGCCGGCGAATACATTACTCCCAAAGCGCCGGGTCTTTTACCCTCCCACTTCCAGAGCAGTTGGCCGTTGGTCGCATTAAGGGCGTAAAGATAATCATCCCAAGCGCCGAAGATGACCTTGTCATTGTAAACCAGCGAGCGCGTCTCGACAAAACCGCCCACATTGGTGAATTCCCAAAGCAACTTTCCCTTGGCCAGGCTGAGCGCGCGAAATCGGCCGTCGCTCGCGCCGACGTAAACAATATTACTAAAAATGGCCGGCGAGGCGACGATCGGCTTTGCGGTTTCGAACTGCCACAGCTTTTTGCCGCTGGACGTCTTGACGGCGTAAATGCTGCCATCCGTCGAGGCGAAGACGAGCCGATGGCCGGAGACAGCCGGCGTCGAATAGATCGGGCCGTCGGTGGTGAACTCCCATTCCGGCGCGCCGTCCTTCAAGGACAGCGCCCGCATTTTTCCAGAGGCATCGCCCACGAAAACCCGGCCGCCCGCCACCGCCGGGGAGGAAGCCACCGTCCAACAGGTGTCGAACTGCCATTGAACGGCGACATTGGGATATTTCGCATTGACTGTGAAATCAGGCCGAGGCCAGTGATTGGTCATGGCGGCGTAATCGTGCTTTTCCAAACGGACCGTGTCCCAGGGCGGCCTGGTGCCGCGGCCCGGGATGCGCTCCGAAATAGTCATGACACCGTTGCTGACATCGACCAGGGTGTAGCCGCTGGGCACGGGCAGGACCCGGAGGTTGGACCGGCCCATGACGGCGGGCACTCCTTCGAAATTCATTTTCTCATTGCGATGGCCGTGGCCCACGAGGATGGCTTGCGTGTTGTATTTTTTCAACTCGTCCAGCACCACGAACCAGTTGTCGAGTTCGTCCCGGAGTGGGTAATGGGTCACGAAAATAACCGGCTGGTCTTTGGGCAAGCCGGCCAGCGTGGCGTCGAGCCAGCGCACATCCTGCGGCGAAAAATGGCCGTCGCCCATCTTCATGATGGGCCCTTCGTGCATGCCGATGAAACAGTATCCGCCTGCGTCAAATTCAAATCGGTCCGAGCCCCAGATGCGCCCGAATTCCGTCGCCCCGGACTCCGACCATTTGCAGTCGTGATTGCCGGGCACGACGTGGCAGGGCAGATGCAGTCCGTCCAGAATGGATTTGGCCAGGAGAAATTGCGCGTGCCCCCCGAATTCCGTGACGTCGCCGGAAATGATGACGAAATCATATCCATGCAGCGAATTGATGTCGCGCACGGTGGCGCGCAAGTCCGCCTCGCCGGTGGGCGAGCCGACATGCGTGTCGCTCAACCAGATAAACCGGAGATGGTTCGAAACCGCCGGGTCAGCCGGGCTGGCGAACGGAAAAAGGACGAGCAGACTGACAAGAAGAAGGAAACGCGCGGATTGTTTTATTCTGTCAATTTTCATAAGGAGAGGCGCAGAAATTTTTGCACTTCGGCCAGCGTGGGAATTCCCTTTTGCGCGCCGGGCCTGGCGGCCTTCAAGGCGGCAACGGCGGCGGCGAAACGGATGCGGTCATGAACGTTCATGCCCCGCGCCAGTCCGGCGGCATACGCGCCGTGAAAAACATCGCCGCACCCCGTGGTATCGACGACTTTGACTTTGAAGGCCGGTTGATGGCGCGGCCGGGCCGGGCCCTCCGCGCTGAGATACCAACAACCCCTTGCGCCGTTGGTCACGGCCACCAGTTGATGATGCTTCTTCCAGAGTTTTTTCAGGGCGCGACGCGGCTCGCCCGCGCCGGTCAACTGGGCGGCGAACGATTCGGACACAATCAAATGGTCCGGCAAACCGAGCAGAACGGGAAAACCCGCGACTCCGCGCTGCTCAAAGTCGGCCACCACCGGAATGCCGGCCTGACGCGCCAGTCGGGCGGCGCGGATCATTCCCGGAACACTGAACCAGTCCGCAAATAGCACGCGGGCGGACTGGATGACCGCCGCCGGCGGCCAATCCACGGCAGCGCCGAGCACGCCGGAAATATCGAAGAAAATGTTGCGCGACCCGCGCTTGGAGTCAATTATAATCACCGAATGAATCGGGCGCACTCCGTCGCGGCGGGCCAGATGTTTGAGGTTGACCCCTTCGGCGCGCATTTGGGCTGCGGCGAAATCGGACAATTCCTCCCGGCCCAGCACCCCGGCATAGGCGCAGGTGCAACCGAGGCGGGCCGCCGCAATCAAGGCGATGGCGGACATGCCTCCGCACTGGCGTTCGCGGCGCAACACCTCGGCCTTCTCATCCGCCGCGGGATACGACGCGGCATAAAGCAGATCGTCCACCGCGACCGCTCCCAGGGCCAGGAGATCGAACTTCGGTTTCACGCTTTTAGAGTTCCGCCAGCCATTGCCGCATTTTTTTTGGGTCTTCCTTGAACATGAGCGATCCGGGTACGATGTAATCCGTCCCAGCCGCCTTGAGCAACGGCACCGTTTCGCGCCGGATGCCGCCGTCGGATTCCAATTCCACCCGCAGCGAATCCTTGTCAATAATGGCCCGCGCCTGCCGGGTTTTTTCCAGGCAGGCCGGGTCCATGGACGCGCCCTTGATGCCCATGGCCGTGCCGCAAAAGGTGACAATGTCCAAATCAGCCAAATGTGGCTTGAGCTGATCGACGGATTCCGTGAGCAGCATCGAAACACCGGCCTTTTTGCCGTGCGAGCGGATGGCCCGCAACACTTCGCCGGGCTTTTTGGAGGAATCAAAACAAAAGATGATAATGTCAGCCCCCGCCTCAATGAACGGCTCAATCCAGCCCATGGGATCAGTGACCATGAGGTGGACTTCGAAGTGCAATTTGCTGTGCGGCCGCAGCGCCTTGACCAGGTCGGGAAAGAACAACAGGCTCTTGACGTAGTGCCCATCCGCCACATCAAGATGAAAACGCTCCGAATACGGCTCGACGCGTTTCATGTCGTCGGCCAGTTTGGATAAATCAGCCGACCAGAGGGATGTGGAACATTTCAGCATAAAAGTTCAATCATAATAAACTGTTAGTATATAAAGCGTCGGCAGCACTTTGCCGCTTCTGTCTTAAAAATGCGAGAACAGAAGACCTCGGGTAAGTGAGATCGCGTAGCGGCTGCCATGGTCAGCAGAAAGAGCGTGAGCAGCAAACTATATATACTAGACAAAGAGTTCCGCCCAGTTTACAAATTTTTAGATGACGAACGAGGAATTGGCGATCCGACACGGGATGGACGCTCTAAAAAAGGCGGATTTTATCACATTTCAGGAGCGCGACCCGGTGCCTGTCATGTTTGTGTACATCAAGCCGGGGCCGCTACCCCCGCCCGATGGACGGGACGCAGGCACTCCCTTAAATCCGCGACCACCAGAAAAGGTGCTTGAGAGAGTGCAAAAGTGGTGGCAAGTCCAGAAGTATCTTCAGGAATGGCAGGCTAATCCGCAACAAAGCCCCGGCGTTCTAGTGGCCGTCCAAGGCACGCCGTCAGAGCGGTTTGTAATCGCGGCTCTGATGATCGAACGGAGTAAATGGAAGGACTGCAAAGATGACGGTGGAATTTGCGTGCCGACTGTACCCTCGCAAGACCTTGATGCCTTCAAACTCAGAGGCAGGGGCATCCAGAAACAGGCCGGTATCGTGTTTGAACTGGACAATACTAGACACTTCGCTTTCCTCAACGTTGATTTCACCTTAAGCGGTGGCCAATACACGCGTTTGTAGTGTATATTGGACAGCTCGGACGCCTTTTGGCGAGTCCACTAGAAAAACGGGATGATTGACCGGCTGTACAAGTGTCACCCTATCACTTCTCACCGCCCTGATTTGCAATTTTGGCAAGCTTTGCTGCATATTCTGGCTTTGATATGATTTTTTGAAATTCCTCGGTTAGCTCCGCTACGGAGGCTTCTTCTATACTACTCTCTTGTGCCAGCCGTTCCATCACCTTATCACGAATCTCTCCCGGTGTCTGCTTTACGACTTGATTGTCTTTTTCAACCTCCTCCCGAATTTGTTTGTATCTGGGCAACCGCACCAGTTCTTTCCACTTGTTTCGCAAGTGTTCCTGAAGCAAGTCTCCCTGAATTTCCCAACTCGACTTGGTGTCTATGCTGAGAAGCGCTTGGGCAAGCTCAGACGACTTGGCAATTTCCGCGTCGCCCAGCGCAGGTTCGAATAACCCGATCGTCACCTTTAGCTTGATTTCTGACGCCACGAGTTCCGCCATGGCCTTTACCTCAATTGCCATTGCTTCCGCATGTCTATTGGCAACATCTTCGGCATCTTTTATTTTACGGGCGGCCTCATGCTCCGCATCTTGGCGCGCTTCGTCTTCTTTGCGAACGCGCTCCACCTCTTCGTAGTCAAGATGCGCGGCGGGATGATCCCTAGTCGAGAAATCGTAGAATTTCATGGGCACGGTTTTGCGAGCCATGCCTCCATCTTTAGGCACGTAGTCCACCGTTACGGTTGCCCATCCGTTGGAAAAGTTGTGTTCCTCGTTCGCGCCAATCAAAACCCCGACGATGGCGGTAATGCCGGGAACTTCGTTGGTAGCAACGGTGAGGACGGCGTTGGTCAACGCCAGGTCGTGGCGCAGAAGCTCGGCATCATAGTTCTTGCTCCATTGTTCGGACTTCCAGTGGTTGTAAGCAAATAACGCCAGAATCGGCCCAAGAATAATGACAATAAGAAACAATATTCTCGACCCTGATGGAATCCTATGGATTTTGGGTGAAGTGGGAGTGCGATTGAACGGCGGCGGCGCAACGGAAATAATCGCCTCCATCTTGGCCTTGATCGGAGGCGGCACGAAAAGAATCGTCTCAAGCGAGCAATGAGGACAAGTGACCTTATTGTTTTCGTCGGATAGATTTGCCGGGTCAAACTCAATTTTCCCGCTGCAATGTTGACATGGACAAATGACGAGGTCTGGCATGTTTCCTTTCGTGTTGCGCGTGCGGTGAGAAAAACGCGCGAACCTATCGCGCCCGAGCAGAGGCACCGCGAAGCGCCTATGGGAAAGGACACGCCATGCCATGCGCCCAGCGGCGCGTGCTACTGGCAGGCTTCCCATTGAAAATTCGCGGTTTTCTGTTCGCCTTCCCGTGCTCGCTTAATATGGTGCGATATTAAGGCTTTTACTTGTCATTTTGCAACCTCGTTTATGATTCTTGACGGCGGGGAACTATGGCTCAAGGGGTCACCCATAATTTTGGGCATAAATGGACAAAACTATGGGCGACCCCTGCTCCGTTTCAGATTCAGGGAAAATAGCGGTAAATTTCCCGGCGATGGAGGCAACGCACGAATGTGACCGAACCCTGCTCAAAAACAAAGCCGACGCGATAATCGCCGAGTCGAATGCGGAAATATTTCCCCTTTGCCTCAAGACGCTTGAGGTTGGGAATCTCATGGAAACTTCGGGCGGCTTCGACTTGTTCGATCATTTTCTGGATTCGTCGCAGCAGCCCGGCATCGGTGATTGCGGACAAATCCTTGTCGAAGGATTCGCGAAAGAAGGTGTTCACGCCGCGCGTTCGAGCCGCCGGAAGATTTTCTTGCGACTGATGATCGGCGATTTTTCACCGAATTGAATGGCTCGAATGGTGGCCATGTCCTCCAGGCTCTCGCGCAGGGCGTCGCGCAGCAAATCCTGGCGTTCTGCCAAAACTTCGGCTACAGCGGTTTTCAGGAGCCCTTTTAAACGGCGTTCTTCAACAGCGGTCATGGCGGCAATCTACTTGGAAAAAGTGTGCAAGTCAACAGGGTGGGCCATACCCAGCTTTTCCACTCCCTTGCCACTACATTTGTATCTATCCATCTTGCGGCTTCAAAAGTGCTCGAGCAAAAAATCTTCAATGAACCGCTGCACCTCGGCGTTGTGTTGCTCGACGTTGACGGATTTTGGGGTGAGTTCCTTGAACACTGCGCCGGGAATTTCCCGCGCCAGGATCTCACCGTATTCGAAGGGATGGATCGGGTCCTTGTGGTTGGCCAGGACCAGCGTGGGCACGTTGATGGCGCGCCACTCGGCGCGGTCGTGGTTGGGCGCGTCGAGGGGAATCCGCTCCAGCAAGGCGACGGTTTCCTCGGCACGCGGGTGCAGGAATTGGCCGACCAGGGATTTGGCGGCGTTGGGCGATTCCTTCAGCACATTTTGATAAAGCGCCGAAAGTTTGAAGACTTCCAATCCTTTTTGCGCGCCGTGTTGCCGGATCAATCGCGCCATGGTGGCATAGACCTCGACATTTTCGCGGCGCGGCCCGTCCAGCCGGGCGGGCCGTTGCAGGATCAACGCGCTCACCCGGCGCGGGTAACGCAGGGTAAAATTCAAGGCCACCGCCGCGCCCATGGAAATGCCGCCAACAACAGCGTGTTCAATCTCCAGTTGATTCATCAGCGCCAACAGGTCGTCGGCGAAAGAGCCGATGCCGATTTTTTCATCCGGCCCGATGGGATGTGTCTCGCCGTGGGCGCGGCAATCAAAGGACAGCAACCGAAAACCGGCGGGCGGCTGGAAGAGGCCAAACGGCTGGCTGACGTCGGCGCACAAACCGTGCTGGAAGAAAAAAGGCACGCCGCGGCCCACTTCTTGATAACGAAAGCGGATGCTGTCGTGCAGAAATTCGGCGGAAATCGGCAGGCGCGCGGGCCGCTTGCATTCCTTCATTTTTTTGCGCAGGAAGGCGGTGCCATCGTCCACTTCGGATTCCGCCAGGCTGTGCATGATGAGCGGCCCGCCAAAACCGCTGGTGCGCAGCAGCCGCAAGTAATCCGCCCAGGGCAGCGTTCCTTTTCCCGGCGCGACGTATTCTATTTTGTCCGCAACGTAAAAATCCTTGGCGTGCGCGAGAATAATGTCTTTGCCCAAAAGATCGAAAGCCTCGGTCAAAACGTCCTCCGCGTTCGCGGCATCGCCGGGTTGAAGGAGGTTGGAGGCGTCCATGACGATTTTCAGGCGTGGCGATTGCATTTCGTCCAGCAGGCGGCGGGCTTTTTTCGCGGAGCTGATGACGTTGGCAGTTTCCGGCTCGATTCCCAGGACAATATTATGCTTGTCAGCAATCTCCAACGCGGCCCCGATGGACTGAAGCAAATCCTGCCAGGCCTCCGGCGATTCGTTCTGCGGATGATGCCGCCACATGCCCTCCGGATCACGCGTGCCGGTGCAAAGGGTGATGCTCGACGTGCCCAGCCCGGCGCAGCTTGCCGCCAATTCCTCCAAACGGCGCAAACCGTCTTGCCGCTTGGCGCGATCCGGGTCGATCATGTTGAAGGTGCCGGAGACTGCGGCGACCGCGAGTTTGCGCTGCCGCGCCTCGCGTCCGATATCCGCAGCCAGGCGCGGCGCGATCTTGTCGGGCAAAGTGGGCAGGCCAGCGCAGGCGAAATTGAACTGGATGCAATCCAGCCCGTGAGAAACAACAGCATCCAGCGTTTCAGCCAGCGTGGGTCGGACAAAAATCTTGGCGAAAATTCCCAGACGCATCGGCTGAACGTTATACGCCTCCGGTCATTTCGGCCAGCCGCAGTTTCGCGCCGGTCTCGACGGATCGGGCGATGGCGGTCATGGCGCGCATGGCGGCGACGCCGTCATTGATATTGGCTCCGCGCTGGGGCTTGCCGTGGAGGATGGTGTCGGCAAACCCTTCGATCTGCAACTTGTAGGTGTAGGCGTCCTCGCCCAGCGGCCGGCGATAGCAGCGGTCTTTGTTGGAAAAACATTCGACCTGGCTGGCCTTGTGAAACCACGGCAATGAAACCTTGCCCTGCACGCTGCCGTGTTCGCCAAAGATTTGAAAGCCCTCCTCCATGTCGCCGCGAATGGGAATGATCAAGTCCAGATGGCCCAGCGCGCCGCTGGCGAATTCCGTTTCGACAAACCAGCAATGCGCGCCAAAATCCTCCCGCAACCGCGCGCGCACCGCGGCGATTTCCCCGCCCAGAAAACGGGCGGTGTCAACTAAATGACTGCCGTGGCCGAGGACGAAATAGCGGCGCTTGTCGGCTTTCGGATTGCCCTCGGGCCGCCGCGCTTGCGCGCTGGCGCGGACGATGGCCTGCAAATTATCGGTCATCGTGTAACGAAAGGTGGAATCGTAGTACCACGCCTTCAAGGCCATGAGCCGGCCCATTTCTTCCTGGATAAACCGATGGGCAAAGGCCACGCCCGGATCAAATCGCCGGTTGTTGCCGATTTGAAAAACCCAATTCGTGCCCTGCAATTCGGAGCGCAACGCCTCGCATTCCTCGATGCTGACGCCCAGCGGTTTTTCGACCAGAACATGTTTGCCCGCCGCAATGGCCTGACGAGCCAGCGGCACATGAAATTGATCGGCCACGCCAATGATGACTGCCTCGACTTGGGGATCCGCCAGCATCTCATCGAACTTGAGGTAAGTCACCTTGGGCTCGTGCTCCGCCGCCATTTTGGCGACGAGATCGGCGGCCAGGTCGCAAATCGCGTAAAGCTCGGCGTTGCGCGCCTTGCGGCAGGCCCCGAAGTGCGCGATTTGCGAGATGGGGCCGCAGCCCAACACGCCGATGCGAAGCAGCCGGGATTCCTTTTTCATGGTAATTTCGGGTAACGCTGGCGCAAGGCCCCGCCCAGCGCGGCCAGCTTGCCGCGTTTGGCCAAAGCGGCGAGCGCGGAAAGATGTTTATTGACAGGAACATCACGCAACTGGCCGGAGCGATGCACCTCCAACGCCTGCGTCATGGCCAGGGCGCCCAGCGCCGGGTCCGGTTTGCCCTTGGAATTCTTGATCGAGTTTATGGCAGAGCCGGCCAGGAACAAAACTTTATCGGTGATGCCGCGCCTTTCGGCGTCGGCCAAATTGAGAATAATATTGCCCTGGTCCAGCGCGCCGGCGCGGACAATCATCGTGGGATTGATCCCCGGAATGGGCCGCGCCAGAATTTCCTCCGACGCCTCCCATTCCTGGCCGTAGGGCAACAGGAACGGCTGGCCGGTGCGGACCGGCGAAGTCTGGCGAAAATCAATCCCGTCCAGCCGCGCCAGAAAATCGATCACCTCACGAAAAATGGCGCGAGTCTTGACACCGATGCCGGCGTTGTGGCCATAAATGGCCGGCGGCTGCGGCAAATGCCGCGTGGCCTCGCGCACCATCCGGACGGTTCCACCGGCAAAGGATTCGCTGAACATCACACCGGTCGCACCGGCTTCGAGCACGGCGTTGACCGACGACAAAATTTCATGCGGCGCGCCGCTGATGTGCGGCGCAAAAATCAAGCCGCGTCCGCCGCGCCGGTCCTTCGCCCGCGCGATGGCCGCCACCGCCAGCCGGGTTCGCTCGGCCACCGGCGAATAATCGAGCCTTGGGTAAAGGTCTTCGTCCTCCTTGACGAAAAGGAACATCGGGCATTGGGCTACTTCCTCGACCAGCGCGCCAACTTCCTGCGGCGTGATCCCGGCGGTGGGTTTAAGAATAGTGCCAAAGGCCGGCTCGCTTGCGCCGAAATTTGTCCATTTGCGAATGCCCAAAGGGCCGTAAGCGGGGCCGGGAAAGGTGCGGATAACGCGCCCGGGAATTCGCAATGAAACCAGCCGCGCATCCTGGTTTTCAAAAACATCAAAAATCACCGCCCCGGCGACGGTATGAAGAATATCGCACGAAGTCAGATGCCCATCAGGCTGAAGCAGCATCTTGAGGGGAAAGGCGACATGCAACAACCCCAGGCGTCCCGTGCGGTCGAAGGGATCAACGCCCGCGGGCCGGGCGGCGCATTGTTCGAGCAACGAGCCGCGCGGCGGGTTCTTGACACCGATGGTGGCGTGGTAACTAATTTCCTCGACCGCCTTTTGGAGTTTCATGTGGCGAAAGGCGAAGAAGTAGGTAGCGACGATGCAATCCTCCACCGCCGGCGGCGGATGGGCGGCGAGCCGTTCGGTGATGATCCGACGCAGGCATTCTTCGCGCGGCACCGGGTCGTGCCAGAGCAGGACGCGTGTTTTGGAATTAATTACCGACATCTCGGCATTGTCAGGTTTGCTTCGCCAAGATTAAAGATTATTTTGACGGCGCAAATCCGTTTAAAAAGTAGGAAGCGGCGTGACGGCGAGACCGCAAACAATTCTCAGACGCAATTAGAGAGGCTAAAATTAACGCATCGCATCTTGCGGCTGGCTTGCAGGATTGGCTTGAATCGCGGGCGAATTTCTGAGAAAAATTGATCATGCAACACGACCACTCCTTTACCGACGAGCAAGTCGATCAATACCGCAACGAAGGCTTTATCGTGGTTCCACGCCTCTTCGATGCCCGCGACCTAGCGCGAGTAGACAGCACGATCCAACAAATGACCGATCAAGCGCTGGCGGGCGGCGATTTCAGCAAGGTCCTGGAACTGGAACCGGAGCTCGTCGAAGGCAAGCGCGTTCCGCGCCGGGTCTTCAATCCTTACGATCAGCACGAAACTTTCCGCGCCCTGGCCCATGATCCGCGTTTACTTGACAGGATTGAATCGCTCATTGGCGGCGACTTCAATCTTCAGCACAGCAAGCTCAACATGAAGCCGGCCAAAGTCGGCTCCGCCGTCGAGTGGCACCAGGACATGGCATATTTCCCGCACACCAACGATGACCTCGTGACTACCCTGGTTTATCTGGACGACGCCACCGAGGAAAATGGCTGCCTGCAAGTGCTGCCGCGCCATCATACGCATTACTTCAATCATGCGAGTCCGGACGGGCGTTTCGCCGGGATGATTACGGAAGATCTGGGGGAGTTCGGCAAGCCTCGGAGTCTGGCTGCGCCAGCGGGGAGCGTCATCTTTATGCACTGCATTACGCCGCACGCCTCGTTACCCAATCGATCCGTCCGTGCGCGGCGAACGCTCATCTACGAATATCGCGCCAACGACTCCCTGCCGATCTATTACGGAGAAATGACCAATTTGGCGGAAGCGAAGTTCCGTTTGATTCGTGGCCGGCCCGCGCGCTTTGCCCGTTTTGGCGGACCGTCCCCGTTGATTCCAAACGTCGGCAAATACGCCTCACTCTACGAATTGCAGAGTCAGGCCAGGACCCAAATGAAATAAATGGCTGGACGTCTCCAAAATCAAGTGGCCTGGATCAGCGGCGCGGCCTCGGGAATGGGGGAAGCCATTGCGCGCCTGTTTGCGCAGGAGGGCGCCGCCGTGACGCTGGTGGATGTGCAGGCCGACAAGGGCCGGAGCATCGCGAGTGAAATTCGCGGGGAGGGCGGCCAGGCCAGTTTTATTGAGTGTGACGTCAGCCAGGAAATGCAGGTGCGCGATTCAATCGAACAGACCGCCGGGGAGTTTGGCGGGCTTCACGCCCTGGTGAATTGCGCCGGGATCGTGCAGGTCAAATTGCTTCACCAATTGGACGAGGCGGACTGGGACCGGTTGATGGACATCAATGTCAAATCGATTTTCCTTTCGATCAAACACGGCATCGCCCATCTGAAAAAGAATTCGCGCAGCTATGTCGTCAATATTGGGTCCGTCGGCAGTTTCGTCGGCCAAAGCGCCACGCCCGCTTACAGCGCCTCGAAGGGCGCGGTGCTGATGTTGAGCAAAGCCATCGCGCTGGATTACGCCGCCGACGGCGTGCGGTGCAATTGCGTCTGCCCCGGCATTACCGATACCCCCATGTTGCGCGAGCACCTCAACATAAATTCCGATCCAAAATCGGCCCTGCAAAACCGGTTGCGTCGCGTGCCCATGGGGGTTCCTCTGATGCCGAACGACATTGCCAGGGCGGTGCGCTACTTCTCCTGCGAGGATTCCGCCGGCGTTACGGGAACTTCCCTGGTGGTGGACGGGGGTTACCTGTCGGCGGCGGAGTGGGAGCATCCAGGCAAAACCAGCTTCATGCGTTGACCACGGCGCAAAAAAGCGGCATGAGTCCACCAAAAAGAGGTTTGGGCTGAGCCCAAAGACCTATCACATGTTGGCGCGGTTGCAGGAAGCGGTGCATTCCACGCTTGACATACATAGCGCGGAAATGTAGTCTGGCGGCATGATCGAAAAGGAACTTATCGCCGCCTCGACTGAGCCATTGATTCTGTCCCTGCTTTCCAAGGGCGAAAGTTATGGTTACGAGCTGATTCAGGAGGTCAAGCGGCTCTCCGGGGACAAAATCAAATGGACGGACGGGATGCTCTATCCGGTGCTGCACCGCATGGAGAACAACGGCTGGATCAAGTCGCGCTGGGTCGAGATTGAGAACGGGCGCAAGCGCAAATACTATTTCATCAAAAAGGACGGCCATCAGACCCTTAAGGAAAAGCGCGAACAATGGGCCGTGATTTCCTCCGTTCTCGACGGTTTATGGAAAGGTCAAAATGTTTAACCTCGAACAGTCCATCGCGGAATGGCGGCGTCAAATGCTGGCTGCTGGTGTCAAAAATCCAAACGTGCTGGACGAACTGGAAATCCATCTGCGTGAGGACGTAGAAAAGCAGATGCGCGAAGGATCAGGCGCGCAGCAAGCTTTCGAAGCGGCCACCCGACAAATCGGCCACGCCGATGTGTTGCAAACGGAGTTTTCCAAGGTCGTGGGCTTTTTTAGCTTATGGGGTCGCAACAAATCCTCGAAGACGGAGTTCATTCTCGGGGTTTTGGGTTGCTGGGATGTTCGTTGTCTTTCCGCACTATTTGTCGTCAGCCTATTCCACCCCATTCCCCGGGAGTTTCGCCGGGCACCACCCTCGTTTTGATGAATGGGCTTGGCCTATTCATTTATGCGGCTGGCATCATCGGGAGCGTTTTTCTATGCCGCGGCGCACACTGGGGACGCAGCGTCGTCAGGATGCTTGCCCTTCTGCTGGTGATTGCGTGCGTGGCCCAGATTCTGAGTTTTCAAATGCCTGCAGCTTGGCGTGTCTGGTGTGCCGTTGTCACCGCTTTTAGTCTTGTCACGATTCGGCTTTTAAATTTACCGCCGCGTGCGAATTCAAGCGCGGCAAAATAACGGAGAAGCGATATGTTTGATCTTGAAGAGGTAATCTCGGAATGGCGGCGGCAAATGCTGGCGGCCGGAATCAAAAAATCCGTGCCGCTGGATGAGTTGGAAAGTCATTTGCGGGACGATATTCGCGCTTTCGTGTCAGCGGGAGAGCCGGAGGCTCGAGCGTTTCAACTTGCCGTTTCCGGGCTGGGCAGCCCCGGTTCCGTGCAAACTGAGTTCAATAAGATCAAGAGTGCGCCGATCAAGCCGGTGATAATCGGTTCAATGCTGTGGATTGTCGGGACAGTTGCGCTGGCGGGGTTCCTATTAACCAAAGGCGGGTTTGGCGGCAGAATCTTCGGTATGACCTTGATCCTTACTCTGACTGCCGGCTACGGCGCGGCGTTTGTGGCTGGAATTTTCGGCATTGGGTATGTTTGTTACCGGTCGTTTCATGTGTTGTCCCCAGTTCGCCAACAATCGTTGAGTCGTGCGATTTTTCTGTTCAATCATCTTGCGGCAGGGCTGGTGGTTATTGGATTGTTGCTTGGGGTGGTCTGGACGAAGATCCATGTAGGCCGATATGTGGGAGGGGGAGGATCGCGTGAACCTTATGAAATTGGAGCCTGGTGCGCATGCGCATGGCTCATTGCGTCGGTGGTGATGCAGCGTTTCAGCCAAGTGAGCGAACGCGTCGCTGTTCTTATGTGCATTGGCGGCAATGCCATTGTCAGTCTGGCTTGGTTTGGCCCCAGCCTCATCGACAGGCCAGGGGTGCGTGGATATGGGAAGGCAATCTATTGGCCTCTGGCGGTTTTTCTAGGCGTTCATGTGTGTTTTCTAATGATGGGTTTGGCGTCCGCTTCTGGATCGAACATAACCCGCCGGGTCTGACACCCATTACAAAGCCTCCGCGCCGGTTTTTTGAAGACTTTTTCGATCCGTGCGTCTACCGTGGTGAATATGAACGCGCCCATCTCCCGCAGTTTGGCAGCTTTGCTGGCAATCGGAGCAGTGGCGGTTCTTCTCATCGGCGCTTATTTCGGTTCCGCCCCCGTCGCGGCTCCACTCGTCGTTCCGGCCGACAGCCCGGCAGATTTGGCGATTGAATCGCCCGGCGGACCGGAGTTGCCGGCGGGTTTATCGCCGGGATTGGCTGAAATTATCAAAATGGCCCGGGCTCATGTCGATGAAAACGTCATCCTCGCCTTCATCCATAATTCCGGCCAAACCTATTCGCCCACTGCCGACGAAATTTTGTACCTCACAGATTTGGGTCTTTCCCAAACCGTCGTTGCCGCCTTGTTCAAGCAAAAACCGCCCACATTGCCCGAAACGGTGGCGGCCCCGGACCCAGCGCCGATAGCTTCGACCGCGCCACTTTCTCCTGCGGGACGACTGGCGCAGCAGAGTGCAAATCCCGGCACGTTTTACACCGCTATGGCTCCTTACGGCACTTGGATACAAATCGCCGACTACGGGCTTTGCTGGCAACCAACGGCGGAGACGTTAAATCGGGACTGGCGCCCTTATGTGGATCAGGGACAGTGGCTGGATACTGACAACGGCTGGTATTGGCAGTCGGATTATTCCTGGGGCTGGGCGGCTTTTCATTATGGCCGCTGGGCAAAAAACAACCGTTTTGGCTGGGTTTGGGCGCCGGACAAGGTATGGGGGCCGGCTTGGGTTTCGTGGAGGATTGCGTTGACGTATGCGGGCTGGGCTCCCTTGCCGCCGGGGGTCGGTCTGGCCGCGTCCGGCCTGACTTTCAATAATCGCCGCGTGACCGCTGATTTCGATTTTGGCCTTCCCATCGCGGCGTTTACCTTCGTCAGCGAGGCCAGTTTTCTCCGACGGAACCTGCCGGCTGAAGCCGTTCCAGCCAGCCAGGCCGCAACGATTTACGCCAGGAGCATGTCCGTCAATAATTACTCCATTGCCAATCAGAAAGTCTTGAACCAGGGACCGGGGCGGGCCGGCCTGGTCGTCGCGGAAGCCGAGGCAACGCCGCTCTTGATCACCAAAACTCCCGCCGGAAGGGCCGTGCCGAACACCGAACCGCGAGTCTCGCTGGAAAATGAGCCGACAATGATGGTTGCTGCAGTTTCCCGAGAAAGAGCCGCCACCGCGCTGCCGCGACCAAGCCTTGGCCTGCCCATCCAGCCAGTTCCGCAACCGTCGTTCGTCAGCCGCAAGCGATTGCCCGAGACTTATCCTTCCTATTCGAATTTGGCTGGCGGGATCCGTTGGGATCCGCCCGTCAATCATGAAATCCGGCATCCCGATCCAGCGGGCGACCCAATTGCCCGGGTTTTCCAACCAGAACCGGAGAGGATCACGGTGGCGTCCATTCCGACCATTTCGAAATCAGGAAAGTAGGATTTTTTTGAAAGATTTTTCTTGCAACGCCTGGCAGGCGAGGCCAAATTGAAATCAAGCGTTGAAAGTTCAATGCTTTTTTAGGAGACACGAAATTATGAGGCATATACAGCGAACCCAGCGCGCCTTGGGATTGGTTTCTTATCTTTTTCTATTTATCGGGGTGGTTGCCCTCATGGAAATGATTGGCCGCATTTTTAAGGGTTCTTTCCATTTCAATTTCGGAATTTTGGGAATTGCGATTTTTGTGGGGTTGCGGCGGTATTCCCGGCTGTGGCGCACTTGTGCCCTGCTGTTCACCTGGTATGGCATCATTACTCTGTCCATTGCGTTGCTCGTCTGTGTTTACGGTGAGCCGCCCTCAGGCAATCTGCTTTTTGATCAAGATCTTACCCGCGTGTCCACCAATTGGCTTTCCATTCCGCTAGTCATGGTGCTATTGGTGACGTTGTGGCAGTACCGGGTGTTGACACATCCGGCCATACGCAGGCTCTTCGATCAAGGCCCGCGTCCGTCGCACACGCCGCAACCAAACGTCGGCTAGTTGCCCGGGCCAATTTTTGCGAGAGAAGTGAGAAAAAAACCTGGCGGAGCCGGAGGCGGTGGCAGTTTAGTCCGGCGTAGCAGTTATGAAAACCTTGGTTCTTATTTTGACGGCGCTGGCCGTCAGCCGAATGCCGTTGTGGGGGCAGTCTCAATTCCAGTCCGTCAGTCAATCCGGCGATATGGTCACGTTTACCTGGAGCGCGGTTTCTGGGATGTTGTATCAGGTTCAGTACAGCACCAATTTGAGTTCCGGGGACTGGATCGATTTGGGCTGCCCCGTCCTCGCCAGTGGTACCAGCGCGACTGACTCTGATACCCTTGGGTCGGATCCATTCCGTTTTTATCGTGTGGCCGGGCCGATTGAACCGGTCATTACGTCAACTACAGGAGGAAATTATACCTTCACAAACGGGGATTACATCAGCGTGGTCTTCATCAACAGCGGCACATTTACGGTGGTTTGCGGGGCAGGGTCTGTGGAATCGCTCGTGGTCGCGGGCGGCGGCGGCGGCGGCGGCGGCGGCGGCAGCGGGACTTGCAGCGGAGGCGGTGCCGGAGGATTGATCCATACCACTCTGGCGGAATCGCCCAATTATGGTCCGGGAAGTTATTCTGTTGTTGTCGGACAGGGGGGACCCGCATCTTGCACCTGTTGCACGCCATATGGATCGGGTTTTAAGGGCGGGAATTCGATGTTTAATGGGCTTGGCAATACCGCTGGTATTGTGGCTTACGGCGGCGGGGGCGGGACCGATGCGGAGGGTGGCGGTGGCTCGGGCTGTGGACAGATACTTGGGCCTTCTGGCGGTTCCGGTGCCGGCGGTTCGACGGCTGGCGCGAGCGTCGTTGACCCTCCGGGGGAATCCGTCGTTGGGATCCAGTATGGGACAAACGTTTCTGAGGGATTCGGTGGCGGCAACAGCCAGTTCGAGGAAAACGGCAATGGCAATTGTCTGGGTTTTGCCGCCGGCGGTGGCGGCGGCGCTGGGGCCGTGGGTGGCAATGCCAGCAACGCTTTTAATGGTGGCGCGGGTGGAATGGGGATCTTTTTTTCCCTGACGGGCGACGCCAGGTTCGACATTTGGTATGCAGGCGGTGGCGGCGGCGGCGGCGGCGGTTATTGTGATGGCACGACCGGTAGCGCGGGTGCGGACGGGCTAGGCGGCGCCGGTCAAAGCAGTTGGAATGGCGGCGGCGGCTATGGCGGCAGCGCTTTCCTGGGATCCCCTTACGGTCAGCCAGGCGCATCGGGCATCGTAATTCTACGGTATAAGTTTTAATAGCCGGCGCCGAATATAATTGAAACTTCTGTTCATCGGCGGCGTCTAACGCTATATTGATTTGATGAACACCAATTCACTTTCCAAGAACCAGGGTTTAAGCCGGCGCAGTCTGCTCAAGAGATTCGGGGCGGGTGCTGTGGCCTTGGGCGCAACCGGGCTGCGCGGTCAGGCTGACGAAAATGCCGCGGACAACCTTTACAAGGTGAAGAATGGCCGCATCCGCCAATCGGTTGTCTTGTGGTGTTTCAACCAGGCTGCGCCCATGATGCCTCCGCCAGTTCTGGCGGGTCATGCGGCCGACTTGGGCATGGCCTCGGTCGAATTGGTCCCGCCGGATTCCTGGCCGGAATTGACCAAACGCGGTTTGGTCTGCGCCATCGCCCCCAGCCATGGCTGGAGGACGGGTTTCGCCCAGCAAAGCCAGCACGATGACTGCATCCAAATGCTGCGCACGCGCATTGACCAGTGCTCCGCCGCAGGCTTCGACAAAGTCATTACCTTTTCCGGTTTCCGCAACGGCCAGTCCACCGAGGCCGCCACGCAAAACATGGTCGAGGGCCTGAAGAAAATCGTCGGTTACGCTGAAAAGAAGAACGTCACCCTTTGCCTGGAAATGCTTAATTCCCGCGTTCACATCGACATGAAAGGGCATCCCGATTATTTTTGCGACAACGTCGATGCGACGGTGGACATCTGCAAACAGATCAGTTCCGAGCGGATGAAAGTTTTGTTTGACATCTATCATGTGCAAATTATGCACGGTGACATTATTTCGCGCATTCGCCAGCATCATGACTGGGTCGCCCATTACCACACCGCCGGGGTTCCGGGCCGGAATGAAATCGACGACACCCAGGAAATCAATTACGCCCCCATCATGAAGGTGATCCTGGAAACCGGTTACAAAGGATTTGTCGGGCAGGAATTTGTTCCCCTCAAGGATAAGGTTGCTTCCTTGAGCGACGCGGTTAGAATCTGTGACGTCTAAAACATGAGAACATCCAGCGCGCCGCGTTTTTCCGGTTGGGTCCTTGCTTTTGCCATTTTATTTTTCGCAGCCCTCGGCACGGCCCGGGCCGTTGAGCCCATCCGTGCGCTTTTGCTCACCGGCGGCTGCTGCCACGATTACGAGGCGCAACAGAAAATACTCACCGAGGGCATCAGCGCCCGGGCCAATGTGACCTGGACCATTCTTTTCGAGGGCGGCACTTCGAAAAAGCCCAAGGAGGTGGTGCGCAACCACGAAATGAGCATTTACGCCAAACCGGATTGGACCAAGGGCTACGATATTATCGTTCATAACGAATGCTTTGGGGATGTGACCAATTCGGACCTTGTCAATCATATCGCCCAGGGGCATTTCGATGGCGTGCCGGCGGTGGTCATTCATTGCACCATTCACACCTATCGCAAGGCGGCAACCGATGAATGGCGCAAATGCCTGGGCGTCAGTTCCTACAACCATGAGGGCGCCCGGCGCTTTAAGGTGATTAACATCAATCCCGATCATCCCGTGATGAAGGGCTTCCCCGCGGAATGGGACGACCCCTCGCCGGACGAATTGTACCGCATTACCAAGCTCTGGCCGAATTGCGTCCCTCTGGCCAAAGGCATCGGCAAGACCAACAGCGAATATTGTTGCGTGTGGGTCAATACTTACGGCAAAGCGCGCGTTTTCGGAACCACTCTCGGCCATGACGACATCACCATGGGCAGTGATACCTATCTCGACCTCGTTACCCGCGGGTTGCTCTGGGCATGCGACAAGCTGGACAAAGACGGCAAACCCATGGAAGGTTACGGAAAACCCGCCTCAAAAAAGCCTGAGACAAATTGATCCGGCGGCTTTGCTATCGCGCTTTATTTCAGTTCAATGACGGTCAGTCCCTTCACTTGGGAAAAATGCCGTTTATTGAAGGTGACCACCTCGCTGCCGCGTTGCAAAGCGGTTGCCGCCACGATGAGTTCGTAATAGCCGATCATTTTTCCCGACGCCTCCAAGTCCGCCCATATGCGGGCGTGTGCAAAAGCGGTTTCTTCCGTATAGGGAATGATGGGCAATGAAGTAAGAAAAACTTCGAGATATTGCCGCCGTCTGGCTCTACGCGGCCCAACGGCCCATTCCACGCCGTGCCATAATTCAGCGACAGTAATGGCGGCGATTTCAAACTGGCCGTCCGGCCAGGTGGCCAACCATGTTTTCAGATCGAAAGCCCCTTTCTCGCTGCGGATGATGACATCGGTGTCGAGAATCATCGCCATTTGTTAATCGGAGCCTTGAGCCTTTTGCGGGCCGTCTGTAAATCACGACGCCACGCTTTGGCTTCGCTTTCCGATAAATGGGCCTTATCGAGAGCTTCAGCTAGGATACGGCCAGTGCAAACTTTCTCATTGTCCGGCGTCAAACGCGCAAAAGGGGCTCCGTTCTTGAGCAGCACAAAAGTCACGTTTTGATAATGGGCGCGGTTGACGCAATCGGAGAAATTGCGCGCGGCTTCCGTAACGCTAATGATTGTCTTCTTCATTAAAATCAGATTATCAGATTTTAATAATTCGTGAAGTTAAAATTTAACCTTGCGGCGCGAAGCAGTTGGAAGGGCAAAAGCTAATGCTAACTACTGGCAAGCCTTCCGAATTTTAACGATCGTCTTGAGGAATTGCGGCATTTGATCCAACGGAATCATATTGGGTCCATCGCTTAAAGCCTTATCCGGTCGAGGGTGTGTTTCTATAAACAAACCGCTGGCGCCCGCTGCAATCGCGGCCCGGGCCAGCACAGGGGCAAATTCACTCCGGCCATCCGATTTGTCCCCACCTCCGCCCGGCAGTTGGACGGAATGGGTGGCGTCAAAAATTACCGGAACCCCAAAATGCCGCATGATGGGAATGGACCGCATATCCGCGACGAGATTGTTATAGCCAAAAGTCGTCCCCCGCTCTGTTACAAGAATTTTTCGGCCGCCAACTCCTCTGGCCTTGAGAATGACATTTTCCATTTCTTGCGGGGAAAGGAATTGCCCCTTTTTGAGATTTACAATGGCGCCGGTTTGCGCGGCTGCGGTGATTAAATCGGTCTGCCGGCACAAGAGCGCGGGTATCTGCATAATATCCACCCTGTTGAAGGCTTCCAAAACCTGTTCCTCGGTATGCACATCGGTCAGCACGGGCACGCCGAATTCAGTCCGCACCCTGGCCAGAACATTCAAGCCATCCTTAAGCCCGGGCCCGCGAAACGACTTGTCAGAAGTGCGATTGGCTTTGTCGTAGCTCGCTTTGAAAATGTAAAGAATCCCCAACTGCTTGCAGGCGGCTTTGAGAGAGGCTGCAATGTGAAGGCAAAGTTTCTCGCTTTCGATAACACAGGGGCCGGCAATCAAAATGAGTTTTTTGCCTCCCGACAAGGTCTTCCATAAAGCGCCATTATTCAGCATAATAATTCTTTTGCACCGATGATAATCTGCATGTCAACGGCAATAAATCGATCGAACCTTCGCAACATCACAAGCCCAGTATCGTAGGAAGTCCGGTTCTGGGGCAAGGGGAAACAGAATCTGAAGCGACCCATCAGATTGCTGGCGTACAGGTGTGAATAAGTAATACAAATTGAAATTTGACATACATCTTCTATTTAGTGTAACTTTTTACCGTGGTTGCACTAATCAAGCCGGATACAGTAAATTTCGGTGCGAAAGGCCAGGTGGTCATTCCGCGCCGTCTGCGCCGGGAATTCGAGATTGAGGAAGGCACGCGAGCGACGGTCGTTGCCACGCCGGATGGCATTTTGCTCAAGCCCATTACGCGCGCCTACATCAAAAGCCTGCGCGGCAAGTACAAACATCTGCCCTTGATGGAAACTCTCAAGGAAATGAAAAACCAGGAGAAAGACTGCTGACATGGCCGCAAAAGTTCTGGATTCCTGGGCGCTCATGGCGTTCTTTAAGGGCGAATCTGCGAGTGCTGCCGTGGAGGAGTTGATCCATAAAGCTTCTGCCGACAAGGCGCGGCTGTTGCTCTGCGTGGTGAATTGGGGTGAGGTCTATTACGGAATGTGGAGGGCGGGTGGAAAGGAAGCCGCGCACGACGCCGTCGAGGATTTGTCCAGGTTGCCGATTGAACTCGTGGATGCTGATCTCCCGTTAACCCGGCAAGCCGCGATCTATAAGGCAACCAATAAAATGTCCTATGCCGACTCCTTCGCCGCCGCTCTGGCCAAAGAAAAAAAAGCAGAACTCGTCACTGGAGATTCCGAATTCAGGTCGCTCGAAAAAGAGATTAAGATTATTTGGTTAACCAATTAGCCACCATGCTCAGCGAACTTAAAGATCTGCCACATTGGTGAGGTGAAATTGAGTTGGAGGGGCGTCAAGTCGGGGCAGAAGCTTTAATCACAGCCACGATTGATGCTTTAAAAGCGGAGGCGATGGTCAAAGTAATTTCAAAGCGCGAACCGCGAACGCCGCACGAAACCAAACCTAAAAAGGAGCACGGCGGCCTTTTCCGAGACGTAAAACTCGATCCGACAGCTGAGCCAAAACAGCGAGTCAGATTTGTCGGCCCACCTGATTCTATAATTGTTATTGCAACTAAAGCGCCCTCTGTTGCGCTTTATCTTGATGAACACGGTGGCGGCAGCAATACGCCTCAAGGGCAGGTGTTGCTCGCAGAATTGATAACAGAAGCCGTGTGCTCTGAAATTGCTCGTCGCGGTGTGACAAATGGAGTATTCCTCACAATCCCCGGCGCTGAAGCGGATGCAATTCGTCGAGAGCATATAAATCTACAAAACAAATATGCCCACAAGATACACGAGCATTTTGTTGATGTGCAGCATTGGAACAATTCTGAGGTGCCTCAAAGAAAAGGACGTCCTTCAAAAGACGAGCTGTTAACCCAAGCAACTGTCGCGGCTTAATCGCCTGCTACTTTTTCTTCGCGTCCAAATTTTGAGCGAGGTCCTCGTCTGAAACTTTACTTTCCACTCCATTTTCCGGGACTTCCGCGTGGGCGATCCACAGGATGCCGTTCAATACCACTTTGCGAAAATTATCGTTCCCCCAATTCTTGTGATAATGCGCGCCCGTAAAACCAAAGCCGCGCCCGCCGCCGGGCCGTTCGTATGCCCAGGACACGATTTGAGGCTCATGTTTCATCACGGATTCGCGCACAGCCGGGTTGCCGGAATGCGGGCCGTCGGGGCGCTCCATCGTGCTCGATGGGGCAATGTCCGAGAGAATGGGCGTGACCCCCTTCATGCCGTCCTGGAAACGCAGGTGGAAATACCATTCATCCCGTATGCTGAACGGCTTTACGCCGCGAGTGATAGGATGGTCCGGCAGCGATTTGAAATTCGCGGTCCAAGTGGGATTGACCGACCAATTCGGTTCGTAAGCGCCTCCCATCCATTCCACCAACTCTTTCTCACCTTTGTCGGGCGTGGGTTCGACCGCCCAATGGATGCAGGCCAGCCCAACGCCTTTATTCATCAGCACGCCGAGTTCTCGCAAATGATCGTCCTTGATCAAGGCGTGGTTCACACCGCCGTCCATCGATAGCACGATCGCATCCGCGCCGTCGAAAGCGTGCGGGTCGGCCGGCCAGCCGTTCGAGTACACGATGGAATGCACCCCGGGAACCGTGGCCAGGCATTTTTGCAGAAGCAAACATCCCGCCCGGTACTCGTGCTCGCCTGGTCCGTGACTGGGAGTGCCGGCCACAAAGACAATTTTCCACGACGGATGACCCCAGGCGGACATCTTGGCGCAGGAGCACAAAACGGCCGCCACGGTCAACAAGAGGGCGATGATGCGAAAGGAGAATCTTGCGATCATTTGATTTCTTTAATGCGCAGGTCCTTAAACTCGACTGTCATGGGCTGGCCGGCGTGCAGTTGCAGGGCGATGATGCCCGAGGTGGCGGCTTTGTCGCTTTGTTCATCCACCACGTCAATCATTTCTTTGCCGTTGATGAATTGCTGCAGATGATTTCCCCTGGCGATAATGACATAGTCATTCCAGCCGTCTTTATGGATATCGTGCTGCAAATCCATAAAATCGCCCAGCGAACCGACGACTTCCTTTTTGCCGTCGGCATGGATCAACACTTTCTGCCCGCGTTTGGCGAGGATGCCGCGCTCTTTTTCTTCATACAAACCGCCCGTGTAATTTGTCCCCACTTCCATGTCTGCCTGATAGCCGGCCACGACCCAGTAGGACGGCTTGACCACTTTGCTGCGGTATTGAATGCCGGAATTGGCAAACGGCACGCTGTTGTTCGCCATGATTTTGAACGAGCAGCGCATTTCAAAATCGGCCGGCTGCCCGTTGGTCCAGACTAGAAAGGTGTTTTCTTTCGCTGGATTTTCCTTGGTGGTTTGCCCGACGATTGCGCCATCCTGGACAGACCAAAGTTCCTTTGCCCCCTCCCAGCCCGTCAGGTCCTTGCCATTAAACATGTCGGTGAAACCTTCTTCCGCCGCGAGGCCCGCGCGCGCCGCCAGCAGCAGCAACGAAGCAATGAGATATGTCTTTTTCATAAATGGATTATTTGCCGAGAGTCTTTTGAAGAAATTTCAAGCCTTTGACGGCGATTTCGTTTCGGGTGGGTTCGATGCGCCGCCAGATGGCCGCGGCCCGCGCAATCACTTTGACATCGGTGGTGAACGATTCGATGACCACATCATTTTTGTAGCCGACCTGCTTCAGCGCCCTGGCGATGCCCGGCCAGTCGATATGGTCGCCCCCCGGCGTGCCGCGATCACTGCCGCAGGCGTGGAAATGACCGAGGTTTTTGCCCGCCTTGCGGATGGCGGCGGCCTGGTTTTTTTCCTCGATGTTCATGTGGAACGTGTCAAGGTGAAGTTTAAGCGCCGGGCTGCCCACGTCCGCGATCATTTTCAGCCCCTGTTCGCAAGTGTTGATGAAATCCGTCTCAAAGCGGTTGAGCGGTTCCATGTAAATCATTTTCCCTCGGCCTTCGGCGTATTTGCAAATAGTCTTGAGATTTTTGACGACGGTGCGCCATTGTTTTTTGTATTCCTCCGGAGGAACGGCGTCGGCCCGGCCGACCGATGAGTAAACGGGCCCGATCATGGCCGGACAATCCAGCACCACCATTTGATCGATCACCCGTTTCATGTAGGCCAACGCGTCCTTCTGCTGTTGGGGCGTCCCGCGCAAATCGCGGTCCGGCCCGACGCAGGCGCAAACCGTGCCGCAGACCAGCCCGTATTTGTCCAGGGCCTTTTTGACCCGCGCCGGATCAATGTCCGAAGTGTTTTCGATGGGAATTTCCACCGAGGCAAACCCCCATTTTTTGAATCGTGGAAAAAGCTTTGTGCTTTGGGTCGTAAACGGCGACGTGAATAGAAATGTGTTTATGCCAAGTCTCATGTGCTGGCGAGTCTAGGTCACTTCCCTTTCGGGTTCAAACTCGAATTTCCATCGTTTGGCCTTCATTTCAAACCGGGGCAAACTGCCGGCTGGCGCTAGGGCCACGGGCACGCGCAATTGAAATGCCGCCTGTAACGCGCCCTGCACCCGTTGGAGTAACGCCGCGGGATCGCCGCACCCGGATCGCGGCTCGATCCGCAAAATCAGTTCCGTCAGGCTGGCCGATTTGTCCACCCGCACCTCGTATTCGGCAATCTCGGCGAAGCCGCGCACAATTTCCTCGACCGCCGTCGGATAAACGTTCACGCCGCGCACGATCACCATTTCATCGGCCCGGCCCAGTATCCCCCCTTGCAACCCCAGATCGTGCCGCCCGCAGGCGCAAGGTTGCCGGCCAAAATGAATCGGGCGCACCAGGTCGCCGGTGCGATAGCGCAGCACTGGCGAACCCCACCGCCCCAATGTTGTCAATACCAATTCTCCCGTCTGTCCCTCCGCCACGGGCGCGCCGCTGACATCAATCACTTCCGCCAGCATGGCGGCTTCCAAAATGTGCAGCAGGCCGGGCTGGGCGGGGCACTCGTGCGACACCGGCCCGGTTTCCGTCATGCCGTGATGGTCAAAAACCCGCGCCTTCGGCCAGAGTTTTTCCAGACGCTTGCGAGTGGCCGGGATGCTGCCGCCCGCTTCGCCGGCCACGATGATGCGGCGGATAGAGCTGTCATACAGATTTATTTTTTCCTCGGCGGCCACTTCGGCCAGCCGGGCCGCATAACTGGGAGTGCAGCAAAGCACCGTGGCCTGGTTTTCACAAATGGCGCGCAACCGTCCCCCGCTGCCCAGGCTGCCGCCCGGAATGCACAAGCATTGCAATTGGCAAGCCGCCTCATAGGCCAGCCAGAACCCGATAAAAGGGCCGAATGAAAATGCAAAATAAATCCGGTCGCCCGCGCTGATTCCCGCCGCCCGAAAGACTTCCTTCCAGTTTTCCAGCATCCAACTCCAGCTCTCCGGCGTGTCCAGCCATCGCAGCGGCGCGCTGGAGGTGCCGCTGGTTTGGTGGAAACGCGTGTACTTATCCAGCGCATAAGTCAGGTTGCCGCCGTAAGGTGGGCGGACGCGCTGGTCCGCGGCCAGTTCCTCCTTGGTGGTGAATGGGAAGCGCCGCGAAAAATCCTCGAGGCTGGCCACGGCCGGATCCAGCCCCGCGAGTGTCTTTTGATAAAAGGCGTTGCGCGGCAAAATGGCCGCGAGCAATTGGCGCAGTTGCCCCAGTTGATGGGCCGCAATGGCCTCGCGCTGGGGAAACTCGCCCGCCATCAATCAACTTTGGGTCGAGGGTTTGACCACCGCCGATTGCGAAGCGGGCGGGGACGATTGATGCCGCGCGGGCGGCGGCTTGAACAGCGTCACCAGGCAGCCGCCGGCCGCAGCCAGCACGATGCCGAGATAAAATTGCCATCTGATCGATCCGAAGCCCGCTTCCGGCGGATTGAGGCCAAGGGCGACCACGGCATTGACGACGGGCGCGCCGGCAAAAACAATAGACATGACAACGCCGGGCGAGCCGCCGTTACCAAAAGCCAATAACACGCAGAAAGCCCCAATCGCCCCAACGATTCCCGCCAGAAGCGACCATTTCATTCCTGACGCCGGGTAATCCCAACTCGCCTTTCGCATCATTAACATTGCCAGCGGCGCGAGCACGGCGGTGAGGAAATACGCCAGGCCCACGAACAAAAACGCTTTAAAAAGGCCGTTGGATTTATCCTGCATGGCGACTTGGCCGCTGTGCAGAAAAATTCCGTAAAGACCCCAGGAAACCACCGTCATCAAGGCAAAAATGAGCCAGTTCATAAAAAGAAGTTAGTTAACATGTTTTAATAATATCCGACAACTCCTTCATGCTAAATCGCCGGCCATAAATTGCAATCACAACACCAGCACGTCAATACGCGTGCCGTCCGCTCCGCCGCGATACACTCGCTCGACGGCTTTTTGGAAATCGGACGCCTTGACAGTGGGGATGTCCTCGAATTGCTGCGGGTTGCGGTCTACCATCGGGAACCAACTGCTCTGGATTTGCACCATGATCCGATGGCCCACCCGAAAGTCGTGCAGCACGTCGGGCATCACGAACTCGATCTTCGTCGGCTGGTCGGGAACAAACGGCTCCGGTTGCGACATGCTGTTGCGGAATTTGCCCCGGAAAGGTTCCCCGCGCACCATCTGCTGATAACCCCTAAAATGGATGTGCTGCCCATTCGGATCGGGATCCGGAGAGTCATTTGGATAGACGTCAATTAGCTTGACAATGAAATCAGAATCCGTGCCAGAGGTCGAAACCCGCAAAACAGGCGTGACCGGGCCGGCCAGGGTTACGTCGTGTGGCAACGGTTCGGTCTCATAAGTGAGCACATCGGTGCGCCGCGAAGCGAAACGCTGGTCGCGGGTCATGTAATCGCCGGGCATGCCGTTGCCTATCTCGCTCGTCACCGGCACGGGTCTGGCCGGGTCGCTGATGTATTCGTCGAATTTTTCGGCCGCGCTGGCGGGTGGTGAAAAAGAAAGTTTTCCCCTGGCTTCGAGGTACAAGGAGCGGTGGGTGGCGTTTTTCGGCGGCCACTCCTGGAATTTGCGCCACTCATTTTTGCCCGTCTCGAACAGCCACGCTTTGGGTAGTTTCCCATGCCCTTCACCCTTGAGGCTCTGCATGAAAAACGGCGCCTCGATTTTTTCGCGGAAGAATTCGCCCGTCTTGGAGCCAAAGTTCAGGTTGCCCAATTTGTCGCCATCCTTCCGCGACCATTCGCCGTGCGACCACGGGCCCATCACGAGCGTCAGGGCGGCCGTACTGCCGTCGGCCTCGATGGCATGGAACAATTTCGGCACCCCGCCGAGGTCTTCGGCGTCGAACCAGCCGCCAACCAGGAGCACCGGGGCGGAAAGATGATGCATGTCCGGCCCGAGGGCGCGCGAGGCCCAGAACTCATCGTAATTGGGATGATCGAGCATGTCGCTCCAATATTTGTTCTGATGTTTGTAGTATATAGTTTCCGAGTTCGAAAGAGGCCCCATGCGCAAATAGAAATCGTAATCATCCTTCGTGCCGGGGGCAAAGGGATGCGGCGCATCATGCTCCCCGGGTTTTGGCCCGCGCGGCCAGAAGCCGGTGTAAAAACCGAAATTGGCCGTCAGAAAAAAAGCCCCGTTGTGATAGGCATCGTCCCCGTTGCCCACGTCGGCCATGGGCGCTTGCGGGGAATCCGCCTTGAGGGCCGGATGCGAGTCAATCAATCCGAATGCCGCGTAAAATCCCGGGTAGGAAACGCCCCACAACCCAACCCGCCCATTGTTGTTCGGAATATTTTTGACAAGCCAGTCGATGGAGTCGTACGTATCGGTGCCGGGATCGGTGTCCGTCGCCCCGTCCAGATGCGTTTTGTGCGGCGGCGCATCGATGAATTCCCCCTCCGAAAGATAGCGGCCCCGCACGTCTTGATAAACGAAAATGAAACCCGCTCGCGCCAGCGAATCCGCCGGAGGCAGATCGGTTCGATAGTTATCGCCGCCGTACGGTTCCACAGAATAAGGAGTCCGCTGCATGAGGATGGGATACTGCCGGCTGTGGTCCTTGGGTGTGTAAACTGAGGTAAACAATTTGACCCCGTCACGCATGGCAATGCGGTATTCGCGTTTGGTGTAATGCGAGCGAACGAAATCAGGCGGCTGGTTTGTGCTCGCCGCGTAACGCTGCGCATAAGCAGCCGCCGCTGGAAGCAAGACCAACAAAACCATGAATGCAGTTAATTTCATCCTAAATTTATCAACACATAAAGCCTACCGCAGACCGTTGAGCAATTTCGCGGGGGCCACTTGAATTTTGCGGACCACCAGGGGCGGGATCGTGCAGGCCGCCATGGTGCCGTCGCGGCGGCGGCGGACACACACCACCGTCAACGCGCCCCGCGCCACTTCCTGCGGCGGCGTTGCGTTGAGTTTGCGAAATTTGAAAATGTAGCTCAAGGCCTTCGATTTCTTTTCGCTGACCAGCAGGTGAATTTCCACTTCATCCTCAAAACGCAGCGGCGCTTTGAAGTCGCATTGCGCCCGCACCCGCGGCCATCCGACCGGCGGCGCAACTTTGTCCGTCACGATGGACAAGCCGAGCGAACGGAAAAAGGCGTGTTCGGCCGTTTCCATGAAACGGAAGAAATTCGAGTAGTGCATGATGCCGGCCATGTCGGTATCGGCAAATTCCACGCGGCGGATCGCTTTGAATTGATAAGCCATGGGCAAAATTTAGTTTTACGAGCCGGAATTTACGAGGGAAAATTCCGCCGCGATTGGCGACGCGAGGCGCCAAGCAGTTTTGCCGGCGCCAAATTAGTCTGACCCACCTTGACCCAGCCTGACTGATCCTGACTGGATTTCCCTACCTTTCTGAATCCCATCTCGTTTTCCTTCAATGGTTTATCCACATATTGGGCCTGGGTTTCTCGCTTTCGAACTGGTTTGACTGGCACCGGTGCCACATCCGTACAACATCGCAAATCGCGCATGGCCAGATCCCTGGAAACCGCCCTGACTGGCGATATTACAGTGGTGAGCACACATGGGTTTGAGAGATGTGCGGCTGTTTTTATATTTGAATTTTCGCCATGTCTTATCGAAATCGTTCATCAGATTACATAATATCACATATATTAATTAAACCACATATATTTTAAGATAATTTTGTAATCGATCCTAGGGGCAAAATTTTTAGAGACTTTTAAATCACGGTGGCAAGAGTGCGCTGGAGACAAAATGCGACATGTCCGGAACCCCTTACGCGTTGCCTTTGCCGTGGTAGCGGGCTATCATTTCATTGATGGCTGACCCGGTTCAGGTTCAAAAAAATCTGCGCGCCGCAATGAAAGAAGCACTGCGAATTCAGGATCGTTTTGTGGCTGAACCGATTTTGGCCAGGACTGGACGAGGCTACCTCAAGAGTGAAGGCGTCAGCACAATCCATAAAATCAAAGCAAATCTTCGTCGAAGGACTTCCGTCAAGCCGGCATGAAAAAGATGTGGCTGGAGGAATGGCCACGATTAGAAACTGGAGCCGGCAGACTCCCTCCGCCCCGCTTCGTGGCAGAGTTCCGCCATTTGCCGGGCCATGGTCTCGATGCCAAAATGTTTCTGGACGGCTTTTTGGCCCGCTTCACCCAAAGAGCGCGCACGGGGCGGGTCGAGGAGCAGGCTCTCGATGGCATCCGCCAAGGCTGGCTCGTTCCCCGGTTCGAACAACAGGCCGCCTCCGGTGGCGGCGATCAATTCGGGAAAGGCGGCGTGACGCGGTTGCACCACCGGCACACCGCAGGCCAGCGCCTCGATTACGTATAATCCGAAAGCCTCGCCATAAGCTGCGGGCACGGAAAATACGGAGAGCGAACGCAGGAAAGCCTGCTTGTCGGCGCGGGACAAATTTTTGTGAAACTCCACATCGGCCAGCAGGCCGTTCGCTTGCAGACGGGCGCGCAAGACGTCCACGAAAACTTCGTCCGCCGGTCCGCAACTGCCGCCAACGCGCAACTTCAAGGTCGTGATCCGGGCGCGCTTTTTCAAAATGATGAAGGCGTTGACCAATGTCTCCAAACCTTTTTCCGGGCACATCCGCGCGAAGTAGCCGAGCGCGGGTGGCTTGGCTTCGGCTTGGCCCGCCGCGGCGGCGTAGCCGTCCAGGTTCAGCCCGTTGGCCAGGACGCGCACTCGTTCCGGCGCGAGGTTCAGGCGGCGTTGCATAAGGTCGGCGAAATAGCGGCTCGGAGAAATGAATAAATTCACGTCCGCCGCGCGTTCCGTCGCCGTTTGCCAGGCCAGTTCCCGGGCCGGCGAGGGCAGCGCGTCGAGAAACCAATCCTCCCCCTGCAGGGAGCAGAGCACCGGCACGCGCAACTCTGCCTTGATGCGCCGCGCCATCCCGACCAGCAACGCGTTGGACAAACTCACCACGTTCGGTTTTTCGGCGCGGAGCCAATCCAGCAATTCTTCCAGCTCGCGCGCCTGGTTGCCGGCTTCGCCGCGCAGCATGGAAATTGTCATCGGGCCCAAATCCATGGGGCGCGTCTTGGCCGCCGCGCCGGAGGCCCACTTCAGCAGCGTGGGGGAAGCCAGCGCCTGATGCAGCCAGGTGGGCGCGTGGCGAAAAAGGGCCGATTGTTGTTCGAGATAAACGTTGATGCCGCTAAAAAAAATCGGCACGCCGGCGCTTTGGTCTTCCTCATCCAAGGTCATTGGCAGATACAGCGGCGCCATCATCGCCGCATGGCCCAATTTGCGCAAGGCCGTGACCAGAGCGTTGTCCCGCAGGCACGCGCCGCAGAACATTTTGCCCGCGCCGGGAGTGACCTGGACGATGCGCAGTGGAGGGTTCTCCATCACGGCAGAATACGCAATGGCGGCGCTTTTTTAAAGGCGGTTTCGCGCAGGTAAATTGGTTCCAGTTTGTCGCCGGAAACAAAATCGCCGCGTCCGGTGGCCAGGCTGCCCGAGACCGCCGCGTCCGGATAAAGGTTTACGGCTCGCGGAAACCACGGCGTGATGTCCGGGCCGATGATCTTCTCCGCGGCGGCGTCCCGTTTTTCGATTTCAGCCAGGGCCGCCAGACGCAACGGTTCGACTGCGCGCCTCACACCCGCCCCGATTTCAAAGCGCGCCAGATAAAATTCGTTGCGTTGCGCGTCCACCACGATATTGACTAGCCCGAAGATTTTTTCCATTTCAGCGCGGGCGGCCAGGCATTCGACACTGCTGATGCCGATGAGATTGACGCCGCGCCCCAACTGCCAGCCTTGAGCAAAGGCGATGGCGGCGCGAATGCCGTTATAAGAGCCGGGGCCCAGTCCCACCGCGATCGTTTCCACTTCCTCCCGTTCGCAGCCGGCTTCCTGCAATGCCGCCTCCACCAAGCCGATGACGCGCCGGCCGCCGTTTTCAGCGGCGTGCCCAAGCAGGGCGCCGCCTTCCAGCACCGCGACACTCCGGCTTTCGGAAGAAAATTCAACCGCCAAAATCTTCATAAAAAATTTCCCGCTCGGTTTCGCCGAGGGTCTTGATTTGCACGCGGCGATAGGGTCGGGCAGAAGGCACGCCGTCACCTCCCAGCCAGCGCTCGATCCATTCCACCACCGCGACCCCGCACGGCCTGACCAGATAAGATTCCAGCCCGGCGGCAATGATCTGCTCGCGGGTGGAGAGGCGGTATAGGTCAAGATGAAAGAGGGGCAGCCGGCCGCCGCGATATTCATTGACGAGCGTGAAGGTCGGCGAAAGCGCGCGCGTCGGCGCGCCGAGGCCCCGCGCCAGTCCGTTGACCAGTTGCGTCTTGCCCGCACCGAGATCGCCGCTGAGGCCGATGAGCCATCCGCTTTGGGCCTGGCGGCCCCACTCCTCGCCGAGCGATTCCGTTTCGGCGGGATTATGCGAAATGAACGTATCCATGGGCCTGGAGGGGATGCACCCCGGTTTTGTCACGCAGTTTTAAACCGGGTGCGGACGTTATTTTGCCAATGCAACTCAGGCGCAACTTTGGGAATTGTTTTTTCCAGGCGTCCAGCAATCGGACCGCGTCTGCTGCCGACGCCGTGAACAGCAATTCGAAATCCTCGCCGTCGCTTAACGCCGCCAGAAGGGGCGTCTTGGGTGGAGATTCAGTCTTCGCCCGCAAGCGCGCCGCCCGGCTAATGGGAATGGCCTGGGCCAGAACTTCCGCGCCCACGTTGCTGCGCTGCAACAGATGACGCAGGTCGCCCGCCAATCCGTCACTTAAGTCAATCATCGCGTGAATTGGAAAATGACCGGCCAGCCAGCGCGCTTCGGCCAGGCGCGGCTCGAACTCCAGATGTTTCCCCGCCAGCGAACCGCCCAATTCGCCCGTGACAAACAGCGCGTCGCCGTCTTTCGCGCCGGAGCGCAAAATACATTTGTCCGCCGCCACATCCCCTAGCAGACAAACCGAGACGAGCAAGCCGCCGGGATTGGTGGTGGTTTCCCCTCCGACAATGGCCACGCCGTGTTGCTTCGCCAGGCGGCTCATCCCGTCGTAAATGCGTTGCAGGAAGGGGGGCTCGAAATGGCTGGGCAGCGCCATGGTGATCAATGCCGCCATTGGCCGTCCCGCCATGGCTGCAATGTCGCTCAGGCAGCGTCCCAACGCCTTATGGCCGATCTGCTCCGGTTCCGTTGTGGCCGAAAAATGGACGCCTTGCACGACTGCATCCGTCTTGAGGAGCAGATAGCGGCCCGGCTGGCCTGAATCCAATACCGCGCAATCATCGCCCGCCCCGACTATGACCGAGGCATTGCCGGGCAGCGAACGCGTCCATTGGGCGATGAGTTCGAATTCGTTCATGCGATGTGCAGCAGCCGGTTGATCGCATCCGGGAAGAGCAAATAGAAGAAGTTGGCTGCGTTAAACATGCAGTGGGTCGCAATGGGCGTGAGCAAACTGCCCGAAGCCTCATAGAGAAACACGAGGATGACCGCCAAAACCACCAATGGCACCAGGGCGACCATGTTGAAATGCATGATCCCAAAAATCGCTGAGGTCCCCCACAGTGCCAGGCGGGGATGGCCCGTCTGTTTGATGGTGGGATACAGAATCCCCCGGAACAGCGCCTCTTCCGCAACGGGCGCGAGCAAAATCGTGAACACGCCAAACAAAACCTTTTCCGGAACGGACAGCCCCGCGTTTTGCAATTCCGTGACCGCGGCTTGCGCAACGGGATTGATCTTGAGCCACTCCATCACTGTCTGCGAAATCCATTGCAACACCCACATGAGAGGCAGAACCATGACGCCGACCGCCACGCCGGCGGCAACCACCGCAGCCCGCGAGGGCGGACGCAGCCCGAAGGCCGCGCGCCACGATATATTTGACTGGCGCAGCAGCGCGGCAATCCACAACAAGGCCGCGCCTTGAAAAAATGCCACCATGACGATCATTTGCAGAAACTCGAGTTGGTCGGGCGAAAGCCCCAACCTCAATTTTTCAAGAAGGCCGGCCAGGAGGATGCCGCAACAAACCGTCACGATGACGCCCAAGAACAGGCGCGCGACGGCTTCAATGCTCCATGGCTTAGCCGAAATCATGGCAAAAGCTACGGTTGGCAGGAGGGGTAATTCAACCTTGAAAGGAGAAAACATGAAGCGCCGGCCATGCTTCCAATAGGCCAAAAGTCAACTGCCGCCGTGCGAATTCCCGTCATTTTTATTTGTTGAGACTGAGTCTCAATTTTGGTTAACCTTTGGCGATGATGGCTTCACTGCCAGGCAAGGGCAAAAAATCCACGGGCTATCCGGCATTCAGCGAAATGGATGTCTGGAAACCGTTTGGCCAGGGCTGGCGCAAGCTGCACGGCAGTTTTCGCGATGCCGGCTACAGCGTGGAATGGCATGATTTCACCGCGTCCAACCCGCTGGATTGGTCGAGGGCATTTCATCCAGACAGCGTGGAGATTTGTCTCAATCTATCCGGCCATGCCGACGTTCGGGCGGGGAGCGAAACGCTTGAGCTTGCCCCGCTCACCGCCGGGTTCTACGCACAAAACGAGGCGTCTTTGACGGCTACGCGGCGCGGCGGAGAGCGCCATCAATTCATCACCATCGAACTGTCGCTGCCGTTTCTGGAACGTCATCTGGCGGCTGGCGATGGAGGGCTTCATCCGCGCGTGAGCCGGTTCCTGGCCCGCCGGGACCGCGCCACGGGAATGGTTTCTGAAACCATCCGGCTGAGCAATGATCAGCAGCAATTGGTCTTGAGTTTTCGGCATCCGCCGGTTTTCCAGGCAGCGCAACGACTTTGGTCTCAGGCCAAGGCTTTGGAAGTTGTGGCGGCGTTTCTGTATCAACCGTCGGCGGGCGAGGAGTTGTTTTGCCAGCGCCAGCATCATTTGAACCAGGAACGCGCGCAAAAGGTCGTGGCCATTCTCAAGGAGAACCTGGCCGACCCGCCCGGCTTGGAGGAATTGGGACGGCGGGTGGGGTGCAGCCATTTTTATCTGAGCCGGATTTTCACCCAGGAAGTGGGCAAGACCATTTCCGTGACACTGCGCGACTTGCGCATGGAACGCGCCGCGACCCTGTTGCGTGAAGGCCGCATGAACGTCACCGAAGCCGCCATGGAGGTGGGCTACTCCAGCCTGAGCCATTTCAGCAGCGCGTTCCACGAAGTGATTGGATGTTGTCCGGGTCTTTATCCGTTGGTGCCGGGAGGGAAGAAAGTGTGATGAATCAGGGCGCAAACGACCGCTAAAGAATCGCAAGCCACCGGAAGCGGGATGGAGCGGCTTCTGCCACTCTTATCCCGTCATGAAGAAACAAAAAGGTGCGGGATTTACACTGATCGAATTGCTGGTCGTCAGCGCCATCATCACCATTTTGGCGGCGATGCTTCTGCCTGCCCTGGCCAGGGCCAAGGAAGAGGCGCGTCGCGCCAATTGCTCGAGCAACCTTAAACAATGGGGCCTCGCCATGACCATGTATCTGGATGACAGCGGCCTGATTCTGCCGGCCGCAAAAATTACCAACGGAACTCCCGACGCGCCGTCCGGCTATAATGAAGACGATCCGATGTGGGCGGACCTGCCTGTATTCGAGGCGAATGGGCAGGGCACAACGGTTTGGTACAACGTCCTTCCACCCTACATTGGGAAAAGTCCGCTCTGGCAGTACGCCAGCGATCCGACCAACTTCGTCAACGCCAAGACCATCTTTACTTGCCCGACCTCCGATGCGACTGCTCCCGATGTGGACCCAACGCAACGCATTATATTCAATTACGGGATGAATTACAAAGGGAACATGGGCATGAACACGAATATTCCTTTTAAAGCAAACGCGGTTTGGCATCCGGCAGCGTTTGTTGTCTTGTCAGAATCACACACTCATGCGTCGGAATCGCCGTTTTACGGCAACCCGACCAATAACATCGGCACTTCGCATTGTTGCTTCTCTATGGAAAGCTCGCGCCACAACGCGGGCGCCAACCTGAACTTTCTGGATGGCCACACCGCCTATTTCAAGTATTCCTATATTTGCACAAACACCGGCACCAAGGCCGGCGACCCGGGAGATCCCGACATCAATTGGACTTTCAACGGCGTGCCTGTCCATTGACCGGACGGGCGGCGCGGTGTTTCACTGGACAAGCCGCAAAGTCAATGGGTAATGATAGCATTCGCCGTCGGACGCCTTAATAGTCGCGATGATGGACAGCACCAACGAGCCAACCCCAATGAGAACTAAAATCGGAATTCCAATGATGATGAACACAAGCGGAATGCAGCAAATACTATAGATCAGGATTGAAATGTGAAAATTCAACGCTTCCTTTGAATTTTGGGCCAGGTAATCCGACTCGTGTCTCATCGCCAGATACACGACCAGTGGCAATATGATCCCGATGCCAACCATGCCAAACAAGGCGGAGAGGTGACTGAGCATGCTCCAGATTTTCTCATTGCCTTTCGGTTGGAGCGCCGGTTGGGTCAGCGATGTTTCCATAAGTTTAATCAGTGAACGGTCTGTTTGCGCGTTTTCATGCCCGATGATTTAAAAGTATGGGCTTTCCGCTGGTTTTGTCAAGCGGATAGGTTCCGCCGCGCAGACTTGCTTTTTGTATTTTCGCTGGAGAACATCGGATTTTGGCAGCGCGCCACGATTGTTATTAACCTTGTGCCGACTTTGTCGGATTGGGCATGGTAGTTGCTATAAACAGAACAATGCAGAACTCAGTGACATGGGAAAAGGGGGAGGAACCCAAAAGCCCGGTGCTAACTGGGATGCCGGCTTACGCGCTGGCGGCGGTTAGCGTGGCGGTGGCGTGGCTGTTGCGCATGATTTTAGACTCAGTATGGGCGAATCGCCTGCCGTTTGGCTTGTTTTTCCTCGCGGTGATCGTCGTGACCCAGTTCGCAGATGTGAGAGCGACGATCTTTTCCATTGTTGCCGGGTTCTTGCTGGCAGACTGGTTCTTTTTGCCGCCTCGGCACAGCCTTCTCATCACCGACCCTCTCAATCAACTCAACGCTTTTCTTTATTTTATCGTTTGTTTTGGAGTCTTGTTTTTCTCGTTGCGCGCGCGACGGGCGCTGGAACGGGAGCGGGCCGCGCGGGTGGCCCTGGGCCAACTGGCGGCGATCATCGAATCCTCCGATGATGCGATCATTGGAAAAACTCTCGACGGCAAGATCGTGAGCTGGAACGCCGGGGCCGGCAAGCTTTACGGCTACACCGAAACCGAGGCAGTGGGCCGGACGATTTCATTTCTGGTGGATACTGAGCGCAGCACGGAGCTAACGCCGTTGCTCGAACGTGTCGGCCGGGGCGAGCACATCAGCCATTTCGAAACCGTCCGCCGGAGGAAAGACGGCGAGTTGGTGGAAGTTTCGTTGAGCCTGTCCCCGGTTCGGAACAGCGCCGGACAGATCATCGGCGCCTCGACCATTGCCCGGGACATTGGAGAACGGAAAAAGACGGAGCGGGAGCGGGAGCGGTTGGTGGGAGAATTGCGGAAGGCCCTGGGCGAAGTCAAGACCCTGAGCGGCCTCTTCCCCATCTGCGCCTACTGCAAGAAAATTCGTGATGACAAAGGATATTGGAACCAGATTGAGCTTTATATCCGCGAACACTCCAGCGCCAACTTCACCCACAGTATTTGCCCGGACTGCGCCAAGGACAATTACGCGGAATTTTACAAGAGCGCGCCCAAGGGGCGATGACCTGTTGGCTCGAATGTGACTGATTAACCGCGACTTGGCCGTGCTTTAGGCTTGTAACAGACCCTCCGCTGATCACATACTCTGCGCCATGAAAAAACCTGGTTTGGGGTGCGCTGTTTTGATTTCATTTGCCCTCTTTTCCCTGGCCCGGCAAGGCCGCGCCGCCAATCCGGTGGGTGAGCAACTTCTCAATGGCAATTTTGAATCTTTCACGGACGGCTTGCCAAACGATTGGGTATATGACCCGGAAGGTGTCGGGCCGGCAGTCCTGCAATCCTCAGCCTACACGAGTCCGTTCATCAGTGTGTACCCGGCAGGAAACTATTCCATTTTATTAGACAATACTCCGACCGCGTCACCTGATCCTGTAATGTATCAATTCTACACCGGGTTCAAAGGCGGTTTTTCCATGAGCTTCGATTTCCGCCTCAGCGGCGCTCTGCAAGGCAACGCTTGGGACGTGATGCCCTTGTCCACCAGCGGTATTGTGCCCTTTGATCTTCTGGTCGATCAAGGGGGAGAGTTCGCTGCCTCGGACGTCCTGACACTCGAAAACATCGCAGCATTGAGCCCGAACACCTGGTATAACGTCGATGTCACCGGGTCCATCTCCAGCGGCAAATACAGCGGCACCATTACGCCGTATGGAGGAACGGCCGTTTCCTGGAGTGATTACTCCTTTATAACGGCCGTCAGTGTCTTTAGCGGCATCTCGATTGACAACAACGGCGGGGAGGACGCCGCCAATACGCCAGTTTATTTCGACAACGTCTCGATCGACGCTGTGCCGGAACCGTCGACCGCCGTGCTGGCGGTGGTGGGAATGTTATTGGTGTTCAAGTTCCGGCCGGCACGCTGAAGATTTGGAGAATCGGAAGGGACGGGTGGGTTTTCCTTAAAATGCGCTTGCTGGCATTTGGCGGGCGTTGCATAAAGAGCGCAGTATATGCATTTTCGATTCCTGTCTTTCCCTGTTGTTGTTTTTTTGGCGGCGAGTTCCGTCAGTTTTGCCGCCGATTTGCGGATCGGCATGATCGGGCTGGACACATCGCATGTGGTTGAATTCACCCGGCGCTTTAATGATTCCACGGACAAGAATTTTATTCCCGGCGCCAGGGTCGTGGCGGCGGTCAAAGGCGGCAGCCCCGACATACCCGAAAGTTGGAACCGGGTGGAGGGTTACACAAAAACGCTCCGAGAAAAATACGGGGTCAAAATTGTTGATGACATCGATCAATTGCTGAAGGAGGCGGACGTGGTGATGATCGAGAGCCTGGATGGCCGCCCGCATCTGGCCGAGGCCGTGCCGGTGATCAATGCGGGCAAGCCGCTGTTTGTTGACAAGCCGGCGGCGGCGTCTGTGCGCGACGTCCTCGAGATTTATCGCCTGGCCAAGGAGCACAATGTGCCAATTTACAGCGGTTCGTCGCTGCGTTACTATCCCAATTTGCAGGAAATGAAAGCCGCCCCGGTTGGAGAACTGAGAGGGGCCGCGTCGTGCGGGCCAGCGGAGTTGGAGCCGCACCATCCGGATTTGTTTTGGTACGGCATTCATCCCACCGAAGCGCTCTATACCATTATGGGGACTGGTTGCGAAAGCGTGGTTTGCACGGCCACGCCCGACACCCATTTGGTCACGGGCTTATGGCACGGCGGCAAGGTCGGAACGTTGCGCGGCATTCGCCATGGCGCGGCTCCGTATCGTGTCACGATATTTGGATCGAAAAAGGTGCTGGATGAACAACTGGCCGGGGACTACACGCCGTTTCTTCGCGAAGTGGTCAAATTTTTCCAAACCGGCGTCGCGCCCGTTCCGGCTCAGGAGACCATTGAGATTTACGCATTCATGGAAGCTGCTGATGAAAGCCGGCGCGCGGGAGGCTGCCCGGTTAAAATCTCCGACGTGCTGAAAAACGATGGGCGCAAACTCACAGGCTTTCCCGGGCATCACCGATGAAAGCATCCCCCAGCCAGAGCGCAGAAGATTACCTGGAACGCATCCATGCGCTCATCCAGGAGAAAGGTTATGCCCGGGTCGTGGACATTGCCTCGTCATTGGGAGTCAAACAAGCGTCCGTCACCAGCATGGTGCAGAAGCTGGCCGAACTCGGCTACCTCAATTACGAAAAATATCGGGGCCTGGTCCTGACAGACACGGGACGCACCATCGCCTGCCGCATCAGGAAACGGCACCAGACCCTGTCGCGTTTTTTCTCCCTTCTGGGCCTCGACGAACAAACCCAGCAACAAGACATCGAAGGCATCGAACATCACCTGAGCACGGAAACGGTTGAAATGCTCGCCAATCTGGCCAAGTTTTTCGAAGACAATCCGGCCACGCTCAAAGCGTTTCTCAAGTCCGGCAAAGCCCCCAAGTGAGTGGATGGAAAACACCACTCGCCACGGTGAACGCCTTGACTCAGAGCTGGGAACTCATTAGAGTGAATACTGGAAAAAACCTCATCCAAGCTCGCGACGTTGGCGGGTCGGCAGCCTTTGAGCCACGACGGGTTCAGAGGAAGAGCAAACTTATGTTTACGAAATCGGTCGCCGTAACACGTATGCGGGCAGCTTATTTGCTGGCCGTCATTTGCGTTGCGGCCAGTTTCTGCGCGCTTGGACAGACGCCGGACATTCCAGCGCAGAACATACCCATCGAGGTGCTGACCAGTATCACCGGGCCGGGTTATCTCCATTCCATCAGCACCAATAGTTGCGTCATTGCGAACGACTGCACCAATGACAGCAATGTCTGGATCACGAACGTGTCTGCGACGCAATCCAACGGGCGGGTTACCCTGACCTTTTCCATAGCCGGCGGTTCCAACGGCTTACCCTATGATGTTTTTGCCACCACGGCGTTGACCAACCCGCTCACCAATGCGGTCTGGACGTGGATGGGACAAAGTTACCAGGATGTCACCTATACTCTGTCTGCTCCGGGAGATACTTCTCTTTTTCTGCTTTTGGGAACCCCCGTCGATTCTGATGGGGACGGGCTGACGGATGCCTATGAAATGCTCGTCAGTCATAGCAACCCCTATATCAGCAATTCCATTAATCCGGCGATGTCCGATGGGTGGGCGGTCCTTTTGAGTTTGAACCCGTTCGCGATTTATGATCAACAAAACTTCCCGGCCGCACCGCAAGCCCGTCTGGGATATTGGCGATTCAACACCAACACTTACCAGAGTGAAGCCGGATTGCTGCCGGCAAACGCGGTGGACGTCAGCCTTGTCCCAAGCTGGAGCGGCAGCGCGTTGTGCGTGACAAATGCGGGCAGTTGGCTCTCCTACCCGCTGGTTGGGAGCAACGGCCCCAGTTTTAATCCCAATAGCGGAACAATTCGCTTTTGGTATATGCCTTTCTACAGTTCCGGTATGACGAACGGGCCGGGTTTCTATGGAACGTTTCTCGATTTCCAGGCGGGCAATAATGGCTGGAACTTTAACATGCTGAATTACGAAACTCATCTCGAGCTAGGCATCGCTAGCAGCCCGTTCTACTGCCAATTCTTCCTGCCGCAAGACACTGAATTTCAGATCCAATCCAATCTTTGGTATCAAATCACCCTGACCTACAGCCCAACCAACCTTGCCATTTATACAAATGGGGCCTTGTACTCTGTTTCAAGCTATGTGCCTCCCTCCTCGAACTCCATTCCGATCTATAATCTTGGCTACGGGGTTATCTACAATCCACCACCGGCCAGCCAATCGGACGGATTTTCCTTTGGCAACAATAATTACAATTTGGCCGGGGTGCCGGTCAATGGCTTGCTGGACGAATTAGAGACGTTTAATTATCCCCTTACCGCCCAAGCTGTGGCTGCCGGTTTCCCCACTTTTGCGGGCATGCCATATAATGTCATGACTGATTCCGATTACGATGGGCGTAGTGATGTCCTGGAAGTTTTGGTGGATGGCACTAATCCCAATAATGCAGGCAGCGTTGTGCCATGCCGTTTGGGTTACTGGCGTTTTGATTCCGATGCGTTGCTGGCGGAGCAAGGGCAGCTTCCCCTTTCCTATAACGACGTGAGCCTGACGCCGAGCTGGAGCGGGACGGCCCTGAACATCAACAGCGATCCCGCC
>Ga0182024_10001545_pt1 | contig 59071 bp, 56 predicted proteins | sample P32metaG_FD_120480 | JGI IMG/M metagenome (GOLD analysis project Ga0182024, IMG submission 120480) | Permafrost microbial communities from Stordalen Mire, Sweden - P3-2 metaG (Illumina Assembly) | ecosystem: Environmental > Terrestrial > Soil > Wetlands > Permafrost | place: Sweden: Stordalen...
AGTGTCGAGAGTACAAGAAGCGCATGCAGTCAGTCAACGCAGCGTCGTCGTCCAACGGAACCCAACCGAACCGAAACAACGGCTCGAGCGCCAAGCCTGTTACCGCAGCGCCCCCTATCGCCGCGAACAATGATGCAGGACCTCAGATCTCGTCGTCAACGCCCGCTGCACGCGCGGATGGCAAGCAAAAGCCGATGTCCAGCATTCCAGATCGCGCGCCCAAGGTCGCACCGCCCATGAAGGTTCCGGCAGACAACGACGCCCCTTCATCCATAGAATCTTCTACGTCCGAAACTCCGCGACGCCAAACCTCCGCGGATGACCCGCCGAGAGCTGCTGCCGACGACAGCCGCAACGATAGCGTACTCGCGTCCAACCCTGCAGACGGTAGTACTGAAAGTCCCAATTCGACGCCCGGCTCTCAAGGCGCAGTGGTGGAGACGAAGTCGGGTCCGGTCGTCGTGACGACGGCCGACGTCGACGAAGTGATGAACAAGACTTATCATCTAGCGTGCAACTACGACTTGTCGCCACGGCGCCCGTGGGGCGGTCCTGAGCACGTCCATCGCCTTATCGAGATGCTTGGCACAAAGGAAGCCGTCATCCAGCGTTATGCCGACGCAGCCGCAGCAGGCTTAGATAGGTTTGACCTTCAGCTCCTCAAGTGGTTCGCTGACTGGGTTTCTGACGAGATCAAAGAAGGTCGTGAGAACAGTTGGCTAGACCACCTGAGAGCCAGCGGAACGCGACCACGCGTACCGCGGTTCCCGCTATGCGGATCGTAGATCTCCCGGCCTGAAAGCTGGTTGACCGGTGAAAAAGACTCCATCGATCTCCGTAGCCTGTCCATGGTCGGCTTCGCGTACCCTCGTTGCTGTGGCTATGGTCGACCATCCACAGATCTCTGAAGGCCGAAGGACGTCGGCGCCGTCGTTGGCCGTCTACGCGGTAGCGAATGTGCGGCGGAACCGATGGGGTGAAGATGCACTTCTACTACCCTCCCGCGCCTTCTCAGCAGCCTTGTGACATTCGCCGGCGTCACCGGCCCGCCACCGCGATCCGGATCGCGTCAACAGGTCGTTGGATCCAAAGAACCCTGGTCCATCAGAGCATTTTGATGGGCCTCTAACGAGATCATCAGGTCGTTGGCATTCCCGAATAGCTCAGGAGGTAGAGCAGCTGACCCCGACACTTGGTTGGGTCGAGTCCAGGAAAGCCTTACTACACAAGGAATCCCAAGCCGCGAAGGGCTTGGGGTTCCTTGTTGATGGCTCCCGGAGTTGGACTCGAACCAACGACCCGCTGATTAACAGTCAGCTGCTCTACCAACTGAGCTATCCGGGATGGAAGCGTCACGAGTGAGTTCGGCGAAACTCCGCCCGGTTCTGCTTTGCCGAGAGGCACCCTTCCCGCGGGGCGTTTCATGAGGAGGGCGCTCCACGCTTCGATTCACAGCGATTTCACGAGCGATAGCGGCCCTTGCAGCGATCGTGCTGCTCGGTGCGACCGAAGTCCGCGAAATCTCGAGCGGAAAGATGGCGATCGTCAGGCCCCAGGGGACGCCGCTCGGCGGCATCATCTTGATCCCCGGTTCGTCCACGCAACAAACGATATCCGAAAGTGGACAGCCCGGGAGCCAAGACAATTTCGCCATCCGCGTCGGCCGGCGTTTGGTCGCCGCGGGCTATGCCGTCGCATACGTTGAGGACCCCTCTAATCTCCACGCGCCGATCGCCGCGATGCGCGCTATTATACGCCCCGTGGTTCTGCTCGGAACGAGCACCGGAACGATCGTCGAGCTCGACAATGCCGTCGCGCTCGGCAAGGATGGACCCGACGCGCTGGTCTTCACGTCTACGGTGACCGTGCCGAACGCATACTTCACGCACGCGGTCACGGCCTTACAAATCTCTCGGCTGCGCGTGCCCGTCCTCTTCGTGCACAACACGAACGACCAATGCAAATTCTCGCTTCTCGCCGATGCGCAGAATGTCGCTGCCGCCGACAGGGACGCGCTCTTCGAACAAGTCACGAGCGATCCGGCCCCTGCCGCCGATCAATGCGGCCCGCGTTCCCCTCACGGATACTTGGGCATCGAACAGGCCGTCGTCGATCGGATCGTCGACTGGATCGCAGGGCACGCGAACGCGCGGGCCGATTCGTAGCGCGCTCACCGTCGCTTGGGGTTGACACCCCGTGTACACTAGTTTCGTGAGCATGTAGCGCCCCTGAAAGCGCGCGCAAGCGCGATTTCTCCATCCCGAAAGCACTTTTCGCACAGTTGGGGCCGCTCGTTCATGTCTTCGTTCGCCGGAGTCTTTTCAAACCGTAGTTTTAGCCTGTTCTATGCCGGACAGGCCCTTAGTTTCGTTGGCGACGGATTGCGCCTGATCGCATTGCCGCTGTTCGTCTATGACCTGACGCACTCGGCGCTCGCGGTCGGCGTCACCTACGCGCTGGAACTCGGTCCGTTTGCCCTCTTCAGCCTCGTCGGCGGTTCGCTCGCCGATCGCGTCGATCGCAGACGCCTGATGATCGCGTGCGATTTCGTTCGCTTCGCAACGCTCGCCGTGTTCGCGCTCGGCGTCGCCTTCGGTTTTCTGAAGCTCTGGATGGTCTACGCAGGCATCTCGACGATCGCGATCGCGGCGGCGATCTTCGTCGGCGGACAATCCTCAACGATCCCATACCTGCTCGGTAAAGATCGGGTGACGCAGGCGTATTCCGCATTGATCGCCGCCGAGCAGACCTCGAACATGATCTTCCTGTCGGTCGGCGGCGCGTTGTACAGCGAGATCGGGCCGCTCTTCGCATTCTCGATCAATGCGTTCACATACTTATGCTCGCAATATTTCATAGCCCGCGTCGAAACGTTCGGGCCCGACGAGCCGGCTCGCGTCCCGCGGCCAAGTCATCTGCTCGCCGACGTGCAGCTCGGTTTCCGTTTTCTCTTGCAGGACGCCGCGATGCGTACCGTCGCCGGCAACTCCCTCATCTTCAATTTCTTCGGCTTCATGACGGGCGCCGTCTTCATCCCGTTCTTGAAAGTCGACTTCCACGCAAGCGGAACCACGATCGGTCTTGGGTTCGGGCTCGGCGCCTTTTGCGCGTTGCTCGGCTCCTCGTTCGCCGGCCACATTCCCAGGGATTGGAAATTTGGGCAGATGATGATCGTCGCCTATGCGCTCGACGGCGTCCTGTTCATCCCGGTCATGTTCACGCACAATCTTATGGTCGCGCTTGCGTTCTTTGCGGTCACGAACGGCGTCGTCGTCTTCGAGATCTCGCAGATCATCGGGTGGCGAATCAGGGTCACGCCGGAGGAAATGGTCGGCCGCGTTACCGCGGCGGCGCGTCTCGTCGCGCTTTGCGGGACCGTCCCGGGCGCGCTCATCGGCGGCTGGCTCGGCGATCATCACGGGCCGCGTAGCGCGATCATCGTCTCAGGCGTCGGCTATCTCCTGATGGCCGCACTCGTCGGGCTCTCTCCCGCGATGCGCCGCGAGGACCGCTAGGACGAGGCCTTAGCCCGTAACGAGCGGGAGGCTGAACTTGTCGAGCGGCGGCGCCACGCCGGCCGCCTTGCAGAGTTCCTCAACCTTGTCGAGCTTCTCCCACGGAAGGTCGAGATCGGGCCGACCGAAGTGGCCGTAGTTCGCGACTTGCCGGTAGATCGGGCGGCGCAGATCGAGGTGGTGAATGATCGCCGCCGGACGGAGATCGAAATGCTCCATCACCAAGTCGGCGAGAACGGGCTCGGGAAGTTTGCCGGTGCCGAACGTCTCGACCAGAACGCTGATCGGACGCGCGACGCCGATCGCATATGCGACTTGCACCTCGCACCGATCGGCAAGTCCCGCCGCGACGATGTTCTTCGCCACGTGGCGCGCCGCATAGGCTGCCGAGCGATCGACCTTGGTCGGATCCTTCCCCGAGAACGCGCCGCCGCCGTGGCGCGACATCCCGCCGTAGGTGTCGGCGATGATCTTGCGGCCGGTGAGTCCGGCGTCGCCTTTCGGGCCGCCGATGACAAAGCGGCCCGTCGGGTTGACGTAGACGCGGGTCTGCTCGTCGCGCAACGCTTTCGGAATCACATGGTCGATGATCCGTTCGCGCACCTCGCCGCGAATCGTGTCGAGCGGAATGTCCGGGTTATGTTGCGTCGAGATGACGACCGCATCGACGCGGACCGGCCGGTGGCCGTCGTACTCGATCGTGACCTGAGATTTTCCGTCAGGGCGCAGCCAGCCGATGTCGCCGTTCTTTCGGACCGCCGCGAGCATCTGCGTCAAATTGTGCGCCAGGACGATCGGCAGCGGCATCAACTCCGGCGTTTCGCGGGTGGCGTAGCCGAACATCATCCCCTGATCGCCGGCGCCGGTCAGCTCGAACTCGTCGTGCCGCGTCCCTTCTCGAACTTCGAGCGACTTGTCGACGCCGAGCGCGATGTCGGGCGACTGCTCGTCGATCGAAACCGAGACGCCGCAGGTGTCGTAGTCGAACCCGATGTTCGAACGCGTGTAGCCGATGTCGCGCAACGTCGCTCGGACGATCTTCGGGATGTCGACGTACGTCTTGGTCGTCACCTGGCCGCCGATGTGGATTTGCCCCGTGATCGCGAACGTCTCGACGGCGACCCGCCCCTGCGGATCGTCGGCCATGATCGCGTCGAGCACGGCGTCGGAGATTTGATCGGCGACCTTGTCCGGATGCCCTTCGGTGACCGATTCGCTGGTGAAGAGTCTACGATACGCCATGAGTATTAGGTCCCCTCAGACCACGAGGTCATGTACTTTTCCTGTTCCGGCGTCAACGTGTCGATCGTGATGCCGAGCGCCGCCAATTTGAGCCGTGCGACTTCTTCGTCGATCTCGTCGGGGACCGAGTAGACCTTCTTCTCGAGATCGCGATAGTGCTTTGCCAAGTGGGCCGCCGCGAGCGCCTGATTGGCGAAGGACATATCCATCACCGCGGCCGGATGACCTTCGGCAGCGGCGAGATTGATGAGCCGCCCTTCGGCGAGGACGCGAACCGTGCGCCCGCTCTTCAACTTGAAGGCTTCGACGAACGGACGCGGTGTCGATTTGGAAACCGCGAGCCTCTCGAGCGAATCCAAATCGAGCTCGTCGTTGAAGTGCCCCGAGTTGCAGACGATCGCCCCGTCCTTCATCGCGAGGAAATCATCGGCCGCGATCACGTGATAGTTGCCGGTTACCGTCACGAAGATGTCGCCGACTTTTGCGGCCTCCTTCATGGAAAGGACAGTGAATCCGTCCATCGCCGCCTCGAGCGCTTTACGCGCGTCGATTTCGGTCACGACGACGTGCGCGCCGAGTCCCTTGGCGCGCGACGCCACGCCGCGTCCACACCATCCATAGCCGATGACGACGACCGTGTGCCCGGCGAGGAGGACGTTCGTCGCCCGGATGATCCCGTCGATCGTCGACTGGCCCGTCCCGTAACGGTTGTCGAACATGTGCTTGGTCAAGGCGTCGTTGACGGCGATGACCGGATACGGCAAGACGCCGTCCTTCTCCATCGCTTTGAGCCTGATGACGCCCGTCGTGGTCTCCTCGCAGCCGCCGATCATATCGGCGAGCTGTGCGTGATGTTTCTTGAAGAGCGTCGTCACCAAGTCACAACCGTCGTCCATGGTCATATGCGGTTTCGACGCGATGACGGCCTCGATATGCTTATAGTAGGTTTCGTGATCCTCGCCCTTGATCGCAAATGTCGGGATCGTGAAATGCTCCGAGAGCGCCGCCGCAACATCGTCTTGCGTCGAGAGCGGGTTCGAGGCGCAAAGCGCGATCTCGGCTCCGCCGGCCTGTAAGGCAAGCATCAGGTTCGCCGTCTCCGTCGTCACGTGAAGGCACGCGCCGATCCGGACACCGCTGAACGGTTTTTCCGCCGCGAAGCGCTCGCTAATTTGCGCGAGCACCGGCATGAACGTCGCCGACCACTCAATGCGCGAACGGCCGGCATCGGCAAGGCCGCGATCTCTTACGTCACCGATCGGTCGATTCATCAACTGCAAGAATGCTCTCCTCGTTCTTAATAAGACGATTGCTTTCGGCGTGACTTCGCCGCCGGCGCTGCGATACCCCAGGGCTCGGCCGGCGCGCGCGCTGAAGCACCGCAGCGATGGAGAGCTTCGAGAACTATGCCGACGCGCTTGCCTCGTCTCGCCCCGTCCCCGGCGGCGGCAGCGCTGCGACGATAGTCGGCGCGCTTGGTGCCGCTTTGGTCGCAATGGTGGCGCGAATCACGTGCGCGAATCCGCGTTACGCCGGGGTCGCCGAGCGCGCCGGAGCGATCGTCGAGCGCGCCGAGACGCTGCGCGCCGAATTGAGCGCGAACCGCCTCGTCGACGAACTTGCCTACGGCGCCGTCGTCGACGCGCAAAGGCTCCCGCAGACGACCGAAGACGAGAAGCGCGAGCGGATCGCTCGCTTGCAACGCACGCTCGCCGCCGCCGCCGCCGCTCCGCTGCGAACCGCCGAGCTCGCGCGAGACGTCCTAGCGCTCGCCCTCGAAGCCGCCGAACTCGGCAACGAGCATCTCGTCGGCGATGCGGCCTGCGCGGCGGAGTTTGCAAACGCAGCCGCTCGGGCGGCGGCGTACAACGTCCGCGCGAACCACGCATACCTGCGCGATCGAACGCTCGTCGAGCGCGACGAGGCGATCCTTGCGAAGCTCTTCGGCGACGCCGGCGACATCCTCGACCGCATCCGAAGAATCGCCGGCGCCTCCTAGCTTATTCTAACGGCCGAAACGGAGCCCCAGATCGAATTCGCGCGACGGCGCGTAGTGCGTCCCCTGTGCGTTGAGCAAGGTGACGTAGTACCGATCGTTCAGCAGGTTCGTGACGCGGCCGGTCAGCGCGACGTTCTTCCCGACGGCAACGCCCTTTTCGACGGCGAGGATAGTATGCGGCGTCTCCTTACAATCGCTCGTGGGTGGGCTGCAGATCGCCGACGAGAGGCCGCTGCCGTACTCGACGTTCCCCGAGAACCAGCCGCCGCGCCGGTCGTTGAGCAAGAAGCCGCTCGTGATGCTCCAGCGTTGCTCGTGGTCGGCCGGCGTCCAATCCGTCGGCGAGCCGAAGCACGGAGCGAGAAGCTGCGTTTCGCAGCCCTTGTTCAACGAGATCGTGTGATTGACGTTCACGTACACGCGCCCGTTATTCGCGACCGGAAGCGCGTAATCGACGGTCTCGGCAGAAAGCCGTCCGAGGGAGTAGTTGATGTCTTGGTGGAGCGCCGTCACCCCCACTTGAGTATCGTCGATCAGGTCGTTCGCGTTCTTCTGCCAGACGCGAAACCCGAGCGAACCCGATCCGACCGGGACGTGACCGCCGAATTCGATCTGCGTGTCTCGTTCGGGGAGCAGATCGAACTGGGCCGCCATCGGTTGGAGCGGCAGGTTGAGGAGTTGCGCCGCGGCCGGGGCGACGTTTTCGAACGAGAACGGCTCGAAAAAGCGGCCGACGTACGCATAGACCGACGCGCGAGGTCCGAAGAAACGGATCACCTTCAGCCGCGGGCTGAAACTCCCGAATCCGTCGTAGAAATCGGCGGAGCGGATCGTGAAGAAATCGTAGCGCAGCCCATAGTCGATTTCGTAGAGATCCGAGATGCGCCAGTTGTCTTCGATGTACGACTGATACGTGTTGCCGACGTTGGGATTCGAGTCCGTTACAGCGGTGGCCGAGTTCGGGGCGCCCGGCGTAAGGATCGGCGCGAGGAAGTTGCCGGGCTGCAGCGTGACGTTGTAGAGCTTGTCGACGCGCGTTAGGTCGTAGTTGACGCCGCCGCGCACCTCATGTCGTCCGAATCGCTGCACGACGTCGGCCTGCAGGATCCCGTCGAGCGACGTCTTGTCGGCGGCGAGTGAATACCCGCAGGACGCGGGACTGTTGCCGTCGACGACCGCGAGGGCGCAATCGGTCGACGAACCGCCGTTCCCGATATTGAGCGCTTCGCCGAACGTCCAGTCGTTTTGAGGATCCCCGTAGTCGCGAATGTGCGACACTTTCACGGCCGGCCCGAAACTGAGCGTTCCGGTGGATCCCAGCGGATGACGGAACTGCGCGCTTAAGAACGTGTCCTCTTGGCTTTCGTTGTCGTCGGTGTTCGCCGGCTCCCCATTCAACACGTCGTTCGGAATCTCAAACGTCCGAAAGCTGTGAACGAGCGTGACGTCGGTAAAATTGCCGTTTCCGTTCGCCAAGGTCAAGCGCGCGAACTGATTCGTGTCGCTGCCGTTGTTGTGCGGGGAACCGAGGTCCGGCGGATCGAGCGCTCGCGTTGATTGTTGATTGCGGAAAGCAACGTCGAGACCGCCGCCGCCCGCGAGCGGCGCATGGTACCCGAGCGTCTGATCGATGTCGCTGTACGAGCCGTACTGCACGTTGCCGTTGAAGCCGGGCGGGCCCGTGCCGGCGCGGGTCGTGATATTGAGGACCGATCCGAAGCGCAGGCCGTATTGCGCGGGATACGCACCTTCGAGCACGTCGAGAAACGAAATATCGTTTGGGTCGATTTCGCTTCCGACCTCGCGGTTGAGCGCCTGCGGGATCGGGACGCCGTCGAGGACGTAGTCGATGACCCCGTGATCGCCGTTCATGTGCACGACGCCGTTTGCGCCGCGCGCCGTACCCGGGAGCTGAATCAGCGCTTCCGGGAAACTGTCGCTCGTCGGCGATCGCGTGAGAAACGTCGAGTTGAGCGTGACGTCGGCGCCGCTTCCGCGCACCGGCGCATTCCGAATGACGGCGACGTTTCCGATCTCTTTGAGGCTGGTGAGCGTGAGGCTCACCGTCGCGCCGCCGCTGCCGAGATCGACGGTGACTCGACTTTCCCGCCCTCCAAGCGTCGCGTGCAAGACGTACGTTCCCAAGGCCAATGCCGGAAACGTAAACCCGCCGTTGACGCCCGTTTTCGTGCGAAAGACGGCGTTGTTGCCTGATGCCGTGACATCGACGTTCGGCACGGGGATTCCGCCGTCGGTCACGGCGCCGCTCAAATAGGCGCTCGTGCTCGCAGCGAGCAGCGGCGACGCAGGTGCGAGGATAAGAATGAGGGCGATCATCACAGAGACAAGACGGCGTGTCCGTCGGTCGTTCATAGGGTCTACTCCTGTCCGAATAACCCGACGCACCGTCAGACGGCGGCGCGGGTCAAAGTGCGTGAGCGTCCCGTCCTGCGGGACGCGGTCAGGCTAGGACGAGAGCCGGCGGCGCGCGGTTCGGTCTAAAGGAGACAAGCGCACCACGACGGCGCGGAACCCGCGCCGGCGGCACGCTGTCGACACGAGGGCGCGCGCAGTTTTGGACGCTCGGAACGAACCACACGAGCCCGAGGGCCAACACGAAGAATCGGACCTTGCCGAATGAGATCGCAAGCGCGCCGACGATCGCGGCGAGTGCCGCGGCGAGTAGCCCGACGAAAACGTCGCCGCCGCAAAGCGGACAGCCTTCGCCAATCTGGGTGACCGCGAAAAAGCCGAACTGCAAGGCGAAGGACAACAGGGCGAAGCGAACGCCGCTGCCGCCGAACGGCAACGCGGCGACAAGTTGTCCGATTGTCCGGCGGCGGCCGTCGCGCGGGATACCGCGTAGCATCGCAAGCAGCGCCACGAACGTCGCGACGGCGATGACCGCTAGGTAGAGGTGCCGCCCCGAGAACGCGATTTCGGCATCGTCGTGCCAGCCCAGGCCCGCAAGTTCCGCGAACAGATGAGCCCCGATCCCGAACGGGACGGTAAAGGCGACGAATGCGAACAACGCCCGCAACCGCAACATGGCCATAGACTTTCCAGCGCGCCGTTTTCTTCCTGCGGGATGAGCGCGGCGTCCCGGGAAAATCGCCGGGATTGAAACCGATACGAACAATGTACGCGACCTCAACCCGGCGCGCCCTCGTCGACGTCCTGAAAAAGGAGCGTCGCTACCTCACGGCAGCGGCGCTCTACGGGCGCCTCCGGGCGCGCCGGCCGAAGCTCGCGCTGTCGACGGTCTATCGGACGCTCGAGTTGCTGGGCCGAATGGGAACCGTCTCGAGTCGCATCGAGCCTTCCGGCGAAGCGAGCTTCGTCTTCTGCTCCGACGCGCACCACCACCACGCGATCTGCACCGTCTGCGGACACGTCGACGACGTCGATTGCGACGCGATCGAACTCTTCAAGGGCGCGCTGCTATCGAATCAATCGTTTCTGCTTGACGAGCACTCGCTCGAGTTCTACGGGCGTTGCTCCCGCTGCCGTTAGCAGATTAAAGAACGAGGTCGAGAAACGGCCGGAGGTCGTCGGCGGCGACGTCCATTCCGACGCCTCGCGCGTTGTAGCGTGGATCGTGGAAATCCGATCCGGCGCTCATGACCAGACCATGGCGCGTCGCCAGCTCGCGAAAATGCTCGACTTGCGCTGCACCGTGCGTCGGATAGAAGACCTCGAGCCCGACGAGCCCCGCTTCGACCAACTCGTCGATCAGCGATTCATCCTTTAGACGGCCAGGATGTGCGAGCACCGGGACGCCCCCCGACGTCGCAACCGCCGCGATCGCGTCTTGCGGACGGATGTGATGGGACGGAACGTAGCCGGGGCAACCGGGCGAGAGAAAGTCCCGAAATGCCGTCGCCACATCCCGCGTGATGCCGTTGCGCACGAGCGCCCTTGCGACGTGCGGCCGTCCGAGCGGCGCGTCGGCACTTGCCTCGGCGCGCACGGCCTCGATCGAGAGCTCGTGGCCGGAGCGATTGAGCATATCGACCATCTTCTGCGCGCGCTCACCGCGAGAACGGCGATTCTCGTCGATCACGGTGCGCAGCTTCGACGCCCCGAGGTCGAAGCCGTAGCCGAGGATGTGCACCTCGTTGCCGCGGTAGGTCGTATTGATCTCGATCCCCGAGACGAGGGTCGCGGGCGCGATCTCCTCCCAGTCGAGGCCGCTCGGCCGCAACACCTCGTAGGCGGAGAGCGTATCGTGGTCGGTGACCGCGAAGATCTCGACATTGCGCGCCTTCATCGCAGCGACGAGTTCGGCGGCCGTAAGCGTCCCGTCGCTCGCCGACGTGTGGCTATGAAAATCGACGAGCAACGAACTACCGAGCGCGCGCCTTCGCTTTTTTCCGCGCGGAGACGAAATAAACCATCACTCGCTTCTCCTCGCGGAATCCGACCAGGCTCTTCTGCTGCGTCGGCTCGCGAAGGGCATCGAGCGCGGAGTCGACCGCATCGTCTTGCGCCGAGGGATCGTCGTCGAGCGCCTCGTCATCGGAGACGGGGCTCTTGACCAAGAGCGCCTCGAAGCGCTGCGAGACGAGCGCCGTCAACATCTGCAGCTCCTCGCGGGTCAGGGTTCGGGCATCGCGGGTCAAGCGCAGGAACGTCATCGCCTCGTCCGTCTCGCAGGCGACCTCGAGCGTCTCGAACGGCTCCGCGACCAGCTCGGTGAACGAGCGGACGTGCTCGAGGAGCAGATCGCTCACTTCGCGCTGGGTCGTCCGGTCGAGCTTCTTCGCGACCGCAAACGAGAGCGTCAGCGTCCCGTCGGTCGGATGGGAGACGAGCGTCGCGATCTCGGGGAAGCGCACGAGGAGCGCGACGATGGGACCGACTGGGTCGGCGCTTTCGCTGGGAGCTCGACTCATTGACGCGCGCATGGGACCTCGGGGGGCAAAGGGGGGACATTGGGTTCGCACCGGCCGGGCGGTCCCCTTGAAGGGGCCTGAGGCTTTGTATTCCAGGGCGGGGCGCGCTCTCGGAAGGGCGAACCTTTGACCCGAGATGTCCCTCGCACGGTTGCCGGCGGCAATAGTCCTCGCGTCCCTGGTCGCCTTGACGGCCCACCTGCTCGGCTTCGGTACCTCCCACACGATGGGAGGAATCCATGGTGGCGAGCTGCTCGCGGCCATCCTGGCGGCGGCCGCCGTGCTCTCTCTCGTGGGGATCGGCCGGATCGCGTTTGCCCGCCGGCGCCTCACCTGGACAGAGGCAACGGACCTCCTTTCCAAGAGCCTCCCGCTGCAGGGGCCGCTCATCATCCGCGCCGGGCTGCTCCTGGCCGGAGCGAGCCTCATCTTCGCCGCCTCGGAAGCGCTGGAAGGTCGCGGCCTCACCACCTCGATCTGGGCCCTGTTCGCGCTACCGGCGGCCGCCGCCGCCGCAGCCTATGCGGCGCGCAAAATCGCCGGCTCGCTGGCCGGCCTTGGCCTCGCGCTTCGAGCCGTTATCGGCGACGCGACGCTCACGATCGCGCTGCCCGGACTCGCGCTCGCGGTCGTCCCCGGCACGAGCCGCTCGTCCGACCTCGGGCGCGCGCATCGCGGCCGCGCTCCTCCGAACGTAGCCTAAACCGACTTCACGTACTCGCCGCACGGCGCGGGCACGTCTATTCGCTTTTCGCTATCGAGGATACCATGCGCAATCTTTTCGCGGCAGTCGCCGCAATCGCAATACTCACGTTATCAGGCCCCGCGTTCGGCGCCACGACCGGGGTCGTCAAAGGCGTCACGACGCTCTCCGGACAGCCCGTCAGCGGCGTTGCGCTGACGTTACAGGGTGAGGGCTCGACCTTACGCGCTGCGAGCGGCGCCGGCGGGCAGTTCGCCTTCGCGACCGTGCCCTTCGGGCATTACACCTTGACGGCGCGCCGCGCGGGTCTTCCCGACGTCATGCAAGAGATCGATGTTGCAACTGATTCCGTCGTCAGCCTCTCGCTCGAACTGCAACCGTTGCACGAAATCGCAAAAACCCAGGCTTCAACCTCGACGCGCAGCGTCGGCGCCGCTCCGGTCTCCGTCAACGCAATCACGCGCTCGCAGATCTCCGCGCTCCCCGACAACCAGAGCCTCAACAGCGTGATCGAAACGGTCCCAGGCATCGTGCACTTCTCGTACAACGAACCGGTCGCGCACGGGTTCCATGGCCTGACCTACGAAATCGACGGCGTCCCGCTTCCGCTCGGCACGACCTCGAACTTCAGCGAGGTTATCGATCCTCGTACGATCGACTCCCTCGAGGTCTTCACCGGCGCGTTCCCGGCCGAATACGGCGGCTCGCGCCAGGGCGCGGTCGTGAACATCATCACCGACCGTTCGAACGATCTGGTGGGAAAAGAACGCGGGCAATTGACGATCGGCGGCGGCAACTACGGCGAAGCGCAATCGTCGCTCAACGAGGCGTTCGGATGGGGCGGCACGCAGATTTTCGTCAACCTGAACGAAGAACGCTCGAGTCGCGGGCTCGACTCGCCGACGGCTACCCCGATGCACGACGACAACAACCAGTCGAACCAGTTCTTGCGCACGATCACGAAGCTCTCGTCGCGCGACACGCTGGCGTTCGATTTCTCCAACAACGTCTCCGGCTTCCAGATCCCGATCAACTCGATCGCCACCCAGAACGACCCGGTCGTCGTACCGGCCGGTACGAATGACGTCCAGAACGAATACGATCGCTTCGTGAACCTCTCGTTCACGCACAACACCGCCGATGGGCTCGGGTACTTCCAAATCGTTCCCTGGTACCGCTACGACCGCGTCGCCTATCTGGGGGACCTTCCCAACGACTTGATGGGCTACGTCCTCAACGACGACGGGACGACGACGCCGCTCGACGGACTCCGCCAGGACCGTCATTCGCAATTCGAAGGCCTGCGGCTCACCGAGTTTCGCTCGTACGGCGCGCATGCGATCAAGGCCGGCGTCGACGGCTCGATCGAGAACTTCAGCGGCAACGAGCTGATCGACTATTACGACCAAAGCGGAAACCTGCAGACGTTCTCCGACAACGGCAGCCAGCGGGGGACGCAGACCGGCGCCTACGTCGAAGACAAGTGGACGCCGACCAAGTACTTCTCGATCTTCGCTGGGGAGCGCTACGACCACTCGACGGGCTACGTGTCCGGCTCGCAGTTGAGCCCGCGCATCGAGGTCAACGGCCAAGTCGATCCGCAAGACATCTTGCACGTCTATTACGGCCGCGTCTACGCCGCGCCGTTCCTCGAGGACACGCGCCGCGCCGCGGTCGTTACCGCCGGCGGAAATCCAAATGCATTGCCCGTCTACGACCTGCAGCCCGAACGCGATCAGTACTACGAGTTCGGGCTGGCGCACACGTTCGCGCCGGGAGCGCGCGCCTACATCAATTTCTGGAAACGCGACGCCTCGGACGTGCTCGACACGACCCAACTCTTTCCGACCCCGATCTTCGCCGTCTTCAACAACACGATCGGGATCGCGAAGGGCGTAGAGGGCCGCATCGACCTCCGTTTCAGAAACGGCGATACGGCGTTCGCCTCAACTTCCTTATCGCAGTCGCTGGCCGGCGGGATCTCGGGGAGCACGTTCCTCTTCTGCCCGCCTCCGGTTACCGCGGGATGTCTGAGCGGGATCGGTAACGTAACCCTCAATCCCGAAGATCACGACCAGACGTTCGCGACCACGATCGACTACACCAAACGCTTCGGCGCGGACCGCACCTTCTTCGCGTCGTTGGAACCGCAATACGGGACGGGATATCCGGTCCAGTTCCAAAACGGCAGCGGACGGCTGCCGCCGCACCTCACCTTCGACGCCTCCGTCGGGCGCGAAGCGAAAAAAGGCTCGCTGGGTTTCGTTGCGAGCTGGCAGAACATGACCGACTACATCTACTTACTCAAAGTGAACAACGGGTTCAACACGACGCAATATGCACCAGCATCTCAGTTCACGCTCCGTCTCGTCGCCCCGTTCTAGGGCCGGGCGACGCTCGGTCGCGCTGGTCCTCGCGCTCGCGGGCCTAGCGGGCTGCGACCGCTCGACCTCGAGCGCGACGGCCTCGACCTACAACGGCAGTTTCGCGTTGCCCGGCAAGACCCAAAAGGCCGACGCGACCCTGCGCGCGAGCTTTACGACACCGACCGCGGCGCATCTCGACATCGTCGAAACCGCCAAGGCGAACGGCGCAACGATCATCCGCTACGACGTCGATATGACGAAGAGGTTGCACATGATCGTGATCTCAGACGACTTCACGTCGTTTCAGCACGTTCACCCGGCGCTAGACAAGAACGGTCACTTCACGATCGATCTGGACGTCCCGGCGCCGGGCCGCTACTTGATCTACGCGGACGGCGTTCCGCACGGTTTGGGGCAACAGGTTTTTCGCTTCGACGTCCCCTTCGGCTCGAACACGGCGGCGACGCCGAATCTCGGGACGACCCCGACGACCGTTGTCACCGGCCCGTACGCGGTGACCCTGAGCTCGCTCAAACTCGATGCCGGCGAGACCTCAATGCTCACGGTCAAGATCACGAAGGCAGGGAAGCCGGCGGAGGATCTCCAGCCCTACCTGGGCGGGGCGGGACACGCTGTCTTCATCGGCGCGAGCGACGACTCGTACATCCACGTCCACCCGATGGCCGGGACCGACATGTCCTCGATGTCGATGGAGATGGGCGAAATGAAAGACCTGCCCGATTCGGCGAAGGTCGATCCGGCGATGATGCTGCACGTAGCGGTACCCAAAGCGGGGACGTACAAGCTATGGTTCCAGTTCCGCGGGGGCGGACAACTCTACGTCGCGCCCTTCGTCTTGACCGCAGGCTAGGGAGCCTGTGAAGCGGGCGCGGACGGGGAACGTGGCATAATGGACCGTTGATGCCGGCAACCAGAACCTCAGCCGAGCCGCCCCGCGCCGATCAGGCGGCCTTCTTGGAGCGCGCGATGCAGCAATACGGGAAGGCGACCTATAACTTTGCCTACCGGCTAACCGGCAATGAGCCCGACGCCCGGGACCTCACCCAGGACGCCTTTGTTCGGGTCTACAAGGCCTGGCGCTCGTTCCAACCCGGGACCAGCTTCCTCTCGTGGATCTACCGGATCGTAACGAATCTCTACCGAGATGAACTTCGCAGGCGAAAAGGACGTTATCAGGAGGAGATCCCTGAAGACAACGCCCCCCAAGCGTACGGGGGGCAGCGGCCGCTGGCCGTCACGCCCATCGACGACTACGTCGAGCGGCAGCTCAGCGAACCGCTTTCCCGGGCCCTCGCCCTCCTCTCACCAGACCAGCGTCAGGTCATCGTCCTGGCGGACATCGAAGAATATAGCTACCAAGAAATCGCCGAAATTATGGGGTGCTCGATCGGCACGGTGCGCTCGAGGCTGCACCGCGCGCGAGCCCTTCTCCGGCGAATGATCGAACGAGGAAAGCAACAAAAACAAACGTCATGAGCGAGCACCTGAGCAACGAACTGCTGATCGATTACCTCCGCAAGGAACTTGCGCCTGAGGACGATGCGCTCGTGCTGGCCCACCTCGAAGCATGCGCGGGATGTCGCCGCGAGCACGAGATCGAGGCATCGCTCGGCGAGGCGTTGCGGCTCGCAGCGCTCCGCGACGAGCTCGAGTTTCCCTCGATGATCAAAGCCCGCGTGTGGGAGGCGATTCGCAGCGCGAAGCCGAGCCCCGTCGAGCGGCTCATGGCGTATTTGCGTCCGGCGCTCGCGCTTCCGGTCGCGGCGGCGCTTGCGATCGGCCTCTTCTTCGCGACGCCGGCGATGCGCGCCGTGATGAATCCGCAGAAGATCGACGCGACGTACTACCTCGAGGTGCATGCCGCGCAGCAGTCCCAGAGCCCGTTCACCGAGCGTGGCCCGGCTGCGGCTCAACTGATCGAGATGTCGCAGCTCGACACCGGCACGCCGACCGACCTGGCCGATGCCGCGCACCAGGGGTTGGCCGCGCCCGGCGCGCTCGACGCCGTCAGATAGGTGTTCGCCCGGCCATTCGCTGCGGCGCTCGCCTTCGCTTTCGGCGCGCTTGCCCTCGTAAGCGGACGCGCCTTTGCGGCGGCGGGGGATCCGGCGGCGTTGCTCTTACGCGAGAGCGTCGACGCGCCGCGGACCATTTCGTACGTCGGCCAAATCGAGACGATCCGCTTCAGTACCAATCGCGCCAACGCGACGATCGTCCGCATCGAGCATCGCGCGCCGTCCCTCACGCGCCGTTGGTACCTGGCACCGGAATCACTCTACGGCGATTACATCATCACGAGCGGCGCTTCGAGTTACGAGTTCGACGCGCGGCGCTCGCAAGTCATGGTCTCCCACAATCCCCTGATGGCCGACCAGGTCGCGGCTAACTATAGTCTGAGCCGCATCTTGGACAATTATCGCCCCGTCGTGGCGCGCGGCGAAATCATCGCCGGCCGGCCGACCAACTCGCTGCTGCTGGTCAACAAGTTCACCGGCGAACGCGTGATGCGACTCTGGCTCGACGCGAAAACGCATCTCGTCCTCAAGAAAGAGGAGTATCACGGAAACGGCGCGGTCGCATCCCAGACGCGCTTCGAGGAACTGCGCTACACGAGCGATATTCCGCTCAGCATCTTTGCGACCGAGCCGCCGGAGGGCTACGTGCAGGTTGCCGGACACGAGTACGTGATGCCGACCTCCGACATCGAGCGCGTGGTAAAGGAAGCCGGCTTCACACCATTCACGCCGAAGGACCTCCCGAGGGGTTTCAGTCTGACGAGCGGTGATACGACGACCGTCAACGGCGTTCGCACGCTCCACCTGACGTACTCCGACGGGCTGCGCACGATCTCGCTCTTCGAGAACGCGCGCGGCGCTGCGGCCGACTTCGGAACGTTGCGCCCGCAGACGATTCAGTTCGAAGGCCACGACGCACAGTATGTCGAGGACGGACCGACGACGCTGCTCACGTGGAAGGAAAAGGGACTCTACTTCGCGCTGGTCGGCGACTTGCTGCGCAGCGATCTGCTCGAGATCGCCAAATCAGTCGCCTGAGCGCCGGCGCGGTCTAGGTCTTCTTTGCGGGCTGCGTTCCGAACGACGGGTTGACCGGTTTCCCGGAGCTGACGGCGGTAAGCGCCTTTTGAAGGTCCGAGCCCGCGAGTTCGCCGGAACCGATGGCGAGGATCTTTCCGTCTTTCCCGATCAGAACGATCGTCGGGAACCCGCCCTGCAAATATTTTCTCGCGACGTCGAGATCAGGATCGAACGCGATCGGGTATGAAACGCCGAATTTCTGCATGAACGCGATGACGTCGGCCTGTGATTCGGCCGTCACCGAATCCACGCCGAGCGGGCTCGCGGAAACGGCGACGAAGTTGACCCGCGGGCCGTTGCGTGCGTAGAGACCGTCGAGGACCTTGACCTCGCGCTGGCAATGCGGGCACCAGGTCGCGAACAACTCCAAGAGGGTCGGCTTCCCGTCGCCCTTGGCGAGATCGAACGGGCCGGCGGTCGTCGAGACGGCAAACGTCGGGGCCACCTGCCCGACCGAGATCTGCGCGATGGTCGGGGCGTCCGAGGCGTTTTGCACGCTCGTGCTCCGAACGGCAATGCCGACCGCGACGATCGCGCCGATCGCCAGCACCGCGAGCGTGACGTAGATGATCGTCCGGCGACGCTGCGCCTGCCGCTCCATCTCGACGCGGGACGGGTTCATGTTCTGGCGTCGTTCGCGTCGATTCATGTGCGTCAGCCTTCCCCATGAAGCGGCGAAGAACCGCCCTGCTTGGGGTCGAGCCGGTCGTCGACCGCAAAGAGGCCGGGACCGAACCACGCGATTCCGAGCGCGAGCAGGACGAGCGCGAGGTCCGCGGCGACGTGACCCCACGAGGGCGGCGTATTGACGCCTGAGCCGAAGCAGCCGCAGTTGGCAGAGATATGGCGAACGACGAGCGAGGCGACGGCGCCGCCAAAGACGAGAAATTGGAAGGCCGCCAGGTACGCGGCGACCCGCGTGAACAACCCTGCGATCAAGTAGCCGCCGAGCAATATCTCGATGTAGGGCAGCGCGACGCCGAGCGGCGCAACGATCGCCGGCGGAAGGATGCGGAAACCGGCGATCGTCGACGCAGTCGCGGCCGGTCCATCGTGCGCCTTCAAGACGCCGGCGACCAAGAGCAAGCCCCCGAGCAGCAGCCGTGCGACAAAGACGATCAGCGCCATTGTTCGACGCGATCGAGGATCGCGCGCTGCTGCGACCCGATGGCGCTCCGATCGGCGGATTCGATGGACGATGCGGCGGCATCGTGCGCGCGAACGGTCGCCGCAACCGAGCGCGCAAGATCGGGGATGTTGTAGCCGCCCTCGAGACAATAGGCCGCACGGCCGCGCGAATGTTCGGCTGCAACCTCGCGAATCAAGGTTGCGAGCGCTCCGGCGGCGAGCGGGCCGTCGACGCCGAGATCGCCGACGGGATCTCCGGAGGCGTAGTCATATCCGGCGCTCACAACGATCAAATCCGGCCGCAGTTTTCGCGCGATCTCCGGAAGCGCGCGCTGCCAGGTCGCAACAAACGCCTCTGTCCCGTAGGAATGCGGCGGCAGCGGAATGTTGACGACGGCCCAGTCGTCCGCCAACGCCTGTTCGTTCGGGCCGCCGGTCCCCGGGTAGGCCGGATAGGCGTGCGTCGAGATGAACGAAACGCCGTCCGTCGCCGCGGCCTGCGTCCCGTTGCCGTGGTGGTAATCAAAGTCGACGATCAGTGCGCGGCCGCCGTGGCGCTTGACGAAGGCGTGGGCGGCGACCGCCGCATTCGAGAAGATGCAAAAGCCCATCCCGCGCGCCGGCTCGGCGTGATGTCCCGGCGGGCGCACGAGCGCAAAGACCGCCTCGTCCTGCGCGACCGCACGCTCCATCGCAACGATCGCTCCGCCCGCGGCGCGCCGCGCCACGTCGAAGGACCACTGATCCAAAATGGTATCGCCCGTCGAAAGATACCCGGCGCGGTCGCCGACCGCGTCGACGTCGCGCCGTACGCGATCGAGATAGGCCCGCGGGTGGACGAGTTCCAGTTCCTCGAGCGTCGCGTCGCGCGCCGATTCGCGGTTTCCGAACAGTCCTTCGGCTTCGAGATGGGCGGCGACGCCGGTGACGCGATCCGGTGACTCCGGATGATCGATTCCGGCTAGATGGTGAGCAAAGAGATCATCGTAGATGACGATCATTCCGCGCTTGCTAGTGCGGCGTTGAAGTCGGCTTCGGCGACGGCTTGGAAGACGCTTTCGGCCGCGCGTTGAGATCACTGATCATCTTCTGGATGTCGCGATGCTGCGACGAGCCGGGCTTGAGGTACGCCAGCACGCGAGTGTACGCGCCCCGCGCCTTGTCCTTCTGGCCGAGCCCGGCGTAACACTTTCCCATCACGAGGTAGAGTTCCGGGGTTTGCTTGAGAAAGGACGCCGCACTCTTGTCGAGCGCGTCGAATATCTGGCCGCACTCCTTGTAATTCTTCAACTCGTAGTCCGCGACGCCGACGCCGGCCAGCGGCGCGGGCGCGTGCGTCAGCTCGAACGCGCGTCGGTAGGCGTCGCGAGCCTTGTCATAGTGCTTGGAAAGGGCCTCGAGCTGTCCGATGCTGGCGTACACGTTGGGCTCGTTCGGTTGGAGTTGAGCGAGGCGATAATAATCGCTCAGCGCATCGGGCAACTTGTTTTGCTTGAGCGCGAGGCTGCCGAGCCGTTGCAGGGCCTCGGGATTGTCGCGCTTGTCGCCGAGTGCCGTGGTCCACTGGGCGGCGGCGCCGGCATCGTCTTTCTTTTCGGACTCGAGAAAATCGCCATAGGCGAGGTGAACGGCCGGAACGTTCGGATAGGTCTCGACGGCGTGTTTGACCGTCGTCTCAGCATCGCTCGCCAGCTTCTCATTGGAGTAGACGCGGTATTCCTCGATCAGCACGGCTGCCTTGGCGGCATCGTCGGGGACCAATTGCATCAGCGTATCATATGCCGCGATCGAACCTTTGACGTCGTGATTCGCGGCCAAGAGCCGCGCCCGCCCGAGCAGCGCGTCGGTGCTCTTCGGGTCGATCGAGAGCGCGCGATCGAAGAGCTGCAGCGCGAGCGCAATCGCGTTTTGATCGATATAGGAGCGAGCCTCGAAAACGATCGGCGTCGCGTCCTTCGGATCGAGTTTCGCCGCCGCTTCGAAGGCCTGACGCGCCTCGTCGTACTTCTTCTCTTGTGAGAGGACGAGCCCGAAGTTTTCCCACGACTGCTTGTCGTCTTTGTTGAAGACCGTCGCGCGTTTCGCGACGCGCTCGGCGTCCTGCGGACGGTTCAACTGCATGTAGAGGTTGGTCAGCGTAAGCAGTATCTGGGCGTTGGTCGGCTCGAGGTTCGCCGCCTGTTCGTAGTCGACCAGCGCCTCCTTGATGCGGTTGACGCCCTGGTTGGCCGCTCCGTCGAGATAGTAGACCTGCGCGTTCTTCTCGCCGAGCGAGAGCAACCGCTGTGTCAACGGCAGCGCTTTGTCGGGGCGTCCCGTGCCAAGGTAGTAGCTCGCGAGCTGATCGAGCGCTTCTTTGTCGTTGGGATTCGCCTTGAGCTTCGCCTCGAGACGCGGGATGACGATCTCGGCCGACTCGGGCGTTGCGGTCGGAAGTGGAAGCGGGGTCGACGACGCGGACGCGCCGGGACTCGCGGCGGGTTTCGACGCGCCGAAGGAGGTCCCGGAGGCGACGATCGTGGCGAGCGCGGTCAAGATGACGATGGAGAAAGGCCGAACGAGGTATTTCAAGCTGTAAAATCCGATCAGGAGTGGGCTGCGGCGCTCTCTTTGAGAGCTTTGGTGAGTTCGGGGACGATTTGGAAGAGGTCGCCGACGACGAGCAGATCGGCGAACTCGCCGATCGGAACCGAAGCGTCTTTGTTGATCGCCACGATCGTCCCGGCGGTGCGCATCCCGACTTTGTGTTGAATCGCCCCCGAGATCCCGACCGCGATGTAGAGCGAGGGGCTGATCGTCTTGCCGGTCTGGCCGACTTGGTGACTATGCGGGATCCAACCGGCGTCGACCGCGGCGCGCGACGCTCCGACGGCGCCGCCGAGCGCGTCGGCGAGATCTTTGACGATCGTCTTGAACGGTTCGGGGCCGCCGAGGCCACGTCCGCCGCTGACGACGACCGACGCCTCTTCGACGCCGAGTTCTCCGGCCGCTTCGACGACCTCGTCTTCGATCTTCATTCTATAGGCTGCGCCAGAGGGCTTGGCGAGCTGTACGATCTCGCCGGCGCCGGCGGCCTGCACTGCCTTGAACGAGTTCGGACGAACCGCCGCAACGCCGTGATCGCTCGTAAAGGCGCAGGTCGTGATCGTCAAACCGCCGAGTTTCGGCGAAACGCAGCCGACTCGGCCGTCGCCGATCGAGAAATCGACGACGTCTGCCGTCATCCCGGCGCCGAGCCGCACGGCGACGCGGCTGCCGACGTCGCGCCCAACCATCGTGTTCGGAACGAGGATCAATGCCGGCCCGGCGGCTTTCGCGACCGCTTCGAGATAATCGACTTGCGGGTCGATGAGATAGGCGTCGACGTCCGCGTCCTCGCTGACGTGAATCTTGTCGATCGGGTAGGCTTTGAGCTGTGCGGCGATTTCGTTTGCGCCCTTGCCGAGCGCAACCGCATGGACGCTTCCTCCGAGCGCGCTCGCCAGTTCCCGCGCCTTGGTCGCAATCTCAAGCGAAACGCGGCGCGGTCGGCCGCCGGTATGTTCGACGAAAACGATGACGTCTTTCATTTGGTGTACACTATACGAGCTTCTTCTCGCGAAGGAACTCGAGGATGACGCGCGCACCTTCCGCGCCGTCGGCGACCTCGACGACCTTCCCCTTGCTACGCGCCGGAGGATCGGTCAATGCGACGAGTTCGGCCTTCGCGCCGGCGCTGCCGATCGGACGGTCGAGCGCGAGGTCGGCGAGCCCGAGCGGCGCGATCGTCTTTTTCTTCGCGCCCATGATGCCTTTGAGCGATGGATAGCGCGGCTCGGCGATCGACTTCGTGACGCTGACAAGCGCCGGGAGCGGGACGCTGACCTTCAGATAACCGGTGTCGGTCTCGCGTTCGGCTTTGACCGTCGAACCGTCGACCTCGACCTTGCGCAAATAGGTCAAACCCGGCACGCCCAAAAACTCGGCGAGCGCGCCGGGAAGCTCTCCGGTGATCGCATCGGTCGACTGCGTCCCCGTGACGACGAGATCGAATCCGGTCTTTTTGATGGCCGCCGCGAGCGCATATGCCGTTCCCAGCACGTCGGAGCCGGCGCAGCCTTCGTCGCTGACGAGGACCGCGCCGTCGGCGCCCATGGCAAGCGCCTTGCGAACGATCTCTTTGCCGCTCTCGGGCGCCATCGTCACGACGGTGACGGTCGTCTCCGCGCCGAGTTTGTCTTTCAACTGCAGCGCCGCCTCGAGCGCATATTCATCGAACGGATTGATGACGGTCTCGACGCCGGTTCGCACGAGACGCTTCGTCCCCGGATCGATCCGCTTGTCGGCGTTCGTATCCGGTACGAGCTTGACGGTCACGACGATTTTCACGAAAGCTGGGGTCTCCGCAGGCGGGCTCGGGGCAAACTCGTTCAGGTTGCCCGGGCGCGCAATCCTAACCTTCTGAAAGGCGTCGAAACGCTACGAGCTTGTCGTGCCGCCGCTCCCGAGACCAGGGGCCGGGGTCCCCGGCGCCGGCGGAGGCGCCGGCGTTGAAGTGGGCGCAGGCGTGCTTTGCGGACCCCACGTCGGAATCGGCGTCGGCGTCGCATACGGAAACGGCGTCGGCGGGGTCACGCCGTTCGTAGTCGTGGCGCCACCAATGTAATAGTCGCCGTTGCAGGTCGGGTCGACCGCCGGGGGCGTTGCCGTGACGGTGACCGGCATCGGCGTCGGCGCCGTCCCGTTCATGGCATACCACGTCGGAACGAGCGAGGGCGAGACGGCCGCATCCATATTTGTCAGGCACCAGATCAACGTGCCGTTGTCGGGGCTGCGAAAGAAGTTCGCGGTCGCGCTCACGTGCGAGGTATTGCTAGCGTCGTGATGGATGAACGCCGGCGCCGGGATGCCGGCGATCATCACTTGTTGGTCGTGATATCCGAGCAAGTCCCGCGTAAAGTGGGACGCGCCCGTGTAGGCGATGCGTCCGCTGTCCCCCGTATTGTTATTGCACTGCGCCGTGATGTAGGTCGTGCTGCTGTTCAGTTGGGGCGTCCAGAAGACCGGGCGCGTGACACCGGAGTTGCTGGGGTCGCCGAGCATGACCGAGCTCGGCGGCGGAAAACATTGCGTGGAGTCCGTCCACACGCGGCCGCTGCTCGTGCGGTACATCGTGAAGTACGACCACTCTTCGTAAGGCGTGCCATAATGGTCTTGGACCAGCCCTCCGTAACGGACGGCCTGCACCGCCCGCGTTTTGACGACGGCTTCCCGGGTCGACCAAATCATGGCCAAGAGCGCGACGACCATGATCGGCGCGAAGATGATGCTCTCGAACGTCGCCTGGCCTCGCTCGGCGTGACGAAACCTCACGAACATATCGCTGTCTTTTCGGCGGTCGTCAAGGCGCCGCTCCAAGGCTTCATGAGCACGCCGTCCCACCAACCGGTACGAGCCGAGAACTCGTTCGCCGTGAGCGTCGACGAGAAGCGCATCGTCGCGCTGTTCGGCGTGTTGGCATTGCCTCCGAACGTCGGCGTGAACCAGTCGTACCAGGTCGCGTACCCGCCGGCGGTGAGACCGGCCGTTTCGCTGGCCGTGTACCAGTTGGGCTCCTGAACCCGATCCTGGAAGTCCACCTGCGCCGGAGCGCTATTCGGGTCGCTTATCGTGCCGGGTTGAATCCAGTCTTGGACGACGATCACCGCTTGGGCAGCCGAGCGCGCGATCACGTACCCCGCCGGCAACCCGAAATGCCAGAGCAGCGGGGGCGGACTCGGCACACAAACGGCCACCTCTATCTGGATCGGAGCGAAGTAGGTTGTCTGAAAGGTGGCTGCGGACGAGCGGAGGGCGTTCGGCAACAGCATACCGTAGGCATCCTCGTCAACGTTGTCGAGGTTCGTGCGCGTGGCGTACTTGACAGCCTCGTATTTGAACGAACAGTCGCCCCCCGTGACCGTACCGCATGTGTTCTTCAGCGCCGCGAGATACTGCGTCATGTCGGCTTCCTGATTGGCCACACTCATGCTCTGCGTGACGTTGTTGAGCATGTTGACGACGTTTGAGTAACGATTGACGGCCGGCGTGAAGCGTTCCGCTTCAGCCCTGAATTCCTCGATGCAGTCGTTGGCGGGCGAGTATCCTCTGGGCATACAGCCGCCGGACAGGTGCATCGCGAGGATCGTTCCGTTGAGCAAATAGCGGACGCGAAATTCTTCTACCGCAGCGGAATAGAGCAGCATGTTCGCCGTGTTGAACTGCTGCGTTTGAAGGCCGATCGCGCCGAGCGCCGCCGCGTCCGCCGCATTTTGGGCCCGAATCTGCCAGGCGATCGCGTTTCCATAGGTCAGGACCCCACCTGCCAGGGCCAGCATCGAAACGACCGAGATCGTCCAAAACGGCAAGACTTGGCCGCGGCGGAAATGCGCCTTCATGAGGTCGGCCCCGGACAGCCTGCTGTGGCGTTGAGCGGAAAGCTGTTGTTCATCGCGGCTCCGACGGCATAGCCCGTATAGGGCCCGTTATAGTCCCACGAGTAGATCGTCTTGAGCGCGCTCACGCCATCGGTGCCGTTGATCGAGTTGTCCATCGACGACTTGATCGAGTTGATGTCGCCGGCGCCGAGGGAGTACGACGAGGTGTCGAGGGCGGAGATCAGTTGCGCGGCCTTGGCAAAGTAACGCTGATGACAGGCGATCGTTTCGAAGATGGCGCCGGCTGAGGTAACGCCGTTGGGCGTGAGATCCCAATTCTTCGCGTCGAGATATTCGGCCGTCCCGAGCGGCCGCCAAACGCCGTCGCCGCTCGGGCACCAAGCGCGATGGTCGGAACCCGCGGTCCATTGCGTCGTCAATGTCGTCGCGACGCTGCTGTTGATCTGGCAATAGCCCATGTAGTTCGTGGTGAGGAAGTACGGCGCCGCATTCTCGCCTGCGGTAATGGCGTTTCCGGCGAAGTTGGTGATGCTGGACCAATTGGCGGCGTTGTAGCTGGCCTCGGCAACGTTGAAGTAGAGCCCGCGCTCGTAAGGCTCGCCTTCGATCGCAACCGCCGACGTGTTGACCCCGGTACCTTTCAGGATCGTTGCCACACCGGTGTGCGTGGTCGCGACGCGCTGCTGGTTCTGAAGGACGAGCGATGCGCCGCCATGGACGGAGGTCGCCGTCCCGAACGAAATCGGAAACCACATGAAGTTCATGTTCGCCGTGCTGCTGCTGCTGTCGGCGTTGTTGATTTGACGGAAGGTCACGTCGGACGTGTTTGTCTGCGCGGTCGCGAGCGAGTCACCGAGGCTCGTCTGACGCGCCAGCATCCAACTCGTCCCTTCGGTGCCGAGTTGGAAATAGCCCAAGATTCCGAGCCGCAAGACGCCCGTCATGACGAGCAAGAGGGAGGCCAACACCATCGTGGTCTCGACCAAGGCGGCGCCGCGTAGTTTCCGGCGCGACGTGTAGCCGGCGTTACGGAGCATTGAGACCATAATTATAGAGAGCATTCTGTTCAAATGTGAGCATCAAGCCGGCGGCCGCCCGCAAGGCGAAGAGTCCACCCAACGCGTGAACGGTGAGGACGGCCATCACGATCGCATATTCCGTCGCGACTGCAGCTCGTTCGTCGACGAGCATGGCAGCGCAACCGGAGAGCCAGGCTCCCGCCACAGAATACGACCTCCAACCCTCCTCGACACCAAATGACATACGCTCCTTATAGGCGTCGGCCACACCCCGAGTCGGTTGAGAGGGCACCGAGACGTGTGACAGGCGGCACACCCGCCTTCGGCTCCCGGTCAGCAATCGGCGACGAGCCCCCGCAGAGCGGCGAGGATCGCTGGATCGTGCTGCGTGCGGGAGTCGGAAGCGAGTGCTTGGAGCGCCGTGGCGGGGGAAACAGCTGCGCGCGTAGCATCGCCGGCGAGCAAATCGCTGAACCGGATGGCGACCGCGACGATTTCGCCGGCGCGCGAATCCTGCGCCGGCACGGCGAACGGCGCGAGCAGCGCATTCGCTTCGAAATCGTGGATATTGTGGAGCGACCCGCAGCGTGAGGCGAAGGCGACGTCCTCGTCCGGCAGCCCTAGACGACGCGCCAAGCGTGCGCTCCAAGACGAGATGTTACGCGCGTGAACGGCCGAGCCCGGATCTGCGGCGTCCAGCCGCGCGAGAACCTCGGCGATCGCGGCATCGACCTCGTCGAGATGATCGCCCTGCCGTCCCGGCCCTTGTTCGAAAACGGCGACGGCCTTGACGATGTCACCGAGAGCAGCGAGTTCCGGCAAGTACCGTCCGGGCAGTCCCCGCTCGCACAGATAGGCTTTGAGCCGTGTCGCCGCTTCGAACAACTGCGAGACGGCTCTCGCTCTGCCGGGCTTCGCGCACATCTCTTCGGCCCACGCGGCAACCGCCGGCGTGCGTCCTTCCATGATCGCACCGGCATATTCGTCGGCGAAAGAAGCGGCCAGCAGTTTGAGAATCAACGTGCGGCCATCGGCGCGCACGTTCGCGTAAAGCGCCGCAGCGATCTCGTCGCTTGCTGCGGAAAGCTCCTCGGGTCCACGGAGGCGCGACGGTTTCATGCGCTCTTTGCCTTTCGGGAATCGCCAAACTGTGGATCTACCAACTCTGCGGGTAGCGCTTCGAGCATGCGCGCGAGACCGCTGAACTCGCAATGCCGCAGCGTCTCCAAACTCATCAGGACCTCGACGTGATCGATTACACCGATATGCCAGCCCGCCAGTTTCGCGACGAAGTCGACGAGCGCGCGCAGGCGTCCCGAACCCGGCGGCACCTTCGCTGCGAGCGACAACGCCTCGCTGCGGGCCGCCTGCGGTTCGCCGGCGAGGATCGACGTCAGGGCCAGCAACGCGCGCGCGCGCGTCGCATGAACTCTCGCCGGCGGCGTTAGCCGTAGCTGCCGCCGGGCAGCAGCTGCCGCACGCTTCGAATCGCCCGTCGCGCACGCAGCCGCCGCATATACGGAAATCTCAGCCCAGCGCAAGGCGCGCCGCCCGGCGTCCTGCTGTTGGCCGCCGCTCGCCTTCAGCACGCGATGGGCTCGGGCGAATTCACCCTGCCAGCCGAGCTGAAGTACCTGCGAGGGCAGCAATCCTTCGCCGATGATCCGCCCGGCGTAGCTCACATCGAAATCCTTGAGTGCAACTTCCAATATCTCGATTGCCGCCTCGTCGCCGCGTTCGACTTCGATCTCGTACGCCGCGACGAGAGCGTAGAGTTGCTTATCGACGTTGGCGCATTTTGCGCCGCAGTCCGCGATTTGGCGAAGGAGATCGGCTGCGGCGCCGAGATCTTCGTCGACGTCCAGTGCGATATTGTAGAGTACGCTCGCGGCGCCGGCGACCGTCTCGTACGCGCCGATCCGCTCGGCAACCATCCGTCCGATCGTTGCGAGGTGCTTCGCCTCGGCGTAGCGCGCGGCGCGAAGGGCGACGAACGCCGCTTGATGGTGAACGCGTGCGGTGAGCAAATCATCGCCGCGCCCGACCGCGCTTTGCAGGGTCGGCTCGATCAGGGCGCGAGCTTCGTCATCGCGACCGGCGAGGGCATACGACGCGGCCAGAGCCGATCGCGCGGCAAGTTGCAGGGAAAGCGGCGTATCAGACGCGCCCGCTGCAGCTTCGAGTAGTTCGGCGGCACTCGATTGGCCGCGACGCAAGAGGTCGCAGCCGTACGCATACTGGACGCGCGCGCGTTGCACCGAGTCGTCGCACGTCGCGAGTGCCTTCTCGAAGAAGGCCCGGCTGACGTCGGGCCGGTTGCCGAGCGAGGCTGAGATCGCGCGAAGCGTCAGTATGGCCGGGCTCGTCTGGGTCGCTTCCGCGCCGAGCGTTGCGAGCGCGTCGTGCAACAGGTATGCGTGGTCGCTCTCGATCAGCGCGAACCCGTGACGGTCGATAAAGGCGACGATCTCCGGCTCAACGCGGAGCGCGAGCAGACGCTCGAGCGCGCCGGGAATGTCCCCGCACGCCTCGAGTTCCCCGGGAGAAGTGAACGCGCTTGGTGTTTGCGCATCGTCGTTCGCGTGATTGCCGCTCCCGGCGAGAACGTGACGTCCGTCGAGGGGATAGCTCGCGATTCCGTGCGCGAGCCACGTCGCGAGCGGCAACCCGTCGAAGCGTTCGGACGCTATCACCCAGGTCGTTTGAGGCGAACGCTCGACGACTTCGGCGATGAAGCGTGCGATGCGCGGTTCGGTTGCCAGATGCGTCGCGTCGAGGACGAGCGTGATCGTCGAGCCGTCCACGTGACGCGAGAACCAAGTCGCCAAGGTCGCGCCGGGATCCGGCGTTTGCAATGCGCGCTCGAATGCTCCGGCGAAGGTCCGGCTGATCCCGGGAATCCTCGGCGCGAACGCTCCCACGAGCGCGGATCCGAACCGCGCAAACGACGCGCGGTCGGGGACGGCGACGTACACGGCGCCCGTTGCACCGGCGTACTCCCGCAGAGCGCTCGAGGGGCTGCCTGCGGCTGCCGCGATGAGCCGGACGCTTCGCCCAGCACCAGCCGCAAGCAGCTCGCCGATCGCAGCGCTCTCGCGCTCCACGGATTGCCCTTCAGTACTTTTCATCGTCCGATTTCCTCGATCGACGCCGCTAGCCTAAAACGCGCTCAGTCCGATGGGCATTCCCAGCCCCGACGGCCCGTCATAACCGGGTCCGCCGTTGCAGAGATAGGTGGGGTAACAGGTACCGTTGCTGCGCGCCGTGATCGGCGCGAAGCTGTTGGGGGTCTCGTAGAGTTCCGACGCATCGTTGATCTGGTTGCCGTTCTCAGCCAGCGCGTACATCGCAGCGACGATCGGCGCACCGACGCTCGTTCCGCCGAAGACGGTCCAGCCCCCGACGTAGCTCACGTATCCTGCGACACCGGTCGCCGGATCCGCGACGACGGCGAGATCGTTGACGGTGCGGTTGGGGCAACCCCTGTCGGTCTGCCATTGCGGTTTCTTCGCGAAGGCGCTGCAGCCGCTGCCCGTTCCGGGCCAGATCGCCTCGCCCCACGTACCGTTCGATTGGACGAGTGAAGCACCGCCGACCGCCGTCACCGTTGCGACCGTTGCGGGAAAGTCCGGGCCATAGCCCACGTCGCCGGCCGAAACCGTGATCGGAACGCCCTTATAATGATAGTGGCCGGCGTATTGGCCCATGTCCGGCGTTTCACGAACGCTGTAGCTGTTGCTGACCTCGGTCGCGTGTTGACTGACCGCCGAGGTGACGGCGTTCGCAAGGTTTTGCAAGCTCGCGTCTTGCGCTTCGACGATGAGGATACTGCAGTTCGGGCAGATCGCCGAGACCATCTCTGCGTCGAGTTCCTCCTCGATCGCCCAACCTTGGTTGAATATAGGCGGGGTGGTGCTCGTAAAGTAGTTCGCGCCGTTTGCATTGCCGTTGGCCCACGAGATCGTGAGGCAATTGCTCGCCCCTGGCGGCGGCGGCGGCGGGGGGCCGTTCGGCGGAGGTGGCGGCGGCGGGGGACCGTTCGGCGGAGGTGGCGGCGCCAGAATGCCCGTCACAGCGCCGATCAGGCTGCCAACCGGCGCGATTGGTGGGGTCACGCCGAGCGCGCACGCCGGCAACCCGAAGGTAGCACGATAGACGTTGAGATCAGGCACGAGCATCGGGTCGTGATAGGCGACGACGATGCCTACAGTCTGATCTCCACCTGCGCTGGCCGCCTGAGAGGCGATCTGGTATGCGTTTTGCAGATCGTTCGGCTGATAGCCAAGAATCGCACTCGGCGGCGTGGCCGGATTCGAATTCGCCGAAAGGTCAGAGCGCCATTGGGTGTGACACTGCGCCTGCGTTCCCTGCGTTTGGCACGCGGCATATGCATTCAGGCTCACCGGAAACGCCCCGAGCGAAGCCGGGAACGCATCGATCGCCGCCGGGAACGCATCCAGGCTCAGCGCCTTACGTAAGAAGGCTTGCGACTGCTGCGGGGCTACCAGCGCGGGAGCCATGCTGCGCGTCGACGAGCACGCCGCGAACGTCGTGGCCACGATGCCGAGAAGTGCGTGATAGGAAATGATCCGCAGGGATAAACGCATAGTCTCCTCCATGAGAACTGCGCTCGGGGATTTGCCTGATTCTACATCACAGCGTGACGCCGCGCACGTGACGTGGGCCACACAGTGGGTCGCCACCCCGCCTGGCCGCTAAACTTTTCGCACCTCCGTCCGACTCGCCCAAGAACAAAGGACGGCGTGACCTATATCACGCCGCCGCCACCCCTTTTGTCAGGCTTTCTCCTCAGCTTGTCGAAGACCTAAATTCGAGGGATGATGGTGGAATAGGCAGACACAGCAGACTTGCGAAGTGAGCCGGCGGACTGGAAACGACCGTCGGGATGCGCTCAAATTCGGCGAACTCTCGCGGTGTGCGTGACAACGCCGAGCCAAGCCGCTCGAAAAAAATCGGCGGAAGGTGTAGAGACTGGACGGGCGCGGCCTACCTGCAAGGGCACACGGCCAAGGCACAGTCCAGACCACAAACGCGCAAGCGGTGGCGAAAGCCATAGTGGTAAGAAAATCTGCAGCCCCAAAAGGGCGTCCGAGTTCGAGTCTCGGTCATCCCACGATCGGCGGCGGCGTGATCTAGGTCACGCCGTCGTTTATTCGACGGCGCCTCGGACGGCGGTGCGAGAAGTTTAGCGGTCCGGCAGGGTTGAGACCTACTGTGTATCCCGGATCACGTGTCCGGGCTCACGTTGTGATGTAGAATCAGGGAAATCCCCGAGCGTAGTTCTCATGGAGGAGACTAATGCGTTTATCAACTCGAGCCGCCTTTCGCCTGACGACACTGGCCGCCGCAAATGTGGTCGCCGCCGTCATGCTCGCGGCTTGCTCGCACAACGCCGGAAACCTTACGCCGGCGGTCACCTCCAACGGAACGACGAGTCACACTATCCATCTGATGACCAAAAAGGTCTATCCGGTCACGCTTGCGGCGTATCCGGTGTCGCTTGGCGCATTTCCGGTTTCACTCAGCGCGATCCCGGTTTGCCAGCCGCAAAGCGACAACGTCACAGCGCAGTGCAAGAGCGCGGTGCGTTCCTCGCTCGGCGCGATTCCGGCGAACGTCGATCCGACGCTCCTCCCGGGCTACGGGCCGAGCCACTTGCAAACCGCATACGGTTTGACGGGCATTTCCAATAGCGCGGGCGCAGGACGGACGGTCGCGATCGTGTCCGCCTACGCCAGCGCCAACCTCGAAAGCGACATCGGCGTATACCGTACGGAATTCGGGCTGCCGCCGTGCACGGTCGCCGGCGGTTGTTTGACGATCGTCGCCCCCAACGGCAACGGCCACGCTGCCGACGCAGGTTGGGCGGCGGAGACGTCGCTCGACGCGGAGATGGTCTCGGCCATCTGCCCGCTCTGCAACATCCTCGTCGTGCAAGCGAAGTCGGCGAAGATTTCCGACCTTGCGAACGCGGTCGACACCGCCGCGAGTTATAACCCCGTTGCGATCAGCAACAGCTATTCGACGACCGAAGTCGGAGCCGTCGGCTATGCTTCGCACTGGGTGCACCCTGGAATTGCGATCACGGCCGGAGGCGGCGACGGCGGCTACGGCGTGAGCTTCCCGGCCTCGGTACCCAGCGTCGTCGCTGTGGGCGGCGTCAGCTTGACGCAGAATGCCGACGGTTCGTTTGCGGCTCCAACCGTTTGGTCCGGTACAGGCTCGGGTTGCAGTGCATATTTCCAGAAGCCCACGTGGCAGACCGACACGGGATGCCTCAATCGCACGGTCAACGATACCGCCGCGCTTGCCGATCCCAATACGGGCGTCATCGCCTACGCGAGTCAGAACGGCGGTTGGAACGTCTACGGAGGGACAAGCGTCGCCTCACCGATCGTTGCATCTCTGTACGCCCTCGCAGGCGCGACGGCCGGGATGACCGACGGCTCGGGCCTGTACACTGCCAACGGCATCGGTTTGATGAACCAGGTGCTCGGTTCGAATGGAACTTGCCCGGTCGCATACCTCTGCAACGGCCAATCCGGGTACGACGGGCCGGATGGCAACGGAATGCCCTACGGACTCGCGGCCTTCCAGAACACCGCATCAACGGGGACGTTCACGCTCAGCCTCATCGGCTCGTAGCCTCTAGATAAGCAGCTGAGAGAATCGCCCCGGACCGCCGCCGGGGAACGACACTTCTAACGGTCCGTAACCCGCTTCGTCGGACGGATTCGGAGTCTCGGTCATCCCAAAGATGCGCCCAACAGGAATCCCAGCAGCAAGTCATCTGACTCGAGCCGAGCCGAGTCGCACCCCAGGAGGCGGAGCGCCTCGCTCACGATGATCCCGCCCGCGGGAAGAACGTCGGCGCGTTGGGCGACCATCCCCGGAACCGCCTTGCGCTCCTCGAGCGTGAGCTCAAGCAGGCGCGACACGACGCCGTCGATCTGCATTCGCGTCAACTCGCGCTGCAAGACGAGGTTCGCCGTCGAACGAAAAGCGATCGCGCCCAGGGTCAACGGCGTCCCGGAGACGCAGCGCAGTTCGGCGATCGGCCGAGCTTCGCGCAGCGATGCAAGCATCTCCGCGGCGAGGGCGCGCGCTTCGGCGGCGGCGACGCGCGCCGGCGTGCCGGGCGTCCCGCCCGCCAGATCCTCGAAGCGCTCGGTCAGGCGCACCGAACCGACCTCGAGCGAGCGCGCCAGCTCGAGCCGCCCGTCGGTTCCGACGGCGAATTCCGTGCTCCCGCCGCCGACATCCAAGACGCCACGTCGCTTCCCGTCGTGCGGAGCCGAGTACGTCGCGCCGCGAAAACTGCAGACCGCTTCCTCATCACCCTCGAGCACGCGCAGCTCGGCGCCCGCCAGCGATTCGACTCGCCGTACGAACGCGCTCGTGTCGTCGGCGCGCCGCATCGCGCTCGTCGCGATTGCCGAGATCGCGGCGTCGTGCGCGCGGCTGCGTTCGACGAAGGTGGCGATCGCCGCCAGCGTGCGGTCCATCGCCGCAGGGGTCAAAGCGCCACCGTTCCGTAAACCTTCCCCGAGCCTCGTTCCGATCGCGCCGTGTTCGAGCGCCTCGATCGACCCATCGGCACGATCGCGCACAACGAGCAAGCGCGTGGTGTTGGTGCCGAGCGAGATGACGGCGCGCGGACGAGCCGTCAGTACCGTTTGCCGGCGGAGGCTTCGCGCGTCCTTTGGATCCGCGCGAGCGATTTCTCGTAATCCCGATTCGCGATCCCCGCATAGAGCGTGTCGATGATCGAGAGTTGCGCGATCCGGCTCGAGGTCGCATCCGAGCCAAACGCCGTCTCTTTCGCGGCGGTGAAGAGTTTGATGTCGGAAACTTTCGTGATCGGCGAGGTCGCGCGGTGGGTGATGCAGATCGTCGTGGCGCCGGCCCCCCGCGCGTGTTCCATCGCGTCGCAGACGTCGCGCGACGCGCCGGTGTGACTGATCCCGAGCGCGACGTCGCCGGCCTGCAGCAACGAGGACGACATCGCCATCAAGTCGCCGTCGTTGAGCCAGACCGCGACGATCCCAAGCTTCATAAATTTATGATAGGCGTCCAGCGCGAGCGGCGCACTTCCGCCGATCCCGTAGACCTCTATCTTCCGGCACGTCGCGATCGCGTCGACGGCGAGCTGCAGCTCGGAGTCGGAGAGGACCTCGATCGTATCTTTGAGAGCTTGCGCGTTGGCTTGAAAGACCTTGGCCTTGAGCGTTTCGAGCGAGTCGGCAGGATCGATCTGCTCGTACACGGTCTCGGTCGGCCCGACCAGATCGCGCGCCAGCATGATCTTGAACTCCTGATAGCCCTTGTAGCCGATTTTTTGGCAAAGCCGCACGACGGTCGACTCACTCGTCTGCGTCTGCTCGGCGAGCTCGGTCACGGTCAGATAGATCAGTTCCTCAGCATGCTTGAGGATGAAATCGGCGACGCGCTGCTCGGCGGTGCGCAACGTCGAGTACGTCCCCTTAATCCGCACGAAGCAGCCGGGGACGTTCACGGGCTCTACGCGCACCTCCGATGGAGCCTTCACGCCCCCGATTTCTCGCCGGGCGCACCAGGGGCCCCTAGCCCTTGTGACGCGCCACGAAGAAGGCCGCGCGCCGCTTCTTCCTGATGAAATGGCGCTCGGCCGGTGCGGGGCGGTCGGGCGGCGCCCACTCCTCGGTCGACTTGAGATAGCGATTCATCTGGACTTCGAAGGCAACGTCGACCGAACGAGGGGCGCTCGGGACCTCCGACGATTCGCGAGCGAGGTAGGCAACCGGGCGCAGGCCCTCGCGCTCGATCCGCAGCGCAAGGGCCTCGCGCCGCCGCAGGCTCGCTACGATCGCCGGACGCTGCGCGTGCAGTTCCGAGGCGGGGATCGCCGCCAGGGAACCGTCGTCCAGCCGCACGGTAGCCCCGAGCAGATGGATGTTGATGACGACTCCGCCGACGATCGGCGTTACCTCGCTAGCGAGGTTGGAGCGGCGCTCGGCATGCCCTTGACGTAGATCAGTTCTTCGCGCGGCGAGACGAAGTGCAACCGGTCATGAATCTCGGGAACGACCCCCTCCGGGTCGGAGAGCCGCTCGATCTGCAGGCGCTCCTTGCGCTCTCGTTCGCGTAACGTCTGAACGTCCGCCCGCGTCGAGTTCACGGTGTGCTGGAGGCCGACGTTGCGCACGATGATCTTATCGTATTGGATCGCGACGAGCGTGAGGACGAGCAGGCTCATCGCCACCACGCTGAGTTTCCCTAAGAGCCGGACGACGCGCATCGTCACGCGAAGGTCCCAATCGTGATCGGCGGAGTGGTTTCATCGCGCCAGGAACCGATGCGCCGGTATTTGCGATAGCGCGTTTCGCGGAGTTGTTCTGAAGGGATCGCCGACAAGTGCGAGAGCGCCGCTTCGATGGCATCGAGGACGCGCACGACAAAAGTTTCCGCTTCTCGATGCGCTCCCCCGAGCGGCTCCGCGACGATTTCGTCGACGATGCCGAACCCTAGCAGATCGTGGCTCGTCAGCTTGAGATGCTCGGCGGCCTCGGGCGCTCGGCTCGCATCGCCCCACAGGATCGCAGCGCATCCCTCCGGCGAGGCGACCGAATAGATCGCGTTCTCCGCCATGATGACGTGATCGGCGAGCGCGATCGCAAGCGCGCCACCCGAGCCGCCTTCCCCGATGATCGACGAGACGACCGGGACGCCGGCCCGAGTCAACGCCGTCAAGCACGAGGCGATCGCCTCCGACTGCGCGCGCTCCTCCGAACCGATCCCCGGATCGGCACCCGACGAATCGACGAAGGAAACGACCGGCAGGCCCAAGCGCGAGGCGAGATCGATGAGGCGCTTGGCTTTGCGGTAACCCTCCGGCGAGACCATTCCGAAATTACGGCGAATGTTTTCCTTGGTGTCGCGTCCCTTTTGTTGCGCGAGCACGATCACGCGACGGCCGCGCAATTTCGCAAAGCCTCCGACGAGCGCCGGATCGTCGCGGAAGTGGCGATCGCCGTGCAGCTCGTCGAACGCATCGAGCGCCGCGAGGTAATCGGACGAGATCGGCCGCTTAGGATGGCGCGCCATGTTGACGCGCTCCCAGGGCGTGAGATGGCCGAACAGATCGCGGCGCAGCTCCTCGACCTTCGCTTCGAGAGCTCGAACCTCGTCGCTCGTCGTGCCGCGCTCGCGCAGCGCCGCCACCCGCGCTTCAAGTTCGCTGAGGCTCTTTTCGCGTTCGACGATCACGTTCACGGGCGCGCCACCGTCACTGCATCGCCAATTCGGGGACAGCCTTCAGCGCCGGGATGAAGCGGCTCGCGTCGAGCGTGTAGTCGAGCAGGCGGACCAGCGTGGCGCGCAACTCGCGCCGGTCGACGACCATGTCGACGTGCCCCTTTTCGAGCAGGAACTCGGCGGTCTGGAAATTCTCGGGCAGTTTTTGGCGGATCGTTTGTTCGATCACGCGCCGTCCGGCGAACCCGATCGCGGCGCGCGCTTCGGCGACGATCAAGTCGGCCTGAAAGGCGAACGACGCCGAGACGCCGCCGGTCGTCGGATCGGTCAAGACCGTGACGAATAGATTACCATCTTCCATGAAACGCTCGACGGCCGCGGTCGTCTTCGCCATCTGCATGAGCGCCAGCATCCCTTCTTCCATGCGCGCGCCGCCGCTCGCCGTGAAGATGATGCACGGCAAACGCCGCCGCCGCGCCTCCTCGAGCAGATTGGCGATGCGCTCGCCGACGACCGTGCCCATCGTACCGCCGCGGAAGTTGAAATCCATGACGCCGAGAGCAACCGGAAACCCGTCGAGCGTCGCAAAGCCGGTGACGACGGCTTCGGAGAGCTTCGATTTTTCGCGATCGCGTTCGAGCTTCTGGGTATACGGGCGCTTGTCGACCCAGCCGAGCGGATCGCCGGGGAGAAACTCGGTTCCGATCTCGACGAAGTCGGCATCGACCAGCGAGTTGATGCGATCGTACGCGTGCATCCTGAAATGATAGCCGCATTTGGGACAGACCCACATGTTCGCGTCGAGATCTTTTCGATAGAGCATCTCGCTGCATTTCGGGCACTTTTCCCACAGCGAAGCGTCCTCGACGGCCGTGTCTTTCTCGCGCCGCTTGCGCAGCCAGTCAGGAACCGGCATCAGGCCTTCTTCTCCGCCGGCGTGGGTCGGCCGGTTTCGAGCGACGGAGTACTGCGCGGCCGCGACATCCTCAGCGCGTAGATGCGCCACAGTTGTCGCAAGTAATTCGTGATCTCGCCGGAGTTGAGCTTCGATTCGCCCGAGATGCGATCTTGAAAGACGTACGGTATCTCGATCGCCTTACGGTAATGCGCCTTCGCGATGACTTCGAGCCCGATCTTGAAGCCGATCGGATCGAGTTCGACGCCGTCGACCGACTGCCGTTTGACCAGGAAGTAGCCGCTCGTGATGTCTTTGAGCGGCGTCAACGGTTTGGCAAGTATGATGGCGACGCGTGAGGTGATCTTGCGGCGCCGCGGCCAATTGCGGATCCCGCCACCCGCCACGTAACGGCTACCGATCGCAAGGTCGTACTCGCCTCCGGCGAGCGCGCGGACCATCGCCGGGATGATCTGCGGATCGTGACTGAAGTCGGCGTCCATTGCGCCGAGCGCCTCGGAGTCTGCGCGTGCGAATTTCCACCCGTCGATCACGCCGCTCGAGAGTCCCATCTTTCCGGGCCGATGGAGGCAACGGACCGGATAGCGTTCCGCAAGCCGATCGACGATCGCGCCGGTCCCGTCGGGCGAATTATCGTCGACGACGACGATCTCGCCGTCGAGGCCGTTCGCGCGAAAAACGCCGTCGAGGGTCTCGATAAGTCGCTCGATCCCACCGGCTTCATTGTAGGTCGGAAGAACGATGCTGAACTTGAGTTGCCCAAGATGACTCGCGGCGGAGTCCATAACCTGTTCTTAATACGGCTGCTGGCTACAATTCTCCGCTCGCGTACAGGAAGAGGCTGCACGCGACCAAGCCGGCCGTCTCAGTGCGTAAGATGCGGTGCCCGAGCGAGATCGTCATCGCGCCGGCGGCGACCGCTCGCTCGACCTCGGCCTGACTGAATCCGCCCTCGGGGCCAATCGCAATCGCGACTTTGCGCGTGCCTTCGAGCAACTTGGGGAGCCGTTCGCGCAAGGGTCGCCGTTCCGCGAGTTCCCACGGTACGAACGTTCGATCGAAATCCGGTGCTCGCGCGCAAAAATCTTCCCAGCCGAGCGCCGCTTCCACTTCCGGAACGTCGCGTCGACCGCACTGTTGCGCGGCGCCGCGCGCGAGCCGTTTCCAGCGCTCGACCTTGGCGCTGCGCACTTCGCTTCCGATCGTACGCTCCGTAACGACGGGGATGATACGGGTGACGCCGAGTTCGGTCGCCTTCTCGACGATGAAATCCATCTTCTGGCCCTTAGGGATCGCCTGCGCCAGCGTCATCTCGAGGGTCGAGCGGCGAGGAGGGTCGAGCGCGCGTTCCAAGCGCGCGCGCAAAGGGAGCCCGTTCGAAAGCAGGATCGCCTCGAAGGCGTTTCCGCCCGAATCGAAGACGTGCACCGCATCGCCGCTTCTCATGCGCAAAACGACCGTCAACTTGCGCGCGTCGCCGGCCTGCAGTTCGACCTCGTCGCCCGGGGCATGCACGCCTTCGACGAAGACGCGGCGGACGCTAATCGGCTTTGAACGCGTCCTTGACGCGCTCGAAGAACGACCGGTCTTCGATGCGGTCGCCGCGTGCCTTCGCGAATTCTTCAAGCAGTTCGCGCTCGCGGCGCGCCAATTTCGTCGGCACGACGACCCCGACGCTGACGAGCAAGTCGCCGCGCCCGCTCCCGCGCACATGCGGCATCCCGCGTCCGCGCAAGCGATAGGTCGTTCCCGACTGCGTTCCGCCGACGATTTCGAGATCGAGCTTGCCTTCGAGCGATTCAAATTCGACCGTCCCGCCGAGCGCGGCTTGCGTGAACGAAATCGGCAAGTCCAAGAACAAATCCGCGCCGTCGCGCCGCAGGCGCGGATGCTGCACGATGCCCAGATAGACGTACAGATCGCCGGGCGGGCCGCCGCGCGACCCCGATTCGCCGTTCCCGGCGATGCGGATCCGGCTCCCTTCGTCAACGCCGGCCGGCACTTTCACCGTCAAGGTGCGAGCGCGATCGACGCGCCCGTGCCCATGGCACGTTTCGCACGGCGAGCCGACGATCTCGCCCTCGCCGCCACATTTCGAACACGCCGTTTGCGAGACGAACTGCCCGAACGCCGACTGGCGCACTGAGCGCGCGACCCCCGATCCGCCGCAACGCTCGCAGCGCGCGGCGCTCGTTCCTGGCTTCGCACGGTTGCCGTGACAGGTTTCGCACGTCGCGAGATGATGGAACGAGATGTCGCGCGCCACGCCGCGATAGGCTTCCTCGAGCGTGATCTGCAGATCGTAGCGCAGATCGGCGCCGTGTTCGGGCCCGCCGGCGCGAGCCTGCTGCCGGTGGCCTCCGAAAAACATATCGAAGATATCGCCGAACCCCTCCGGAGTACCGAACGGCCCGAAGCCCGCCGCGCCGTTGCCGGTGCTGGTCCCGTACCGGTCGTAGTGGCGGCGTTTGTTCGGATCGGAGAGGACCTCGTAGGCCTCGTTGATTTGCTTGAACTGCACCTCGGCTGCGACTTTGTCGCTCGCCACGTCCGGATGAAACTTTCGCGCCAAGCCGCGATACGCGCGTTTGATCGCTGCCTCGTCGGCACCGCGCTCGACGCCGAGGATGGAATAGTAGTCGGCCGGCATGCTCTTAACGAGGATCGGTTTCGGTGAAGTGGCGGTTGAGCGACTGCGCCGTACCCTCGGCGAGCGCCATCAGCCGCGCGTACGGCATCCGCCGCGGACCTAAGATGGCGAGCACGCCGACCGTTTCGTCGCCGAAGCGATACGGCACGGTGACGACGCTGCATTCGGTGATCTCGTCGGAGCCGAGTTCGTGGCCGATCTTGGCGCTCGGACCGTCGTCGTTCATCGAGTCGGCGACGAGTTCAAAAAGACGCTTTTGCTCTTCGATGATGCGCAGAATCGAACGCAGCTTGCGAAGATCCTGGAACTCCGGCTGATCGAGCAGATGTTGCGTCCCGCTCGAAGCGATGACCGGATCCTGCGAGCGCACGGCGCCCCGAAAAACCGCGTCGACGGCGTGGGCGACTTCGTCGCTGAAGCCGGCATCGCGCACCGCTTGCACGATGCGCCGCGCATCGAGATCGCGCATCGGCGTATTGGCAAATTCCGCGTTCAATCGGTTTGAAAGCCGCGTGAAGTCGTCGGCGCCGACGTCGCTGCCGTGCTCGAAATGGTTCTGCGTCGCGACGCCGCCGGAGGTGACGATCACGGCAAGCGCGGCACGTTCGGAGAGCCAGATCAGTTGAACGTGTCGAAAGGTTTGCGTTTCACGCGACGGGGCGACCATGAACGCGACGTAGCGCGAGAGTTGTCCGACCAAACGCGTGGTCTGCTCGATGACGCCGTCGAGTTCGCGGCTCGCAGCTCGAAATTCGTCGCGGATGCGTTTGGTCTCGTCGTTGGGCAACGTCTCCGGTTGCATCAAGCGGTCGACGTACGTCCGGTAGCCGGCATCGGACGGAATGCGGCCCGCCGACGTGTGGGGCTGAACCAGGTAACCGGCGGCCTCGAGTTCGGCCATCTCGTTGCGGATCGTCGCCGAGCTGACCCCCAGGTTGTATTTCTGGGTCAGCGTTTGAGAACCGACCGGCTCCGCCGTCGCGACATACTCGTAGACGACAGTCGACAAGATGAATGCCTTGCGCTGGTCGAGGTTCGCCGGATAGGGTTGGGACGGCGGTTTGATTTTAGCAGTCACGACTCTGGAGTGCCAACACCCCTACGATAACAAGAGGTCGGGCAAGGGTCAAGCAACCAAGGGGTTCGTCAAGCAATCCGGCCCGTCTAAATTGGCGCCCGGATCGTCATCGGGACGTTGAACCTTGAGATGGTCACGATCGTCGCGCCGGCCTCGATGCGTGCGATTCGCCCGCTTCCATCGAGAAAAATCGTGTCGGATCTGCGGGTCTTGGTGCCCGTCACTCTATAGGCGTGCAGCGCCGCGCCACCGACGATCCGTGGCCCCAGATCCGTCGCGATGATGTCGTTGGGATGCGATGCGAGAGTCTTCGTGTAGTCGAGCTGCATCGGGCCCATGTTCCCTGCCAACTTTTGCCATGCACCGTGGAGCTTCAAATACATCGTCTGACCGATGACGATCGCTTCGCTCCCCGGCGAGATGGTGTGGAAGCGGCCGGGGGTCACGAAATCGGCACTTATCGACGTGCCGTGCGCGCCCGTAATGTTCATATGGTATGACGTCAGCCTGTCGAAGGCGATCATCGCGTTCTTGATATCGGTGCTCGCGTCGGCAAGAGCGGTTGCCGCGGTAGCCGCCACGAGCACGATGGTGGTGAAAAGACGTAAGGAGGCCTGCACGCACGCGCTTTTCGACCCCGGATTGCCGGCTTCCGGCCTCGTCAAAAACGCCGCAGCAGCGGCACGAGGAAACCGAGTAGCTCCAGGAATCCCGCCAGTAAGAAGAAGGCGACGCTCCGGCCCGCCACCGATGCGCCCGCGGTCGTGGTGTCGGCGGTTGCTCGGGGAATCACCGCGCTCGCTTTGCGGAACCCGCGCGCGAGAGCAACGGCCGCCGGAAGCGTGAGCAGTTCCAGCCAGGCAATTGCCTTCGGTCCGCCGGTCAGCAGGATCGCGGCGACGGCGACATAGGCGAGCCCGATCACGAACAGTGCGAGCGACGCGGCGTGCACGCGACCGAGACGGACGACCAGGTTACGTTTTCCGCTCTCCGCATCGACCTCGACGTCGGGAAACTCGACCGCCAACATCATCACGAACGCCGCTGCGCCGGTCGGCAGAACGGCGACGATCGCGGCAAGATCAAGCGACACGCCCTGCGCGGTCGCCGCGCACAGCGGAACCAATATCCCGACGCCGACCGCCGTGGCGAGTTCGCCGAGCCCGTGGGCCGACCAGCGAAGCGGCGGCGCCGAATAGGTCCAAGCCCCGATTGCGATCGCAACGCCGATCGCGGCGGACGCCGCGTGTCCGGTCGTCGCCAACCAGACCGCGCCGCCGAGACCGAACGGCGAGAGCGATCAGCGCCGAGGTGAGCGCCACGCCCGAGGCGAGAGCACCTTCGACCAACACGCCGCTTCCGCCGGAGAACCGCGTTCGCCGCGCGTGCAGGTCGGAGTCGCGATCGAAGTACTCATTCGAATAGTGGCTCATCAACTGCAACGCGGTCACCGTCCACTGCGTGGCGAGCCACGCCTCCCAGTCGATGCGGCCCCCGTGCAGATACGCGGCAAGCGCGGTCCCGAGCCCGACGACAACCGCGGGGCCGAGCAAAAACACCGGGCGGGAAAGGCGGACAAAAGCCCGGAGCCCGCCCTCGCGATGACTCGGTGAGTTCAGGCTGAGAACGTTTCGGATTAGCCCGAAGTTACTCCCTGAAAGGCGGCCCGGAGTCTAGAAGCGCAGTTCGCAGGCGTTCCACCTTGGTCTTCACCATCTCGCGAATCTCTCGTATCCGTTCCGGCGGTTGACCCTTCGGATCCGGCAGTCCCCAATCGTCGTCGATTCGCGGCACGCCTTCGACGTCACACCCCATCGTGATGACGCGGTCCGCACGCCGCACCATTTCAGGATCAAACAATTTCGGACGGGCTTCGCTGATGTCAATGCCGACCTCAGCCATGGCTGCGACGACGCCAGGGTCCGGAAGGTCAGCCGCGATCGTGCCCGCCGACTCGACGTCGAAACGGTCGCCCGCGAGGTGGCGGAGATAGGCTTCCGCCATCTGCGAACGGCCCGTGTTGTGTCGGCAAACGAATAGCACGAGCGGCTTTTTCGGTTTAGCGTCGGGCGAGCTCACCAGCGACCCTCGTATGTGGCATGATGACCGCTTCTGCAGTCCGCTTGGGAATCGGTGAAAGCCACGCGAACAAGGCGGTAGCGGCAAACGCGCCAGCGAGCTGAGCGGCGATGAACGCCGGCGCGTCCTGTGGGCGAATGCCGGCGAAGGTGTCGGTCAGCGAGCGTGCGATGGTGACGGCGGGGTTCGCGAACGATGTTGACGGCGTGAACCAGTACGCGCCGACTATGTACGCGGCTACCGCGTATGGCGTAGCCGCCGAGCGCACGCGAACGCAGCCCCAAATCACCACGAGCAGTCCGAATGTTGCAACGGACTCGCTTACGAGCATCCCTAACCCGGAGCGCGCGTGCCCTGATACAAAGAATAGGGGCAGCCCGAACATGCCGTTCGCGAGCGCAGTGCCGCACAGGGCGCCGGTGATTTGAGCGACGACGTACGGGACAACCGCCGCCCACGCAATGCCGCCCTGCCATGCGTCGGCCAAGGTCACCGCCGGGTTCAGGTGCGCGCCGGAGATCGGTCCGAATGCGAGAATCAACGCGGCTAGCGCCCCTCCCGTCGCGATGGCGTTCGCGAGCAGCGCGAGTCCGACGTTACCTTGGAACAAACGCTCGGCCATGATGCCCGAGCCGACGATCGCGCAGAGCAGAAGCGCGGTTCCGACGAACTCGGCGACGACGACGCGCGGCGACGTCAACGCAGTCCTTGCAAGCGCGAGCAAAGACCGCCGCGACGTTGCAAAGCGAGACATCGTTCCATCTCCGCAATCGCGGCGTGCGCTCGGGCGCGATCGAGTATCACTGCCCGGCTCAACACAACGCGAAGCCACTCCACGTTCGGCACGTAGCCGAACAGCATGCGCAATCGGAGCGCTAGGCGGTGGAACATCAGGTTACCGGGCAGCAAGTCGCGTCGTCGCGCGCTTCAGATTCCTCGTGCACGAAGTACGTCTCCCAGCGGCGGCCGTCCGGATCGCTGGCCCAGACCTTCGTTTGATTGGCATAGCAACACGTTTCTTCGCGTTCGATGTCCACGGCGTGACCGGCAGCCTGGAGTCGCGCGATCTGCACGTCGACCGCCTCGGCGGAATCGACGACGATGCCGAAATGTTCTGCTCGCCCCGCCACGGCATTGGAATCGAGATCGAGCGCGAGTTCCAGCCCCGGTTCGTGCGTGATGAAGAGCGCATAGTCGGGAAGTTTCTTCGCGGGCTCGGCGCCGAGCAACGTCGAGTAAAAAGCGACGCTACGTTCCAGGTCGCGCGTCGCGAGGTTGAGATGCATCTTCACACGAGAACTCTTTCAGGGATAAAGGAGCGAAGGGCAGCGTCAAAGCGGTCGCGCGCGCCTGAGGCGATGCGATAGTAGACCCACGTACCGCGGCGCTCGCACGTCACGAGCCCCGCCTCGCGCAGAATCCGCAGATGGTGGGAGACCGTGGGTTGCTCTAGCGGTAATGCACCGGTGAAATCGCAGACGCAGACCTCGTCCTCGGCCCGGGCCAGCGTGGCAAGAATGACGAGGCGGTGCGGATCGGCTAGCGCCCTAAAGAGCGCGGCTTCCGCGGTGCGGTCGGTCGCGTCCACCTCGGCCGGCGGGCAGCAGCGCTGCATTGGCATACTTCGATATTACCGCTATATCGGCAATTGTCAATATAGAGGGGGACTCACTCTCCGGCGACCGCATCGATCGCGGCCTTGAGGTCGTCCATCGGTATTTCGCCGATCATCACGCGAGCGACCGTGCCGTCCCGCCTGAGGATGACCGTCGCCGGAAGCGGCCCGACCGAGTAAGCGTCGGTCACCTTCCTCTCGTCATCTTCGAGGAGGGGGACCGCGCCCAGGTTGTGCTGGTCGAGATAGCTGCGAGCCACGCCGCGCGGTTGGGCGGCGACCGTCAGGAGCGCGACCGACGAGCCGTAAAGCTCGCGCAACTTCTCGAGCGCCCCGAGTTCGTCGCGGCACGGTTCGCACCACGTCGCCCAAAAATTCAAGACGACCGGACGTCCGACGAGATCGCGCAGCCGTTCGGGGCCGGCGCCGAGATCGAAGGCGAAGTCGGGGGGAAGCTTCGCGTACGCCAGATTTTTGAGCCCGGTCGAGCTCTTCTTCCCGCGCGCCTCGGATGTCGCGGAGACGATGACCGCGAGCGCGAGCGTTGCGACGAGGAAGCGGACCGCCGGCGGCCAAGCGGCTCGCATGACGACGCCGACGCAGCAACCGACCGAAGCCATCGAAGCGCTTTTCAAGGAAGCCCGCCGTTTTCCGCCGCCGCCGGCGTTCGCCGCTCAGGCCAATGCCCAGCCCGGGATCTACGAAGAGGCCGAGCGCGACTATCAAGCTTTCTGGGCGTCATGGGCCGACAAGCTCGAGTGGATGACGCCGTACCGGACCGTTCTCGAGTGGAACGAGCCGTTCGCGAAATGGTTCATCGGCGGCACCCTGAACGCGTCGGTGAACGCGCTCGACCGGCACGTTCGCGCCGGCAGGGGCGAGCGCGTCGCCTTTTACTACGAAGGCGAACCCGGCGATCGCTGGTCGATCACCTATGCGCAGTTGCTGCGCGACGTCTGCCGCTTCGCCAACGGCCTGCGCAAGCTCGGCGTGAAAAAGGGCGATCGGGTAGCGATCTACATGCCGATGATCGTCGAGCTGCCGGTCGCGATGCTCGCTTGCGCGCGCATCGGCGCCGCCCACTCCGTGATTTTCGGCGGCTTTTCTCCCGACTCGATCATCGATCGCGTCAACGACGCCGAATGCGTCGCGTTGATCACCGCCGACCAGGGCTGGCGCCGCGGCAAGAAAGTGCCGCTGAAAGAGAACTGCGACGTCGCGATGCGCGGCACGCCCACGATCAAGCATTGCATCGTCGCCAAGCGCGTCGGCGATCCGGTCGAGATGCAAGCCGGCCGGGATCTTTGGTGGGACGCGGCGATCCAGGGCCAACCCGATACCTGCGAACCCGAACCGATGGATGCCGAGGATCTTCTCTACCTTCTCTATACGAGCGGAACGACGGCGAAGCCGAAGGGGATCAAACATACAACGGCGGGGTACCTCACCGGTGTGACCGCGACGCACAAACTCGTCTTCGACGTCAAGGACACCGACGTCTATTGGTGCGCTGCCGACATCGGGTGGGTCACCGGACATTCGTACATCGTCTACGGACCGCTCTGCAACGGCGCGACCGGCGTCATCTACGAAGGGACGCCCGACTTCCCCGACAAGGACCGATTGTGGGAAATCGTCGAGCGCTATAAGATTACGATTCTCTACACGGCGCCGACGGCGATTCGCACCTTCATGAAGTGGGGAACCGAATTCCCCGAGCGCCGCGATCTCTCGTCGCTGCGGCTGCTCGGAAGCGTCGGCGAGCCGATCAACCCGGAAGCCTGGATCTGGTACTACGAGCACATCGGCGGCAAGCGCTGTCCCGTCGTCGACACCTGGTGGCAGACGGAGACCGGAGCGATCATGATCACGCCGTTGCCCGGAATCACCACGCTCAAACCGGGGAGCGCGACGAAGCCTTTTCCGGGGATCGTCGCCGACGTCGTCAACGAGCAAGGTGCGAGCGTTCCGCTCGGCGGCGGCGGGTACTGCGTCCTCAAACGGCCATGGCCGTCGATGCTGCGCGGCATCTGGGGCGACGACGACCGCTACGTGCAGACCTATTGGTCGCGTTTCCCGCACATGTATCTCGCCGGCGACGGATGCAAACGCGACGAGGAAGGCGACTTCTGGTTCATGGGCCGGATCGACGACGTCATGAACGTCAGCGGCCATCGCATTTCGACGACCGAGGTCGAGAGCGCTCTCGTCGATCACCCGAAGGTCGCCGAAGCCGCCGTCGTCGGGCGGCTCGACGACGTCACCGGTCAGGCGATCTGCGCCTTCGTTACGGTGAAGGGCAACATCGAGGGGTCGAAGGAACTCGCCGACGAGCTGCGCGCGCACGTCGGAACCAAGCTCGGCAAATTCACGACGCCGAAGTATCTGACGTTCACCCAAGAGTTACCGAAGACGCGCAGCGGCAAGATCATGCGCCGCCTCTTACGCGATATCGCGGAAGGCCGGATGCTCGGCGATACGACAACCCTCGCCGATTCGACCGTCGTCGCCGAATTGCAGCGGCGCGCGAAGGAAGAAGCCGACAAACCGGACTGACGAGTCGACGAGGACTAACCCTTGCTTACGACCTCGTGAAACGCGGCGACGATGTCGGCGTCGAATTGCTTGCCGACGTTCGCGTCGAGCTGCTCGAGCGCGCTGGCCGGCGCCATCGGCGCACGATACGGACGCCGCCCGATCATCGCGTTGAAGCAGTCGGCGACGGTGACGATCCGCGTGTGCAGCGGAATCTGCTCCGCCCCGAGCCCGTCGGGGTAGCCCTTGCCGTCGAGCCGCTCGTGATGGCTGCGCACGATCGGCGCGAACTGCGCGAGGCTTGAGGCTTCGAGCACGATCTTCTCGCCGGCGGTCGTGTGGCTGCGCATGAGGACCCATTCCTCGTCGGTCAATTTGCGCGGCGCATGCAAGATTTCTTTGGGCGTCGTGACCTTCCCGATGTCGTGGATCATTCCGCAACGCGAAACGAACGTGATGTCCTGGGCGCTCAGCGTCAGGCGGCGTGCGATACGGGAGCACCATACGGCGACGGCGCGGGAATGTTCGGCGGTTAGTGGGTCGGCAGCATCGAGCCGAACGAGCATCGCGTTGATAGCCGCGTCCGTCTCGTCGAGTTGCTCTTGGATCGGACGCGAACTGCGCCGCGGTTTTGCCAGGACCTTGCGAATCGGCCGTTCGAGAGCGCGCAGCGGCGCCCGATGCGCTACCGAAAAGCCGCGCGGCGCAAGGTAGCCGTCGAGCACGTCGCAGGCGCTGCCGAAAAACGAGACGATCACCGGCGAGTCAGCGTGCGCATCGCACATCCGGTCGACCCAGCGGATCAGTTCCTCGTGTGTTCCGTCGCGACAACCCGACGCATACGCGTCGACGAATGCGTCGGCAATGAGCTCGACGAGCAGCGTCCGCTCGGCAGCAGGGACATTTTCAGCCAACGCAGCCGCGATTTCGGCTCGCTCGCTTTCGAGCGGACCGACGGTGAAAGCAGATACGGTTTGGAGCATTAGGCACTCTCCGCAAGGGCAGCGACCGGAACGGCAGCAAGGTCGTGAACGATGTGGAGCGCGGGATGCTCGATGACGTTCTCGAGCGGCGCGACGAGAGCGCTCGGGAGCGCTTCAAGCAGACGGGCCAAGCCGCCCGATTGCCGGCGCCGCAGGGTGTCGAGCGCGCTGATGACGTCGTCGTAGTTGCGATGCCCGCCGCGCCGCGCGACCAGCGCCTCGACCGCCTGCATCAGCGCGAGGGTACGCGTGAACCTCGCCGGGACGTCGCGCCGTAGCCCATTGAGGATAAGGCGCGGCGAGCGAAGGCGCCCGAGCAAGAGGAAGGTCAGCGCGCACAAGATGCGCGCCCGCCAAAACCGCAGATTCGACCCGCCACTCTCGGCCTTGATCGTCCGCCACGCCCGAGTAACGGACTGCACCGCGTCGGCCGTATTGCCGGCGGCCGCCGCGTAGAGCCCGATCTCGGCCCAGCGCAGAGCTTGACGATCGGTGCTCGCCTGTTGTTCGGCGCTCGACGTCAGAATGTGGTGCGCCCGCGAGAAGTCGCCGTACCACGCAAGTTGGAGCGCCTTCGCCGGGAGCAGCCCCTGCATGACGAGACGGCCGCTATATTGCACGTCGAACTCGCCGAGTTCGCGCTCGATGCCGAGTGCCGCCCGCGCGTCCCCGCGCTCGATCGCGATTTCGTATGCGGCGAGCCAGGCGTAGAGTTGCTTATCGACGCTGCCGCATTTCGCGCCGCACGCGGCGATGCGTTCGAGATACGAGGCCGACGCTTCGATGTCGTCATCCAGATCCTGTGCGACGTTGTACAAGACGCTATAGGCGCCGGCCGAAATCTCGAAGACGCCTTCGCGCTCCGCAACCTCGGCCGCCTTCGTCGCCAGGCGCTTCGCGCGCTCGGCGTCCATCGAATGAAGCGCGACGAACGACGCCTGATGCTGCACGCGCGCCAAGAGCACGCTGTCGCCGAGCCCTTCCGCCGAGACTAACGCGCGCTCGACCCATTTTCGCGCCAGGCCCATCTGGCCGGCCAGGACGTACGCCGCACCAAGAGCCGACATGACGGCAACACGGACCTCGGCGGGCGCTTCGAAGAATGCCGCATCCGGTTTGAGGAGATCGATGCAATCGATTCGACCGCGGCGCAGGAGATCGACCGCGTAGAGATAGCGTAGCCGCATCCGCTGCTGTGGGACGTCGCACGACTGAAGCGCGTTCTGGAAAAGCGACTCCGACATATCCGTTTTCCCGCCGAGCGAAGCCATGATCCCCTGCACCGCTAGGACCGAGTGATTTGCCCCTCGGGCTTTTTCGCCGAGCGCCGCGATCGCGTCGTGAAGGACATAGGACTTGTCGCTCTCCATCGAGTTGAAGCCGTAGCGATCGATCAAGCGAAGAATTTCAGGTTCGTCGCCGGCCTCGGCGAACAGCCGTATCGCGCCGGCGACATCGCCGCTGGTTTCTAGGGTCCTCGCCGCGCGCGCGATAAGGTGCCCACGTTCCTCATGATCTAATCCGGCGATCTTCTCTCGAACGAACGCACGGAATCGGCTCTGATAACGCGCGCCGTCGAAAATCTCGGGAAACTTTTCGCGAATGTTGCCGAGAATGACGGACGCCTCAGGCCCGGCCGCACGCACGATCGTCGCCGAATCCAGACCCGGTAGAAGCGCCGTCTGCAAGACAAACTCGCGCTCGATCTCGTCAAGACCCTCGTACGTCTGCGCGGCCGCGGATTCGAAGGTGACGCCGTGCTCGGCACCGCGGTGTTGTGCGCGCCGCGCAAAGAACAGGAAGTCGGCGACAACTCCCTGAGTCGAAGCGTGCAGCCGAGCGACGATTTCGGGATCCAGTGCCGGCGCCACGAGCCGCGCGATAGCCTCAGCTTCGTCGGGCGTGAGGCGCATCGTCGACTCGTCGAGCGGGATGCTCGCGATCTCGTGAGCCAGCCACGATGCGACCGGCAAGTCGTCGAGCGTGCGCGATCCGATGATCCAGTGGACCGTGTCGGGAGAACGTTCGATCGCTCGGGCGATGAAGCGCACGATCTGCGGATCGCCGGCATTCTGCAGCTCGTCGATGACGATCGTGCACGCGATGTTTTCGACATGCCGCGCGAACCATATGGCGAGCGTGTCGGCGGAATCGGACCGCTGCAAGGCACGCTCGTAGGCGCCGGCGAGCGAAAGCCGCATCCCGGGGACGCGGACCGACATCATCTGCACCAGGTCGCCTGCGAATCGCGCGAACGACGTGCGTTCGGCGAGCGCGACATATATCTTTAGGTCGTGCTCGGCCGCGTACTCCTTGAGCGCGCACGACTTCCCGTATCCGGAGGGCGCGGTTATGAGAATCGCGCGCCGCCCGCCGGAGGCTTCGATCGCGGCGCCGATGCGTGGACGAGAGAGAAACGTCGACGACACGTCAGCGCAGCCTAGGCCGGCCGGACGCGGCTTGGGATCGGAATCTCCTGGCGTGGAATGCATCACTTCTTGGTACGTCTATTTCGGTCGCGTCAACCAGTGATACGGACCACGATGTGGCGCGCATCACGCGCTGATCGGGGAGGCGCCGGCGAGCGCGATCCCAATTCCGGCAAAGACGGCCGGTAAGCGCGTCAAGCGCACGATGCTTCCTCCGTGAAGTAACTCACTCGATACTAACCCACACGAGGCGTCTTCGTGTGTGACGCCACGCACGCTTGGTCGGGGGCGACTCAACTTTTGTCTCAGGGAGCCGAACAGCGTCGCCTCAGGAGCCGGGCGGGGCTACGTTAGCGATCGGCTCGGAAGAATTCGCGCAGCTCGGTCAAGTCCTCGACGCGTCGCGCAGCGGGTAACGCACGCAGGATCGTTTCACCGTATCGCATCCCGGTCGCGCGCCCGTCGAGCAGCACGAGCAAGCCACGATCATTTTTCGAACGGATGAGCCGGCCGAAGCCCTGTTTGAGGCGAACGATCGCCGACGGGATCATGAACTCGTCAAAACTCGAGCGGCCCTCGTTCTCGATCGCGCGCAGCCGCGCGGCGACGAGCGGATCGCCGGGCGACGGAAACGGCAAACGGTCGACGACGACGCACGAAAGCTGATCGCCGAGGACGTCGATCCCTTCCCAAAACGTTGCGGTCGCGAATAGCACCGCGTTCGGCGTCGCGCGAAACCAGTCGATCAGATGGGCGCGCGGCAACTCGCCTTGGAGCTTGACCGGATACGGGAGGCGCTCGCGAACGACCTCATGGACTTCGCGCAGTCGCGCATATGACGTAAATAAGACGAAGGCGCGTCCGCGCGAGAGCTCGAGGCACTCCTCGACGAGCGGCGCGACGCGCTCTGCAAAATCGGGCGATTTCGGGTTGCAGTCGCGCGGCGCGACGTACAGGCGTGCCTGCGTTCGATAGTCGAACGGCGACGGCGCGACGTACTCTTGAGCTTCGTCGAGCCCAAGCGCCGATTTCAAGAATTGAAACGACTCCGGGCCCGCCGGCCCCGTCGCTATCGTTGCACTCGTCAACACGACGCTCTGCGTTCGTTGGAAGAGCGCGGTGCGCAGATAGTCGGCCACGGCGAACGGCGCCGAGTTGACGGCGTAGCGGCCTTCGCCCTCGAAGCGTTCGACCCAACTGATCGCCTCGTCGTCGGGAAGGCTCGTGCGTTCGATCGTCGCCTGATGCCCGAGGATAGCGCGCAGCGTGATTTCGCGGCGGCGCTCCGCTTCCTCGACGTTGCTCGGCGGGCGCTTGAGCGCGGCTTGCCAGTTCGCGACCAGCCAGTTCTCGAGTCGATAGAAAGCCTGTTGCAAGAACTCGAGCGCCTCGAATGCTTTCTCGTTGGCCGCCAGCGGATAGCGCTCGCCGGGGACACTCGCGAGCGTTTGCAGCAGGCCGCGCACGCCCTCGTCGATCGCGAGATCGTGTTCCGCCGGGATTTGATACTGCCGGTGGAGGCGCCGCATCATGCGGCCGATCGTCCCGGGCGAAAGCGTCGCCGTCAGCGCTGCGGACGCCCACCGTTCGCATTGATGCGCCTCGTCGAGAATCGCGAAATCGTAAGGCGGCAGCAGCGAGCCCCCCAGCGCGAGATCGAGGAAAAACAACGCATGGTTGACGACGACCAGATCGGCGAAACGCGCGGCGTCGCGCCGCGCGAAAAAATAGCAATCCTTATAGCGGTCGCAAAACTCGCCGACGCAGTCGTCGGCATCGGCGTCGAGTTGCTCCCATTCGTCGGCACGCGGCGCAAAGCGCAACTCGGAGCGATCGCCGGTTTCGGTGCGATCGGCCCAAGCCCAGATCTCCTCCATCGTCCCGCTCTGCGCGACGAGACGGTCGGCGCGCATCCGATCCAGTTTCGCCCGACAGAGATATTGGTTGCGGCCCTTCAAGAGCTCGACGCGGGCGGGGATGTCGAGCGCGCGCAGGACGAGCGGAATGTCCTTGTGTACGAGCTGCTCTTGGAGCGCGATCGTCGCCGTCGAAATGACGACCTTCTTCCCGCTTCGCAACGCCGGGACCAAATAGGCCAGGGATTTTCCGACGCCCGTTCCCGCCTCGACGATCGTGTGCGCGCTTTCGAGAAAGCCGCGCTCGATCAACTGCGACATTTGGACCTGACCCGGACGCGGTTCGAAGTCGGCGAGCGTTCGCGCGAGCGGGCCGCCCGGCGCGAAGATCGCTTCGATCGATTCGCGGCTCGCGGCGCTCACGGCTCGGCGTGACCGTCGTGCTCGACGGCCGTTTCTTCCTCTTCGTGTCCCGCAACGGTTTGGAGCGGCGCATCGTGCGCGAGCGGCGCCTCCGCGGCAGCGACCGCAACGGGGCGATGGATGCGCACGATGAAAAATGCGGCGATGAACCCGGTCAAGAGGCCGCCGACGTGTCCCGCGGCCGAGATACCGGGGACCGAGAACGTGAAGATGAGGTTGAGAACGATGATCGGGATCATCTGTTTGAGGAGCCCGCGTCCTTCGGGGCCGAGGCGCAGCCCGACGACGACGAGCGCGCCGAACAACCCGAAGATCGCGCCGCTCGCGCCGACGGTCAATTCGTTGTAACTGAACCAAACGACGAAGATTCCCGAGCCGACCATCGAGATGAAGTACAAGGTCAGCATTTTGCGCGCGCCGAGCACAACTTCGAGGAACGTTCCGACCTGATAAAGCGCGAACATGTTGAGGGCAATGTGAACGATCCCCGCGTGTAGGAATCCGCCCGAGATGATCCGCCACCACTCACCTTGCGTCACGGCCGGACCGTACAGCGCTCCGTGCTCGAAGAGCATCTCGTTGTCGCCGCCTCCGATGATGTAGCCGAATCCACCGCCGGTTACGATGACCCACAAGAAGTACAGGGTGTTAAGGATGATGAGCGCGAGCGTCGCGCTTCCCGGCGACCTCATGCCCGGGGCGCGTACTTCAACGCGCTGCCGGTATTGAAAACGACGACGGGACCCGCGAACTCGAGTCCGCGCGCGACTGCCCCGATCAAACCGGCGACGGCGGCGCCGCCCTCTTCAGAGGCGTCGATCCCTTCGAGCGAACGCAGCGCGAGCATCTGCACCTTCATCGCATCGTCGGAGACGGCGATCGCGGTTCCGTGCGATTCCCGAATCGCGCGGAGCATCAAACGGTCGCCGAGCGCGCCCGGAACGCGCAGCCCCCAAGCGACGGTTTGCGCGTTCTCCCAGCGCTCGGCGTGGTCTTCACCTCGCTCGAACGCGCGCACGATCGGAGCGCAATGCTCGGCTTGCACGCTGATCATCATCGGACGGCGTTCATCGATCCAACCTGCAGCTTCGAGTTCGTCGAACGCCTTCCACATCCCGACGAGGCCGGTGCCGCCCCCGGTCGGGTAGACGATCGCCGCGGGAACGGCGCCGAGTTGCTCGATCAGCTCGTAGGCCATCGTCTTCTTCCCTTCGATACGGTACGGTTCGCGCAAGGTCGCGACGTTGAACGCACCGGTTTCCTTCGCAAATGCGGCGGCCTGCTTTCCGGCGTCGTCGATCAGCCCGTCGACGAGCCGAACGTCGGCGCCGTACGTGCGCGATTCCTCGATGAGGATCGCCGGCGTATCGGCAGGGAGAAATACGGTGACCGGCAACGCCGCGCGCGCGCCGTACGCGGAGAGAGCGCCCCCGGCGTTCCCCGCGCTTGGAGCGACGAGCGCGGTCGCGCCGAGCGCCTTCGCGCGCGTGACGGCGGCGGACATTCCGCGCGCTTTGAACGAACCCGTTGGGTTTCGGCTCTCGTCTTTAATGAAGAGTGGAACGTCGAGGGCGAGCCGCTCGCCGAGGCGATCCGCCCGAAGGAGCGGCGTCCCCCCTTCGCCGAGCGTGACGGGCTCGTCGCTCTCGCTGATCGGAAGCATCTCGCGGTAACGCCACATCGTGAACGGCCGCGTCGCGACGCGCTCGCGTTCGATCGTCTCGGATGGATAGCGCACCAAGAGCGGAGCGCCGTCCTGCGGGCAGACGCTCGCGAGCTGCTCGGAATCGAAGTGGTGCGACTCGTCGAGCGAGCAGGCCAGATAAGAAGGAAGCACGATCGACCCCTAGTTGACGACCGTGATCATGCGCGCCAGTTCGAGCGAGATCGCATGACGCTGACCGTTGACTTCTACGGTCAGCGGTCCGCCGAGGGGCGCCTTCTCGATGACCGAGATGCGCGTGCCGGGGCGCAAGCCTACATCGCCTAGATAGCGCAGTATCTCAGGGACTTCTTCGGTGACGCCATACACGACGGCGCCGCTCCCTGCCGAAACCTGCGCGAGCGGAACATCGGGATGCGGCGGTGCGGTTCCGTCGGCGGGCGGGATCGGGCGTCCGTGCGGGCAGACTTTCGGATCGCCGAGCACGGCGATCAAGCGCGCCTCGACGCTCGCCGATATCGCGTGTTCGAGTTTACATGCCTCGGTGTGGACTTCGTCCCATGGCATCCCGAGGACATCGGTCAACAAACATTCCGCGAGGCGGTGCCGCCGAATCACGCGCAATCCGACCTCGAGCCCTCGCGCGGTCAACTTCGCCTCGCCGCGGGCGCGATGTTCGATGTATCCGTCGGCGTCGAGCTTCTTGAGCATCCCGGAGACCGAAGCAGGCGCGACGCCGAGTTCGGAGGCGAGCGCCGACGTGGAGACGCCCGGGCCCTCACGCTCGAGCCGATAGATCGCTTCGAGATACTCCTCGGTCGACTCGTCGAAATGGGTGTGCCCGGCCATGTTTCAGTTGCTTCGGCGCGGCGATCCCGTTTCCAGGCCGAACCTCTCGAGTTCGCGCTTTAGGCTCGCTTTGCGCCCGCCGGAGGCGAAGCTTGCATCGACCGCGTTTCGCGTGAAGCGCAGCACCGCGGCCTCGCCGAGCCACGACGCGACGAGCGCCAGTTCCTCGGAGAGCGATGTCGAGAAGAGCGCCGGGTCGTCGGCATCGACCGTGCAAATAACGCCGGCCGTATCGAACGCCGCAATCGGATGCGCGACCCCGGGTGCGACCGCGCCGGTCAGCCGATTCGACGTGGGACAGAGTTCGAGCGCGATCCGCCGCGCCACAAGCTCGCCGACGAGCGACGGGTCGGCGAGCGCGCGCACGCCGTGGCCGATCCGTTCCGCGCGTAAGAGATCAATCGCTTCGCGAATCGACTCCGGGCCCGCATCCTCGCCGGCGTGCGCAACGCAGTGCAGGCCGTGCGCGCGCGCGTAGGCGTATGGCTCGACGAAGAGGCGTGCGGGGAAATTGATCTCATCGCCGCCGAGCCCGATCGCTACGACGCCGAGGCCACGCTCTGCGAGTTGCACCGCACGCTCGGCCGTTTTCTGCGCGCGTTCGACGCCGAAGTTGCGCGTCAGATCGCAGATCAACGCGACTTCGATGTTTCGCCGTGTTCCTTCTCCCTCGAACGCATCGCGCATCGCTTGGCAGACCTCGATGACGTCGAGATCGGGATGGAAATACGTCCAGACCGACGGCGAGATGAAAACCTCGGCATAGCGAACGTTCTGGGCCGCGGCATCGACGACGTAGTCGCGCGCGATTCGCGCGTAGTCTTCCGGACGGCGCAGTACCTTGCAGACCTCGGCGAAGGTCAGCAAAAAATCGCGGAACGTTTCGAAGGCATACGTCGCCTCGAACGGACCCGAGGCCCGCGCGCTCTCCGCCCCGTAGGCGGCAGCCAGCTCGCGAAACGTCTCGGCGCGAACGGTCCCCTCGAGGTGACAGTGCAATTGGACCTTCGGTAGAGCTCGAACGAAGGGCGAGGGTTCGGGCATCGCCCGCCTCTTGGGCGCGTGTAGCGCATCCCGCCTGCACGAAACGCTCCCCGGCCTCGGATTCTCGTATAGAAGCACCGGCCGGCGTGCACGACGAAGCGATGGCGCCGGGGGATTCAGATGAAAAACCTTGCGCTCGTTTTGCTCTGCTGTTGCGGCCTCGTGAGTTCAGCCGGGCTCGCGCCGGCGCCGACGATTCATCCGACGACGTGTGAGTTCCAATCGGGGGAATCCTTGACCGGCAAGATCTCGATCTCGCTGACGGACCATGAGGTGCCGGCCGACTCCGCGGTCGTCAACTTCGACGTACGCATACCGCCCGGAGGACGCACGGCGACGAACGGCGTCTACGAAGTACCGCCGCTGTCCATCATCCCAGTCACGCTCGCCAAGAATTCGCTGAAGCATTTCACCGTTCGGCCGCACATCGTTATCGAGAACTACGCTTCACCGAACTGTAAGTTGCGCTTCGATTCGCTCATCGGCGATCGTAATTGGGCGAACCAAGAGAAGACGAGCTTCACGATTCATACGACGGTCGTTGCGAACGGAAAGACCTACAACCTCGCTCCGGTGACCACGAACGTTTCGTGCCTCGACGAAGACGTTTCAGTGCGCTTGGCTTCGGGCGCACTAATTCCGATCAAGGACGTCGTCGTCGGCGATCTCGTCTACGACCCGGTCACCGGGAGAAACCTCAAGGTGGCGGCGGTCATCTGGGGGACCGAAGCCAACGAAAAGATGTATCGCATCGGATTCGACGGCAGGGCCGGATTGTTCACCTCCCAGCATCCCATCTTGACGAAGCGGGGTTTGGTTGCCGCCGTCGACGTGACGGCCGACGACGAGCTCTTGGGCGATGACCGATCGTATCACAAGGTCACGATCCGAGAGCCGCAAGAGGGCGACGCGACTCGAGCCGTATACAACCTCCGCTTCGAGTCGGCGGCAAAATCTTTACGGCAACACCTTCTCTCGGCCGGCGGCATCGTCACCGGCGATTTCGACGCGCAGAACCGCCTAGCAGCGGCTAAAGCCGGCGCTCGCCGCGCCGTTGCGGTCGCCCTAAGGTGACCAAAATGGAAGGCGCCGGCCACCGCGACGTGCTATAGTGGGGCGCGGGGTGGAGCAGTCCGGTAGCTCGTCGGGCTCATAACCCGAAGGTCCCTGGTTCAAATCCAGGCCCCGCAACCATTTCAAGCCCGCTACGGCGGGCTTTTTTCTTTGTCGCCAGGGTCGCGTGGCACCGATTTGGCACCGAACTGCGTGAAAGGCCGGCACCGATGGCCCCTCGGAGTGCGACATCGAGCCGATTCGCAGACTCCCTTTGCAGCGAGTCAACGGCGTGCAAATAGGTATTCGCCGTAACGCCGATCGTCGAGTGACCGAGCGAAGCCGAGATCGTCTTCAGATCGATCCCAGCGGCTAGCGACAACGTAGCGTGCGAGTGCCGCAAATCGTGAAAGCGTACTCTCGGCACGCCGGGTTGGCGAGCCAGACGTCCAAAACGCTTCGTGAAATGGACGGGGTTCCATGGATTGCCTCGGCCGTCGCTGAACACCCATGCCGCGTCATCGCCACCGCGTAGCCGGCGTTTATTCTGCTCGCCGCGGTGACGGCGTAGCGCCTCGATTACGAACGACGCGAGCGAAATCGTTCGTGCACTGCGCGTGGTCTTTGGAGGCTTTGAACGAATCTCACCGGCAACGACCTCCAAACTTCGGCGCACCGACAGCCGACAGCCGTCGAGATCGATGTCGTTCCAGCGAAGGCCGAGCAGTTCACCTCGACGCAGCCCGGTACCAATGGCGACGAGGATCGGCAACTGGATCTCCAAACCTTCCGCCGCTGCCAAGAGGGCAGTGACGCCTGCCGCGTCGAGCGCTTTCATTTCCAACCGCTCGACGCGCGGCGGCGTTACCGCATCCACGGGATTTCTCGTCAGCAATCCCATTCGGAGAGCCCATCGGCAAGCAGCCTTCAGTGTACCCAAGATGTGCTTCACGGTCCGCGGCGAGAGTCGACCCTTGACCTTATCTTTTCGCTTGCCCGCAATCCACTTGGCAAGCGCCGCTTCGACGTGCACGGGGCGAAGTGATTTAGCCTTCTTTGACCCAAGCTCGGGAACGACATAACCCTGAACCAGGGCCGAGTAGAATTCGAATGTGCGCGCGGCTGACGGTGTACCGGATCTCGGGCCGAATTCGACTGGAAAGGTTCGGCTCATGAGGCAAGGTGGGAATGGGCCTTGGCGAAAGCTACGGGTGGTAAATTTCCGAGCGATCGATGCGGCCGATG